>Ga0209344_10000114_pt1 | contig 164510 bp, 149 predicted proteins | sample Cruoilmetagenom6_FD_187293 | JGI IMG/M metagenome (GOLD analysis project Ga0209344, IMG submission 187293) | Oil polluted marine microbial communities from Coal Oil Point, Santa Barbara, California, USA - Santa Barbara Oil Seep Sample 6 (SPAdes)... | ecosystem: Environmental > Aquatic >...
GTCAACGGAGCAGGGGGGATTCGAACCCCCGTCGACCCGAAAGCCGAACTGGATTTCGAATCCAGCGCATTCAACCGCTCTGCCACCGCTCCAGTGGGCTTGTATTGTAGCCTGATCTTCCGGATATCACCACCTAAGCACATAGCCAAAGATCAATGGAGCCACAATCGTCGCGTCGGATTCAACAATGAAGCTCGGCGTATCCACCGCGAGTTTCTCCCAGGTAATCTTCTCGTTAGGTACCGCGCCAGAATACGACCCGTAACTCGTCGTTGAATCACTGATCTGACAGAAATACCCCCAGAGTGGTACATCAGAGTTCAGATCCTGACGAAGCAACGGCACTACACAGATAGGAAAATCTCCTGCGATACCGCCACCAATCTGAAAGAATCCAATACTCGTATTCTCAGACTCTCTCGCGTACCACTTTGTGAAATCCATCATGTATTCAATGCCAGACTTCACTGTCGAAGCATTTGTGATATTCCCGTTGAGTATCTCTGCTGCGAATATATTGCCGCAGGTTGAATCTTCCCATCCAGGTACAACGATTGGAAGATTCATTTTTGCAGCTGCGAGTAACCAAGATTTTTTTGGATCCGCTTGATACTCATCTTTGAGTAGATCTTCGTTCAATATCTCATAGAGGAACTCGTGAGGAAATTTTCGCTCCCCGCTCTTGTCTGCATCAATCCATTTCTGGATTAACACATTACCCAGCTTCCTAAACGCTTCATGCTCAGGGATACAAGTGTCTGTTACTCGATTGAGATGGCGATCTAGTAAAGCCTTTTCATCAACTGGAGTCAGATCTCGATAGTTCGGTACTCGTTCATAATGATCGTGAGCGATCAAGTTATACAAGTCCTCTTCAAGGTTCGCACCTGTGCACGAGATTGCGTGAACTTTACCTTGCCGGATCATTTCTGCAAGTGATCTTCCAAGCTCCGCGGTGCTCATCGCCCCGGCCAACGCGAGCAGCATTTTCCCGCCTCCAGAGAGATGTACCTCGTATCCCTTCGCAGCATCGACAGTTGCAGCAGCGTTAAAATGGCGATAATGCTCGTCCATGAATGACCGAATCGACATAGTGAATTCTCCTTCGAAACTTATTGACTCCCTATATTGGGTAAAAATCATATTCCTGATGATGATTCGAGAACCTTATGAGATCTACAATTCTCTCTATGCATACTGAGCCACAAATTTTGCCGCCCAAAGTTCACTCCATTCATAGCCCTGAATGGACAACTTCAGATTCAGAGTCGTTGTACCGAACCAACGACTGGGGACAAGACTATTTTTCAATCGATGAATCAGGGCACCTAGTCGCACAGCCTCACGGCGCGACAGGGCCAAAGATCGATCTCTTCGAAGTGGTTGAAGGGCTAAGCGAGCGAGGTATTCATACTCCGATCTTACTTCGGTTTTCTGACATCTTGGATAATCGACTCAGCGCAATTAAAAATGCATTCGCTCATTCAATTGCAGAGAATAACTACACTGGAAACTACCTCGCGGCCTATCCAATCAAAGTCAATCAGCAGCATCAGGTTGTTGAAGAGGTTGCCCAATACGGGCACCAGCTTGGCTTTGGATTAGAAGTTGGATCGAAACCAGAGCTTCTCGCAGTGATGGCGCAGACTGTTAAAACTCCAGATCAACTCATCATCTGCAATGGGTTCAAAGATGCCCAATACATCGAAGCGGTAATCCTCGCTCATAAGCTCGGACGAACGATTATTCCTGTTGTTGAGAACATCAATGAACTCGATTTGATCATCGAGTTCGCTGAAAAACATTCCGTAAGTCCTCGCATTGGAGTTCGTGTAAAACTTGCATCAACAGGCTCAGGTAGATGGGCAAGCTCTGTTGGCCCGAAGAGCAAGTTTGGACTCACGATGAGTGAACTGCTCCATGCAGTCCATACACTCAAAGAACATAACCTCCTCAGTTGCCTTGATCTCCTCCACTGTCATTCAGGGAGTCAGCACCAGGACATCTCAACTATAAAAAAAGCGATAACAGAGCTGTCCCATGTGTTCGTCCAGTTGAGAAAAACAGGCGCTAAATTAACCTATATTGATGTCGGCGGCGGACTCGGTGTTGATTATCAAGGCGCTCATTCAGATCGGGATTCTTCGATGAACTACACACTCGAAGAGTACGCCTCCGACATTGTGTACCGAATCGGATCTGTTTGCGACGCCGCTGATACTGAACATCCAACGATCATTACAGAGTGTGGTAGAGCAATGGTCGCGTATTCATCAGTACTGATCTTTGACATCATCGGATCTACTGGTCCTGAAGATTTAATTGATCAAGACCAGAATACAGCTGAGCTTACTAAAAACGAACCCCAACCTTTGCTGGACCTGCATACTGCATTGCGTGCGTTCAACGATTCGAATCCTCGTCTTGTCGAAATTTACCACGATACAATCCGCGCACGCGAAGAAGCACTCACTCTCTTTACGCTTGGATATCTCACTCTTGAACAACGAGCGCAATCAGAACGACTCTTCTGGACTACATGCTCAAAGATCCAAAGTGCATGCAAACAACTTGATGAGGTTCCTGAGCCGCTTCTCTCGTTAGATGATCTAATGAGCGAAACCTACTTCGCTAATTTTTCAATTTTTCAATCCCTACCTGATTCTTGGGCAATCGATCAACTCTTTCCGATCATGCCTATTCATCGACTCGATGAGGAACCTACCAAACGAGTCATCCTTGCAGATATCACATGCGACTCCGATGGAAAAATTGATTCGTTCATATCCCCTCACGGCGACCCTGAACAAACCCTCCCACTCCACAAGCTCAACAAAAACAAACCCTATTTCATAGGCACTTTTATGGTTGGCGCCTATCAAGAAACACTAGGAGATCTTCACAACCTCTTCGGAGATCCTCATGCAGTTCATATCAAACTCGACAGCGATAGTTGGTCAATCGAGGAAATAGTTCGCGGTAACTCCATCTCAGAAGTACTCACATATGTCCAGTTCAACCCAACCCACTTTGCAAGATCACTGGAAAGGGAGTGCGAGAAAGCAGTTCAACACAAACTGATGACTGTACGAGAATCTCGAATTCTCACCCAGTTTTATCAATCAGGTCTCGACGGATACACCTACCTTGAATCTAAGCATCAACATTCGTAGATCAACATATGAACGAGCAGAATACAAACCCGAACTTCTTAGACATCCCTGCGAATCTTTGTGATCCTGAGTTTGCCAAAATTCATATCATCCCGATCCCGTACGATCTGACTTCAACCTATCGCAAGGGGTCAGATAAAGGGCCTGCTGCAATCATCCAAGCATCAGCATATGTCGAGTGGTATGACATTGAAACAAATATTGAAGTCCACAAACATGGTATTCATACTCAGCAATCGCTGGAATGTTCCAACATGTCTCCCATCGATTTAGCAACTCATGTACGATCCAGAGTGAGCGAAGTGCTCAATGCTGGAAAACTGCCAGTCGTTCTAGGCGGAGAACATTCAGTAAGTATCGGTGCTTTCGAAGCAGCTGCGGAATTTTCATCGCAACTCACTATTCTCCAAATTGATGCTCACGGCGATACGCGAGAATCTTACCAAGGATCAACTCATAATCATGCATGCGTGATGGCGCGTGCCAAGGAACTCGCATCGATCACCCAAGTCGGGATTCGAGCTCTCGACTCCGAGGAACTTGGAGTCATGGATCTAGACAGAGTCTTTTTTGGACATCAAATCGAGAAGCATGTGCACCAAAGAGACGATTCATGGATGGACGATGTTGTGAACCAACTCAACCCACAGGTCTATCTCACAATTGACCTCGACGCATTCGATCCTTCAATTATCCCATCCACAGGGACCCCAGAACCTGGAGGCATGGATTGGAGAACTATGAACGAACTCATTCGTCGAGTAGCTCGATCGAGAGAGATCATCGGATTTGATATTGTTGAGCTCTGTCCGAATCCCAATCATCACGCTTCCGATTTTATCGCAGCGAAACTTGTACTCCGAGTTCTTGCGGAGATTTTTAGCTCTCGGAGCATTGCTGAAAGCTGATTGGACTGACCTGAATATACCGATCAGTTGATATGGCAACACAAGCGGATCAAATTTCTCAACACAGCAATGGATTTACAACCATCGATTGGATTGTACTCGGGTTGTATTTCCTCACACTTGCGATAACGGGATATCTATTTAGCCGTAAGAAAAATCAGAATACCGAAGACTATTTCTTGGGCAATCGCCAGATGCCACCTTGGGCAGTTGCAATTTCAATCGTGGCAACTTCGCTTTCAGCCGTCACTTTTATCAGCGTTCCAGAAAGTGCATACACGGGCAACATAACATACCTCGCAACAAACATCGGAATGATCATCGCGGCGTTGGTCATTGCATTCGTATTTCTTCCCGCGTTTTATCACGCGAAGAGCGCCTCGATCTACGAACTCCTTGAGACTCGCTTTGGAACAGCTTCAAGAAAAGCAGCAAGCATCACATTCTTGATTGGACGAGTACTTGCATCGGGCGCTCGAATCTATGCAGGAGCAATCCCGGCCTCGATCCTCATCTTCGGACTCGATAAAGGCACCGACCCCCAAAACCTTGTCATCGCAATTTCACTCCTCACCTTTGTTGGAATTGTGTATACACTCGCCGGAGGAATTAGTTCTGTAATCTGGTCAGATGTCATCCAGTTTGGAATCCTTATCGGCGCAGCGCTCGTCGCAATAGTGCTAATCTCTAGTTCGTTCACTGTCCCTTTTTCACAGATCATCACTGAACTTCAAACTGGCGCCGGCGACAATCAATCGAAACTCGTCTTGTTCGATCTGTCACTTGATCCGCGCCATCCATTCTCACTCCCTGCAGTCATCATCGGATTTACACTCCTCGGAATTGGGTCCTACGGCACAGACCAAGATCTCGCTCAACGAACGCTCACTTGTAGCTCCGCGAAAGGTGGAGCCCGTTCAATTATCACCGGAATCCTTCTTGCGATTCCAACCGTGTCCATCTTTCTCATCGTGGGTTTATTGTTATGGGTTGTCTACCAGCGTCCTGAGATGACATCCCTAACTGGGGATGCACCCAGCGGAGATTCAGTCAAAGTCTTCATCCACTACATCATGACCCAGATCCCACCAGGCGTTCGTGGATTGATGATGGCCGGGCTCTTCGCAGCAGGATTATCAAGCTTGAACAGTGCAATCAATGCGATGGGCGCTGCATTCATTTCTGATTTGTACAGACCAATGGTTACTTCTCGCAACATTGTGAAATCTGAAGAACACTATGTATATGTTGGGCGAATCTCAGTCGTATGCTGGGGAATCATCCTCGGCGTATTCGCTTGCATCTGCATCCATTGGAAAAGTAGTAACAACGAAACTCTCATCAACTTCGCTCTCGGAGTGATGGGTATTGCTTATGCTGGTCTAATTGGAGTATTCTTCACTGCACTCTTCACGAAACGTGGATCAAACAAGTCAGTCATCACTGCTTTAGTATTTGGATTCGTATGGATGATAGCGACACAAGGATTTGTGTATAACCAACTAGAGTTTCTTCACAACTCAAGTATCGAGTATTTCTATTCAATCCACTTCACATGGAAACTGACGCTTGGAGTAATCATGACAACCACGATCAGCATGCTTGGTAATCGCCCTTCTCACTCATCTAAGAGCATTGCAGCTCCCGACGCGGCATGATACATCGAATCACCAAAGTCGAGTTCCCAATCTGGATTGGCAACACTTGTTAATCCGTCGTGAATCAACGATTTGAGTTCATTGCATCTTGATTTGAACCCCAAACCGATTCCACCTGTCAGAACTATTCGATCAGGTACATAAATCGCATGGACGATTCGGATCATACGAATAAAAGCAAGCATGATCGGATCATCGATGGGTACCTGATTTATCAACTCCGATGCACTTGATGCACTCGCATTGATCATTCGCTGTTCAATCGAACGAGCACCAAGAAATGACTCAAGAATATTGACACTCCCATCAGGTGCGACAACATCTGAATCACCCAGTTGCCCCATATCTAGCATGCCCAGATGCCCGATCCCCCGCTGCCCGATCTCTATTTGCTTATCGCGATCAAATATTGAAATCCCAACGCCAGTTCCTATTGCAATAACTGCTGTTCGGCCTACACATTTCTGATTCCGAACAATGTCATTTCCAGCGGCTTCAATATCTCCTACAACTTGATATCGATCTGGGTAGAACCCAATCAACTCAACAATCGCAGAATCAAAATTCCAACCATTTAAAAAAGGAATGTTCACGGATATCTCAATCATTTTTTTATCCGCGGACTGCTTCCCTGGGAGACACAGCCCTACAAAGTGGACTTTACTTAGATCGACTTGCAGCTCTCGAATCGCTTCTTGAACTGCGTGTACAATCTCTGCTCGATTAGGCTTTGAATATTGAGAGCTCTGCGCGAATCGTGATTGCCCCTCGGCGATATAACAGACCTTGACACTTGTGCCTCCGATATCAATTCCGAGACGAGCATTCATTTCAACGACCTACTCGATCAATAAACTGAGCAATCGCATCGCGTTTGAGTTCTCGACTCCGAATCGCTTCAGGCTTCGAATCTTGATCTGGATTCGAAGACTCAAAGATCGAAGAAAATGCGAAGAGGACAAATCTTCGTGGATGCCCGAGTGTGACTTGAGACAGTGTTTGGCCGCCGGAGTTGTGTTTGTATGTACCAATTCCAGCGATAACTCTTTTTCGATCGACCGCTTGGTACCAAGACTCAATGTCATCTTCGAATCGCGTGTCCTCATCGGTATAAATCATGGGCATCACTTCGTCAACAATGCCTTCATTTACCCATCGAACCGCATCTTGGAGATACTGATCCTTCGCAAGATCCGGCCTGCGCCAGACTGCTGCTGAATATCGAATATTCGGATGATCCGTAAGCGCTTCATCTGCGATCCGTCGAACAAGATGTGTAATGCGATCTCGGATCCATTCACGATATTTCGTCCGATTGATCTGCCCGACTGTCGCCCGATCCCCGACTGCTCGTGCGTACATTGATAAGCTCTTTGAGTCACCCGGGTATAGTTTTTCATTCCCAAGCTCGTCAGTGAGGAATCGAATGTAATCCAAGTGGATGCCATCAACTTCATAGCGAGTAACGATGTCTTGAACAACACGAACAATGTGATCCTGAACTTCATTGAGCACTGGGTTTACAACCACATATCCATCTCCGAGAGGCTGAGGCTTCCCAGTCTCATCAGAGAGTCTCCATGACGCTTGTGTATAAAACGGATGACCCGCATCTAACGGCGGCGTCTTCCCCTTCCAAAGCGGCATCACATTCATCCATGCATGAACTCGCACACCTCGAGCATGAGCGACTTCGATCACATACTTCAACGGATCGAATCCTGGATCAAGACTTCGATGACTCGTTATTGTCTCATTTGTTTGCTCAGATTTTGCGTCACCACGGATTCGCGTCAACTCTTCTCCCCATGGTTCGAGAGTAGAACGGTAATATGCATCCCCTTGCCCGCGGACTTGCCAATAAAGATCAGTGACTCCAACTGCAGCTGCGTCCTCGACGATCTGAGCAATGTCCTGCTTTGATTGATAATCCCATCGAGTCACCCATAGCCCAAAGACATCCTCAGTCAGTATTCGGTTTTCGATATGACTCGCTCTTCTCTGATTGCGCTCGATCACACAACCCGATCCGAGCGTGATAAATGCAAGAAAAACGAGGATAAATAAGCGCAATGATACCGAAATCGACATTCTCAACCCTCCTTGGATGGCATGTGATCTACACAATCATACCACCCGGGTGCTAAGTCTACATCGGCTGATTGACTCTGATGAGTCGCAAAGTTGAATGCCCAATTTGTTCGTTCAGTGTTTACTTGCCGTACAAGAAAATGAGTGCCCGTTCGAATCGCTCTGACCATGCAGTCTCATTGTGATTCGCATCAGGCTCAATCACGAGCATCCGCTGATCTTCACCCAATCCTGAAGCGGCTAACCCCAAATCCAGCGTCTGAGCCCATAGCTCATACTGTTTGTTACGTAGTTCATCTTCAGAAGCATTTCCAACCTCATGCCCACCCATCCCGATGAACACTTTGCTAGGCCAACTCTTCACATGAGAGAGATACTTCATTGTGGATTCGCCGTTATCCCCCATCATGGGCAAGCTTTCCACAATCGCATTTGCAAATCGATCCTGATAAGCAGTTGAACCATACAATGCCATTGCTCCGCCGAGCGATGCTCCACCGATTGATGTTGATTCTCGATCGGTTTTCACTCGGAATGCTCGCTCGACCCGAGGCATTACCTCACGAAGAACCCAAGCCATCGTGTCTTGACCATCCCCCACAACCCCTTTGTATGATCCAAAGGGCAAGAACTCAGATATTCGATGTTCGCCACTATGTGGAATACCCACGATGACGACTGGTTCGATCCGACCTGATTCTACGAGCGACGTTGCGGTTTCGTCTGCGTTCCATTCCCCAGGCAATCCAGGGAGTTGTTCGAAGAGATTTTGCCCGTCAAACATGTAGAGCACAGGATATTCACGATCTCGGTTTTCTAGATCGTTGTACCCTGGAGGCGTCCAAATCAGCAAATCGCGTGTGAATGATTCTGCACCACCTGCTCCACCTTGAACTGGTAATCGAGCGACATCACCTGTCACTACCAGTTCATGGTAAAAACCTGATTTACGAACCTGCTCTGCAAGTGAAACTGGTTCACGGAAATCTGCAACGCTTAGCTCGATGATTGGACGCTCGTCGTTCATGTACTTAGATGCATCAACTAGAGGCAAGCTCCGATTCGCGATTGAGTTCCCATCGCTGTCGAGCTCTTCACGGTCCCACCCACCCAGTGTGAACTTAAACTGAACCCCTACTCCTTGAAGATTTTTATCGATCACGATCTGCCAACGCAGGTCCGATCTACCTGAGAGCAGCGACTCTTCGTCCGCAGGATTCCATCCATTGATACTCGATGCGAAATACATCGGATTGTCTTTATTAGCTTTACCAGATTGATCTGTCACAACGAGCACAAAGCCCTGCGGGAGAGTCTCTGGCCGAACCATATTTGGCTCGCTCGCACTACTAATGGAAGCTGTCAACCCTGAAGCGACAACTGTAAGAAACAAAAATACGATATTGAATGCACGCTGATTGAGTACCACTCGAATCCTCCTTGAGATCAACGATTCTATCGGGCGTCAATACGCCAAGCTTGAAAAAGGCGTCCGTGCAGTGTCATACACGGACGCCTAAATGTTTTAAAAATCAGGATTCTCACCCTGAGTAGATATCTCGATTATGGACAACCAGCACTGAAAGCTGAGAGGAACGCTGAGATATCGAAGAAGTTATACGAACCATCGCCGTTGAAGTCAGCTGAAGGATCTTGAGCACTAAATAGGCTCAAGAAAGTTGAGATATCGAAGAAGTTGAGTGAACCATCACCGTTGTAGTCCGGCGGGCAATCCACAACAACAGTTGGATTCGACAAGTTCAGGAACTGATCACCTGCAAATGTACCCCAATCGAGATCATTGGTGCCATCACCGTCTGAATCGCGTGGACCAACATTGTCAGTACTTGGATTTGCACCCAAGACTTGGTTTGAGATGAAATCGTATCCGCCGTTTGCAATCCAACCTGCGAGCAAGATGTCTTGGCTGCCATCCCATCCGAGTTCATCGAGATCAATACAGATTTCAAGTCCAGTGTTGACTGAACTCGCACCTGATGAATCAGAATCAGTCACGCCAGCAACATTTGAGTTGTTCATCGCTGCTTGAACAAGGTTATCGATTGGATTCATCGGATCAAGCTCTGACAAGCGAGGACCATAGTTCGCAAAGAGACTGCCCAATGAGCCGTCTTGTATATCGATGCGTGGGCCAGCGAATGGAACTGTTGGAAAACCAGAGATCAAGCCACCATCGAATGAACCGTAATCGGTAATAACACCAAAGAATGGGTCGATGTTCGCTCCATTGGTTCTCATAGTCGCAGCATCTGTGAATCGTTGGAGTTCACCGGATCCGCCGTCGACACCTTGATTGAAATCCATCCAGTAATCTGGTTCGAAACCACTATCGAATGTGATATTGGACATGTTATTGAGCGCGTTGAATGCGATATCGACGTTGTTGTCGAGGATGACATTCTGTCCGCCAGGTTGTGAATCAAAGAAGAGTACCAGCTTGTTGTAGTTGCCTTCCATGTTTCCTGCGAGGAAAAGGTACAGCTTGTTGTTCGGCTCATCAATAAAGACGCGAGCGTTGTCAAGTTCTGAACCGTATGCCCAGTCAGCGTCAGGTGAAACCGGAGTAGCTTGCGAAAGGTCACCTGATACGCCTGCGATGTTGGAGTTATCAACACCCATTGAAATACCTGACGCGAGTGCACCTGCATTTGCTAAGCCGTATCCTGAAAGGTTACCGAGATCATCAATGTTCGAGCTTACTCCACCGAAGTAAGCGTGAGGCACATTCGGGGTTCCGCCATCCATATCGTCATCGACTGTATCCACAGAGAAGACATAGTCTGCGTCAAACCCTGCGTCGAAAACCAACCCAGACTGGCCGTCGATGATGAATGCACCATCTCCTGAACCCGAACCGAGTGTGCTGCTTCCGCCGGCCCCGGTATCGATGTAGAGATCAAGACCGTTTCCGTTGCCTTCTAAGTTACCAGCTACGAAGATGTACAAGTTTGTTGCATCCTTCGCGATATAAATACCGTCGATTTCTGAACCACCGCCGTTTGGTCCTTCACCGTCAACAGTGCCGTCAGTTTCATTACCAAAGCCTGTGTAGTTACCCTGGATGAAGACATTGGTGTACGAGCTGCCGCCAACTCCGCCGTCGAGAGCACCGTCAACTGTGACCGCGCCCGAAGCAGCTGTGGAGAGATCAACTTCGATGTGCTGAGTAGTTGTATCGAATGGTGCTACATTCAGATCTTGAGCGTTTCCGAGGTTTCCAGTGTCAAGCGGAAGTGAACCGACGAGTTGATTCGACTTGAAAGTACGATCACCAGAGTTGACCCAACCTGCGATACGGATTGTTTCGCCGCCGGAGAGGCCGAGTGAAGCGAGTGGGATCGCAACTTCAACACCAGTCGCTACATTTTCAGGATCTCCAAAGTTACCACCTGTGAAGAGCCCAGCTGAGTTGTCTCCGAACTGAGTTGGATTCTCTTGGACCCAAATCAAATCCGTGTAAAATGAGCCTTCGGTCCCTGGATCGTAAATACCATCAAGCGTTGGCTGAGCTACAGCCATACCTGCGATCGAAGCGATTAGTCCTACTCCGAATGTGCTTTGAATTTTCATATGAGTCTCTCCCTAAAAGATTAAATATCGCTGCTCTTCTCAAACAGCTTGTCTATTGGTGTGTTTCTTTCCCCTGCACGATTAATACTGACATCGTACGAATTTCATCGACACTAGACAGAATAGCGAAACCGTTTTCGGAGTGCGAGCATCTTTTTCAGAGTTTTCCGCATAACAGGCAAAAAAACGAAATTCTATAGGAATATGGGGAGTTATCAGCTGATAAATCTCAAATTATTTTCCTAACATTACCCTTACTGCAATGTGCTGTGAATCGTCATTCAATCTATAGTTTCGTAAACTTTCGCTCAGTTGTAGATCGTCAGATGATGCTGTATTCAACTCTCCATTCGCAGAACTCGTGAACACACTCGGAATCCGAAACTCAATTGTTTGATTATTGAGTGATCTTCGAATGATCAATGTCCCTGCGAACTTACCTGATTCGATCCCATCAAATTCAACTCGTCCATACCGAAGAATCTCTCCGATTTCATCTTCATTCCTGAGTTTCAAAATCTTGCAAACTTCTTGATGAAAACGGAGAGCGATATCTTCATCTGATTTTGATTCTCGAGACACAATCTCTGCCCATGGAATTGGTCGACGATTGTCTGGATCGTCTGCTCCGTTCATTGCGTATTCATCGCCGTTGTACATCATCAACGCTCCTGGAGACGCAACCATCGTTGCGATCGCAGATAGGGCGCGTTGATAGTCCTCCAGTTCAAGCACATCTACTTCATAACGAGAACCTCTTGACCAACGAGATGAATCGTTGTCATATCCTCTCTCAAAGTCATTGTGCATCATCGAAATCAATCGTTCTGTGTCATGCGAAGTCATCAGATTAAATTGCACAAGATCATGCTCTGGTTCATGACTGAATACTGAAGCAAGACGACTAGCACAAACCTTCGCATTCCCCTTTGTATTTCCGATACTCAACCAATCAGCAACAGCGTATGCAAATGGGTAGTTCATCTGGCCATCGAATCCGTCATCGTTAAACATGTGACCTGCATCACTCCAGATCTCACCGATGATGAGAGCGTCGCTATTTAAAGATCGAACTTGTTTTCTCCAGTCTTTCCAGAACTTGTTTCCAATCTCGCCTGCAACATCGAGTCTCCATCCATCGATCCCATCTGAAGGATCACCGTCTCCATTTGGATCCATCCATCGTCGAGTGACTGCCATGATGTGAGACTTCGGACCTTGAGCAATATCCCCGTCCTGTGTATGCAAGAACAAGGGCAAACTCCCATTGACTTGTCCCCACCCTAGCCATGCAAAGAGTTGGCCGTCCTCATCGAAATGAACATCGAACCAATCTACATAGCGAGAGTCTCTTCCTTTCGATTTCACATCAGCAAATGCAAAGTGATCTAATCCGACATGATTCCATACGCCGTCGAGTACAACTTTCAATCCAAGGGATTTCGCTTTGGGTAGAAATACATCGACGAACCATTGATCACTCGTTGTCATTTCCCAAGTGGATTCGTCTGCAGGATCCTCTGTTGGTAGAAGTTTGGTGTGCCCTGGGCCTTGGTCTTTGTAGATTCCAGGATGGCCTAGAGTTGGATCAATATGTCGATGATCACTCGCGTCATATTTATGAAGTGAACGCGATCGAAAAACCGGACAGAGATAGATCCCTGAATACCCTTGATCTGCGAGCGATTCGAGTTGGTTGAACACACCGATGAGATCGCCGCCATAGCGACGTGCGAAGATTCCGTTATAAACACTCCCACCTGCTCGATCATCCTGGTATCTGAATCGACGTGGCTCAACTAATCTACGATTCCATGCTTGCTCGATCTCATCTGTCGTCGCATCACCAAATGATCCGTCCCATTCAACTGGAGAAACATCCCATCCATTTGGGTTATTGCTTGGGTTTCCATCACGAAAGCGTTCAGGAAAGACTTGATACCACACAAGTCCTTTCGCCCAATCAGGAGTACGCAACGTTTCCCAACTCGAAATCGGACAGCCATACTCAATCTGTTGCACGCCATGCTGTTCACAGCTGATATGCACAATCAATTCTACTTCCGAAACTTCAAGCGATTGTGAACCAAGCTCGAACTTTACTCGAGCACCAAAAACTACCGTTTCTTCTTGATTAACAGTCACTTGCGAGCACGTTACAAAGCGTGTTGATGGAGAATTAAGCGGCATCTCAATGCGAACTTGAGCCGCTTCACATACACCTCTAACTTCAACATCAGCAACTCTCGGGTTCAACGCTACCGGCTTAATTTCAATCTCTATCTTCTCTAACTTACCACTTCCGGCCAGAATCGCTCCAAATAGCAGAATCACGGATAGCCGTTGAAATGTTTTTATTCCACGAAAGTAGATTCGGTTGACATGCATACCCTAACTCCATTAGACTCATGTAATCTTGAATGACGGGGCGTTCGATTCGCAAATCGCTGGGATATCCCAGCACAGAGGTAAACAGATGAAACGGTATCACGATCGAAGGCAAACTGCTGGCTTTACTCTAATCGAACTATTGGTTGTGATCGCAATCATCGCTCTTCTCATCGGGATTTTACTCCCTGCGCTTGGTAAAGCACGTGAATCTGCCAAGGAGCTCAAGTGTCTCACACAGGTTCGATCTGTAGGGACGGCATTCATGTTCTATGCAGATGACAATCGTGACTGGTATCCGATTATCCCTGCACAACAACCCAACTCTCGCTATTTGGATAACCAATATACCGCAGGTGGAGTCGCAGGATTGTTCTCAACTTTCCAAGTAGGTGACGGCGAAGGAACCATTGACCCGCCATCAATTTCTGGAGATATCGGTTTCGTAGGCACTCCTCTCGGCGGCCCTGGAGCTTACATTGACGGGTCAGACAGACCTCTTATGCGTGGATACTTGGATGTGTTCGAAGTACTTACCTGCCCAAGCGACAAGGTTGATTACTACTGGAACCGGTTCCCAACGCCTACAAACAAACTGATTGCGGATGCAACGAGTGCTAAAACTCCTGAAGCGCCAACAACCGAACGCGACATCATCCACTACAACATCAGCTATCTCTACATCGCTGGATTGAAGTCAGTTGATCCGTCGATCCAGTTTGCTCCTCCACTATGGGGCGACGAAACAAACACCGCTGATGTCAGCGTGAACGCATGGTACGGCTGGGACTGGCGAAACAATCGTCCAGGTGGAGGAAACGAACCTGATCCAATCAATGATTATGGTTTTAATCCACAAACTGGATATGCGAAAGATGACAATCACAAAGACAAAGGCGGAAACTTTGTCCGCGCTGACGGCAGCGCTTCATTCATCAAAGAGAATCCTCAACGAGTCTTCTTTACAAATCCGGATGATGTCCGTGATGGAGAAGACTCAAGCTCGCGAAGTATTGATCTCATCAACCCTCGTCGAAGCGAAAAAGTTCAAGTGATTGATTAACAATGTCGCGTTAACCCGTGCCATATCGAGATCGGGATCAGGTACAATAGATGCACTCAGGGTATCCCCCGGCAACTGACAGGCACGAGGTTCGACAGTGAGCAAATCTGCAGCGAATGCTGAGAACAACGCGATGAAACTCAGCAAAAAAAAATCGTTTATCGGTTCACTCTTTGGGCATCAAGAATCAGGTCTTATCCTAGTCATCATCTTGATGACTCTTGGGCTTACGCTCTACGGCGCTGCAAAGCCTGTCGAGTCTCGACAAGAAATCATATTACCTGAGAATGCCCAAGTGATTCTGCTTGATGCTGACGGCGTTGCGCATGAACCTGGAACGATCGCCAGAACCAAGATTGCAACATACCGTGTTGAATCGGAAAGCAACTCGACGGACTACTCCGCATCGAAGATCAATAAGTTTGATTCAACGACGGGCACGCTGTACGCTCGCAACATTATCAATCCGTTTCTCAATAAATCAAACCTCGTCCTTGTTACGAAAGATGCGAGTTTCTTTGCGATAATCGCCGTCGGAATGACAGGAGTAATTATCCTTGCAGGAATCGATCTCTCAGTTGGTTCAATCTATGGACTCTCTGCGATTGTTGGTGCGATGGCCGTCCAGTCATTTGGTCCTGATGCGAGCTGGATGCTTGTTGTTCCAGTCGCTTTACTCGTTTGTATCGCAGTTGGAACACTCTGTGGATTTGCGAACGGCGCAATGAGTGTGGGTCTGGGAGTTCATCCATTTGTAATTACACTTGGGATGATGGCCGCGCTAAGAGGGCTCACTGTTGTGATTCCTCAGGAGTTTTACGGAACTCAATCAATCGGCGGATTCCCATCCTCCTTTACAACCGGGTTCTTTAAAGCAGAGTTTTACGGCGTGTACCCGGTTCCTGTGATCATCATGATCCTCACTGCTATTGCAGGTTGGTTCGTTCTCTCTCGCACAGTATTTGGAAGACGAATCTTTGCGATTGGTGGAAATGAAGTCGCCGCAAAATATGCGGGCATACCAGTAGGCAAAGTCAAAATCTTGGTATACACCATCACAGGCGCACTCTGCGGCCTCTCAGCATGTGCCTATCTTGGATACTATGGAGCAGCTGAGACGAATGCTGGAAACGCATATGAACTGCAAGTCATCGCTGCAACAGTAATCGGTGGCGCATCATTAATGGGTGGTCGCGGAACCGTCATCGGCGCGGTTCTTGGAGCGATTATCATTCAGTTGATCAACAACACTTTGATCATCTTCGAAGTCGATACCAGTTATAATCAAATCGTGATGGGCGCAGCGATCATAATCGCGGTAGTCATCGATCAGACAAAACAACGGATCCAAGCCCGCAGGGCATAATCACGCACAACATCGGAGATTCACATGCGATCACCTTCATTTATTTTCAAGACAAGCGCGGCCCTTTCCCTTTCCGCACTCTTGCTCACAGGCTGTTCAAAGAGTGAAACGGAGCAAGCAGCATCCACCGACACAAATGCTTCGACAAATGTTGAAGAAGCTGTCTACCGAATTGGCGTGATTGCAAAGAGCAACTCAAACCCAGTATTCCAAGCCGCGAAAAATGGTGCGATGGAAGCAGGCAAACGATTGAGCAATCAATTGAATGATGCTCGCATCGAAATCCTTTGGCAGACTCCCCCAATGGAAGATGCACAGGTCCAAGCGCAGTATGTTGAGCAACTTGTATCATCAGGTGTTGATGGCATTGCGATTTCCTGCACAGATGCAAACCTCTTGACTGGAGCTCTCAAAGCGGCTGTTGATAAAGGTGTTGTAGTAGTGACCTTTGATTCGGACGCACCTGAATCAGGCCGCATGGCTTATTACGGAGTTGATGACTTCGAAGCAGGTAAAGAAGTCATGCGTCAGTTAGCAACTGTGATGGGTAGTGAAGGCAAGGTTGCGGTACTCACAGGGAACCCTGCAGCGACGAACCTCCAAGCCCGAGTCAACGGCGTAGTCGAGCAAGCTAAGGAATATGAAGGGATCTCAGCTCCTGAAGTATTCTCGTTCATGCCTGAAACTGCGACTGAAGCTGCGGCAAAAATGCAACAAGTCCAAACTGCGAACCCAGACATCACAGGATGGGCTCTCGTTGGAGGTTGGCCGCTCTATACAGACAACGCACTCGACGGAATCTACGAAAACGCAAAGATTGTTTCTATGGACCCTCTCCCACTCCCGCTGGAATATGCGAAGAAGGGACAAGTCCAAGTCCTCGTCGGACAACCATACTTTGGATGGGGCGAAAAATCAGTCGAGATGATCGTTGATAAGCTCCACTTTGATCGTAGCCCGAAGTCCGACATGGTCTTCGCGAAGTTTGATATCGTCACATCAGACAACGCAAGTGAGTTCGCTGAAAACTGGAAGTACTGGCTCGGCGAAGAATAAACATCACCGCGATAACTATGTCGAGTTCTAATCCCCCCATCTTGATCGCTCACAATGTTTCCAAGCGCTTTGGTAGTACCCAAGCGCTCAGCGATGTGAGTGTGTCATTTCTCCCTGGAGAAGTTCACGCATTGATGGGTGAGAACGGAGCAGGAAAATCTACACTGGGAAAAGTAATCGCAGGACTCCATGCCCAAGACAAGGGCACTATTGAACTCGACGGAAAAATTCTCACGCCTGGTTCGCTCGATAACGCTTTCCATGCAGGTATACGAATTGTGCATCAAGAGCTTGCACAATGCCCGAATCTTTCCGTCGCGGAAAACCTATGTCTCCATGATATTCCAAAGCGTGGGTTTCGCGTCGACTTTGAAGAAATGATCAGCAGAGCAAAGGATCTTGTTCATCAACTCGATCCCACGCTCGATGTTTCTAAGCCGCTCGGATACCTCTCCCCTGGGCGCAGGCAGATATGCCAAATCGCAGCGTCGCTTGATCGCGATGAACACGGAAAAGCAAATGCCAAAGTCATCGTGTTCGACGAGCCGACAAGTTCGCTTTCTATCTCTGAAGCTTCGCGACTGATGGAGATCACGCGTGAGCTTGCAGACATGGGCTTGACAATAATTTATGTCTCCCATCGCATGAGTGAGATTTTCACTTGCTGTGATCGTGTAAGTGTTCTTCGAGATGGTCAGTTTGTTGCGACCAATGTCGTTGCTGACATCGACGAACCAACACTTGTTCAACAAATGATCGGTAGAAGACTCAAAGCCCCTAGAGCAAAGGGTGAATCGACTCCTGTGTCTTCAACAGGAAGTAGCGAAGCAGATACCATCCGTGCTTCAGTCGCTCCAGACAACACCACTGATCCAGATTACAAAGCACCACCTGCTCTCACACTCACGAATGTTTCTTCTCCAAACAAACTCAGCTCTTGCTCACTGAATCTCTACCCAGGTGAAATCCTTGGAATCGGTGGCTTAGTCGGCGCAGGTCGATCAGAACTCTTTGATGCGATCTTTGGAATCGACAGACGAGTGAACGGCTCCATCAAAGTTGGAGATCAAGAGATCGCAGGTAAAGGCACGAAAGCAGCAATCAAAGCAGGAGTTGGAATTGGGTATGTTCCCGAAGACAGACGAAACCAAGGCTTGTTCTTTAACCTTGGAATTGATGAGAATATCCTTGCTCCGATCATGCCTGATTTGTCTGGAGTGTTTGGGATCAGGAAACTCTCTAGCGAACTCGATCTAGTAACTTCTCGCGTAGAGAGATTCCAAATTAAAACAGCCTCGCTCCGACAAACTCATCCAGGCGAACTCTCAGGTGGGAATCAGCAAAAGCTGTTGATAGCTCGCTGGATGAGTGATCGAACAAAGGTGCTCTTGCTCGACGAACCAACTCGCGGTATTGATGTAGGTACGAAATCCGAAATCTATAAACTAATCAATCAAGCTGCAGATGAAGGGCTTGCGATCTTACTTGTTTCATCTGAAATGCCTGAGCTACTGGCGCTTTCCGATCGTATTTTGGTAATGGGCGAAGGCCAGATCAAAGGCGAACTCGTCGGCGAAGCAATGACCCAAACCAATATTCTCACGCTTGCAACAAACGAAGACCTTGTTAAGAGCTAGATCTTCGATTACAATCGACAAATGAAGAGAACTCAATTAGTAACAGCACTCTGTATATCTTTCAGCACATTGATACTTACAGGTTGTGAAACCACTACGAATCGGTATCAGTCTCTATCATTCTCAGCAGGGCAAGAAGTCGAAGTGAACTACGCACTTGATGTTGAGACTCGAAAATACATCACTGGAGAGTTTGTATCTATCAACGATCAATGGGTTACCATTTCAAAACCAGCTGCCCCTGGATCGAATGATCAAAGAGAAAAGCAGTACTCCATTAATCTTGATCGAGTCTACATGATTCAAGCTACTCAAGAATAGTTTTTTACTTTCCAACAACCCGAACTTGAATCTTCCGATTCATCTGATTCAGATTGCCCGATTGCGAATCAATTTCTACTGAAACTGAGTCTCCATCTCTTGTAGCTTTAAAGGTTGAGAGAAGATACTCGCCGTCAAGATATTCCATCCCGTCTCCAGCATCTTCGTAGAGTGTGCCTGTCGCTTCGCCGTTCGCATCGAGATGAACAATCAGCGTGATCTCATCACGTTGATCAGGACGATCCCCAAAGTACTGGGTTACTGGACAAGTGACAATGATTGATCCAGGACGGATGAATAGATCAGGAAGATCGGAATCCTTAGAATCTCTTCCGCCGTCAAAGCTCTCGAAATCAAACTTTGCCCAATGAATCCCATTGATGGGTTTTGGTAGAACCTCTACACGATCTGATTCAGGACTAACTTTCGCAGAAACCAATAGGTGATCACCGAGCAGGAATGAATCGTCTTCCGAGCGGAGTGCTAAGTCTGTAGGATCCGCGAAGAAAGTAGGCATTGCGATTGGCGCGCCGCTTGTTGAAGACTCGTGGAACAGTGTGTAGATGTAAGGCATTAAGCGATAACGTCGCTCAAGTGCTCGTCGGCTCGTCGCTTCAACTTCAGGTGTGTATGACCACGGCTCTTTATCGATGTTCCCCTTCGCAGTATGACTGCGAGAGAACGGGAAGAGTGTTCCAAATCCCATCCATCGAGCGTAGAGCTCACCGTCGCCGTTGTATGCAAAGCCGCCAATATCTGGACCTGCGAATGGCTGACCTGAGAGGCCCAGGTTGATAGTCATCGGAATCGACATATCTAAATGTTCCCATGTCGCGGAGTTATCACCTGTCCATGTGGCGCCGTATCGTTGGCCTCCAAGATGATTTGCTCGCGAGAGAACGAATGGTCGCTTATTTGGATTCGCGGCTACGACACCTTCACGAGTCGCGCGAATCATCTGCATCCCATAAACATTGTGATACCTTGCATGTGAACCTGTGCCTCCAAGCTCAGGATCAGCATGATGAATATTGTCTTCAGGCATCGTCTTAGATTCTACATTGAACACCGCTGGTTCATTCATGTCGTTCCAGACACCATCAATGTTGTACGCCATGAAATCTTTATAGAGACCGGACCACCATGTGCGAACATCCTTGTTTAGATAGTCTGGGAACACACAAACACCAGGCCATACTTCACCTTTGAAGACCTCGCCGTCTGCTGTGGAAGTCCACACATTAAGTTCAGTACCAGAGTCATATACAAAGTACCCCTCTTCAGCTTTCACACCTGGATCGATCATCCATACATTTGAAAACCCTACAGTATCAAGGTAGTCGTTGAGTTCTGTTGGATCTGGAAACTCTTCAGGATCAAATGTGAACACGCGATATTCGTTCATATAATCGATGTCCATCCAGATCACATCCGCAGGTAGACTTCGCTTGCGGAACTCGTCTGCGATTTCCTTCACGCGTGAATCCGGGTTGTATGAATATCGACACTGATGAAAACCGATTGCCCAACGAGGGGGCATCGCGATCTTGCCTGTCAACTCTGCGAGTTCTTTCATGACCTCGGAAGGAGATTCGCCTTCGATAATCACGATCGGAAACTGATATCCAACTCCTCGAAATGTGATCCCGTTTCGGAGATCAATCTCGCATCGCTCAGTAGTATCTGCGAGTACTCCAAACGCTGATCCATCTTCTCGGACCGCAAGAACCCAAGGCTGCGAGGTATACAAGTTGGGCGCATCAAGACCGTATCCAAACGCATCGTAGTTCCAAGTTTCAGTAACGAATCCATTCCGCAAGAGTGGGCCTGCAACCTGACCAGTCCCATAGAGACTCGTCGATGGATTCAACTCAATAGAAGCGACATATCGCCCTACATCATTCTGTGAGAATGTAGGGACGAGAGAATAGTTCTCAGTATCAAATTTCCCAATCGATTCGAACTGTCGGATCATCGAAATCGAAGGCCTGCGATGAAGCCTCGCATCTTCTGAAGCATCAAATCTATAGATGCCCTCTCCGATGATCTCAGCAGTTTGAGCGAACGACGGGCTCGCAACAACAGCACTCAGTGTTGCAATAACGAGTTGTATCCAGCGGATGTTCATATCACGACTCTCCGATTTACGAAAGATGGACAAGTTCTTCTAGGACGATACCAGAAATTGAACAAAAAGTGGCAATTATCAATGAATATCCCACGAAAGTAGGTTCACAACTCAACGATAATAGGCGATAATCCGTACAGAGGTATAAAGACCTCTGAGAATCACTCTTTGCCCTCTTGTAGGACTAATTCAATGAAAACCGGTATGTTCAAGAATCATCATCTCATCGCAGCGTTCGCCGCTGCTTGCGCCTTTGTACCTCACGTACATGCTCAAAATGCTCAGAACTACCTTCAGTGGTTTGAGACAGAGTGGGATGACATCGAGCGACGAATACCTGATTTCTTCATTGCAGGATATAACGCGGTTTGGATCCCACCTGTTTCTAAAGCCTCATTCCAGAGCCCTGGGTATGACCCATTTGATCGATTCGATCTCGGACAACCCCCGCTGCTCACCTTTTCGTCATCCAGAGCGAGAACAACTTACGGCACAGAATCAACCTTCGGCGCAATGATCGACGAACTGCATCAAGCAGGCGGTGAAGTTTACATCGATGCAATCTTCAATCACAACAACGGTCGCACACAATCAGATGCATTCCTCGCACAAGGCGGATACCCAGGCTTCTGGATTCCTAGAGAAGATCCGCCACAAGATAAATCTCCTACCGATGATTGGGGAGATTTTCACAACGGCGTTGCAAGCGGGTATTTACAATCAGAAAACCCCGGCGGATCTTTGTATCACTTGCAAAACGGTGATCTCGTCGCACTCGTCGATGTTGCTCACGAATCAAACAACCAATTTATTCGTCAACCTACTGAAGTTGGAAATCCAGATAACATTCCACAAGGGACTATTTGGAATCAGCCGAATCCGAGCAATGCACGGTTCTATCCTGACCAAACTCTTTCACCCACGATTTTTACAAATCCAGGAACTTCAAACAACCCCGGGGCTCAAGGGTTCACGCGATATCCGTTCAATTTGAATACGCCGATGAACGGCGATCCAGTCGTAGACAACGCTACAGGACTATTAATGCGATGGGCGCAATGGATGGTCGAAGTTCAAGGCGTGGACGGATTCCGACTCGACGCTCACAAACACATCCCGACTTGGTTCTGGGATGGATTCTTCGATACTGCGGTCTATAAAACTCGAACATCACCAGCAACAGGGAACAAAGTCACGCCGTTCAGTTTCGGCGAAAATATCACAGGTAACTTCGATGTACTCAATCAGTACATCCGTAGAGATTCCTTCGGGAATCGTGACTCGCTTGATATTCAGGGCGCCGCTCGATTACGTGACCTGCTCAATGCTGGAGGACTCGGTTCATGGAGCGATGTCACTTCCAACGCGGACTCCGGGCCGTTAGACACCGCTGATGATGGAATCGTAAACGGATCTCGTGGAATGAACCATGTGTTCTCGCACGATAACGGAACTGCTGGAAACGGATCCTCTGCGCCACCTCTCCCTACTGCTCGCCAGCAGGGATATCAGATGCATGCATACATGCTTATGCGTCCAGGTAGAGCGATTGTTTATCACAACTCACGAGGAGTCCCCCGCAACGGCGGATTCCATCCACGTCAAGGTTCCCCATCTGCACTTGGTTGGGATCCAATTACACAATCCTTCGACGACACAATTACCACACTTGTCCAACTCCGGAACCAGATCGGATATGGACAGTATTTCCCGCTCAATGGTAATGTCAGTGATGTACTCGTTTATGAACGAGCATTCAACGGACAAGCAAACTGTCTCGTCGCCGTGAATGATCGCTTTGATTCTGGCGCTCGCTCAGTTACTGTCACGACCCAGTACCCACAGGGGACACGCTTGCACGAAATGACAGGGAACGCTGCTGATCCTGAGATCGATCCTACAAACAGTATCCCAGACACCATCGTTGTTGGCGCTGGAGGATCAGTAAACCTGATCGTACCGAACAATAAAACTGGAAGCATGGAGCATGGCAAGGGTTATGTCATCTACAGCGAATCACTCCCAGTCGCAGATGTAACCTTCATTGGTGAAGACTCCACGATTGATCCTGATCCAACGAGTTTCCCTGACTTCCTTCAACGACTCAACAACGCAAGCGTCATCACAAGTGATTCATTTGAAATCCGTGTCCAAACAACCGCAGGTGATTCACTTGATCCGAACACTGACGACAACGCACTCTTCGCTTTCGATCAGCGCAATACTGATTCGAATGGGAATGGATCTATTGATATCCCAACTACATCTTCGGTAATAGGCGGATACGAAAACTTTGAAACCGTCAACGCTCCGCTATTCGGTTCGGGTGGTTCATTCGGGCTATATCGTCAATCAATCGATGCGACACAAATGAGTGAAGGATACCACTATCTCAGTGTGATCGTATTCCGTCATCGCAACGCGGGGACAACCCCGATCTTCAGAGAAGTCCGCAAGGTCATTTACATTGATCGACTCGCTCCTGAAGTTGAACTTGAACAAGCAGGCATGACATTCGATGTCAATCGTCCGCAGTTTACTGTCAACTTGCTTGATCGGACTGCAAAGCAGATCCATATGTTCTTAAACCTTGACGACGGGATCGATCCACTCTCACTTGTTGGTAGTGCCAATCAAGTGATCCCATACGATCGATACATCTACAACTACAGCTTCGATAATGTCCTCGTCGAAGGCGAAAACACAGTTACTGTTGTAGCAATCGAGGATTCAGGCAATGCTCGGATTCTCAACGAAACAGTATTCCTTGATACTGGAGTATGCCCGGCTGATATCAACGGCGACGGTGCATTAAACTTCTTCGATGTCTCCGCATTCTTGAGCTCATTCTCCGCGAATGACCCTGCTGCAGATTTCAACGATGACGGCCAGTTCAACTTCTTCGATGTTTCCGACTTCTTGAGCGAGTTCGCTGCAGGATGTCCTTAATACTGGAACGATGATTTGCAATAAAATAAACACCCCGCGATGGGGTGTTTTTTTTGCTTTGATCTTTGAGATTTGGAAACTGATCAGCCTCTTTGATTACAAATCAATAGATGCCTTCATCGCCACCAGTGATTTGTTCAGGCTTCGTTTTAATCAAACCAAACCAGATTAAGTAGAACAACGGGATTCCGACTCCTAATCCAATTCCGAGTGTCAACCCAACAATCAACCCGATCTGTGATGCGGGGTTTTGTGACGGGTCCATCCCAGCGGCCATTGGGTTATTTGGAAAATCCTTCGCCCATTGCTCATTGAGAGCTGCTTTGTTAAACTGATTCAACATACTCCAAATTGTAATCGGAATAGCAACTATTGCATAGGTCAAATGCATCGGACGAGTCACTGGCCTGCGTGTAACTGCAGCAATACCAGAGAAGAGTAACAAGGTGCTCAAGAGCAATCCTGTGCCGCCGATGATGAAATCGGTCGCTGTTACTGTCATCCCATAAGGGACTGGATCGCCTTCTAGTGCAGCTTCCATAAACTTGGGAGCGAGCGGTGCCATTGCAAGCCCAATCCCGCCGCAAGTTAAACCCAAAGAAGCAATGACAATGCTGATCACCCCAATGACCTTCGGCCATTTGGGTAACTGCTCTAAATCAATCGGATCCCATTGATCGCTCTCATGAGTCTGTGTTTCTTGTTGATCGTAATCCATTTAATACCCCTTCCTAGAGAAGAATTATACAATGATATCGTTAGACCCGTTGCAAGAAACGCACATCGTTCTCAAAGAGCATCCGAATATCAGGAATTCCATATTTCCCCATCGCGATTCGTTCTATTCCAAAGCCGAATGCGAACCCAGTCCATTCTTCAGGATCAATCCCGCACGCTTTGAGAACATTGGGATCAACCATTCCACAGCCTCCCAGTTCAATCCATGACGGATCCGACCCGGGCTTGAGTGCAATCATCATATCGAACTCTGCACTGGGCTCAGTGAACGGGAAGAAGCTCGGACGCAGACGCACGTCAGCATCTTCTCCGAAGTACGCGCGAGCGAACTGAAGCAGTGTACTCATCAGATCCGACATTGATACATCACGATCGATATACAACCCTTCGATTTGATGGAACATAAAGCTGTGCGTTGCATCAACTGTGTCTGGACGATAAACACGTCCAGGAGAAACGATCTTGATCGGAGGCCCCCAACCTTTCGCAGCAGCATCTTCCATTGTGCGGATTTGAACAGTCGAGGTTTGACTTCGCAACATGCGAGGCGTGTCCACTTTACTCGGATCATCAACATAGAAGTTATCGATCGGATCACGCGCCGGATGCGCCGCAGGGATGTTGAGCTTTGTGAAGTTGTGATCTTCGTCTTCTAGTTCAGGCCCTTCAGCGACTTCGAAACCAAGTCGTGCGAAGATTTCGACGAGCTCGCCGCGAACTCGAGTGATGATGTGCTCGCGGCCCAAAGTGTGACTGTCGATAATTCCAGGTTCAGTTAGATCAATGCTTGGTCCGGTAGATCCCGCTTGAGCTCCACCGCTGAGTGTTGACTGTTTCTCTTTGAACCCAGATTCAAGAGCAGTCTTCACTTCATTTAGACGCTTCCCAACAGCTGCTTTATCTTCTTTGGCAACATCCTTCATGAGCGGCATCACGCCACGGATCTTGCCCTTCGTACCAATATAAGTAACACGCCATGCTTCGAGACCATCAGAGTTTCCGATAGTTGACAGTTCAGCGAGTCCAGCAGTTTCAATTTCGTTGAGTGCATTGAGCATGGTGAATTATAGTTCCATCTGACAGTTGCGTTTGTTTGAAGCTTGTATCTTCTCGGAAAAACTTGTTTGAAAACATGTTTGTTGGATATAAAAAACCTCGCCAAGAATCTCGGCGAGGTTTGATAGTGTTTTCTAATCTACATGTAGATTATTCGTCTGAGGAATCGTTGCTTGCGTCAGCAGCAGGTGCATCAGTCTTCACTGTGTCCTTGCGGAGCTTTGCTGCAAATGCAGTACGCTTGTCAGCTTGACGACGACGACCAGATGGGTGACCACCGATTTCTGGTCCTTCTTCGTTTCCGACAAACTGAATCACACACAACTCAGTACCATCACCAAGACGATGACGACCGAGACGGACGATACGGGTGTATCCGCCAGCGCGATCTTCGAAGCGAGGTGCGACATTCTCAAAGATATGACGAACAAGCTTCGGTGCTTTACGGAGCTCACCGTAGCGGTTACGCTCGATCGTATCGATATCAGGGATATCGAAGAAACCTTCGACAAACTCACGTTGTTCTTCGACTGATTCTCGTTGCTGTTCAGTCGCGTTCTTCGCGATGTATGACCATGCAAACGCATTGCGGTCACGACCAAGCATTGAGATCACCCGACGGCGAGCGTGCATATCGCCGCGCTTTGCCTTAGTTACGATCTTCTCGACGAAAGGCTGCAAAGCCTTTGCCTTAGGGATCGTTGTTGTAATCTGACCGTGCTCAAAGAGGCTTGCGGCCATATTACGAAGCATCGCTTCGCGGTGAGCAGTGGTTCTTCCTAATTTAAAGCCGGCTTTCCGATGACGCATGGCTTTATCCCTTCATATATGATGCTTCACAGCATCAAAGTACTTAAAATCTCTCCGAAACCAATCGACTGATTGAAATCGGTTTAGTGCATTCCACCTGAAGCGTTGTATCCTTCTGGGAGTTCAACGCCGAGGTCCAAATCAATATCAAGAAGCTTACGCTTCACTTCACGCAATGAGGTTCGTCCGAATGAGCGTAGCTTGAGAAGCTCCGGTTCTGATTTCGTGACGAGTTGTGCAACGGTATCAATCCGTGCTGATTCCAAACAGTTGGAAGCACGAACGGAAAGATCGAGCTGTTCGATCGGCATATTGAGCTTGCGGATCAACTCTTCGTCAACACCAGCAGCTGCAGCAGCATTCTCTGAAACTCGCTCTTCTCCAATATTGAAGTATTGAACGAATGGATTGAGATGCTTACGCATAATCTTGGCACCTTCAACAAGCGCCATTTCTGGAGTGACAGTACCGTCAGTCCAGATCTCCATGGTCAACTTGTCGTAGTTGGTTTTCATACCAACGCGGGTGTCTTCTACATGGTAGCGAACACGCTGAACAGGTGAGTAGATTGCATCGACCGGGATAACCCCGATCTCTTGATCTTCGTTGCGTCCGTACTGCTCAGAAGCAGGAACGTAACCACGGCCTTTACCGACATGGATCTCCATTTCGAATGGGATCTCCTCTGTCAGTGTTGCAATGACCAAGTCTTTGTTGACGATTGTAATGTTTGTATCAGCTTCGATGAGATCCGCGGTGACTTCACCTGGTCCCTGAGCTGCAAGCTTCATCACTCGAGGCTCATCACCTTCGAGTTTTACGATGAGATTCTTGATGTTGAGCACGATGTCTGTTGTGTCTTCAAGAACACCTGGAAGACTTGTGAACTCGTGCTCTACACCCTTGATCTTGATCGCGGTAACCGAAGCACCTTCGAGCGAAGAGAGCAAAATACGACGGAGTGAGTTCCCGATTGTTGTACCCATTCCTCTTTCGAATGGTTCAACAGATAACCGACCGAATGTATCGTCGGTAAACTTCGGATCGGGAACAACCTTTGATGGTAACTCTAAACCACGCCAGCGAACTCGCATGATGATTCTCCTAGGCAGGACGATTCTGGAATCGCCGTATGTACTTGATTCTCATCTTTGTTCGATTCACAGATTCATTGTCCTGCCAACAACAATGATCTTTCTATTCGACAAAGATACAACTTATTCTTACCGGGTTTGAAACGAACAATCTTCTTCAAACCACTTACGAAAAACACCCAGCACATGTAAGTGCAGGGTGCAAATATTCAATCAAACGCGACGCTTCTTCGAAGGGCGGCAACCGTTATGAGGAACTGGAGTGTGATCTTCGATCGCAGTCACTCTCAAACCGGTTGATGCAAGTCCTGATACAGCGTTTTCACGCCCGGCGCCAGCACCGGTGATCTTAACTTCGATTTCGTTCATCCCCATCTTGCGAACCTTCTGGCCGCATTGTTCGCCAGCACGTGTAGCTGCAAACGGTGTGGATTTACGAGCACCTTTGAAACCGATGGTTCCAGCCGAGTCCCATGCGAGTGTTTCGCCGTTGGTATCGGTTACGGTAATCATTGTGTTGTTATGAGTTGCTTTAATGTGAGCAACACCACGTACGACACCTTTACGAATTTTCTTCTGTTTCTTCGCCATTGATCTTCGCTCCTATCGGTTCCACAGTTCTTCGAGCAATCGATGCTTAAAGCTGGAACCTTGCGATTCTTATAAACTTGTTTGATACCTGAAACCACTTGAAGCCAGCTTTGGATAAAGCAATGACCCAAAGAGCAACAGGAAATTATCCCTTAACGCCCTTTTTACCTGCAACGGTCTTCGCACGACCCTTACGAGTACGAGCATTACAGCGTGTTCGTTGTCCACGAGTCGGTAGCCCAGCGCGGTGACGAGCACCTCGGTATGAGCGAATCTCACGTAGACGCTGAATATTCTGTTGCACTTGACGACGAAGCCCACCCTCTACGAGATATGAGCCGTCAACAATCGTGTTGAGTAGCGAAACATCAGTTTCACTCAACTCGTTTGCGCGGATATCCGGATTGATCTTTGCTTCGGCAAGAATCTCTGCTGCATACTTGGGACCAATCCCATGAATGTACTGCAATGAGTAGTAGATCTTCTTACGATCGGGAATGTCAACACCTGCGATACGGGGCACTGCTTCGCTCCTGTCACCGGGTTAACCCCGGTACTAGTATTCATTACACGCTTCGTCTCTGGCGCGTGCGGTTATTTACACATTACAAATCCATTTGTCTCTCGACAACAAGACAATTAGCCTTGACGCTGCTTAAAGCGTGGATTCTTCTTATTGATTACAAAGACTTTGCCTTTTCGACGAACGATCTGGCAATCCTTTGAGCGGCGCTTAACGCTGGATGAAACTTTCATCACAACTCTCCTGCCGCTCTTGCGGCCATCTGATACTTTCGTTACCAACCCAAAACTGCAAACTGCATTTTTCGGGGCGTGAATGATAGGCATCACTCACGAATTAATCTCTTCAATTGACCCTTGGAACTACGCCTAGGATCGATTTTCTCCAATTTTCAGAGCATTGGTAGTTCATTTTTTGAACATATGCTCATTTTTGCTACCCCAACTTCTACCTGTCAGATGGATGTACACCTGTTTGATATCTGTAGTGATAGGTTATTTTGTATCTGCAGAGTTTCCCATGAAGCCATCATAGTTTCGCATGAGGAGGTTCGCTTCGACTCGCTGAAGGAAATCAAGAGCAACAGATACCACAATCAACAATCCGGTACCACCCAAGAACTGCGAAACTGTAAAGTCAATTCCGAGTTTCGAACTAGCAACCATCGGTAAGACGGCGATCACAGCGAGGAACGCTGCACCGACATAGGTAATCCGCTCCATCACCGCTTCAAGATACTCTGCGGTACGAGGTCCAGGACGGAGCCCTGGAATAAACGATCCGTGATCTCGAAGTTGTTTACTCATCTCTTCAGGATTAAACTGGACTGTAATCCAGAAGTAACTGAAGAAGTAAACCATTCCAATGTAGAGAAGAATATATGGGAACTGTCCCATCTGGAAACTTGAACTGAGCCACTGGATTGTATCATAATACCAACCAGCGTTGTTTCCCGAAGCTTGCGCCGAGTCTGCTAAGAAACCGAAAACAACGGATGGGAAAATCATCAACGAGCTAGCGAAGATGATGGGCATCACACCGCCGTGGTTCACACGCAATGGGAGATAACTTTTTTGACCACCAAATACTCGTTTACCACGAGAATGCTTCGCTTGTTGAACTGGGATTCGACGCTGAGCAACGGTCAGCAGAACCGAACCCGCGACAACCATCACGAACAAGCTGACGAGGAGGATAAGTCCCATCCATCCCATCTTGTTAGGATCTGCTGGATCGAAACCACTAATCAAACTAGAGATCGCTCCTGGCATACCAGTCAGGATACCACCCATAATAATGAGTGAAACACCGTTACCGATACCGAATCTATCGATCTGCTCTCCGAGCCACATAAGGAAGATCGTACCAGCGGTAAGCGTTGCGATTCCCATGACCCACCAAAGTGGATTCTGTGCCCATTGTTCGTAAACGAGTCCTGATCGTGAAATATATGTCAACCAACCAACTGCTTGAACGATACAGAGTCCAACAGTGACATAGCGTGTCCATTCCTGGATCTTTGTTTGTCCAGTCGGGCCTTCATCCTTTAGTTTTTTGAGTTGAGGAGACACCGAACCAAAGAGCTGGAACACAATCGACGCCGTGATGTAAGGCATAATGCCCAAACCAAAGATGGTAGATTGTCCGAATGAACCACCCGAGAAGATCGCAACATATTGCATGACCTTACCAGCAGCACCACCGGCAGCAGCTTGAGCTTGGAAAAACTCAGAGAGTGCACTCTGATCAACACCTGGTACTGGAATCCAGAAACCGATGCGATAGACAGCAAGCATTGCAAGTGTGAATAGGATTTTGTTTCGGAGCTCTTCGATCCGAAATACATTCGCGAGTGTCTTAAAAAACATCGTGTACAAGCTCCGATTCACACAGGAATCATCCTGCGTTGGGGTCTTACTAATCAAACGACCCGGAATATTCGAGAAACGCCGCGATCGATTTCTGTACCTGGGATCTTAGTAACCCTAGATTCAAACAATCGATCGCGGCGTCTGGTTTCTATCAAGTTCGTTCAAAGAACAACTTGATCATTTTTTATTGATAACCTCGCCGCGAGCAAATGCTTCTGCACGCTTGCGATGCCAATCTTGGTTCTTGAGCTTCTTAGTGAGGTTCTTCGGTGAACGATCATCCGAGTTGCGATCAACTCCGCGGACGCGGTCACGACGAGTACCTGATTCATGAACTGAGCCACCAGCGTCAACGATCAGCTTACGAGCTGAATCGGTCACACGGTTGGTTTTCACTTCAAGTTTCACACCAAGTTTGTCTTGGCCATCTTCGAGACCGCCGAGGATCTTGAGATCTCTCGATGTATCACGAACAAGACCAGCCTTGATCAGTGTTTCATGATTAACTTCGCCGCCGTTCTTGAAGTCAGCATGAGCTGCAATAGCTCCAAGGTTGACTGTCCAGAACTTGGTTTTGAAGTTGGCATTCGTAAAACCAAACTTTGGCATACGACGGAAGAATGGCATCTGGCCACCTTCGAACTGGTAGAGTTTCGAGTGACCAGTTCTTGAACCAGCACCCTTCATACCACGCCCAGCGGTCTTACCGTTGCCTGAACCAACGCCTCGTCCGATGCGCTTACGTTGTTTGTACTTGCCCGCAACCGCGGTCACTTCGTGAATCATCATGGCCGGTTACTCCCGGGGAACTGTTGCCTATTCGAGTGAGTTGATTAGCTCTTAGCTTCTGTTGGTGCTGCTTCGGTTGCAGGAGGTGCTTCAGTTGGAGCACCGCCGCGTCCGCCACCGCGTCCACCACGACCTCCACCACCGCCGCCGCCACGTCCGCCGCGTCCACCACGACCACGATCTTGGCCGATAGTGTTGACAGGAGCTGCCATCTTCTCAATATTTTCGTTAATCGTCGGCATGAACTTGTTACCGCGTTCAATGCGTTGTTCGATATCAGTAGTTGTAATCTCTACGCCTCTAAGTTCAGAGATCTGCTCTCTTGTGCGAAGACGACCGAGACCATCAATCACAGCTTTCACTGTGTTGAGTTTACTCGTTGATCCTGTGCACTTAGTCAAACAGTCAGTGATCCCAGCGATTTCGAGAACTGCACGAACAGTACCGCCTGCAACAACACCAGTACCTGGAGATGCTGGCATAAGCCGTACCTTACTTGCACATGCTTTGCCTTCGATTTCGTGAGGGAGCGTAGTGCCCGCCATTGGAACCGTAGTCAGCTTGCGCTTTGCGTACTTCTGTGCTTTTTCAATTGCTGTTGGTACTTCGGTTGATTTAGCGTAGCCATATCCAACCTTGCCTTTGCGATCACCGATCACAACGAGTGCACCGAAACTGAATCGGCGGCCACCCTTGACGGTCGCAGCAGTTCGGTAAATACCAACAGTATGGGATTCGAGATTCGTATTTTCGTCGAGGATTTCAGCCATTGTTGCTGTCTCTTTCAGGAATGGGTCTGATTAGAACTCAAGACCACCCTTGCGGGCCGCGTCTGCAAACGCCTTGATGCGTCCATGGAACTTGAATCCGCCGCGATCGAAGACCACATTAGTGACTCCTGCCGCTTTGGCCCGCTCGGCGAGCAAAGTACCGACTGATTCAGCCGACTTTACATTGCCTGATGTACCATCAATCTTCGCGTCCTTGTCTTTGCTCGAAGCACTACACAAGGTCGTCCCAGCCATATCATCAATCACTTGTGCGTACACATGATTGAGTGAACGGTAAATCGCAAGACGAGGACGGGTGGGTGTGCCCGAGATACGCTTGCGGATACCGATCCGACGGCGTGATCTGCGAATATCTTTTTGTTTATTCTTGTTCATTGTTCATACCTCTCGTGGCGGCAATCCCGCCCTACGAGTTGTTATATATTATTTACCGAACGCCTTGCCCTGCTTACGCTGGATCACTTCTTCAAGATACTTAATACCCTTACCGTTGTATGGTTCAGGCTTCCGCTTTGCTCGTGTTGAAGCTGCAAAGTGTCCGACAGCTTGCTTATCTGCACCGGAGATTGTGATCATTTGCTTTTCAGCAGTCACATTCAAACCAGCTGGGATTGGCATCAGAATTGTATTTGCATAACCGACTTTGAGAGCCAAGTTTGTTCCGTTGACGGTTGCTGTCCAACCGACGCCAACTACTTGAAGCTTCTTCTCGTAGCCCTTGGATACACCGTCGATCATGTTGTTGATCAATGAACGGGTTGTGCCCCAGTATGCACCGTTTGAACGCTTTTTAGCGATCAATGCTTCGTCCATACTTACTGAGATGCTCTTTGCAGAATCATCCCATGTGACATCTACCTCAGGACGGAACTCGTAGGAGAGATTCCCCTTCGGTCCTTCGATTGAGATAGTGCTCCCGTCAAGGTTCACCTTGACATTACCAGGCACTGAAATAGGTTTTTTACCGATCCGCGACATATCGCGTTCCTTTCAGATTGTGTTTCTCGTCCGATTCAAATGTCGAATCGGGGATTCCAATCTTTGTTAAGTGCACGAAGGCACGATGAAATACTTACAGTACGGTACAGAGCAACTCGCCACCGACTCGCTCATCTCTACATTGACGATCGGACAGTACGCCCTTGTTCGTCGAAACAATCGAGATGCCCAATCCCTGCATTGGTGAAGGGATGTTGTCTACCTGACGATAAACACGGCACCCAGGCTTGCTCATTCGCTTGATCTCGTGAATCAAAGCTTCTCCGCGTGGACCATACTTAAGATCTACGTGAATCGTGCCTTGCTTGTTGTCTTCAACAACTTCAAAGCCATTGATGTAGCCTTCGGATTGAAGAGCTTTCGCAACGCCCTGGCAAATTTTATTATTGAGCACGACAACGCTCTTCGAACGGTTTCGCGTTGCGTTGCGAATTCGAGTTAGCATGTCTGCGACTGGATCACTGATTGACATAGGAACCTACCTTTGTCCTGTTAACTATGCGGCATTGACTATCACGCCGCGGGGTATATTCGTTCGTATCTGTACTCTACTAACCGTTTCTTACCAGCTTGCTTTACGCATGCCTGGAATTTTGCCTTCGAGAGCAAGTTTTCTGAGCATGATTCGGCTGATGCGGAACTTACGGTAAACGCTCCGTGATCGTCCGGTCAGTTCACATCGACGTACGAGACGTGATGAGTACTTTGGAGTTCTTTTGCTTTTTGCGACTTGAGCTTTAGTTGCCATATTTCTATTCCTTCGACCTGATCTTACACATGGGTGAACATGATGCCAGGTGTGCTTAGGCGTTGATTACTTCTTCTTACCCTTGGTTGGTTTCTTGAACGGCATCCCGAGTTCAGCGAGCACAAATCGGCTCATCTCTTTACTTGAGTTGCTGAAACTGAAGTTGATATTCATTCCATGGGTGAAGTTTTGCTCAGCCATGTTGATCTCTGGGAACACACCTTGTTCGGTCAAGCCCATCGAGTAGCTGCCTTGACGGTCGAACGATTTATCGCTCAGACCACGGAAGTCCTTAATACGAGGAGTAGTAAGATTCATCAAGCGATCAGCAAAGTGCCACATACGATCACGACGAAGCGTTACCTTGTATGCTGTCTCGTATCCTTCGCGAACCTTAAAGTTTGAAACACTCTTCTTCGCACGAATCATCATTGGCTTTTGGCCAGTAATAGTGGTCAGCGTGTGGATCACTGTGTCACGCACATTCGCAGGAATCTTGGTACCATCGAGATGGCGTCCTACATTCACATTGATTGTGATTTTCTCAAGCTTTGGCATTGCCATTGTATTTTCAATGCCAAACTCGCTCTTGAGTTTCGGACACACTTCTTCAACAAACTTACTTTGCAAGTTTGATGGCTGAGGCTTCAATGCCTCTGCGAGTGTCGCGTCGTCGTATGTTATTTTCTTCGCCATAACTCGGTCTTCCACTCTGCCCTAGGGGCATGGTTTTTCGTGATCGGTTTCCATCCGATCACAACCTGATCTATTCATTCAACCTTTGGCGCCACTCACTTGTCCGAGTGACTTGCCGTTGCGAACCGCGACTCGATTCTTGCTGCCATCAGCAGCTGTTTCGAATCGAACCCTGGTTGGCTTACCATCAACAACTGGACTTACCTTTGAGATATGAATCGGAGCCTCGATAGAGACGATTCCACCCTGTGGGTTAATCTGTGTTGGACGGATGTGCTTTGTCCGAAGATTCACACCTTTGACGATCACTTGATCTGACTTCGTGATGACATCAGTAATCTCGCCGGTTACACCTTTGTGATCGCCTGAGGTTACGATGACTGTATCACCTTTTCTTACATGCTTTGGCATCACACAACCTCCGGTGCAAGCGAGACGATCTTCATGTAGTTCTTCTCGCGGAGTTCACGGGCAACAGGACCAAAGATCCGAGTACCCTTCGGGTTTCCATCGTCGTTAATCAGTACAACTGCTGATGAATCAAACTTTACGTATGAGCCATCTTTACGGCGGATGTTGCGTGCAACACGAACGACTACCGCTTTGTACATTTCGCCGGTCTTTACATCAGAACCAGGTAGAGCCTTCTTGATTGAGACCATAACCTTGTCACCGATATGTGCCTGCTTGCGGGTCAGTCCGCCACGGCTTGTTGAGCCGCCGTACACACGAATAACGTAAGCGATTTTGCCGCCGGAGTTATCCGCTACTTCACATCTGGATTCTTGTTGGAGCATAGCTCATCCGCCTTATTTCACTCGATTGAATTCAATCGGGATATTTACACTTTGCATTGCTGAATCTGTTCACAGAACACATCACAACAATCACTCATCAAAGACTTCGTTTTTCGACAATGCGAGAGAGCGTCCAGCTCTTGGTCTTGGAGACCGGCTTGCATTGAACGATTTCAACGACATCACCGATGTGTGATTCGTTCTTTTCATCGTGAACTTGCAACACGGTTCGCTTGCTCACGTACTTGCCATACTTAGGATGCTTGGATTTGTAGTGGATGACGACCTTACGGGATTTATCCCGAACATCAGTCTCTACTACGCCGATCTTTGCACCTTTGTTATTGTTATCGCTCATGGTTATCTCCAGGTCAATCGTAATCTTCGATTGCCCTAATCAGAAACGCCTCTCGGCTTTATACTGCTGCCCTTGCTGTCTGCTCGGTAAGCAATCTAGCAATATCCCTACGGATGTTGCCGAACTGAGTTGTATCTTCAATCTTCTCACTCACACTCTTGTTCTTGAGAGCGAGCAACTTGCCACGCAGGTTGCCAAGTTCAACAGTAATTTCTTCGTCATTGAGTTTGCGGACTTCTGTACCGGTCATCGCGAGCTCCTTCTTATCCAAGCCTTAGGCTTCAACACGCCGCCCGATCATTCTGCATCGGATTGGCATTTTCATCGCGACCCGGAAGAACGCACCACGCGCACGTGCTTCACTCACACCAGCTAGCTCATACAAAACCGTTCCAGGTTTCACGCGAGCTGCCCAGTAATCCACATCTGCCTTACCCTTACCCATTCGAGTTTCGAGTGGCTTCTTAGAGATTGGCTTATCTGGGAATACTCGGATGAACAACTTGCCCTCACGCTTGAGGAAATGCTGACAAGTCACTCGGCCGGCTTCAATACAGTTGCTCTTTAACCAGCAACCTTCGAGCGCCTGAAGTCCGAACTCACCAAATGCAACATAGTTACCCTTGGTCGCTTTCCGGTTGCGATCTCGCACACGACGGAACTCTTTGCGATGCTTCACACGCTTTGGAATCTTATATGGAGGCATTACTGCAATCCCTTCCTACTAAATCGTTCTTTACTTACCGACGACCACGGGCGCGAGCTTGTGCACCTGCTGCGTTGGACTGGTTCTCTTCTACTTCGCTTGAGTATGGGCCCTTGTAGATCCACACCTTTACGCCGAGGATGCCGTAGGTCGTGAGACTTTCAGCGAATCCATAGTTGATATTTGCTTGCAAGGTTGAAAGTGGCAAAGCACCCAAACGGACATCCATACGACGGGACATTTCTGCTCCGCCGAGACGACCTGCGATTTGGATCTTGACTCCCTTTGCACCTGCTTGCATAACTGCTTCTGTCCGCATCTTCACTAAGCGACGGAATCCCATTCGCTTCTTGAGTTGCTCAGCAACATTGTCTGCAACCAACTGTGCATCCATGTCAGGTTCGCGGATTTCGATGATTGAAATCGAAACCTTGCGACCGGTCATGTACTGAAGTTCTTCAGTCATGCGATCAACTTCAGCACCCTTAGGCCCAATGACCAAACCAGGACGAGCTGTTCGAACAATGACTTTGAGTTCTTCGCGTGTACGCTCGATATGAATGTCTGAAACGAACGCGTTTGGTGGCGTTTTGTTGAGACGGTTATCAAGGTAACGACGGATCTTTTCGTCTTCAACGAGAAGCTCGCCGTAGAGCGCCTTTGGTGCGTACCAGCGTGAGCGATGCGCCTCGGTGATTCCGAGTCTAAATCCGTACGGGTGAGATTTCTGTCCCATTAGCTTCGCTCCTGTACAGAGATTGTGATATGACTGGTGCGTTTTTGAATCGGATGAGCACGGCCGCGATCCTTCGGACGGAAACGCTTGATGTGCATTCCGCGATCTACGCAGATTTCACTCACGAATACGCTGCTTGGGTCTGCACCGAGCTGTTCAGCATCAGCAATAGCAGCTTTGAGTGCTTTCTGAATATTCACAGCAGCACGCTTGGTTGTGTATTCGAGCATGTTATTCGCATCCTCGAAACTCTTACCACGGATCATGTCAGCAACCAACTTTGCCTTCTTAGGGCTACCACGATGGTTACGCACTTCCGATGTAAACTTAGCGATATCTTTAGGAAGACAACCGACTGCAGTTGCCATTGCTTCAATATCACCTCGGGTACATTTAGGCTGGCATTTGCCACCCATCCAGTTTTTGACAGCTGCAGCAGCTTTATTGCCGCTCAGGCTATCCCGAGAAACCGCATCGGTAAGCTGTTCAATGCTTACACCCGCCTCAGTTGCTCGTGTTTTTAGTTCGTTCGGTCGAAGTCGCACGGCTTATTCCTTCCCTGATGCGGCATTTGATCCAGATGAAAATCTGATCAACGCCCCGATTTCAGGCCTTCCTTCTTGTTCGTATGACCACGGAATGTACGTGTGATGGAGAACTCGCCGAGCTTGTGCCCAACCATGTCCTCGGTTACAAATACATCCAAGAAAGCCCGACCGTTGTGTACCTGGAATGTGAATCCCACAAACTCAGGAACGATGGTGCACGCTCGTGCCCAGGTCTTGATTGGCTTATTCTCGCCCGCCTCAGTCTGCTTCATGACCTTTCGGTACACGCTCTCGACTACATACGGGCCCTTCTTAAGACTGCGTCCCATAGGGTATCTCCTCGCCTTACTTCAGTTGCCCATACCGCTTACTCTTGCGGCGACGGATGATCAAATCTTGTGATGGTTTCTTACGGTCACGAGTACCGCCACCCTTTGAGAAAGTACCAGACTTACTCACAGGTGCACGTCCACCCTTACTGCGGCCATCACCACCACCCATTGGGTGAGCATGGTGACTCATTGCCACACCACGAGTCTTAGGACGACGTCCCAAGTGACGGCTGATACCAGCCTTGCCGAGACGACGGTTCTGGTGATCAGTGTTACCGACCTGACCGACAGTTGCACGACAATCAATAAGTACACGGCGGGTTTCGCCCGAAGGCATTACCAGAGTTGCGTACTTACCCTCTTTATTGGTCAGACGAGCTGACGAACCAGCTGAGCGACAGAGTTTGCCGCCGGCACCGGGAAGAAGTTCGACACAGTGCACATTCATACCTGATGGAATGAATCGCAGTGACATCATTGAACCCGGAGTTGGTTCGATTGACTCGGTTGTTGACGACATTACCTTGTCGCCGTCGGTTAGACCGACAGGAGCAAGAATGTATCGTTTCACACCGTCAGCGTACTGCACAAGTGCGATGTGACAGGTACGGTTCGGATCGTATTCGATACCGAGAACTGTACCTTCGATTCCATCTCGGTCACGACGCTTGAAGTCGATCTGGCGGTACATGCGTTTCGCACCTCCACCACGACCACGAACAGTGATCTTACCTTGATGGTTGCGGCCGCCCTTGCGAGGACGCGGTGACAACAGGCTCTTCTCGGAAGTCTTCTTAGTTACCTCTTCATTGAGGTTAACCGAAGCGTTCCGACGGCCCGCACTGGTTGGTTTGTAGACACGGATGGCCATATCTGCAGTCCTTTCTTACGAACCGGCTCAGAAGAGCTCGATTGATTGCCCTTGAGCTACCTTTACAGCAGCACGCTTCCAGCTGTTATCAGCAACTTTACCGTACTTAAAGCGGCGTGAACCACCCTTGCGCACTTGTGTAGTCACCTTTACAACCTTGACCCCGTACGCCTTTTCGATTGCAGCCTTCACATCGTCCTTGCTAGCACGACGATCGACTTCAAAGGTGTACACATTATCGTTTTCCATCTGCCCAGTGCTCTTTTCAGTTAGCAATGGTTTACGCAGAATGTAGTGTGGTTCGAGTTTCACTTCGTACCCCCTACGGCTTTGCCTGTTTGTGAACTTGGACCTGCAAGCCATGCTTCAAGATCAGCTTTATCAATCACCAAGTAGCGATTGTTGAGCATTTCAAAAGCATTGAGCTGGTCAGCCCGGCACAACGAAACGCCATCGACGTTTCGAGCACTCAGACGAGCGTTCTTGCTCTTCTCAGCATCACCCGAAAGTGCAACAAGTGATGCACGATCGACATTGATTGCTTCGAGGAATGAAATGAAGTCTTTGGTACGAGCGGTTTCAAATGACAACCCCTCGATTACACGCACTTCATTGTCGAGAAGCTTACAAAGGAGAGCATTCCGATTCGCCTTACGACGCATCTTCTTCGGCATATCCTGGCGATAATCTTCGCGAGTACGTGTCTTTTGATGGGCATGCCCACCACCACGCATCGTGTTAGATTTTTTATCACCGTGACGTGCGTGCCCGGTACCTTTTTGCTTGTAAATCTTCTTGCGTGAGTACGCGAGAAGAGCACGATTCTTTGATCGAGCAGAACCCTGGCGGCGGTTTGCGTGATACATCACGAACGCCTGCTTGAGTAGATCTGCATTTACAGTTTCGCCGAGCGCGATCTCGTCTACAGACATTGTGCCTGCAGCTTTACCACTCATTGAATAAACGGGGACATCCATCGGTCTTTACCTCGTCGAACGCCTTTCGGACCACCCGAGAATCACACACATGTGTGCTCCCGGCCCAATACGCCTCTCCCGGTTCTCAATATCGCCGCGAGGGCCACAACTAGTCGTTAAACATTGTTGCGTTGAGAGACACAAGATTGACTCGGCATTGCTCTCCCATGCATTTTCATGATGGGGACAATGACTAAATTCATATCAGTGGTTTCGCTATAAACGACCTACTGAACCTTTGAGCGGAGATTATTGACCGCTCAAATACAAAGATCAACTTTCAATCACGCTTTTGACGCTTTTGAGCGATAAAGTCGTGTTGCCGGACGAACTTCGACCCAGCTATTGGTGTGCCCAGGGACTGGTCCCTTGACAAGTAATAAGTTGTTTTCAGCATCAACGCGAACAACATCCAAAGATCGGACAGTAATCCGGCGAGCACCCATGTGTCCAGCCATTTTCTTGCCCTTCTTGATGCGACCCGACTTACCTGCATTGTTGCCGTGACCACCGATTGAACCGGGTGAACGATGCTTGCGTTCAACACCGTGAGAAGCGAGTTGACCCTTAAAGCCCCAACGCTTCATACCACCTGCGAAGCCCTTACCAATGCTGGTACCGATGACATCGACATATTTGATTTCTGAGAACTCGTTTACAGTCAGTTCTTGACCCAGTTCCCAGTTACCTTCCTGTCCTTCTTCAACACGGAACTCAGCATGCTTACGGCGAGGAGCAACTCCTGCTTTCGCGTCATGCCCAATCAATGGCATTGTTGAGTTTCGAGCTTTGATATCGCCAGCACCGATCTGAACAGCGCTGTAACCGTCAACTTCTGGTGTACGAACCTGCGTCACTGTATTCGGAGTGATCTGAATGACTGTAACAGGCATAGAAACCCCGTTTTCGTCATAAACACGAGTCATACCGATTTGTTTACCTAGAAGATGTGCTGATTTACTTGGTGCGGTCATTGTTCATTCCTTCATCCCCGCTTCGGGCGGGAACCGCTTCATACCAACAGGCAGAGGAAGTCTTGTCTAAAATCTACTTAACAAATAAGGCCCACCCCGAAATGGGCAGGCCTATAAAATGACTTGATTAGGCTTTAATCTTCACGAACACGCCTGCTGGGACCACGAGGCGGTTTAGTGCTTCAACTGTCCTGCTATTTGGCTCGTGAATATCGATAATTCTCTTGTGAGTGCGGATTTCGAACTGCTCACGCGATTTTTTATCCACGAACGGCCCACGAAGAACGGTATAGCGTTCGATGCGAGTCGGTAGTGGAACTGGTCCCTTGACTTTAGCATTGGTGCGTTTTGCATGATCAACGATCTCGCGTGCCGAAGCATCGAGTGCGATATGATCATAAGCTTCCATACGGATACGAATTTTATTGATAGACATGATGAATCTCCTAAGTCTATTAAAACAGCACCAAAGCCCGCTCAAGTTCGATGCAGACCCATGTCTACATTCATTATCGCAGGAGCGAAAAAGCTTGATGAAACCAGAACTCAACGATGTTCTCGTAAAGTCGGGAAGAGAAGCGTAGACATCCATATTCTGTAGTCAAACTCAGAGCCTGTCGATGAGCCTATTTTCAAAGTACATTATCGAGAAAATACATCAATTTCGACTTCCATTCTCTACCCAAAACACCGATCAAGCCGACGAAATCCTTGTACCTTTCCCCTTTGGCAACGAAAAGATCTTGATATGAACTCCCAGCAACCAGCATCTCAGCGTCGATTCACCCTTGCTCACTCACGAATATGGGACTTATTCTTTGGATTCTTTCTCATCGCAGGGATTCAACAAAGCCTCTATGCTCAATCTTCATCTTCAACAGATGCAAAGCCAATAAACCCGGTTGCAAGCTCATCAGCTGTGATTCTTGAGAGTGAACCATTCCGTATCGACGCGCTCGATTTAAATATATTCCTCCCGAAGGGCTCAATCACTCAGACGACAAGCTTCTCATCAAACTCCACAATGGGGATCGGATTCCCAGATCAAATTGGCGTGATGATGATCAAAGAGCAGAAGACAACTGATCAAGATCTCACGATTGTCCAAGTCGCTGAGAACATCATTGGACAACTCACAAAGTTTTCAAGATCAAAAACCGGAGAAGTAATAAGTCGGAATCGAAATATCGAGATCAACGATTGGATCGGAGATCGTTTCTATGTTCGGATCCCTGGAACCGGTGGAAAACCTGATGTAGTGCGAGGGATGACAATCTTTCAGGTTCAGCCTCGCAGATTTATCATCTTTGATCTGACTACAACTTTTAACGACTTTGAGCGCTCACGAGAACTCTATGAAACATCAGTAGGATCCATAGACCTTGGGAACCCAACCGAAGCTGATGTTCGCAGAGCTGCGGCGATCAAATCGATGCTCGCTTTCCTCGATCTCCGTTCTGTAGAAGATTACCAAGCTGCGATGACCGGAAAAAAAGAACGCTGGGAACGACTCTATGACCCAGCATCTACAGGCGATGAAATGGACGCAACTGAATATGGGTATCGAAAAATCAAATCCTGGGGCGGATTCAAAGGCGAACTAAGCGATAAACCAAGACGATCTTGGAACGATGACGATCGATCACTGGGTTACTTTGTGCAAATCGATGCAATGGCAATCGAGGATGATTTCCGAGTTGATACCAGAGCTACTTTCTACATGGCCGAGGATACAAAGGAAGAATCTTGGACAATCAAAATGTCGCTCCGAAGCGCAGATTACCAACAAACATCGACTGTCACTGGCGCTCGTTCAAATACAAGCATGGTGATTCTGCTCGATCAGTCTGATGCACCACCTACAAAGACGAACCCTGTAATCCAAGGCGAAGGTTATCTCTCACAAGCTCAGTCATACTTGATCAGCACTATGCTCGCTCATCATGCTGAACCTGGAGAATACGCTTCGTATGTTTACAACAGCTCAGTCGGAACAATTACTCTCCGAACCGATGAAGTAGAGAAACCTGAAGAAACTCCAGACTTGATTACCGTCACTACGAAAACTTCCAAGGACTCTCCTCCAACTGTCACTTACTACGACAAGGACGGAGAAATGCTCAGAGTCCGACTCGCGAACGGCCGAATCTGGGAACCAATCGAGCTCGAAAGATTGATCAACCTCTGGCAGAAGAAGGGTCTACCTCTCGAATAGGGGTATATTCTGTTCGAAACAATCAAGCTTACTCCCCCACTCTTCTCGCTCAATACCCTAAACTCTCTTTGTATTTTCTGATTCTGTGCAACGCTGAGACCTCGATTCTGTATAGATCGTCTCACGATTGCCCGGTCTTCTATCAATCACAAAGGAGCGTTTTTAATGCGATTTTCCTCACACTTTGCTGTCATGCTGACAGCTGGAACTTGTTTCTCCCTTGCTGCATGCACCAGCACTTTATCGATTTCAACAGATTCAAACTCAACTGATAACTCTCTCAGCTCTGAGTCTTACGCAGTGATTGATAATCAACAGGTTCCAGTACCTCAAATCACGATGGGCGACGCCGACACAATCGCAGCGATCATCGAAGAAGGCAAGAACAATACTCAAGCACTCGCGATCCTCACTGAAATGTGTGAAACCTTTGGCCCAAGACTTACCGGTTCATCACATCTCGAGGAATCACAGCAATGGGCACGCGATCGCTTCGAGTCATACGGAATGTCGAACTCACATCTCCATAAATGGGGAGAAGTAGAAACCCGCTTTGATCGTGGTCCATCGAGCGGCCGAGTGCTCCTCGCCACTGGACGTCGAGATAGAGAACCCAAAGAGGTTCGCACTCTTGAGTTCTCAACACTCGCATGGTCGAAAGGTACTGACGGAGCAACCCTCGGATCCGTCGTCCATCTTCCAGCATCTATGGATGATTACGAAGAAAACAAAGGCTCATATGCAGACGCATGGGTTCTTCTTCAACCAAACTACGCCGGACGAGGCGGAATCCGCTCAACTGGATTCCTCATGCGTGAGCGCATGGACGAACGACACGAAATCCGCATTGGAATGAATGACAACTCATCAGAAGACACGACTGATGCCACTGCTGATTCAAACACGTGGAAAGGCACCTTCGACTACCATGGGTCAATGGTTCCAGCAACTTTCGTTCTCGATGAATCCGGAGATGATGTCGTTGGATCAATGGATATCCAAAACTTCTCCAGCGGACCAATCTCTGAGTTCACAAGAGAAGGCGATTCCATTTCATTCAAATGGAAGCATGATATGGGTACTTCCAACATCTCTCTGACCATGGCAGGAGATGAAGCAAATGGACTATCAAAGTCCGCTTCGGGTAATGAGTTCCCACTCGCTTTCTCAAAAGCATCAAGCGATGCTGCTCAAGCTGAACTTACTGAAGATGAAACGAAACAACTCGTAATGGCTGCGGTCCTCTCAGAGAACCCAAACGGATTCGTTTCAAGTTCAAAGGACGAACGAGTTTGGACTACTTCTTCAAACGATTGGCGCGAACGAAAACTCGCAGACTATCCAGAGGATGTTGAAGTCAATGTTCGTCAGAGCGATTACGACTACCTTTCTTCGCGAGTCTCGGAAGGTGTAGATATCCAAGTCGAGTTTGATCTCCAGAACAAGCTCTTCGCAGGACCTTACCCAGTGTACGACGTCATCGCAGAAATCCCAGGAACTGAGAAACCAGATGAAGTCGTGATCATCTCTGCTCACATGGATTCATGGGACGGCCCAGGATCACAGGGAACAACTGACAATGGAACTGGTACCGCAGTCACAATCGAAGCAGCTCGCATCCTGATGGCTGCTGGAGTTCAACCTAAGCGGACCATCCGCTTTGCACTCTGGGCAGGCGAAGAGCAAGGACTCCTTGGATCCAAAGCATACATCGAGAGCCTTTCAGAAGATGAACTTAGCAAGATCTCAGCAGCGTTCGTCGATGACGGCGGTACCAACTACGAAGGCGGTATCCCTGCCGCAGACTTCATGGTTGATTACCTAGCAGCTGCGACTGCTCCTGTAAACAATCAGTTCTACTCTGAAACGGATGGCGAATACCTCAATGTCAACATTCGTCCAACAGGTGGAAAAATCGAAACCCACGGCGGATCCGATCACGCAGCATTCAACAAAGTAGGCGTCCCAGGATTCTTCTGGGATGAAGAAGGCCGTGCAGAATACAGCTACGGCTGGCACACCCAGAACGATCGTCTCGATCTTGCGATCGAAGAGTACCTGATGCAATCAGCGACGAACGCTGCGATCGTCGCCTACAACCTTGCAAATGCTCCTGAGCTTCTCCCGCGAGAAGGTGATGTATTCGACAAGTCTGAATCTGAAGAAGAGTCTGAAGAGACTGCATCCGCTTCCAACTGAATGATCAACATATATTCTTGAGAAAGGGGAAGCGTTTGCTTCCCCTTTTCAATTCGTGCTTGATGTCCTCTCAAATCTGCTCAAACGCTCCAGATACACTGACTTTTCACGCTCGTCGTGCTTGAGACTCGATATACTTAACATATGGCTACCGATCGAATTATTTCACCAACTACGACTCCGATTGAAGAGCACGCAAACTGGGCTTTGCGTCCACAATCAATCGAAGAGTATGTCGGCCAAGCAGAGCTCATTGAACGATTGCTAATCGCGATCGAAGCAGTCAAAGCTCGACAGAACAACACAACGGATCTTGCTAGATGCGAGCATCTTGAGCACATCCTTCTTCACGGTCCTCCAGGACTTGGTAAAACAACGCTCGCTCATGTCATCGGCACAGAACTAGGAACGAAAGTCCATACCACATCAGGACCAGCTCTCGCACGCGGGACTGATCTCGTTGCAGTGCTCACTCGACTGCAGCCTGGAGATGTACTCTTCATCGATGAAATCCATCGACTCCCAATCGCAGTTGAAGAGTTTATCTATCCTGCAATGGAAGATTTCAAGATTGACATCTGTCTCGACACAGGACTTAACGCACGAACCGTACAGATCAAGTGTGCGCCATTCACACTCATCGGCGCTACTACAAGAGCTGGATTGCTCTCATCACCGATGAGATCAAGATTCGGAATCACGCATCATCTCAAGTACTATCAAGAAAATGAACTGATCCATATCCTCGAACGATCTAGCTCACTGCTTGCAATGAATCAACCTGATGATGATTCACACGCGCGAATCGCTTCAAGATCAAGAGGTACTCCTCGAATTGCAAACCGTTTACTCAGACGCGTTCGAGATTACGCCGCTGTCCGCGCTGATGGAACTGTAGATAATCAAGTAGTTGATCAGGCACTCAAGCTCGAAGGCGTTGATGCCCTTGGACTCGATGAACTGGATCGCTCATATCTCTCAACGATCAGAACAGTCTACAAGGGCGGCCCAGTCGGTCTCGAAGCAGTCGCTGCGACGCTCAATGAAGACTCAGGAACTCTTGAAGATGTTGTAGAACCTTACCTTCTCCAGATCGGATATCTCGCAAGAACTAAGCGAGGCCGTATGCTCACAAATCGAGCATGCAAACACCTCGGACTCCCTCTGATGAGTACCGATGAGTTGATAGAAAATAAGCCGACGACCCAAATCATCGGCTAGTTTTATTCTTCAAACTGATTAACCAGATTTACTTCTTGAACGCCTTCGAAAGCTCGTCTTCAGCGTCATCGGTTAGATAAAGAATACATCCATCATTCGGTGAGATGGTAAGTTTCCCTTGCATCAATGATGCAGCGACTTCAACAGGTACCGACATCATGGATGAACCACAGACATATTCGTGTCTCTTGCGATCCACAATTTCAAGTGGCGCCATTGCGTCGTCGCCTCTATTTTGGAGAAGCTCCTGATAAATCGTCAACGCATGCTTCGGGACATCTTCAACCAGCTGATCTCGTTTAGATCGAAGCTCAGCAAGCTTGTCAGCTATATCGTCTGCACGATTCTGACGATCCGATTCTGCAACTCCGCGTACCTTGTCGCGATCAGTCTTAGATGATTCGAGTTCATCAGACTTGCTTTGGAGTTGCTCGATCTTCTCAAGCCCTTCAATCGCTTGCTCATCGTGAGCTGCACGCTGCTCTTTGAGATTGTTTACCTCTGAGAGCAATGCTTTGTATTCTTTGTTTGTGCTCGCGTTGTTCATCTTCTCACGAAGCTCGTCGACATGCACTTTGATGCGAGCGCTCTCGCCCTCAGCATTCGATGTTGTAGCTTTGAGTTGACGAATTTGAGTCTGGAGCGATTCAGATTGATCACCAAGATCAGCGAGCTTGCGAGTCTGCTCTCCTAGAAATCGCTCTGCTGCTTCGAGTCTACTCTGAAGACCTTGTATCTCAATATCAACTCTAAAAACGGCGAGCAACTGATTCGTCACGGACATGCATCTCTCCTGCGCAGGCGTCTCGATCATGTGTAAGTCTAGCCCACTATCCGCCGAGAGTGGGATTTGTAACGATATCTTGTGTTATCTGAAGCACCCAATATGCAAACGGAGCAACCAGGATGGGTGAATCGATGATATCGAGTACGCCTCCAAAACCTGGCAAGCTCTTCCCAGCATCTTTCACGCCTGCGTCTCGCTTGAGCAAACTCGCCGCGAGATCACCACATTGTCCTACGCCGCCTGCGATCACACCCATAAAACCGGAGATAAGCAACGAAGGAACTTGAATCCCAGCTCGTTCGAGAAGGATTGCGCCTCCGATCGCAACTCCGCCAGAGGTGATCATCCCGCCGATTAACCCTTCCCACGTCTTCCCAGGACTCAGCCAAGGAATGAGCTTGTGCTTCCCAATCGTCGTCCCAGTGAAGAAGGCACCGATATCACACGACTTCACAATCGCAAGAATCCAAATGAGGACCCAAACCGAGTGTTCTCTTCGGATCAATACAAAGAATCCGAGCATCAATCCCATATACACATGGATGAATAACGAACTCGACCCAATCGCGATTGATCCTTCAACTTGCTTTGAACGCACTGCGTAGAGCATACCGACAATAAACGCAATCACAATCGAAGTAATCCCTGCTGCGAAACCGCTCGTGCCACTTGCTCCTTCTGGAGTGAACCCGATGACGACTAACCCGAGAAGCCCCATCGCCATCGCGATACCTGTTCCGATTGGAACATCCTTTGCTCGAAAGATTCGAGCGACTTCGCGTGATCCCATTGCACTCAGCAGTGCAAAGACACTAAAGACAATTACTCCAGGCGGGTACGTTTCTCGTCCAACCCATTGTGGAGCGTCAAGCCCGTCGATGAGTTCGTCTAACCATGCGAAAACGCCGATGAGAACGATCAGGAGAGGTCCAAATGTTAATCGATATTTGAGCACGGCCAGAGGATAGGAGCCAAACCGATGGATTGCACGCAATTCTCAGCTCTGGGAAGCAGCTTCTTGCTCACATTCATCAGAATCGAGTCCCCCGAACCTTCGGGATCGTGCCGCGAAGGTTTTGATCGCTTCAATCCATTGATCTTCGCCGAAGTCAGGCCAATAGCAATCAGTGACAAAGATCTCGCTGTAGCTTATTTGCCACAGCAGGTAGTTACTGATCCGCAGATCGCCACCTGTTCTGATAAGCAAATCAGGATCAGGCAATCCAGATGTGTAAAGCGAGGAAGAAACCAACTCGTGATTGATTTCTTCGATCTTGACTTCTCCACTTTGGACCTGACGAGCAATCGATTTTATACCGTCAACAATCTCATCGCGTGATCCATAGTTGATTGCTAGACATAGGGTTAAACCTGTACACTCGTTTGTCGTTTCTTCAAGAGCTTCCAAAGACTGGATGACACGCTCAGGCATTCCCTCGCGTCGGCCGATGACACGCACTTTGATGTTGTGTTCGAGCAGATCATCTCGTTGTCCATCACAATACGCGATACACAACTCCATCAAAGCTTCGATTTCATCACTCGGCCTGGCCCAGTTTTCTGAACTAAACGAGTACAGCGTAAGCACTTCGATTCCAACTTGTGAACAAGTCTCGATTGCAGTACGAACACTCGCTGTCCCATTCCGATGTCCAAAGACTCTGGGAAATCCACGCTCTTGCGCCCATCTTCCATTGCCGTCCATAATGACTGCGACATGAGTTGGAATCTTTGCAGGATGAACGTCATGTAACAGCTGCTCAGGCTTTGAACCTGGAAACTTGCTGTGAATCCGCTCGTAACAAGCAATAGCTTCAGCATCGTTAAAAGGCAATTCCACAGGCAAACTCGTGGCTCCAGATGACTCTTCATCTCGATTAACCATGTCTTTTTGCTCTGAACTATTCATAGATTACCTGCTCAGTCTCGAATGATGGTCTGCTCGCGATCAGGTCCTACAGACACGATCCCTACGCGGACTCCAACGAACTCCTCGATGCGTTTGATATACGCCTTCGCTTCTGTAGGAAGTTCGTCAAATTGTCTTACCCCAGTAATATCTTGGGAAAAACCAGGCATCGTTTCATACACAGGTTCAGCATCCGCGAGTGCGTATCCGTCTGCGATGAATCGATCAACTCGTCCATTGGGCATCTCATACGCAATAGCCAGCTTGAGTTCATCTTCACTGCTGAGCACATCGAGCAATGTAATACAAAGCTCGGTTGCTCCTGAAATCATCGCTGCATACTTAAGAGCAACAAGATCAAGCCAGCCAACGCGTCTTGGTCGTCCAGTCGTAGTTCCAAACTCGCGTCCACGGACTCTGATCGCATCACCAATTTCGTCGAACAGCTCTGTAGGCATTGGTCCTCCACCTACGCGTGTGCTGTATGCTTTGACGACTCCAATAATCCGTCCGATTGCTTGAGGCGGAACGCCTGTGCCCGGCCCCATACCCAGTGCTGATGAGTTTGAACTCGTCACATATGGGAATGTTCCATGATCGACATCCAACATCGTCGCGTTAGCGCCTTCAAAGAGAATAGTTCCATCATCGTTTCGGATATCATCTAGCAAATATGCCGTATCCTGAATCATGGGCTTGAGTCGTGCTCCAAGCTCTGCCATCTTTTCAGCGATTTCTTCAGGATCAAAGCATGTTGTTTCGCAAGGACGGAACGCCGCGAAAATCGCATTCTTCATCGAGCAAATCATCTCAAGCTTTTCGCGAAGGATCTCAGGACGGAGCAAGTCTCCAATCCGAATCGCAGTCGCACGCTGAACCTTGTCAGCGTATGCAGGACCAATACCTCGTTTGGTTGTCCCGATCGCTGCGATGACGCCGCTACTTTCTGTCTTTTCTCCAACTCCAGAGTTGCTCAATAGCTCTTCACGCAGTGCATCTTCTTCTTTGTGATACGGCATGACTACATGAGCACGATCAGAGACGACGAGCTTGGATGTATCCACTCCACGACTCTCGAGTGTGTCGATTTCTTCAAGCAATCGTTCTGGATCCACTACGACGCCGTTTCCGACGATCGCGAAGACTCCAGGAGACAAAATACCTGAAGGCACTAAGTGCAGCGAGTATCGTTCTCCGGCGACAACTACAGAGTGACCCGCGTTTGCGCCCCCGTTATATCGAACGACCGCATCAAACTGGGGAGCGAGCAAATCGACAAGTTTGCCTTTGCCTTCGTCGCCCCACTGGAGTCCAACAACCGCCGACGCATTCTTCGTGCAGTTAGCCATGATCTGCTATCTCCGTTTGGTTCCGTCATGGAAGATTATCGGTACAACCATAGCCCTCAAAGCGCTAAGGGCTCTTCGATGGATGACCAGAAATAGGACCTTTGTGATGATTAGATCGGATTGACTCTCAGATTCTCATTAGGTACCCGTCGAGTTGAGAGTTGAATTGCCCGATACAACTGTGTAAGTCAAATAGGAGATGGTTATGTCCGACCAGAACATGGTACGAATAATGTGCCCAAATCTCACCTGTCGTAAGGTGCTCTCAATCCCAGAGATGGCGAGAGGCAAAACAGTTCGCTGTAAAGCTTGTGGTACCAATATCCGTGTGCCAAGCAATAAACCTGGACCTGCGCCACAGGCTCCAAAGCAAGACTCTTCGAAGTCATAATTTGCTCAAAATAAGGTTCATAAAAAAACACCAACGGAATCCGTTGGTGTTTTCAATTCTGTATTTGGAACTACTTTATAGAGGCGGCTGATCATCATCGTCATCTAGATCAAACTCAAAATCCATCATGCTCGAATCATCGTTTGAGTTGCTAATCGAAGCCAATTGGGGCTCAGGCTCTGAAACCGCAGCTTTAGGTTTCACTACAGCAGGTGCTGCAGCTTTTGCAGGAGCTTCATCGCTCTCAGGGATCCCATCTTCATACATGATCTCAGCGTCGATATCCCCAGGCTCGCCGTTGACGGTTACTAGGAAAACCAATCCGCCAAATGAGATCAGATCTCCAGCAGAAACAGGCTGAGACTGAATCCGATCCTGGTTGACATAGGTTCCGTTGCTTGATCCAAGATCATTGACGACAATTGCACCGTCATTTACGACGATCTCACAATGCTTACGAGAAATTCCCGCAACAGGCACACGGATGTGACAATCATCAAGTCGTCCGACCAATGTGCGATCACGCATCAAAGGAACCGGGGTCATTGAACCATTCTTTGCTACTCGTACGAGGACAACATCCAAAGTAGTCCTATCCTTTCTCGCACACTATTCCAAGAGATCAATCCTCGGAGGTTACGCTATGGCGGACAATACCGCCTATTCCTTACTCAAGCAACGATCAATCGGCTCATCGAGCAGGGTATTTGCCAAAAAACATGGGGCGCCCGCCCGCACTGATGATGCCAATTGTACACGATCGCTCTATATACACATACCTTTTTGTTCACACAAATGCCACTATTGTGACTTTTACTCAATCGTCGATCGGCAAGATCGGCAACAAATTTTTACAGATCGACTCGTCCGAGAACTACGAGCACAAGCTCCATTTGCTCAAAAAGAGCCGCTCCTGTCGATATTTGTAGGCGGCGGAACACCCTCGTTGCTTGCTCCGAATTTGTGGAAAATTTTGCTCGATGAGATCAACCAACTCTTTGATTTGTCACTGATTAAAGCTGGACTAGGGGAGTTTTCAGTCGAATGTAATCCAGAATCAGTCTCATCTGAACTCGCTTCGATTCTTTCGCAAGGCGGCGTCAATCGAGCATCGCTCGGAGCGCAATCTTTCAATCCCAAGCATCTTAGCTCATTGGAAAGGATCCATGATCCAAACAAAGTGCTCAGTGCGATTGAGACAATCCAAGCAGCTGGAATTAAAAGAACTTCAATTGATCTCATTTTTGCAGTCCCAGGTCAAACGCTCACTGAATGGGATCAGGATCTACAAACTGCACTGTCTCTTCCAGTTGAACATCTCTCTGCGTATGGACTCACATATGAACCAGGGACAGCAATGACCGCGAGGCTCTCACGAGGAGACTTCATCAAAGCTCCTGAAGAAATCGAAACGGAGTTGTATCAGCACACGATTCAAACGCTCCGATCCCATGGGTTCGATCGCTATGAAGTCTCAAATCATTCAAAGCCAGGTGCGGAATGCAGACACAACATCGCCTACTGGACAGGAGCTGATTGGCTCGCAGTCGGCCCTAGCGCATCGGGTCATTATCAAGGTATTCGCTGGAAGAACACTCCGCAGCTAGATGAGTACATCAAAAATGATGACGATGGATTCGCGCCGCTTTGTGACTTTGAACCTGCGGACGATCGACGAGAGCTGATGGATCTTTTAATGACAACCATCCGACTTGCACAGGGTGTTGATTCAGTAGATGCATTGACTAAAGCTGAAAAACTTGGAGCATCTGCACAACTCAGTGAAGCTGCGATGATGTGCCAAGATCAAGGATGGATCATCGACGCAAACAGTGATCATTGGCAACTCAACGACGAGGGTTTCCTATTCGCTGATCGGGTCGCTCGAGAGTTCATCGGCGTATTGATGACTGATTGAAATCAATCTACTTGTTCTGGTTCAATCTCTTTGCTATTAGGCGCTGTGGGTTCTTTGAGATCAGGACGAGGGATATCGAGTCGATTCAGCGTCGTCCTCAAATCCTTAGGCCACTTCGAGCTGACATCCATCTTCTCTTCTTTGATCGGATGATTGAACACAATTCGATGTGCATGAAGTGCGAGTCTTGGAGATGCGTCGCGAATGATCTTTGGACCGTACAGCTTGTCACCCAGAACAGCAGACCCGATCAGATCCAAATGAATACGAACTTGATGGAGTCGTCCAGTCACAGGACGAGCTTCGATCATCGCAGCTTTATTGCTTGATGATAAAACTCGATATGCTGTTAGAGCAGGTTTACCCGCTCCTGAGATCGATGCTTTGCGGATAGATGTGTATCGGCTCGTTCTTTTGAGCTGATCTAAGATCGGACGGCGAATGACGCCTTCTGGATCCTTTGGCGCTTTGTGACAGAGCGCCCAGTAATATTTAACGATCTTCCGCTCTTCGAACTGCTTTCTCAAGCCGTCATACGCTTGCGCTGAGAGCGCGACGAGCATCACCCCTGATGTTTCACGATCGAGACGATGAACGAGTCCATAGTCGCGTGCTTGACCCAGTTGCTGGAGTTGCTTGCCGTATTTAACAAACAAACCGTTGAGAAGTGTGTCGTGCTCATGCCCAACCCCAGGTTGAGTCACAACCCGAGTCGGTTTTTCAACAACCAACAGATCGTTATCCTCGTATTTAATCGAGAATGTCACTCGCTCGTTTGGTTCAATATATCCTGAAGGTCGGTTCACGCGGATTCCTCTTGTGTGTGATTGCAAGCGTAGCCATCGAGATACCAGCGAAGGACTCCACCTATAGGAGAAACACCGATGTTGTGTTGATTCTGGGTCAAAGCATCAACCATTTCTCGTCCAGTGCGGCCGATAGCTAGAACTGCAATGAATCGTGACGCATCGATCAAACGCTTTGTCAGCGCTATGCGAGATCCACACTGTGTAAAACCAACGAGCCTGTCTGTAGGATCGTCAACGCCGTTAATTAGTTGAAGATCATCTCCGAGTAAGACGAAGTCGAGCCGATCTTGGCCTCGTTCTCTCCACTCAAGATGCTCAATGATTTCTTGCCCGTACCCTGCTGGAGCAGCTGGATCATGCCCTTGCACTCGATGGATCTGTTCTTCTGGGATCCCGCCTGCATCAGCTGCGATCTGACTCCAATGCGTCATCGAGTGATCAGCATGCTCTGGAGGCAAGCATTCTTCGACAACTGACCAAAGATGAGTCTGAGACCAAGGCATTGATCGATACTTTGGATCTACCATCATCTTGATGATTAGCCGTTCTTGGATATCTCCATGCGAGAGCGCCAGATGGAAATCCCCGAAGGATCGAACACAGTTGTTTGCTTGAATGAACAAATCAGCAGCTAATTGATCCAGTGTCTCTTCTCGATCTTCACCAACACGCACAGAACCAGGCAACGCGGGCGGCGCCGCAACTGGATCAAGGTCATATGATTGGGCATCAGGATTGTTCACAGCGTATTGTGTGCATGTCCCGATCAATAAACCACTTGAGTACACCCTCAATCAGAAATTTCATCTATGTCACTACCGAGCTATCCTGAAAATACGGCAATTCTGCGGATGATTGATGCAAATCTCAATCGAGCTTCCGAAGGGATCCGCATGATTGAAGATTGTGCTCGCTTTGGGCTCAATGATGCAGCACTCTCTGAGCAATGCAAAGCAGCTCGCCATATGCTCAGAATTGGAATCAAGGGTCTCAACCTATCTTCCGACTCGTTGATCTCATCAAGAGATACACGAGGAGATGTTGGAGTCGATATACAAACTGCAGCTGAGGGAAACCGATCAAACGGTATTCGCGACTTGGTTGACGCCGCAGCAAAGCGTTCTACAGAAGCACTTCGTGTGATCGAAGAGAGTGCCAAAGCGATCGGAAAATCAGGAACTCCATTTGAATCGATCCGATACCAGATCTACAGCATCCATCAACTTCTGATTCTGTCGCTTGCACCTCCTTGTCCTCAATGGACTCTCTGTGTGCTAATCACACAATCACTTTGTATTCATCATGATCCATCCGAAATCGTGAAGCATGCTGCACAAGGCGGAGTTCAATGCATCCAAATTCGTGAAAAGACAATGCCTGAAGCTCAAATGCTCGATCATGCCGGCCAACTCACTGAACTCGCACACAATCTTGGTTTGGATGTCATGATTAATGATCGAGTCCAAATTGCTCAACTTGTAGCAGCAGATGGAGTTCATCTCGGACAAGATGACTTACCTATCTCAGCAGCGAGAAAACTACTCGGTTCGCGCGCCTGGATCGGACGAACTTGTCCAACACTCAATGATGCACAAAAAGCAATCTCAGAGGGCGCTGATACCTGCGGGCTCGGCCCTGTTTTCACTTCGACAACCAAAACAAAACCGACAATTGCAGGACTCAAGCTCATCAATGACTATCTCGCGGATGATTGCATCAATCAAACCCCGATGCTCGCGATCTCTGGAATTAATCAATCAAACATAGATGAACTTGCTCAGATCCAATGCCCAGGAGTCGCTGTGTCGAGTGCCGTATGTTCGAGCGAAAACCCTGAACTTGTCTGTTCTAGGATCGTTGAAGCGATTGCACAATATCGAGAGACTACCGAACCTACACTTTCGACATGAGTATCCAGTTTCAAAGCGCAACCCTCGATTCCGGTATGACCATCATTGCTGAAACAGACCCCCAAGCCCATTCGGCGGCGGCTGGTTTTTTCGTCAAAGCAGGCGCCCGAGATGAAGCAACAAAGATCATGGGAGTCTCCCACTTTCTCGAACACATGATGTTCAAGGGAACAGAAGAGCTGAGTCCTGAAGATATCAACCAAGGGTTTGACAACCTTGGAGCGAGCAACAATGCATATACCTCGCGCGAGATGACTTGCTTTTATGCGCATGTGATCCCAGAGAATTTGTCAACAGCAACAGAGCTGCTCTCGAAGATGATGAGGCCGGCGCTGAGAAACAGTGATTTCGATACTGAGAAGAATGTAATCCTCGAAGAAATCGCAATGTATCAAGACAACCCTTTCTGGGTCCTCTATGAAGAATCCATTGCGCGTCATTATGGATCACATGGACTCGCTCATCGAGTACTGGGTACAAAGGAATCTGTTTCAAGCCTTGCTCGAGATGAGATGGCAAAGTATTTCAATGATCGTTACGCAGCAGATAAAACTGTTGTTGCGCTCGCAGGCAATCTCGACTTTGACAAATCAGTAGCACAAATCGATTCACTCTGCAAAGGTTGGCAAACAAGTGTTGGAGATCGCGACACAACGATCCCAAGTGTGAAAACTTCTTCGTTTACACTCAAAGACGAACAAGTGAATCGTGGGTATCTCATCGGGGTTGCACAAGCACCTTCGAGCAATGATGATCAGCGGTATGCTGCAGCTTTACTCGCACAAATTCTCGGCGGCGTAGATAACTCAAGACTCCACTGGGCGCTGATCGAAACTGGAATCGCAGAAGAAGCTCAAGCAGGATACGACGGGTTAGATGGCACAGGTGACTACTTCGTCTATGCATCTGGAGATCCTGACAAACTCGATGTAATCTGGGAAGTTGTTTCCAAAGAAATCCGCTCACTCAAAGACTCGCTTACCGATGATGATCTCAGCGGATTAAGATCCAAAATGGCAACTGCAGCTGTTCTCGGGTCTGAACGTCCGAACGATCGGATGCAACGACTTGGACGACTTTGGACAATGACTGGTGAGTATCTCCCTCTTGAAGAGGAACTCAAAAAGATTGAGTCCGTCACCGTTGATGATCTCAAAGCAGTTACAGAAGCTTATCCACTAGATAACTGCACACTTGGAAGACTGATCCCAGCTTAATCGCTGCTAGTACTTCTGGTTCAGTTTTTTTTAGTTATGCTGCGTCCTTGCGAGCAACAAATGCTCGGACGGTTGATGCATCGCTCGCCTTTGCAGCGAGCAATGCCTGCGTTGCAGACTTCACAAGCAGTTCTGGAGACTTGAAGATTGATCGTGTATCTTCATCAAGCGTCGAGACTCCCATACAAACTCGGAGCTGACCTTCGATGGCCTCCACATCAGGAACCCAAGTCGACAACCGCGTGTCGAACTCTTCGCAACAAGCATTTGCATATTGAGTCGTGATCGCTCGTTCGATATTGGGTAACACAACTGCGAAAACTGAATCAGCAATTCGACAGATTACGCCACCCATGTGTTCAAAGTTACGTCGAAGCATGACAGCAGTGCCAATGACGATTTCGTCAGTGACGATGTCGCCCTTATCTTCTCGCAAGCTTTCGTACCCATCAAGCAAGATTTGCACAACGCTCAGAGAATACTCGCCCGTCTTCGCAGCTTCGAAAGCTTCTCGAACTGCAACTGTGAATCCTTCACGGCTCAGTGTGCCTGTAATCGGATCTACGCCGTCGGAGTCGTTGACAAGTTCTTTGAGTTGTTTCGCAGCGAAACTCTCTACCTGCTTTGTCTTCGCGAGCTCAATCAGTTGACGATCTGCTTTCGCGAGTACTTCTTCAGGATCGGGAACAGACCCAACATCAATAGAGAAGAGTTTGCCAAGCTCTTTTGTTGTTGTGCCAGCTTCTTTGAGCAGCTCATCAACTTGTGGTTCTTTGAGACCTAACCAGCTTGCAGCTTTTCCGTATGCTTTACGCAGTGGTTCCGTAGGGTTCTCTGATCCCAATATTTCTGCAATCAAGTTTCCAAGCGCAACACAACGAGCAACCTGAGAAAACTCCTGCGGACATGCTGTGGGCCGATCATGATAACGAACCGGGATCACGATCTCATAAGGTATCTTCCAATTCTCACACATCATCGCGCCAACAGTTGAATGCTGGATTTCATAAGCATCGAGTTCGAGCTTTGCGAGTTTCGAGTGATCTCCATCGGTACTCTCGATGAGTTCCAGATATTCACTTCCAATTGTGCGATGCATCGCGATCATTCCAATGTCTTGGAATAGCCCTGCGAGGAATGCTTCATCTGCGATTTCTTTATTTTCGATCATCTCCGCGGCATACTTGGAAGCAACTGCTGTTACGAGTCCGCGTTTCCAGTATCCAAGGTAATCGAATGCGTCCCCATCTTTCCCCTTCACCGTCGATACGAGAGAGAATCCAAGGACGAGCGATTTGACAGGGCCTAAACCGAGCATGATCAATGCATGATCGATCGAAGAGCATCGCTTGCGAAGGCCGTAAAAACTTGAGTTCACTGTGCGAAGAATTTTCGCAGCGATACCTTGATCGAACTGGATCTCTTTCGCCAGCTCATCCATTTTTACATCTGGATCAGATGTAAGCTCAAGCACACGGATCGCAACCGATGGAAGCGACGGCAGTGTTGGGCAACTCAAAATGTCTTCCAGAAGTTTGGTGTCCATCCGCTCGTTTTCTTTAGTTCCAAAGTTCATCAAACGATCCGTCGTAAGATGGCCCTCAACTGCACTATCGGCGCATAAAGAAGGGGGATCCACCCCGATTTGGAACGAATCACTTTCCTAATAAACAAGTACAACTTCGTCTGAATTCAGTTATATCGAAGGATAAATCAGGCCAATCGAAGGGATTTCTGTTCCAACAATGTATCGCAGATAGGACGCGAGAAGTCCCCCAAGACGCTCCAATTGCTCGCTGGAGCTCTGAGATAAATCTTCCTCACTTGCACCCCCAAGCAGTTGTCGCAAAAGGACGACAGTCGTTCGACGGACTCGCCATGTGTCCGATAAGTCGTGCTGTCCTTGAGGAACATCAATTTGCTTTGGATCGAGAGTGAGCCCGCCGTGAACTGGATTGAACCCAAAGACTTGAGCATGATCATCCAAAGGTTCGCCACTAAACACATCGATGTTGAGCTCTGGACGAGAACCTGTATGTTCGAGTAACTGCCAGAGATACCATGCGAGTTGACTGTGGAGTCCGACCTGCTTTGAGCATCGAGATGGATCTGAGAGATGATTGAGCGTACTGACGATCGCATCGAACACTTCAGGATGTGGATCATGATCGTTAATTAAACGAGGAATAAGATCAATCGCGAACATGGACGCATGATACCGATCAAGGGATTGACGCATCTGATACATCGGTTTGACCAAATCCCACGCGGTCAGAATCGCGAGTTCTGAGTTTGGTTTCACGATTGCGACCATATGTCCGATGGTTGCGATTTCGAGCCCGCCTGAGAATGCGGATTTTTCCCGCTTTGATCCCTTTGCTAAACAACGAATGAGCCCAAAATCACGCGTCAACAGCGATACCGTCTGGGAGGTCTCAGACCAATCCCACTGACGGACACACACCGCATGATCTTGTATCGTGGGCACAGCTTAAGGATAGCACTTCGAATAAACATGTGCCCTATCCTTCCACATGCACTTCAACCTCATCGATCGCGTTCTTGAACGCAATGAAACCCAGATCATCACGCTCAAGCATGTCTCCAGTGCTGAGGAATATCTCCAGGATCACTTCCCCAGCTTCCCAGTCCTCCCTGGAGTGATGATGCTCGAAGCGATGACCCAAGCAGCTCGGAGTTTTCTCGATCCAGATAATACAAGCGAACTCCCTTGGGTTTTGACTCAAGCAAAGGCCCTCAAGTACGGTTCATTTGTTCGTCCCGGCGCATCCATCCGTGTGACGATGACAAAACACAAAGAGAATGCTGATGGGTCAATCGATTTCAAAGGCGATGTACGACTTGTGGAACCTGATGCAGACCAAGATAATCTGCCAGTCGCGTGCTCAGGACGCATCACACTTCGGCCTACAAAAATTGGTACAACAACTGCGAGCTGTTCATGACCCAAGTATGTGTCCCACTAATGGTCGAAGATCACTCAGAAGCTCTCCGAGACGCGATCCTCGCGGCCGAGCTTGGCGCTGATCTCGTTGAGTTCCGTGTTGATGTGTTCTTCGAGGATCGATCTGATGAAGAAAAGAATACAGTAGAGATGTTGCAAGACAGGATCGATCGAGTGCTGGATCTCGTCGAGGTCTCTCCACTCCCTTGCATCGTCACCTGTCGACCACACTGGGAAGGCGGCGAATATCACGGCGACGATGACGAACGCGTCGCACTTTTCGAAGCACTAGGCACATCAGACACTCCGCCGGCGTATATCGATGTCGAGCTCGCGACCTACACGCGATCGAAGAACATCCGCCAGAAAATCAATCTCGCAGTAAACCATCCAAAGCAGGTGCGCGCGGTTACAACTCGATTGATTCTCTCAGCGCATGACTTTGAAGGCCGACCATCGGACCTCACACGCAAAATCATCGAAATGCAAGATGAACCCGCGTGCTCAATCGTCAAGATCGCATATCGAGCGCGTTCGATCAGGGACAATCTTGAGTTGTTCGAGATCCTTGCAGATCGTCAAAAACCAACCATCGCACTGTGCATGGGTGAGTTTGGAATCATGAGCAGAATCCTCGCACCAAAGTTTGGTGGATTCCTGACATTTGCATCGCTACGAGATGAGTCCACCACTGCTCCAGGTCAGATCACGATCGACGAGTTGATCAATCTCTATCGGTTCCGTTCGATCACCCCCACTACCAAGGTTTACGGCATCATCGGCTGGCCGGTGACGCAGTCGATGTCGCCGATGGTTCATAATGCGGGGTTCGAGCAGATCGGGTGGGACGGGGTGTATGTCCCGATGCCTGTGGAGGGGAGTTATGAATCGTTTAAGGCGACGATGCACTCGCTGATTGATCATCAGGGATTCGATTTTGTTGGTGCAAGTATTACAATTCCTCACAAATCACATCTAACAGAGTTCGCAGCCACTCCATCAAACTACATCACGGCACGCGTTATGGGAGAGTCTGAAACCAAAAAATTCTCAAAGCTACATGGATCTGCTAATACATATTTCCATGATGGCTATGTGTGGTCTAACGAAGGCAAATCAGGATGGCAGTCTGAAGGTCAATTCATATTTAATACAGATACAACAGCAATCTCACAGCTAGTCCCAGAACTCCTTTCCGATCTGAATGAACAGACGATTACCATTATTGGGGCCGGCGGCGTTGCACGTGCAGCCGCATATGCATCACTTGAACTCGGCTCAATTGTGCAGATTTGTAATCGCTCAACAGAACGAGCTCAGAAACTGTGTGACGAACTCATGAGTAATCGCGAACCGACATGGGAAGGTAGGGTTAGAACTATACCCACGGCTGGACTAAACTCGCATTCCGCCGACCTCTACATCAACTGCACCCCTGTTGGCATGATCGACGGGCCGGATCCTGATGGGCTCTCAATCCCCATCCCCGACATGGACCAACTCGCACCCGAGACTGTGTTCTTTGATACGGTGTACAACCCAATCGAAACCCCGATGCTCAAAACCGCGAAGGAGCGTGGGTATCGCACGATTGATGGCGTGCAGATGTTCGTCAAACAAGCTGAAGCACAGTTTGAGATCTGGACTGGACAAACTGCGCCCGAGAATCTCTTCGATCGTTTAGTTCGCGAAAAACTTAGCTCATAAAAAAAGGCTCCCAATCGGGAGCCTTCAGTCTTAGTTCTTTTTGTAAACCGATTCGCCTACAGGATGGAACAAAGGTCCCCAGTTCGCGTCGTGGCGTTCGTATTCATGCAAGTCTGCATACTCAGCTTGATTTTTCAGTTGGAGCTTTGGACTCGCTTTTCGCATATCCCCATCCGTATACGCATTTGCGAATGCACCATCTTCTGGGTAGAGTTCTAGGAATCGATCCCAGAACTTATCCATTGTGTTTTTGTGCCAAGTCATGCGCTGAGTGTTTGCGAGTGACCATTCAACGTCATCTGCGAACTTTGCAATGTCTTCTGCAAGTTCCATCGCACGAAGCTGTGTGTCTGCATCGACTGAACCCGAATCTCTGAGTGCCTTTGCGTATCGATCTGCGCGATATGCGAGGTTGTTAGCTTCGTTGTATGTAATGATCAATCGCTTGTAGGCCGGCCCACGCATCGCGGTGTGCGGTCTACGAGTAGTACGATCGATTTCTCGTGTCGTGGAACAGCCACTAAGTGCTGAAACCGAGAGTACGAGTCCGAGTGTTGCTGCGAGTGTTGTCTTAAGCGTTTGCATTGATCCATTCTCCAAATGACGATGATCACAACTGAGTATACGGCATAATCACATGCGATGGATTAGAAATTTGCTTCAATCCCGCTCGTCTCCATCAGCGTTTTGAACGACTCGCTGAAGACGAAGTTCTCTTCAGGGTATTCAATACCCCCCATATTTTGATCGAGATGGCTGAAGAGCAAGTCGATCTGTCCGATAACTACCGGTTCTGACTGCCCAATTGCACTTGGTTCAATCAGTTCGACAATACCTTTGGTTGAAGCGCCAGCAGCAGTAAACTGCTCAATCGTCGCGGTGTATCGCAATGTGCATCCAGGAGTTGCTTCGCGATCGAGTTTCGCTTTCGATACCTTTGCGAGAACTACTTTTTCTTTGAATCCCTCTGCGTGTCCGACGAGCACCCCTGCGGTTTGTGCCATCCCTTCGACGATCAATGACATGGGCATCATCGGCATCGCTTTGCGATTGCTCGTTGATGGAAAATGATCGTGGAGATGTTCCTCGGCCATCGAGACCTGCTTGATCGCAACCATTCGTTCTTTAGGAACGAGTTCAACGATCCGATCAATCCACATCCATCGCATGATGTATCCTCGCGTGTGATCGAATCAGGCAGTTTGCAGTTTTTGATCGCAGAATGTCACGAGTGCATCAACTGTGAAAATCTTCGCGACATTCTCAACTGATGGATCCGACTCAAGATCTGAAAGATTAAAATGTGGAACACGCTCTTTGAGCAGTTCAAGACCTTTGCTTGTGACTTTCCCGTCTTGAACATAGTCAGGATCTTGCGTGATCCCTTCAGGGAAGAGTTCGCCTTGAGCGATCTTGAATCCAAACTCTTGTTCGAGCTTAAATGTGATATCAAGGATATCGATCGATTCAGCTCCTAGATCGCCGATCAAAGTTGCTTCGTTTGTCACTTCGTCATCATCGACAGCGAGAGCGTCAACAAGGATTTCTTGGATTTTGTCAAAGATTTCAGATCGTTCCATATCGGTGCATCTCACATGATGTTTGGTATGTGCATGGCATCGCTGCCTGTCAATTCAAGTGCCCAACTATAGGCTCTTACCTCTGAGACTAAACAGCGGCCAGCGATTTTCTCTTCCTGCACGAGTTGAACAATAATCCATATTTCAAGATTTGGTGTTCACTGGGAATAAACAACCGTTTACCATGCTTTCAACATACATACGAACTAAAAAAACTGATTCTCATCAAATCAAATCGACTAATAGTTGACACGATTACATCCTGAATCGATCCAGCACCCATTCACGTGAGGCTCCCAAATGACACTTTCCCACTTCAATCCGGTCCGTTCATTGATCGTCTCAGCAGCTTTTTTGGCGCTTCCAACAACTGCTCAAGCTCAAGAATCCGTTCAGTATCAGTTTGAGTTCATCTCGGAATGGAGCGTCCAAACACATCCAGCATCATTTCCAAGCAATCCGCACTTCTCTTCTGTGATCGGAGCAACACACAACGATTCGGTTTCGATCTGGGAACCAGGCGGGATCGCAACACATGGAATCGAACGGATGGCTGAATCCGGGACAAACGGTACGTTGCTAGGAGAAGTCAACATACTTATCGATGAAGGTGGAGCAGATCAGTTCTTCAATATGGGAGGAATCCCTGTCTCTCCAGGACAACGAGTCAGCACGATTTCTGTAAACGCAGACTTCCCACTCATTTCACTCGTGTCGATGATTGCGCCGAGTCCAGATTGGTTCATCGGAGTTCATGATATTGATCTTCGCGAAGATGGTATCTGGGCTCGTGAACTCGTATTCGATCTTGATCCTTACGACTCTGGGACTGACTCAGGAACAAACTACACATCAGTGAACGCAGATATCGATCCACACAATCCGATTGAGAACATCGCAAACCAGTTTCCATTTACTGGAACTCCTCGGATTGGTTATTTCCGATTCACGCTCATTTCTGATGCTGCGTGTTCACTCGCAGACTTTGCGGAGCCTTACAACGAGTTGAACTTCTTCGATGTCTCTGCGTTCTTAAGTGCATTCTCAGCACAAAGCGCAGATGCGGATCTAAACGATGATGGAGAACTCAACTTCTTTGATGTCTCTGATTTTCTCACTGCATTAAGTGCAGGATGCCCATAAGAGGCTACGTGAGTTAAATATCAGCTAAGCGTCGAGCGGTTTCCTGTTCAATGAGTGCATCGAACATCGGTTTAAAATCACCTTCGTCGACGATTTTATTCTTGCTGAATTTTTGATCGAGTCTTTGATCTGCAACGATGTTGTCTTGATATCTGTAGACACGGATCTTTTCTGATCGGCCACCGGTTCCGATTTGGGTGTTCCTGCTCTCAGCTCGCTCTGCTTCGATTTTCTGTCGCTCAATTTCATACACTCGTGCAGTCAGCAATCGCTTGGCTTTTTCACGATTCTGCGCTTGTGACTTTGTTTCTTGCATGCGTACTTCAACACCAGTCGGCTTGTGGATCATGTGAACCGCGGTTGCGACCTTGTTCACATTCTGGCCACCAGGACCTTGAGCAGTTGTGATGTGTTCTTCCACATCATTCCCCCAATCGATATTGACTTCGACCTCCTCAGGCTCAGGCAATACTGCGATTGTACAAGTGCTGGTATGCACTCGTCCCTGAGTCTCAGTCTCTGGAACACGCTTAACTGAATGAACTCCAGACTCAAAGCTGAGTTGTTGCCAGACGCCGTCGCCTTGGAAGTTGAGGACTGCGTGTCGAATACCACCGAATCCTGAGTCGGTAGTCATATCAAGTTCTTCTACTTTCCAACCCTGAGTGATCGCGTATTTAGTGTACGCCGCGAGAAGATCGCGAGCCCAAAGTGCTGCTTCGTCTCCACCTGTGCCTGCTCGGATTTCGAGCATGACAGACCCAATCGCACGATCATCTGTAGTCACAAGTGTTTGCTTGATATCCTCTATCATTTCATTTGCCGATTGCTCGACAGCTGGAAGCTCATCAGTCGCCATCATCGCAAGTTCATCGTCATCTCCGCTCGCTGCTTCGCGAAGCTCGTCAGCTTCTTCGAGAAGTTTGCAGTAGACGTTAAATCCATCAACAACAGGCGCCAGTGCTGCTCGCTTGATCGACAATGCAGATATTTGCTTGTGATCAGCGAGTACATCTGGGTCAGAAAGCTTCTCAGTGAGCTGTGCATACTGATCCTGTAGCTCAGTGAGCTTGGAAAGTAGATTCGGATCAATTACATCGATTGACATGAGTTAACGATATACCTTGAACAAGAATAAATAGCGTATGATTCTTCGTTTTCAGACAATCAAAGTGCAACTCGACACTACTCATTGCCATATCGCATACACTGTTGGCAACTCATAAAGGGGTGTGTATGACGAATGCGGTATCAATGTCGGGTGTCCGAAAAACTTTCGGGCAAAAAGTAGCTGTCGAAGGAATTGATCTCACAATTCCCGAAGGCTCAATGTATGGATTCATCGGACCCAACGGTGCGGGAAAAACGACCACTATTCGGATGATCATGTCGATTTTATTCCCGGATTGTGGCGAGCTTTCAGTGCTTGGAAAGAAGTCCGCCGTCGAATCCAAAGATCGCATCGGATACCTTCCCGAAGAGCGCGGTATCTATAAAAAGATGAAAGTTGGATCATTTCTCAAACATATTGGCCGACTCAAAGGCCTCGATTCGAAGGGACTCGACAGCAGAGTCAAAGAATGGCTCGATCGAGTCGATCTCAATGAAGTCTACAAGAAAAAGTGTGAAGAGCTCTCCAAAGGGATGCAGCAGAAGGTGCAGTTCATCGCTTCCGTGCTCCACGATCCGGACTTGATCATCCTCGACGAACCGTTTTCAGGACTCGATCCTGTAAACATGAGATTGCTTCGTACCCTCATCGACGAGCAGCATACCCAAGGCAAAACAGTAATCTTCTCAACACATGTGATGTTCCAAGCAGAGAAAATTTGCGACCACATCGTGATGATTCATGAAGGAAAAAAAGTCCTCGATGACACGCTCGATGATATTCGTACTCGCTTTGATCCAAGAGCGATCCATATCGACCCGGTCGCTGGAGCTGGATCAGTGGATGCGATCGCTCAACTCCCTTGCGTATCGCTAGTGCGCCCTGTTGAAATCGCAGTGGAAGTTATTCTCAACGAAGGCATCGACACACAGGAAGCGATGAAAATTATTCTCAGCACACAACCGCTCAACCGAATCGAGATCAAGAAACCAACACTCGAAGATGTCTTCATCGAAATCGTAACCGGAGGCGACACGAGCGAAGATGCTCAGCTACTTCGAGCGAAGCTGCTTTCAGGTTCAAAGGGTGAAGAGGAGGCAAGCTCATGAATATCTCAAAGATCATGCGGGTCGCCGCACGAGAGTTTGCATCAACCGCGATGACCAAAGGGTTCATCATCGGCGCCATCGTTGTCCCTGCAGTGATGGTCGCAGTGATCCCGCTCGTGATGATGCTCGCGATGAGCGCCCAACCTCCGGCGGATACAGGCACAGTGTACATCCTCGATCACTCGACTGAGGTGCTACCTGTTATTGAAGAGAGGCTCGATCCAGAAGCAGTCAAAGATCGCTGGATTGAACGATTCGGAGATGCCGCTGAACTCGCTGGTAAGCTCCTCCCAAGCGTTGGGAGCTCCGCTGCTGCAGACACAATCGATCAAGCTGCGTCGAGTATTAAATCACCAATATTCAAGATCATCCCAGCTGGAGGAGACACGGATATTGATGAGCTCAAGACAGAGCTAAGAAATCAGGTCACGGCTAATGCGAAGTTGTCCGACGAGACTGAGAAGTTACTCGCGATTGTTGAGATTGACATTGACGCGACAAGGAAGCTCAATGAGGACGAGGGCTACGGCGCCTACCAAGCTTTCTTTCGACCGAAACTAAACGAAGAAACAGTAAGCGAAATCAAGGATGGCGTTCGTTGGTCGATCCGTCAGAAACGATATGAAAATGCGGATCTTGATCGCACATTGATTGCTGAGATCAACACTATTCAAGCTCGCCAAAGTAAAGAAATCACTGAAACCGGTGAACGCAAGGAAGCTTCAGCGATTGCTTCATTCGGAATCCCATTTGTGTCGATGCTCCTGCTTCTGGTCGCCTCGATGACCGGCGGACAATACCTACTCACAACAACGGTCGAAGAAAAATCCAATCGCGTTGTCGAAGTATTGCTTTCAGCAGTCTCTCCGATCGAGCTTATGACTGGAAAGATCGTTGGACAGATGGGTGTCGGGCTCTCGCTCCTCGCCGTCTATAACTCAGTAGGCATTATCGCATTGATCATTTTCAAAAGAGGTGATCTTGTCTCTCCGATGACCTTTGTGTATGTCTTCATCTTCTTCATTCTCGCATACTTCATGTTCGCGTCACTTATGGCTGCGATCGGCGCAGCTGTGAATGATCTTCGAGAAGCTCAGTCGCTTATGACTCCAGTCATGATCATGATGATCATGCCTTACATCTTCTTTATGCCTGTCATCAGAGCGCCTAACTCGTTGTTCTCGACCATCATGAGTATGATCCCACCGATCTCGCCGTTCATCATGATTATGCGAGTTTCATCGACTGATGCACCTCCAGCATGGCAGATCCTACTCGCGATCTTGATCAACTTGGTTGGCGTGCTCTTCTTCCTCTGGTTCGCTGCGAAGGTGTTCAGAGTTGGGCTCTTGATGTTTGGTAAGCCACCAAATATTCGAACTCTCATCAAGTGGATTCGAATGGCGTAGAATGTGAACATGCAGGATTATCCAACTTCAGAACCCAAAGCTCGTTCAGGTATTCGATGCCAATCTTGTGGCTACGACCTCATCGGAGTAGTCATCGGAGATCGTTGCCCAGAATGCGGAACGCAAGTCATGCAATGGGCAAGCCAGACCCAATCGAGTGGCAAAGCGATCACGTCAATGGTGCTCGGGATCCTCGCGATCATCACTTGTCTTGGATACGGAATCTTGGGTGTCCCCTGTGGGATCGTCGCGATCGTCTTTGCGAAGAAAGCTCGGCTCGCGGTTCAACAGGGCACTGCTCCTGCGAGTTCATTGGGTATGGCGACCGCAGGACGAGTATGTGGATGGATTGGACTCATCTTGAGTGCGTTGTATCTCATAGCAATTATCGGTATCGTCGTCATTGCTGCAGCTGGTGCAGCCGCAGCAGGCGCCGCAGCTGGACCAATCCTACTCCCATGATTCAATCTGACACTTACGACAAACATGATCTCTACGAACTCTGTGTGCAATCTCCAAAGGATCTTGTACCGTTACTTCGTGCAATCCATGGAAATGAACCAGTCACACTCGGAGAAGATTTCTCAGGAACTGCTGCACTCTCGCACCTTTGGGTTGTAGACGAAAACTGTAAAGCAATCGCTACAGATCTTGATGAAGAGTCACTCATCAAGCGAGGCACTCATGAAAGAATCGCGAAGCATCTAAAAGATGTTCGAGAGATTGATGATCCATGTGATTTGCTTTTCGTGGGTAACTTTTCGATCGGGTACCTTCATACTCGCGCAGAGCTCGTCGAATATCTCAAGCACGCTCGATCAAGACTCCAAGCATCTGGCAGTACATTTATCTGCGACACCTACGGCGGCGACACCGCATTCACACTTGGAGGAGTCCATCGAGCGCACCCAATGCCTAATGGTAAGCTTTGTCGATATACCTGGGAACAACACGAAGCGGATCCAACGACAAGCATGGTTACCAACCTGATCCACTTCCGGGTTGAAAAAGCAGGCGTCATCGAGTTCGAACTAGAGGATGCATTCGTCTACGAATGGCGACTCTGGTCAATCCCAGAACTCCGCGACGCGATGACGGATGCAGGATTCAAAGATACACAGGTATATACCAAACTTGCTGATGCTTTGGATGCAGACGGAAATGCATATGTCCTTCCTGTTGAAGATGGGCAAGAAGAACTTGACGAGAGTTTCATCGTGCTCGTTGTTGCAAGAGCGTCATGAAACCGGATCAAGGTTTACATATCTGCCAAGAATGCGGATATGACATGTTTGATCGAATCCATGGAGACATCTGCCCAGAATGCGGCAAGTCGTACGACACACGCCGTGTTGTTCCACGGATAAACAAGAAATCTCGCAATGCAATAATTTGGTTGAGTATTGCGATCATTACAATGCCATTCATCGGGCTACTCTCGTTTCTCCCTTTAGTACTCGGCGGCCTTGCGTCTCATCAAATCCTCCGCAATACGACATACAACAGGGTACCCTTCCATATTAAGAAACGTCTAAAAGCCATTAGCATTCTCATGTGGGTATATGGCATTAGCTTTTTAAGCATTCAGTTGATTTACATATTAACAAACTTTTAAACACAAATTCAATGGCCATCCATGAGAACAACTGTTGAGTGAGATCACAGTTTGATCGCACTCCAAAACCACTACATTTCTAGTCTTATCTATTCAACTGGTGATAGAGGGATTTGTGCCCTACAATCCAAGCATGACCACTATGAACACCCCCACCGCGGCTGATACCCTCAACTCCTACAACCCATCTACCGGCGAACTCGTTGGAAGTGTTCCTGTGACTCGTGCGAATCAGGTTGATGCAGTGATCGCAACTGCACGAGCTGCTCTCCCAGCTTGGCAAGCACTCAGTGCACAAGAGCGAGCAGGCATGCTCAAACCAGCAGGTGAGAAACTCATCGCAAAGGCAGATGAGCTCGGACAGATCCTCTCACTCGAGCAAGGCAAACCTCTCGCTGAGGGAATTGGTGAAGTTACTGGATGTGGTTCACGAATGAACGACGAAGTTGATGAGGTTGCAAAAGCAGTCCAGCCTGACATCCTCGAAGACGAAGGAGTCAAGTCAACACTTTACTATGATGGGTACGGAGTGTGTGCCGCGATCACGCCTTGGAACTTTCCAGCGTTGATGCCTCACTGGACGATCGTCCCAGCGTTAGTTGCAGGAAACACTGTAGTTCTTAAGCCATCTGAGCAAACTCCATTGATCGCTGATGAATATGTCAAGATTCTCAATGAGTTCCTTCCTGAAGGTGTTCTCCAAATCGTTCACGGCGAAGACGATCAAGGCAAAGCACTCGTGGCCGGCGATGTAGACATGATCGCATTTACCGGATCAAAGACTGCAGGACAGCACATCATGGCGGCTGCCGCACCTGGATTAAAACGACTCATTCTCGAGCTAGGCTCGAAAGATCCATGTATTGTTCTCGAAGGTGCTGATCTCGAAAAAGCAGCAGGCTTTGCAGCACGCAACTCGTTTAGAAACTGCGGCCAGGTATGTGTATCCACAGAACGCATCTATGTTCAAGATTCAATCAAGGATGCTTTCGTTGACAAGCTAATCGAAGAAACCAAGCAGTTCAAAATAGGCGACTGTCTCAATGAAGAAGCCAACATCGGACCAATGGTGATGAAAGAACAGAAAGAGCATGTCCTCGCTCAAGTAGAAGATGCAAAATCGAAAGGTGCAAACATCCTCTTCGGCGGTAACGCACATGACGGAAACTATGTCGAGCCTACTATTCTTGATGGACTCACTCACGACATGGATATCATGACCGTTGAGACCTTTGGCCCGATCGCTTGCATCGCGACAGTTAAAGATGCGGACGAAGCTGTCGCACTCGCAAACGATACTGAGTACGGACTTGGCGCCGTCGTGTTCGGAGAAGACGCGCTCGCACGCAAAGTTGGTCGTCAACTCACTGCAGGTATGGTTGGAGTAAACCGATCACTCGGCGGCGCAAGCGGATCGCCGTGGGTTGGCGCTCGCAAGTCAGGGATCGGATATCACTCTGGACCGCTTGGACATCGTCAGTTCTGTCAGCTCCGAGTGGTGAGCACGAACGAAGAATAAAGCATGTCACACAACTCACCATTTGATGAACATATCGATCGTGATCCAGGACAATCTCCTGCAGAATCCGCACCATCTCTACGAGGAAGAACAGATCCAAGGTGTGGACATTGTGGATACGATCGCTCAGGTATCCCTGTCGATGATGCGTGTCCAGGATGTAGCAAGTTTCAGAGTGCACCCAAATGTACTTACTGCGGATACGAACTGTTTGGACTCCAAGTCTCCGATTGTTGCCCAGAATGTGGCAAACCAATATGGGATTCAAATGTAACCCCACCAACTTCCGGGCTCGCGATCGCGTCGCTTGTAATCGGAATCGTGAGCATGATGAGTTGCATTATCTACGGCGTACCTTCGATCATTTTGGGTCCACTCGCAATCATATTTGGTGAAATATCGATTCGTCAGTATAAGAAAGGGCTCCGTGCAGGAAGCACGAAGGGGTTCTCATGGGCAGGCCGCATTTGTGGCTGGATCAGCCTTACTGTCGGGCTCGTGTTCATCGGACTAATGATCTTCATGATCATAAATGCCTAGCTTTTTTTGACAGGCACTTTGTACGCGACGACATATTGAAATCCGTAAACAGGATATTGAATCTGTAGTCGATGAGTACGAAACTCTTCAGGTTTGTACCCATTCTTGTCGCAGAGATAGTTGACCATCTCTCGATACTTAGGCACATCGGGGATATCTAGATTTTGAATACCAACTCCGAGATCGACGATCTCATCGTTGGTAACAACACGATCGATATCTCGATCAGGATCTTCAACATCAGCTCCGCCTTTAACCATGGTTTTGTACACGAAGAGTTGCGGTTCAACGCCTTCGAAAATATCGCCATGCAATATAAGATCACTCACTAGAGTGGCTACAGGAACATCTGGAATTACAGAAGTCCCGCGTTTCGTCCGTCCAGGAGATGCAAATCTGTTTGATCCATTTGGGATATGCACAGACGCGATCAGATCGTAGAGGGAGTCTTTCCCTTCGATCTTTGGAGCGAAAGTATTAATAATTTGCCCACTCTCTTCTACAACAATCAGCGGCGCTGGAGTATGTGAAAAGAACGGAGTGAGATCAAGCTCGAGTTGCTCAGGGTTTTGTCTACCAAACTTGTACCGAGGAGGTATCCCATACGAAAGCAAGATCGGCATATCCGATCGCAGTCGACGGAGCCCGGATGTGCCGTGGATCGTTGTGATGTCAATTGCGTCATCTTCAGATTTGCTCGGAGTGAGCACCATACACGTGAGCCAGATCTTGCTTTCGACTCCTAAAATTTGACTCATGCCTTTGAATACTTGATACCGACTCGATTGCTCAAACTTGTCGAGCATATCTGCATCAGCGGTACTCAGAGCAGCATTAAGTGCTGCGCGTGTTCCAAACTGATCTCTGATGAGTCGATCAAATGCTTCAACAGCAAGTAATCCATCATCAGTTAATGCTTCATCAACTCCTGATACACATGCGGCCCGTAGCACCGATCTCAAGGTCTCAGGACCTGGAATGCTTGTGAGTGTTTCGATTGAGTTCTCTTTGCTCACTGACCCGATTATCCTGCTCACCATTACACGAGAGACATCGAGTTTTCGAGCAAGATTCGTTGGACGCAGATTGCAGTTAGGGACGGCATCCAACACGAGATGAATCGACTCCTTCAGCGCATCGCCGATTTGCTTGAATGAATCATGTTCCTGATTCATATCCAAGCTACTCACTATTCCTGTGCTGTGATTCGAATCCGCTTTCAAAGAATGAGGCCCTCATTGTCATAGCTTTTAGGTACAAAATAAATTGATAAATACAAATGTTATTTATTACAATTTACGTTATTTCTGATACAGTTCCTCTACCCACTAAGCATACTAGAAATAGTGCTGTTTGGGCAGCAATAGGACGAAGTACAACCCTAAAAGTGGGATTAAGGTACATACAGCATGATTTTCTCTCAAAAAGCAGCCGTTTCATTCATACTTCTAAGCTCATTATCACCCATCTCTTGGGCGCAATGGGACTCAGATTCAACAATGCATCAAGTCATTGCAGATGGCGCGGGAGAACAGGTTCAGCCAAAGATCGTGGCGACCCCTGATGGAGGGTGCTACATCAGTTGGTATTCCAGTCAGACTGGGTACGATGTCAGACTTCAAAGGCTCGATGCTTCAGGAAATGAAGCTTGGGCGCACAACGGAATCTTGATCGCAGATCGTGGTTTTTCGTCTACCCAGGACTACGACCTTGATGTTGACACTAGCGGCCACGCCGTACTCGTCTTTCGTGACGATCGATTCGGAGGCGTCAAGATTACCGCTCAACGAGTTGCACCTGATGGAACTCCTCAATGGGGCGCTGACGGGATCCAGTTTGGAAACGGAACCGATTTTGTCGCATCACCTGATATTGCGTCAACAAGCGATGGCGACACAGTCATAGCATGGATCAATGAATCAAACACAAACCTCGCTCGAATTGCTCAAGATGGTTCTACGCTCTGGACTACAAACATCATGGATCCTGGAGGAAGCGGAGTTAATCTTGCTTCGATGCATGGATCAGACAACGGCTCAGTCATCGTCTCTTGGGTTCAGTTTGCTGCGTTCTTCGATCCGAAGCATCTCTATGCTCAGAAAATTAATGCTGATTCATCCGCAGCATGGGGATCAAATGTAGCAGTATTCGATGGAGGATCACTCCAGTTTGGTAACTTCCCAGAGTTTGTCAGCGACGATTCCGGCGGTGCTGTTTTCTCATGGTACGACACAGCCAATGGATTGAATGTCTACGCACAACATCTCGCAAGTGATGGTTCAGAGTTGTTTAGTCATAACGGAGTTGCAGCTTCTACATCGCCACGCGAAAGAGTTTCACCTAGTGCAAACTATGATGCGACTACAGATTCAGTCCTCGTTGTTTGGACAGAACTTGACAACAACCAAGGCAGTCAAGGTGTTTCTGCACAACGGATCGATGCAACTGGAACACGGATGTGGACAGACTCTGGAGTTGAACTGACAGCTCCTGATGCGAATGCTTCCTCTTCTGTCAATGTCCAAATGAATGGATCTTCAGCTGTTGTCATTTGGATCGAAAATGCTGGAGGCTTCGGACTCGATACAGTCGTTGCTCAAGGACTCAGCACAGATGGAATGAACACTTGGATGCCTGCTCAGACGATTGTTGCATCGGACCCAGTGGGTCGAAGCAGACTCACTTCAACGCTGAGCACAAATGGATTTGTCATCGCAGGATGGCAAGCAGGGAGCTCAAACGCAGATATTGAGACCCATAATATCAATCCTGATGGATCACTGGGTGTTGCGAGCTGTCCTACAGATCTCAATGGGGATGGAGATCTGAACTTCTTTGATGTTTCTGCATTCCTCGCGGCTTTTGCTGCGAATGATCCAACAGCCGACTTCAACAATGACGGCTTCTTCAACTTCTTTGATGTCTCTGCCTTCCTCACTGCGTTTGCTGCTGGTTGCCCATAGAGATACTCATTTGCCCTCACTGGTCTCAGCAATGAGACCATCCATGCACCCGTCTGGGAATTTTCCAGACGGGTGTTTTTTCGATCTCAATTCAACAGATCAAAAATGGACACGCCTCACTGGTTTCCCAGCGAGGCGTGTTCGCAGCTTGATGAAGCTGATAAGCCGAGTTCTGTCCAACGATCGGTTTCTGATCCACTCCTTATGACGGGGGCTCTGAACCAGACCTAATCGCATAGGCGATCATTTCTCTGCTCGTGCTGTTGCCAACACGATGAGGAGCATAATGCTCCCAGCACCCTACCCGAGCCAATTGTGCGGAACACACATGACCCTGCTTGGGCTTGCACGCGGTGGGGTTTACCTAGCCCTGGTTGTCACCAACCAAGCGGTGCGCTCTTACCGCACCTTTTCACCCTTACCTGTGATTGAGAGCCGAAACTCTCCATCCATCGGCGGTTCATTCTCTGTGGCACTTTCCCTCATCCCAAGCTGCACTCTTGCGAGTTTGTTGAGACGGGTGGGCGTTACCCACCACCGTTTCCTATCGTGCTCGGACTTTCCTCCCGGAACGGACGAATCCGTCACGAGCGATCACCTTGCTTCATCACTTAATAATACGCAATCACATTGCTCAGGGTTTGCGAGCAAGAGAACCGATTTGAGAGTAGAATCTGGATATGTCTAAAGCGAGATGTGTTGTCTGGATCGACCCTGCTCAAGTAGCATTGCTCAAAGGAATCATTGAGCGAGGCAACTTTGAGCTTATTGGCGCTGGATCACCTGATTCAGCTCGAACTGGTCAGGTCGCATCGAGTCTTGAAACACAACCAATTGATGATCTTCGTCATGCATTTGCAAGCTCTGATGCAGACTTATTCATACTCGGAGATCCTGGAAGCTTTGGAAATCAAGCATCTGATCCAGACTTTGAAGGGCTAAAAGCCGCTCACGGCCGCAACATTGGAATCGCAACTTTCGAACCGATCCCTGCGACTGCGAGTGAAATCGCAGGAACCTTGTATGCAGAATCGCTCCAAACTGGTTCACTCAATGAACTGATCCGACTCACGCCGTTAACGAGACACACGCCAACAATTGTCGAACTACTCACGGTGCTCGAGACCTTTGGACCAATTCGATCTTGTAATATCGCGATCGGAGTCCCATCAGTGATGGGTTCACTCGGCGCTCGTTTGTTCGACGCGATGGATCTCATCCGAGCTTTGGTAGGCGTACCCAACATGATCGAAGCGGCTTATATCTCACCGGCCGCAGGTCGAGGACTCCATCCACTCCCTGGACATTCACTCCGAGATCTTCACGGCGAAATAACAACGAATCTTCGTTTCTCTGATGGACGATGCGCTTCAATGCTGCTCAGTGACCAGATCGGATCTACCACACTCTCAATGACACTCATCGGAGTAGAGGGATTGATCACAGTCAACAACCAAGGATTCATCTGGCAAGATCCAACAGGAAAAGAGATCGATTCCTTCAAATATTCTCCAACAGAAAACATCGATCACACAGAGATCCACATCGCTGAACAACTCATCGAGCTATGCAGCGGCGTAGGACCAAAGCGATCTCCGATTGATTATCAGAGCATACTCTCGATGACTCACTCAACATTACTCAGTACAAGGACTGGGCAAGGAGAGTCTCCGAGATCTGTCGAGCAGATCATGCTCTCGATGTGATTTAAACGATTCAACTGTTGAGCGAATGATCAGGACCATTTGGTCATGTGCCACTTTTTCTTGCCGCGACGGACTGCGATATACGACTCGTGCAAGAGATGTTCTTGAGTCAGTTTGGTATCGAGTGTGATCTTTGTGCCGTTGATTGAAACAGATCCTTCGTTTAGGAACTCTTTCGCTTCACGATTTGATGTTGCAAGATTCGTATCCTTGAGCAACCCGACCATGTCGACGCCTTCATTGAGTTCTGACTTTGCATGCTCAGTTGTTGGAACACTTGCAAAGACTTCGATCATTGTTTGAGCGTCGAGCGCTGCGATTTCGCCGCTGAATAATGCTTTCCCCGCTGCTTCTGCGTTCTCCATCGCTGATTGGCCGTGGAGAATCCGTGTCGCTTCTTGTGCGAGTGTGCGTTGGAGTTCACTCTTCCCAGGGTTTTCTTGATGACGAGCAATCAGTTCTTCGACAGTTGTTTGATCGAGGAATGTGAAGACTTTGATCCATCCTGTCGCATCTTCGTCTGTTGCGTTGAGCCAGAACTGGTAGTAGGCGTACGGCGAAGTCCGCGCGGCGGTGAGCCAGATGGCGCCGACTTCAGTCTTACCAAACTTGCCGCCATCTGCTTTTTGAACGAGAGGTGCAGTAAGTCCAAACGACTTACATGTATCATCCCCATCTGCAGCAGAGATCCGGCGGATAAGATCTGAACCTGCAATGATGTTTCCGTACTGATCGCTTCCACCGATCTGAACAGACACTCCTTCATGCTCGTATAGATGAGAGAAGTCGTAAGCCTGCAGGATCATGTACGAGAACTCGGTGTAACTAATCCCTTGCTCGCGATTGTGTAATCGTTCTTTAACCGATTCCTTCTGCATCATCATGTTGACGCTGAAGTGCTTTCCGATATCTCGGAGTGCTTCGATGTACGAGATCTTCCCGAGCCAATCATGATTGTTGAGAATCGTGTGAGATGGGCCTTCGATTTGATCGAGAACAGTGTTGTAGATCGGGCGCTGACAATCGACAAAGTGCTCGATCGTTTCAATTGTGTTGAGTTGTCGCTCAGCTGATTTTCCTGATGGATCCCCGATGAGACCTGTACCGCCACCCATCACGACGACAGGAGTATGTCCAGCTCGCTTAACATGAGCGAGGAGCATAATCGGAACCAGATTACCAATGGTCAACGAATCCGCTGTCGGATCAAATCCTGCATAGATTTTACGAGGATTGCTGTCTGGATTTGCGAGATGCGCTCGCAGACCATCTTTATCTGTGCAGTCTTTGAGGAGCCCGCGCCATTCGAGTTCGTTGATTAGATCTATCCGTTCGCTCATGGTTAAAGCGTAGGTCGATCGGTCACAACTAGCAGGAAAATCCAGAGACTTACGGCAGACGCGCTTCGAGCATCCAATCACGCTCAGTTGCTTGATCTGCCCAGTGTCGCATGTCGTTGAACTCATCCCAGCCCCATTGCTCTGCGTGGCCATCGAGCATTCCTGCGATTCCTTGCCCGTTGTATCTTAGTGATACGCGTCCAGCGTTGCGTTCTGGAAGCTCAGCATGTTCATTGTACTGAGTTTCCCACTGGCGTCCTGCTGTTGAGTAAAGGTATGGTGGCTTGACGATAAATGAACCTTCGACGATTCCATATCCTGGTAAGAATGTAGGACTCGCAAAGTCATGTGCAGAAGAGAACACCATCAAGCTGCTTGTGCTGCGAGGCTGGAACATCTTCGTCACATGGAACTTCCCGTATACACGGCGGCCGATGTCACTGAATGGGATTGGATCCCCTGGAGCTCCGCCGCCTACGAAGTATGAGTTGAGTCCGAACGATGGATAGAGACTAATCACATATCTCAATGAATGATCAGCAGCAGATCCAGATGTAGAACCCATTGCTTCAGAGAGTTGTTCAACTACTCTTTCGTCTTGGTAGAGTGCATCGAAGTTGCCGTTGAAGTAGGAAATTAATCTCCATGGATAACGAGAACCAACTGTTTGTCCGAGTGCATCGCCGTTGAAATCTTTCGGGTCTTCTCCACGATCGACCATCTTGTCCCAGATTGTGCTATTTGGAAAACCAGTGAGCAACTTGTCTCGATTATCATCCGCGTACATTGTGTATGCAATCATCGTCTGTCGCATTCCGGACTGCTCTTTGACAGCTTGAGCAGTCAGCCTAGCTTTTCCAAGCGCTGGAAGCAGAATCCCGATTAGCAACGCGATAATAGCGATAACAACCAAAAGCTCAATGAGTGTGAATCCTCTTCGAACATCACTCTTTTTCAGTTGGGAATATTGAGGTTGCATCATTGCATCTTTCCTTCGAGAAGCATCATTATCCGTACCTGAGATCGGCCATTAGAGGCTCAAATGAGACTGATTCTCATTAAATTTCCAATCTCACTTGACATAACTGCGACTGACTCTCAACTATATACATGATCCTTCTGTTTTACAGGTTCATTTCCTATAAAAACAGAAATCTCTTGAAGCATAGGACCAATTAAGGACCATCTGATGATCTTTGAATACGCAAAACGAAAACAACTGACTATCGCGTCTCTTGGCGCCATGGCAATTACATCTTCACTCAGCGCACAAGTCATTGAAGTTGAGTACAACTCTCCGACAATGGATCGTTGGAACTATCCATTCAATGGCGCTCCTGGATCAAGATTGTCTGCGTCAACCTTTGGTGCAATTGAGCTCGATGGATTTGATGATCACGACGCGCAATTATTGCTTGGATTTGAAACTTTTGCTGACATCCCTTTTGGGCTCGACCCATCTGAGTACCAAATACTCTCTGCAACGATCTCAATCACAAGCACGAACGATGAAGAGTTTCGATATGATCCGACATACGACACGCATGATACTTATTTGTTCTTAGATGAATCACTTGATACTGATCTGGGTCGGCCAACCCAACTATGGGCTGTCGGATATCGCAATGGATACGATCAATCAACCTTCGGGGAGTTCACCGCATTCGGGGGAACGCCCACAGTTGAACCGACTCAAGAATCACGCCATGCATTCGCGGCGTACTTCCCTGACGGAGTCACTGCGACAGATGTTTCGAACAATCTCAAACAAGAGTTCGACGCAACCCCTATGGCGATCGGGCAAACGGATTCAGTTGCACCAGGAGAGTTTGTCCCCGCAGATGCGATGTTCACTTTTGAAGTGAACTTGTGTGATCCTGCAGTTCGCGAATATCTCAACGATTCACTCGCACTGGGTGATCTTCGGTTTGCTGTTTCATCGTTGCACACCGCAAACGGTGGAGCTGGCGGTGGCGTTGGTGACATCGCATATCCATTCTGGTATACAAGGGAAAATCCGATCGCTCAGATCTTTGGATACGCTCCCAAGCTTCAGATTCGCGTCCGAGTTGGTTCTCCAGCGGATTACAACGGGGATGGATCACTCAACTTCTTCGATGTCTCAGCGTTCCTCTCTGATTTCAGCGAAGGCAATACAGATGCAGATCTCAATAGCGATTGCACACTCAACTTCTTTGATATATCGACTTTCCTATCAGCGTTTTCAGGATAACAACACCAAACCTCACTCCGCTGTATGTTCGGCGGAGAATCACTCTCAACGGAGATCAACATGAACACGATCATCATTCCAACGATTGCACTTTTCGCTTCTGCTTCATTCGCAAGCGTCACTCCATTTACTGAAACATTCGAAAGTGGAGCGAACGGTTGGACACAAGGCTCATTCGCTGCACCAACTCTCAGTCTGAGCGGCGCACTTGATGGCAGCGCATACATTTCTGCATCTGCAGATCTCAACTCATCTGGACCTTTCGGGCTCTCAATCTTCCGCGGCGAAGACAACTTCGATGCATCAAGCGATTCATTTGTAGGAAACTACATCAGCAGCGGTATCAATCGTGTGAGCTTTGATCTTCGTCACAATGCTGGACAAGATCTGAATGTCGCTCTCCGTGTTGCAGGATCAAACAACTTCCCTGGACTCGCTGTAGAGCTCAGTGATTTCGTTGCATCAGATGAATGGATCACACTTGAGTTTGATCTCGACTTCTCGAATCCATTGATCACACTCGAAGGACCACCAACTCCTGAATTTTACAACTCAGTCATGGAAGCAGTCGGCAACTTGCAGGTTACTGTTGCTCGTCCTGACGGTTTAGTGGATCCATTGGTTGTAGACTTTGATCTCGACAATGTTCGAATTACTCCAACACCATCGACTTTGGCACTACTTTCCATCGGTGGTTTGGGCATGACTCGTCGCCGTCGATAACAAGTTCGAGCAAGGATTGCTCAACTGAAAACTTACCCTCTCTGCACGGGATCTGAGCAATTCATTGCTCAGATCTCGTGCTCTTTTTGAACTAAATCGAATCGTTGCGCAGCGACTTTGATCGCATCAGGATTAAGATCGCACCCGACAAAATTTCTACCCAATATCTTCGAAGCAACAAGTGATGTTCCGGAACCAAAGCATGGATCAAAGATGACCCCATCTGCAGGCGAACACGCCTTTATAAGCATCTTGAGCAAATCGAGCGGCTTCTGAGTCGGATAACCAACCCGCTCATCCGCCATGTTATTGAGTGATGGAATGTCAATGACATCCGTCGCTTTCTTCAGTTTCCCCTTCATTCTATTGCTCGTAGCGGGAATCATTGGAGGATCAAAGTAGTATTGTTTAGGGTCTTTGCAATAGAACAAAATATCATCGTGCTTGCGCGCAAATCTCCTTGGAGACGACCCACCCAGTCCGTAACTCCAGATGAGATGATTGACGAAGTGTTCTTCGCCGAGGATTTCTTCGAGCAGTACACGAACACGATGCGAAGTGCGCCAATCGACATGGATCAATACTGACCCAGTTTGCTTTAACTTTGGAATCGTTGCACGGATTCGCTCCTCAAACCAGCACACCCAAGAATCGGTGCTCGGCCAAGAGTCTTGATACGCTCCAGCTGACGCGGATTGAACCTTTCCAGTATTGAACGGCGGATCGACATACATTAAATCGAGCGATTCATTCTCCAACTGTTCACAGAAAGAGAGCCAATCACTAAGTACAAGATGTTGATCAAGCTGATTCACTCAACGAGTATATCCGACTATGCGATCGCGTCAGTGCTCTCTGTCGGTTTGATTCGTTCTGATTTCCAAGCAGCATTACACTCAGGACAGATCACGCACCCATCTGATTCACACTCGAGATAATCAAGAAGATATCCACATGATCCGCAGAATCCTTGAGACAAATAGATCTCTGCAATCCGAGAGAATCGGCCTTTGCGAATCCATCCGAGAAAAACATACCAGACGATCATCGCAAAGCAGATCGCAAACACAATATGAATCACAAAATCGATCGCAGAACCAACATACTGTTGGACATATTGATTGAGAATCCAACCATACAGCCAGTACCCGATGAAACCACCAAAAAGCGCAACGATTGTTTCGCGTTTTTCAGTGACTGCTTGCTCTTGCTGTGTCACTGCATCTTTCGTAATCGATTTAAGACCAAGCGTGCGCCAACCGAGTTGGGACACAGATAACTTTGGAATCGAGCACGAACGACCACGATCATCGTGTGGCTTATTCATAACCCAATGATATCAAATCCTGGTTTCCTTGAAAACCCTAAACAGGCTTAATCGGTGATCGGCCAACTGAGTAATAATGGAATCCGAGTTCTCCGAGATGCTGTCGGCGATAGAGGTTTCGACCATCAAAGATGACCTTGCCTTTCATCACACTTGCGAGTCGTTCGAAGTCAGGACTTTTGAACTCTGCCCAGTCTGTTGAGATCACGAGAGCGTCTGCATCGCGTGCACTTTCGTACATATCGTCGATGATTTCGATGGTGTCACCCATTTCGATCCCGACATTTTCAGCAGCGACTGGGTCGAATCCAGTACATGTTGCTCCGTATCCGAGAGCTTTTCGTACAAGAGTTAGCGCTGGGGCCTTGCGGATATCATCCGTGCGTGGTTTAAATGCGAGTCCCCAGAATGCAATTTTTTTGCCTTGGAGTCCGGATTCGCCACCGAAGTGCCCAATGATTTTACTGAAGAACAAGTTGCGCTGGCGTTCATTTGTTCCATGAACAGCGTTTGAGACTTGTGTTGTCACTCCTGCTTTGTCACCCATCATGATGCACGCGAGTGTATCTTTGGGGAAGCATGATCCGCCGTACCCGAGTCCTGGATGTAAGAATGCGTGACCGATTCGTGAATCGGAGCACATCCCTTCGCGGACACGATTGATATTGGCGCCGTACGCTTCGCAAAGATTTGCCATCTCATTGATGAATGAAATCTTTGTTGCAAGGAAGTTGTTCGAAGCGTACTTAACCATCTCAGCGGAAAGCACATCCATTACGAAGATCGGATGTCCGTTGCGAACGAAAGGATCGTACAAGTCACGGAACTGTTCTCCGACTTCTTCGCTTTCAACTCCGACAACCACTCGATCTGGCTTGTTGAAGTCCATAACCGCGTCGCCTTCTTTGAGGAACTCAGGATTATCCGCGACATGGAACGGGATATCTCCAACGATTTCTGCGATTCGTTCTTTAACGCGGAATGTCGTTCCGACTGGCACTGTAGATTTCACAACAATGACCTTGGGCTTTGCATCTGGACCAAGATCCTTGATCGCTTGTCCGATGTCGTCAGCGGCGCTGTCGATGAAGGTCATATCAGTATGACCCTTCTCGTCGGATGGAGTCCCAACGCAGATGAAAATCATTTCTGCGGATTGGTATGCATGTTTTTTATCGAGCGTGTAGGTAAGCCGACCTGATTTCCGGTTTTTGATCATCAGATCAGTCAGACCAGGCTCATAAATCGGACAAATGTCCGATTCAAGCTTTTTAATCTTTTCAGGATCCACATCAAGGCAGATGACATCATTGCCTGAGTTTGCGAAGCAAACCCCTGTTACGAGCCCGACATATCCTGTACCAACCATTGTAAGATGCATGCTGTTCATTCCTCCATATGAGTCATCGAGTGTAGCCCTTTGAATCCCAGATCGCCTTGTCAGAAGATGATGGTTTCAGTCTGATAATGAGATTCCTGCTCGGATGCACACTATGATTTCCATAAATGAACTCGGCTCAACGATGATCGAGATTCGCTCGATTTGCGAGCATTTGGAGATATCTGCAGATGAATGTGACCACAATGCCCAATAAGTCATCCAGACATCTAAAACGGGAAGAGAAAGCGGCTAAAAAAGCCACCGAATCCGGCCATTGGTCCGCATCCAATACAAATATCCACGAGCTCTATCAACTCTCAGTCCAAAATGTAGAGGCTGAGATCGACTTCATTGATGAGACCTTCCAAACTCTCCGAAATCGGAAGGCGATCACCCTGCGTGAAGATTTCTGTGGCACAGGCAATACCTCCGCAGAATGGGTCCGAAGAAGAGAGACCAATAAAGCAATCGGGATTGATCTAGATCAACCTACGCTCGATTACGGCCACGATGTTCATGTGAAGACTCTCGACGAAGAGACCCAATCTCGAATCTCGCTACTCAATCGCAATGTGCTCGATCCTGGAGTGGATGCATCTGATGTTGATTGTGTGCTCGCGATGAACTTCAGCTATTGGTTATTCAAAACTCGAGATGATCTTCGGAACTACTTTAAGATCGTTCGTGAAAGCCTTGGACCTGACGGTGTGTTCTTCCTTGATCACTACGGCGGCTCAGAAGCGATGGTCGAATCAAGAGAAGCTAAAAAGATCGATAATGGTCCCGGCCGAACTTTCACATACATTTGGGAACAAAAACATTTCAACCCAATCACGGGTGATATGGAATGTCGAATCCACTTTAAATTCCCTGATAAAACGAAGATCAAGGACGCGTTTGTTTACCAATGGCGACTCTGGTCATTACCTGAGCTTCGTGAGCTACTCTCTGAAGCGGGTTTCTCAAATGTACATGTCTACTGGGAAGGCGAAGACGAAGAAGACGAAGGTGAAGGCAACGGCGAATACGAAGCAACCCTTGACGGGACTGCGGATCCAGCATTTATCTCATACATCGTTGCATACGACTAACTCACACTCATCTTCTACGGAAATCACACATGCAAGGTGTACTTGACATCCCCGCTGAACTCGGCAACCTCGAAGCGCTGCTCTTTGAATCACTCCCGAAGGTCGAGCTGGTTTTTGCAGAGCAACTCGTGTCTGATCTCCCACCGGTTGATCAGATGTGTCAACATGTGGAACGATACCGCGGCAAGATGCTTCGCCCGTCACTCGTATTGCTCTGTGGCGCCGCTGCGAACCCTGAGACCAACTCTCTTCTCGCTCAAGAGAAATCCGCTGAGGTGATTACACAGTCGCACATCGTCTGCGGAGCGGTCTCTGAGATGGTCCATATGGCTACCCTCGTCCATGATGATGTCCTCGACGAAGCAGAGATCCGTAGACGTGGACAGACGATTAACATGCTCAAAGGAAACGAAACCTCCGTTATCCTTGGAGACTATCTGATTGCTTCTGCATATGAGCTCTGTTCATCGCTCAACTCCCCTGTTCCTTCTCGAATTGTGGGCAATGCATCTGCTGTTATGTGCTCTGGAGAGCTCCTTCAACTGCATCATCGCAACAACTGGTCGCTTGATGAAGCAACATATATCGAAATCCTTGAACGAAAAACTGCAGCTCTCATCGGCGCTGCGTGCGAACTCGGTTCACTTTCTACTCTCGGATTCGATCAATCTGAACATCCTACAACAATCGCTCTCAAATCATTCGGAGTTCATCTGGGAGTTGCATTCCAGATTCAAGACGATGTCCTCGACATCCTCGGGACTACAGAAACTGTCGGCAAATCAGTCGGCAAAGATCTCGATAAGGGCAAGCTCACATACCCACTCATCCATCATCTCTCAGTTGCAAATGTTGAGCAAGGCGCTCGCTCGTTGATCTTGATTGAACGAGCAGCGAACGACGACACTTCAGTGTTGCCTGAGATCGTCTCTGCATTGCAAACAACAAACTCGATTGACGCTACAAAATCACTCGCCGCAACATATGTTTCGCAAGCGAAAGCAGCTCTTGCTCCTCTACCGATTTCATCTGGACGATCAATGTTAGAACTTATTGCCGATGCCGTGATACAGCGTTCCTATTGATAGCTCAGTTGATTAAGGTTGTTCAATGCCCAAGCGAGCATTCAAATTCTATCAACGCAAAAGAGTCGTCAATATCAACCTGAATATTTTGGCCGCCGGACTTCTGTCGATTGCGATTACCAAGTTTCCTGTGATGTTCATCAGTAACTGGATCGGATCTGAGCATAAGTTCTGGATTTCCGTCATCGCATATGTCCTCGACACGACGATTGATGTCATCCTCTACTACGGGCTCCACTGGCTTGCAAACCAATGGAATCCTCGTGGAAATCTTCCAAAGAAATCTGATCGACCAAAGCATCGAAAATTCTTACAAGATGCGACGCGTATTCAAGCAGAACGCATGGCGCTTGTCCCGATCTTCATGCTCGTCGCGATGGGTGGCATGTGGGCCCTCCAACATTACATGCACGTGAGTGCTTCATGGGCATTCGTATACGCGTTCGTCGCCGCGATGCTGTGCACACGTGTAATCCATACCTTCTGGGGATATCGCTCTGGTACTTTTAAGGATCATGTTGATGTGATTATTGATGATGGGATTCAAATTGGGAAGGATCTCTCGGAAGATTCGGAACGATTCGAATCAGGAGACGATCTCTAATGTGTGGCATCGCAGGCATCATCAAGATCCACGATCCAAAAGACGGCCCGCCGCCTACGCATTTGGAAGCGATCCCCGAATCTTGGCTCGAAATCCTCGACGAATCAATCAAGCATCGTGGTCCTGACGGCCAAGGGCGATTCCGTGATCGCGTCACGCGAGAGGATGGAACGATTGTCGATATCGCACTCGTCCATCGAAGATTGAGTATTATCGATCATGAAGGTGGACATCAACCAATGGTCCATGACGGCGATCGACTGCGTCCTGATCTGACTTATCAACCTGGGAACACTCCGATCATTGCGTCAGAAGTTGAACCGGATAAGCCATTGGTTACGGTGGTGTTCAACGGATGTATCTACAACCATCGCGAGCTGCGCAAAGAACTCGAAGCGGCGGGTCATGTGTTCGAGACGGATCATTCGGATACGGAAGTGCTTGTGCATGGATGGCAGGAATGGAAATTGCACATCATCGATGAGTTGGATGGTATGTACACCTCCATACTCTGGGATGGTACCACAGGCCAAGTCGCTTATGGCGATGACCTTGCCGGCGAGAAACCAAGCTATCACGGCATGTGCGGGACAAAGAACTGCCGAGTGTTTTCCAGTGCTCTTCCCGGAAACGCGAAGCTGAGATACAAGAATATAGACCATCCCGAGATGATCTATATTCCCGGATTTGAACAATGGGTTCAGAATGGATCGGAATGGATTCCAGCGCTCCCTGCTTACGGATCATCACCTCGGCAATGGAATATCTGTCCAGAAAAACCTCGACAAGGCGATGAACCCCGCGATCCACGATATGCAACTTCACTGATGCGAAGCGCAAGACTCCGCCGTAAACTCCCTCAGAGAGGTGAATCCAGTAGCCAGACTTTACGCTCTCTCGAAACAGCTCAAGCCATTATTGAACACTCAATAGCATCTCGTCTCGAAGCCGATGTCCCCCTCGGTGTCTTCCTCTCCGGCGGGATCGACTCTGCGTTGATCGCAGCTATTGCCCATCAACATCGCCCGGATATCAAAGCGTTTACGGTTCGCATGCCCGATCCGCGTTTCGACGAATCGCAGGCCGCCGCAGAAACCGTCAAACACATCGGCATTGAGCATCACATTCTCGATTGCGAGTTGAACCCCGCAGACGATCTCGTCTTGCTCATCGAGCAACTTGGACTCCCATTTGGTGACAGTTCATTATTGCCAACTTACTGGGTTTCTAAAGCAGCCCGTGAACACATCAATGTCGCACTCTCAGGTGATGGCGGCGATGAACTCTTCGGCGGGTATCGACGACACTCAATCGCCCCCATGCTCAATCGTTGGTATCATCTACTCAAACTGATCCCAACCTCGATCCTCGATCAACGCCAACCCGGAAGTCGATCGACATACCTAGCGTGCCTCGTGACCGCGTCACGGTTTGGAGGGTACTCTGAGCTTCTTGCAATCTTCCCGACCCCTGATCTTCGAAAACTCATCCCAACGATCGAAGACGAACCGACCGGCAACAACCATTTCCATCGGATTGACGATCCACTCCGATATGACTTCACCCATTATCTTCCTGACGATCTATTGAGAAAAACCGACACCGCATCAATGGCTGTCGGTTTAGAAGTCCGCGCTCCATTCTTGGCAAAAGAACTGGTTGAGGCAGCGATGCGTACTCCACTCAACATCCTCATGCCCAATGGCCAGCGCAAAGGCCTGCTCAAACAAGTCGCACGCAAATATCTCCCTGATCACATCGTCGATCGACCCAAACAAGGATTCGCAATCCCGATCGGCGAGTGGTTCCGCACAGATTACGGCGACATGCGTCAGCTCTTGCTCGATCATCTCCGATCATCCGACCCGTTCCCAGGACTTGCAGATGCAGGCGTTGAGATCAATATGATATATGTTGAACAGATGATCCGTGAACATGACGCGGCCGGGGAGAAATCACTCAACCCATGGCACGGGCGCGATCATTCTCAACGGCTATACATGATGCTTGTGCTTTCGATCTGGAGTAAGTGGCTCGATCGAATCCGAAGTGAGCCAATCATCCATTCTCAAGATTGAGCGATTTTTCCGTCGAGATGGAGATCCATCTGTGGGAATGGGATTCCGATACCTGCTTGATCGAGTGCGTATTTCACATCTCTTGTGAGTTGATCTGTTACGCCCCAGAAGTCTTCAGCCTTGACCCAAACGCGGACGGACCAATCGATTGACGAACCTCCGAGTCCAGTCAATACAACTGCAGCCTCAGGATCGTTCATAACATTCTCGCAGGCCTTCGCGGTCGCAAGTAAGATCTCGCGAGTTTTATCCACATCGGCGCTGTAATCTGTCCCGACTGAAACCGCGACTCGACGAGTTGTGTGATAGGACACATTTTCGATTGTCCCATCAAAGATTGTAGAGTTTGGCGCAATGATTCTTCGATTATCTGGAGTATCAAATGTGGTTGTGAAGAGTCCGATCTCGAAGACTTTCCCTGTGACGCCACCAGCGTTGACGACATCCCCCACTTTGAACGGGCGGAAGAAGAGCAGCATCACACCAGCCGCGACATTCCCAAGCATTCCTGAGAGCGCCATACCGATAGCGAATCCAGCTGCTGCGAGTACTGCTGCGAAGCTGGTAGTTTCCACACCCAGGGTTCCCAGAATTGCAATCCCACCTGCGAAGAGGACGAGGTATCGAGCCATATTCCCAAGGAATCGAGAAAGTGTCTCTTCAACATTCGCTTTTCGGCATGCTTTGGAAGTCAATCGACGGATCCAACCTGCAACGAATAACACAGCGATGATTAGAACCAATGCGAGTGCGACTGGTTTTCCGATAGATTCCCAGAGCAGGATCCAAGTTCCGCTGCTCATATCCCCTTCAGCTAGTCGTGAGACGAGCTCTCCAATTCCAGATGCAACAGGGCTAACTGCCTCTGTTTGAGCTTGATTCACGGTCTCGACAACTTCCTCTGCTTGAAACATGAGTATCCTCTTGACTTCTTTACACTCTCATTGCACAATTCGGATGAAAACTCTGTTAGGATGGTTTTCATCGTTGTCCCTGAGCGAGTGTATCCTCAATCTACAGGACTTGCCAAAACTTGATGATCAGATTGCATAGAACATCAGAGATTTGCCGAAGATATTGATGTGAATCACAGCAACACCCCCCAATCAGATGATCGTAAGAGCGTCTCTCGGCGTGAAGCTCTTCGTGTGGCCGCGAAGATTGGTTCAGCAGGCGTCGCTCTTGGAAGTCTGACTGCACTCAGTGGATGTAACAGCTCTGCTCAAAAGCGAGTAAAAACACTCGGCGGCGCAATCGGGGATCCGATCCCATCGGACCCGATTACTCGGACGAGCAGACCTACTCCTGTTTATACACCCCCTCCGACTACTAAAATTGCGATTGATCTCCCACTCTCAGCGCTTCCATCTTTTGTTATTCCTCGATCTAAATGGACGAGCGCCCAACCTAAGCGCTGGCTCGCGGATCCGATGAATCGTGTGAGTCGGATTACTATTCATCACGATGCGATTATGCCTGTCCCTACAGGTTCATACGCGGATTCGTTACGAAGAATGCAGTTGATCAGAACAGGACATCTCAACAACGGATGGGCAGACGTGGGATACCACTTCGCAGTCGATCCAAGCGGACGAATCTTCCAAGCTCGGCCTCTCGAGCTCCAAGGGGCTCATGTTAAAAACAACAATCCAGGAAACCTTGGGATCGTTGCGTTTGGAAACTACGAGAAAATTAGACCAACTCAAGCGACGCTCAGTTCTATCAATAAACTGGTTGCGTATGCGATGGAACGCTTCTCAGTATCTATTTCGAATGTGCATACCCATCGCGAGCTTCGGAGTACTGCTTGCCCGGGCAAGTTCCTGCAGTCGCAGATGGTTTCAACCCGCGCTCGTGGCGGCAAGCTCGCACTTGCTGTCGGGCAACATGTTGAGCTTTCCTGATTTCATCCAAAAATCATTTTACTCGCTGTTCGCTCAAAGCGTTTCGAGTTCAACCGATTCTTTTTCGTGTGCGTTCCCGAAGATTGCAGAACCAACTCGAACAAGATTCGCGCCTTCTTCGATCGCAATTTCGTAGTCGCCGCTCATTCCCATCGAGAGCAGATCAAAATGGCCTTCTCCGATTCCGTCTCTAACCATATCATCGTAAAGCTCACGGCAACGAATGAAATGCTCTCTTGAAGCTTCGGGTGATTCTGCAAGCGGCGCCATCGTCATCAATCCTCGTACCCTGACATTAATCATGGTGTCGATTTGTTCAGCGATCGCTCCAGCAGCAGCAATTGGAACTCCAAACTTTGACTCTTCGTTAGAGACATTCACTTGGAGAAGCACATCGATTGTGAGATCTAGCTTGTTTGCAATTTGCTGAATCTCTTCTGCGAGTCGCAAGCTGTCTACCGAATGGACGAGTCGGACAAGGTCTGCAATCTTGCGAACTTTGTTTCGCTGAAGATGTCCGATCATGTGCCAGCGTACACCTGCGGTTGGATCGAAGTCTGTATGTTCTCCAGCAACTCTGGGATGGCGCTTCATACGTTCGAGCCATTCATTGATCACGCTTGCTCTTTGTGCAAGCTGTTGGACTTTGTTCTCTCCAAAGTCTTGATGTCCGAGCTCAATGAGTTCGCGTATATCTTCGGGTTCAGCAAACTTTGTTACTGCGATAAGATACACAGAGTCTGCGTTTCTACCAGATCGTTTCGCCGCTTCGGCAACTCGTTGTTTAACTTCCGTGTATCGCTCTTTAAGATCAGACATATGACCTCCTGTCATGCGTGGTCTGAAGAATGAATTGACTTGTTGACTGAATTATACCCGAAAACGAAGGAAACGACGAGCATTATTGCTTGCGATCCTTTACGGAGATCCAGTCCAGTTTCCTCGACGATCAGGATCCGTAGGAGCAGCAGTCCCAGCTGTCTCGGGTTTCGCTTTCCATCGGCCGTACCCTAGCTGGGCATCTTTCTCAGATGGATCTTGTGCATCCCCTGTGAGTTCAAAGCGGGAATCGATTGAGCTGTCTGCTCCGGATGCTTCTCGGAGATCAACTCTTCTCTGTTGCATCTGACAGCCCGTAAACATTGCTATGACAAGCAAATAAGAGGTATTGCGTAGAATGGTTTTTTTCTCAATCTTCATACAAAGAGTATACACAACTGCCCAACGCGTGCAATCTGCATTTACAAGTACGCTCAAGATATGTAATTACAATGGATCTTTGGGGATATCAGGGCCTGCACTGTGAGGCGGAGGCACATTTCCTGGATCATCCCCTACGCGATCATCAATCTCGCTGAGTCTTGATTCAAGCGCTGCTAAACGACGAGAAAGTGCAATCATCAGCTTGTTAATCTCAGTCACTTCATTCGAGAGAATTCCGAGTGTGTGATCCTGAAAACCAACAGATTCTTCGAGTTTATGAATTCGATCTTGATTCTGGGTTTCATCGCTCATTGACAGAGTTTATGCAGAATATCCAAGTAGCTTGGGTTTCAATCGTGAAATCTTGAGCACATCTTCGTTGAATATGATTCAGCTTGCCTTTGCAATGTTGATCGGAGCCCCGTTGACATCTGAAGCTCGGACCATATTTCGGCCTGATTTCTTTGCGTCATATAGGTTGCGATCTGCAAGTTCAATCATCGCTGCTGGCGTGCACTGTATTCCAGCACCTTCAGCGGCTCCGACGATTCCGATGGAGAGTGTCACATTGCGACCTGGGTGTTGCGACCAAGTAGTCGCTTCACATCGTTCACGGATCCGTTGACACAGGGTATATGCATCCGCGGGAGATGTTTCAGGCATGATGAGCACATACTCTTCGCCTCCATATCGACAAGCGATATCACTGGAGCGGCATTCTTGAGCAGCTATTTGAGATACACCTGAGATGACGATGTCTCCAGCAGGGTGCCCAAATGTATCATTGATTGATTTGAAATGATCAAGATCCATCAATGCGATCGAGATTGGATGATTATGTCGAATCGCTCGATCATATTCTTCAGTAAATCGATCATCGAAGAACGAGCGATTGTACAAACCGCTAAGTCCGTCGATTTGAGCCTTCTGTGCAAGCATTTTCAACAATGCGGACATTTTTAACGACGATCTCAGTCGAGCCCTGAGCTCTGTGAGTTCGAATGGCTTAGTAACAAAATCTACTGCTCCAAGATCGAATGCAGTGACTTTATCTTGCGACGAATCCATTCCTGATAGAACGATCACTGGAATATCTTTCGTCTTAGGCTCTTCTTTCAACGCACGGAGAGTTTCGAAGCCATCCATTATGGGCATATCTAGATCGAGAAGGATGAGTGCTGGAGAATCTTCTACTGCACGCTCAAATCCACTTTTTCCATCAAATGCACCAATGAGTGATATTGATTCTGAACGCATTCGCGCATCAAGTAGCCGATGAACAAATTGCGAGTCATCAACGAGGAGCACAACCGGAGTTGATTCGAGTTGTAGATCTTGTGGATCAACCATGAAAGTCTATTAATCTCTTGATTCACATTCGAGGGAATGAGTTAGCCATCTAAACGTTCAGGATTACATTAATGCGAGCTCTTTGTCTGAGAAATATACGATTGGCAAAGCAAGACAAGATTCTCAACTTCTGCTCGCACAATGTTGATGTCTTCTGTTGATTGATCTAGCTCACGGATAGATCCTTCGAGCTTTGCGGCGGCCGAACCGATCGCAGGGAATCCAAATCCAGGAGCAGCACCTTTGAGTTGATGAGCAAGACGACCTAGCTGATCGACATCATCTGACGAAGAAGCTTGATTTATCGCATCGACTCGATCGGGGAGCTCGCCGAGAAAGTACTCGATAAGCTCGGCGTCTTCTGGATCGTTGATATCTAAGCTAAATGCGTTCGGATCGGGTGCGCTCATCTGAATTCTCCTAAATCGTTCATCGGTCGAAATTCAGGGGGGATTTACCACCTCAAGAAGAACAGACCCTGATCGGGCTTGACGAGCGATGACAAGCGTTCCAAACCAACCTCTTTACTGTTACAAGACGCAGTGATTGATCTTCTTGCTGTTATCGGATGCTTGAATGCTCTTATTGCGCTATCAATACTGTGAGGATAACATGCACATCATTGAACGAATAAGCAATCCGATTGAGCTCACTGATCAAGCGAAGCAGGCTCCGTGTCGGCTATTCTTCGGTGGCTCATTTGATCCGCCGCATAGAGGGCATTGCCAACTTGCGAGAGCAGTTGCCAACAAACTCTCATCTAACTCACGTGTTATCTATGTCCCTGCAGCACGCTCGCCGTTCAAGGATTACAAGCCTACAGCGAATATCCATCGATTGCAGATGTTGAATCTATCGCTTGCTGAGTTTGAACAATGGGAAATTTGGGAACAAGAACTCACTGATGCAGAGCTCAACAATGGTGAACCAAGCTACTGGGCAGACACTTGGCAAATTATAAACTCAATGAATCTCGGTGGAGTCAACGCGTTCCTCATCGGAGCTGATCAGCTCCTCTCGATGCATCGCTGGCACAGATACGACGAGTTCTGGAGAGATGCGGTTGTGATGTTGCGAGCGTCGGACAACTCGACTCCGGAATCCCCGACTGAACTGATCGATAAACTTCGCAAGCTTGAAATTTGGAATGATGAAGATCTGGAGTTTTGGGAAACACGGATTGTGTGCACGCCAACTGTTGATGCTTCGTCAACTTTCATACGCGATTCACTCAAGGATTCATCCAAAAGAAACGCCCCGATCAAAGGACTTGATCGGGGCGTACATGAATACATTCTTGCGAACGAGCTGTATCACTCCTAAAAGAGATTTTCTCTCTCGTTATACACTCGCGGTTTGGCAGTTGCAAGCTTCTCTAAGAGCGTCTGCTTTATCTGTTTTTTCCCAGTTGAAGTAGTTGAGCCCGTTCTTCTCGGATGGTTTGCGACCAAAGTGTCCGTGTCGAGCGGTCTCGCGATAGATTGGATTTCGGAGTTCAAGCGTTTCAATGATTCCGCGTGGAGTCAATGGGAATACTTTCCGTACCGCATCTGAGATCTTGTTTTCATCGCACTTGGAAGTTCCAAAGGTATCGATGTACACGCTGGTTGGTTCTGCAACACCGATTGCGTATGAGAGTTGGACTTCGCATTCATCTGCGAGATCCGCGGCTACTACATTCTTTGCGATGTAACGAGCCATATATGCTGCTGAACGGTCAACCTTTGTTGGGTCCTTACCGCTGAATGCTCCGCCGCCGTGGCGGCCGCGGCCACCGTAGGTGTCCACGATGATCTTCCGGCCTGTGAGACCACAGTCGCCGTGTGGACCACCGATTTCGAATCGTCCGGTTGGATTCACATGGACTTTGATTCCTGGATTCCACCATTCGCCTAGGACTGGTTTGACTATGTGTTCGATGACTTCGCGAGCAAGCTGGTCTTGACGATCGTTCCACGACTTGTCGTGCTGTGTTGAAAGCACGACTGTGTCGACACGGACAGGCTTTCCATGATCGTATTCAACTGTGACCTGGCTCTTGGCGTCAGGGCGAAGACCTGGGATTGTATCGTTGCGACGTACATGAGCTTGTTGCGCGACAAGTTTGTGGCTCAGCATGATCGGTAGTGGCATGAGCTCTTCGGTTTCTTTACATGCAAACCCGAACATCATACCTTGGTCGCCGGCGCCTTCTTTGTTCACGCCTTGAGCGATATCTGGAGACTGCTGATTGATTGAAACCATGACTGCACATGATTCAGCGTCGAATCTCATATCGCCGTCGTTGTACCCGATATCTCGGATGACTCCGCGCACGATATCCGGGATATCCACATAGCCTTCAGTGGTGACTTCGCCTGCAATGACAGCCATGCCGGTTGAGACCATGGTTTCTACTGCGACGCGTGAATATGGATCATTGGTAAGCATCGCATCAAGAATCGCGTCTGAGATCTGATCAGAAACTTTATCTGGATGACCCATGGAGACGGATTCAGATGTGAAGAGCTGGGTATCTGGCATTTTGAATATCCTTCGAGTTAGCCGATGATTCGGATGAGTGGATTATAGCCCAATTCTCATCCACTTTGGGATCCGTATCGAGCAAGAGTTTGAAACAATGCATCCTTGAATAATCAAAGAGGATGACAAGAATATTCTCTCCAATTTCCACATCCTGAGTCGAGGAATCTTCACTTCTTGAGCTCATCGTGATATCTGGCAGTCTGTGGATGAGCTATCAGTGAGAAGCGGTCCTATTGTCCTTCCATGGCTGCGAAAACCAAGCGTTCAACCACTGGGTCAAAGGGTCTTACTTACGCCGATTCGGGTGTCAGCATCGCTGCAGGCGATCGTTTCGTAGGCTCAATTGGGTCGCTCCTAAGGCGGACTCATGGACAACGAGTAATTGACAATCCAGGTGGATTCGCAGGATTGCTTAGACTCGATTACAACGAGCAGCTTTTCAAACACAACTACAAAGACCCTGTTCTCGTTGCATGCGCAGACGGTGTAGGCACTAAAGTCCATCTTGCTATAGAAATGAACAAGCATGACACGGTCGGGATTGATCTCGTTGCGATGAATGTCAACGACCTGATTGTCCAAGGAGCAGAACCATTACTGTTCCTCGATTACATCGCAGTTCATGCGGTTGATCAACAAGTTCTCTTCGACATAGTCAAGGGCATCTCAGATGGATGCAAGCTCGCAGGATGCGCACTCATCGGTGGCGAAACCGCTGAGATGAATGATCTCTACCAAGAAAACGATTATGATCTTGCAGGATTTAGCGTTGGTGTCGTTGAGCTCAAGAAAGCGACGAATCCTCTTCGCGTAGAACCGGGAGATGTAGTCATCGGCTTGGAAAGCAGCGGCGTGCACTCGAACGGATACTCTCTTGTTCGCAAAGTACTCAAGCATGCAAAGCTGAAGCTCGACAAAGTGTATCCTGAACTCGAAACAGAACGCACACTCGGCGATGTCCTCCTTGAACCTACTCGTATTTATGCGGATTCAATCGTTAAGCTTCTAAGAGCTTACAAGGTAAAGAAGATCATCTCAGGGATGGCTCATATCACCGGCGGTGGTATGGAAGGAAACCTGAATCGCTCACTCCACGACGGAGTTGATGCGGTAATCGACGAGCGATCCTGGACAGTGCCTCCGATCTTTGATTTGCTCCAAAAGCATGGAAATATCGAAGAAGCAGAAATGCGCCAAGTGTTCAATATGGGAATTGGATACTGTCTTATTGTTCGACCTAGTTTTGCTGATGCAGTAATACGCAGACTTGAAAAGTCTGGCGAAAATCCCCATTTGATCGGGAAAATCACAGCAGGCTCAGGCAAAGTAAAAATTAGAAACCGACGCAAGTAATCCACACCAATAGGTACTGATTCAACAATTTGCGTATTTTAATGTGTGCACCTACTATTCATACGGGACACCAACCCGGTCTTTTCCGCGGTTGAACACTTTTACTATCCTATATGGAGAGGAACACTCATGGGTTTTATCAAAGAATTCAAAGACTTTGCTGTCAAAGGCAATGTGATGGACATGGCTATCGGGATCATTATCGGAGGCGCATTCGGTTTGATCATTAAATCCGCGATCGCGGATTTAATCATGCCACTCGTCGGTATCGCAGGTGACGCAGATTTTTCCAATATGTATATCGGGTTGACTGAAAAAGTTCGGACCGCGGTCGGCGTATACGATGGCGTGATGCCACTCGATGAGGCACGCGCGTTAGGACCTGTATTCGCGTGGGGAAACTTTGTCACTGTCATGATTAACTTCCTGATCCTAGCATTCGTTATCTTCATGATGGTGAAGATGATGAACAAAGCAAAGGCAAACTTCGAGAAAGAACAAGAAGCAGCACCGCCAGCGGCTCCTGCTGCAGATCTCGTCTTGCTCGGTGAGATCCGTGATCTCCTCAAGAAGGACTAACGACGCATATATGTAAAATCATCACAATCCCCCAGTTTACGCTGGGGGATTTTTTATTATACATTTAGAGCGAGATTGCTTGGATACGTTGAGCTGCTTCCTTAATCATCAGATCATCAATATCAAGATGTGTTACGAATCGGACAGTGCCTTTACTCTCTGCGTAGCACAGCACACCAATCGATTCGAATCGGTCTTGCCATTCGTAAGCATCCCCTACTGCATCAATCGCTTTCGCTGAGAGTTTCGCGTAGACAAGGTTTGTCTCAACTTGTGTAGGTTCAAATTCGAATATATCTATACTCGCAAGATTATTTGCAAGTTCCTTCGCTCGCTGATGATCTTCAGCTAAGCGATCAAAATGATGATCGAGTGCGTAGATCCCAGCTGCTGCGAGGATACCCGCTTGTCGCATACCACCGCCGAGCATTTTTCTTTTCATTCGTGCACGATCGATTGTTTCTTGATCTCCGACAAGGATCGAACCAACTGGGCACCCGAGCCCTTTGCTTAGACAAGCAGAGATGGTGTCAGTGTGAGATGCAATTGATTTAAGATCTACCCCCGATGCAATTGAAGCATTCCAGATACGAGCACCATCTGTATGAACTCTGAGCCCTTTTGCATGAGCTGTGTGACATGTGTCTCGGAGCAAATCCATCGGCCAAACGATTCCTCCGCCGCGGTTATGTGTGTTTTCGATCGTGAACAATTTAGTAGGTGGAAAATGAACATCCGCCATACGAAGAGCTCGATTGATACCATCAGGTGTTGTCATTCCCAGATGAGTTGTTTCATCCTCTTTGACAAAGCGAATGCTGCATCCAGCGAGCGCTGCGTATCCTCCGGTTTCGTAGTAATACACGTGGTTCTCAGGATGTGTAAGAATCTCGTCTCCAGAGACTGTTTGAGCAAGTACAGCGAGCAGGTTTGCCATTGTCCCTGAAGGAACAAACAAAGATGCTTCCTTCCCAAAGAGTTCAGCGGTCCGTGATTCGAGCTCGTTGACTGATGGATCTGCGCCCATCACATCGTCTCCGACTTTTGCGTTTGCGATCGCTTCACGCATAGCGCCTGTTGGCCGAGTGACAGTATCAGAGCGGAGGTCGATTGGAGTATGCACTAGAGTTTCCTTCCAAGTCATCGTATCGAATCAACATTGCTCGCGCGATGCCTTCGTGTGAACTGTATGGAATGAATCTGTTCGAATCTAGTTTAGGAGTACTCTTGCTGAATCCAATGATTTACAATTTCTGCAAGTTCTATGACTGCTTTGTCTTTGAATAATCCAAGATGGGTCGCATGGATTGATTCAAGTATAATATTCTTGGGATCAATCGCTGCGGTCCATCCGTTAAACCCGTCATCCTTATGGAACTTAAACCAATCCGGTTGAATCGCTCGCAACAGACACACTCTCCCTTGATAAGTATCCGTTGGCGTATATGAGCTGAGCATCCGACGGTTCGCGCGAGCTAGCTTTTTAAACTCGCTTAATTCCTTATTCTCCGCTTCAGGCTGAGGGGTATTTGGAGCACGGTTGCTTGATACCCTTTGACGAATATATTCAAGTCGGCCGGTGTCACTCCCTCTGAGGAGTTGCCCAATATGCGCCGCTGCTAAACCAGCTTTGTTTTTTCGAGGTAATCCAGCTGGCAAATGTGCATCGAGAAGAATCAAATGCCCCGGCTTATACCCCATCGATTGCAGTTGAATTGCTACTTCAACTGATAATGCTCCTCCGAAACTGTACCCAATCATATCGGGAGCTCTACCCGATTTGGTTAAATCCATTTGATCGATGATCCAGCTTGCAAGCTGCTTGAGATTTTCTCCGATCACATGGATCTGTTTCATGTCTGGGAGTTGAAGCCCAACATATGAACGGCTCCCGTTGATGTGATCGACCATTGGCTTGAAGCCCATTGGTTGCCCACCGATTCCTGGGAACAGAATCACAGCCGATTCTTCCTTAGTGCTCGATAGTGAAACGAATGTATCGCTCCCGCTGGAGTTTGAATATGTTGATACTGCTTGTGAAAGCTGGATAGGAGTTGAAGCTCGATAGATAGTTGAAATTGGAAGATGAGTGCCAAGTTTTTCTCGTAATAATGAGAAAAGTCGAATTGCTTTCAGCGAGTTTCCTCCAAGCTGGAAGAAGCTTTCATTCCCTTGAATACCATGGACATCAAGAATGAGTTCGAAACATTCTATTACCGTACTCAAATCATTTGTTTGTCCATCATACTCGCAATATGAATCCGACTCGAATGAGAGCGTTCGCATTCCTTCAAGCTCGTGTCGATTGATCTTTCCCCCTCCTACACTAGGAATCATCGATACACGTGACCATTTGAGCGGAATCATATATCCTGGAAGAAGATCGCTGAGACCATTGTGAATTGTAGTTTGTGAAACCAAAGATTCATTGTTGAATACTACATAGCCGCACAGCTCATGATCTCCGTTTGTACAACGAGTTGCGACAATCGCTGAATCCTGAATTCCTGGGAGCGATCGAACCATGCTTTGAACTTCTTCAAGTTCTACACGACATCCGTGTACTTGTACTTGTTCATCAATCCGTCCTAGATGAACGAGCGAACCGTCATCGAGCATCATTGCACGATCGCCGGTTCGGAATCGTCTTCGGCTCGTACCAACAACCTTTGTTCCGATTTGAACGACAGATTCAGTCTCACTATTCCAATATCCAAGAGCGACTCGACTCGACTCTATCTCGATTTCACCAGACAGTTCTGTAGGATTTCCATCCGAATCCACCAATCGAACTGTTGATCCCTCGGCCGCAAAGCCGACGGGTATCCATCGAGTAAAACGCGAGAGATCACTCGGAGCGACTTTAAACTGAAGAGTGAGTGAAGATTCTGTGAGACCTAATCCATTTACAAACAGTTCACAGTTTGGAAAATGATCTTGTAACTCTTCGGAATCATCAGCGACTACTTGCTCGCCTCCAAGAACAACACAACGAATACTGTCGAGTTCTGATTCATCATCTATTGATTTAGTCAACCATCTAAACACAGAAGGAGCTGCGTGCAAGATACTAATCTGATTTGTGTTGACAAATTCTGTGAGCTGCTTGTGATCGACTCTTTGAATATCAATATAGCAGAGTGTTGCGCCAGAGAACCAAGCCGAGAACATGTCCATGATTGCTGCGTCAAACGCAGGTGAGGAAAGCTGTAGGATTCGATCTTGCTGACTCATCTCTACTGATCTCGCAAATGTAGTCATATGCGAAACTACTGCAGCATGGGATTGCACAACGCCCTTTGGTTTTCCGGTAGAACCCGAAGTAAACAAGATGTAAGCAGGCGCATCTGGAGTAATGTCTACAGGATTGAACTCTGAAACAGCACTTGATAATTTGTCGTGATCAAAGTTCAATAAAAGCTGATGATCTACGAACCCTTCAATCTTTGTTCGCATTGTTTGATCAACTAGAATCTGAGTTGGTTTCGAACTCTGAACTATTTGTTCAATGCGATGGGCAGGCCAGTTGGTATCAATGGGAACATATACTCCACCAATACGAAGGGTTGCAAGGATCGCAATCGCAAGATCAGAGTAGTCCTCGAGTGCGAGCACTACTCGATCTCCCACATCTACATTCTGAAATTGCAACTCTCCTGCGAGCTGAGTTGACCTGTCCCATAGTTCAGCATATTTCACTTGAGCAGTTTGGGAAACAAGTGCTTCTTTATCTGGAGCTCGCTCAATCGTTTGCAGAATCACATCGTGAATGTACTGCGGAAGTTGGTGCTCATCGTTTTCTGATTCCAAACGGAGGGATTTTGAACTGTAAGGCTCGTCAGGATTTAAAATTGGAATAGACGAAATAGGTTGATCGAGATTATTAGTCGAGTTCGTGATGAGTCGAATGAACTGAGCTAAGTACCGCCCCATTGATTCTTGAGAGAACAAGCTTTCCCGATAGTTAAAGACGACTTCTAACTCATCTGTGCTATCGAATACATAGCAAGTCAGATCGAACTTCGCTGTCCTGTTGTCAATTTCTGTTTCGTTGAACTTCAGTAAATCATCGTTCTTTCCAGAACGTAGATCGATCCCGATGTGATTGAAGAACACTTCAAAGAGTGGATTTCGGCCGTTCTCTGATCGGCCTTGGACGGCATCAACAATATGTTGAAAAGGAACATCTCGATGATCGAAAGCATCGAGCGCATTGGAGGAAACTTGAGCAATAATTTCACTAAGTGTATCGCTACTGGAAAGATGTGTTCGAATCGCTGCAGTTTCCATAAAGAAACCGATGAGCTCTTCAGTTTGTGTCCATTCACGATTCGCTATCGGAGTGCCAACTGTTATATCTTCATCGCAAGTAAGTCGAAACAACCAAGTCTGAAATACTCCAAGTAAATATGCGTACGGCGTCACATTAAGAAGCTTCGTTGCTTCTCGCACTTGGGTTGTTGTTTCGGAATCAAGTTGAACACGAATCTTACGGCCTACCGATGATGGGTTGGGGCCACGAATATAATCCGTAGGGAGTTCAAAAGACTTTGCCCCATCGAGTGTCTCTTTCCAGAACTCAAGATCCACTTTGTATTGAGCTGTATCAGGCAAGCTTCTTTGCCAATCTGAGAAATCACTATATTGAACATCTAAAGCAGGCAACATCGGCTCTCGATCTTTAACATATGCTGTGTATGCCTCATTCAGTTCACGATGCAGTACTTCACAAGACCATGCATCTGAAACAATATGATGCATTGAAATGAGCACTGAACTCTGCTTTGGATGATTAAACACATGACATCGAGCAAGAGGAGCTTCATTGAGCTTGAACTTGATTACAGAATCTCGATCAACTTGTGATTCAATTTCTTCCATAGACAAATCGACAGCTTCTGTCCAATGAACTGACGCTTGAATGTCATTCTCGATCAACTGGTACGGAATCCCGGATTCGATCACAATTCGAGTTCGTAGAACACCATGTCGTTGACAAACGAGATTCCATGCTTTCTCGAAAGAACTTCGATCTATTGCTCCAACATGCTCAAGACGGATACTAATGAGGTAACTGGGATCATCTGGGTGAAGTTGATCAAGCATCCATAGTCGCTGCTGATTAAACGACAGTTTGCTTCGCTGAAGCGGTATCTCCGAGGATGCAGGAACCAGTTGATGCTGTTCTTCCCCGCTTGTATGCTTTCTCTGCTCATCAATCCAAGCAGCCATATTCGCAATGGTACCGAGTCGATAAATTTGCGAGATCGGAAGTTTCACTCCAAGATGATCACGAACTCGCGATGTTAGAACTACTGCTCGAAGGCTATGTCCTCCAAGTTGTAAAAACCCATCGTCTCTTGTCACGCTTTGTGTATCAAGGAGTGATTCGATTGTTTCAATCAACCATTGCTCAGTTTCGGAAGCATTTGTAGCTGTTCGATCTGATTTGGAATTTGAATATTGATCTTCATTAAGTTTGCACTGTGATACCCAGCTTTGTGTAATGGTTTTTCGATCAACTTTTCCATTTTGATTCAGATGAATATGTTGTACTGCTCGAATGGTTGCTGGGATCATGTAAGCCGGCAACCGAGATTCTAGATACTCTTGGATGCTATCAACAGCGAGTTTATCTGTATCACAAACCACATCGAGATGAATCGATATCGATCCATTCAAATCTACAACAACCGCAGCTGCGTTCACAACAGCATCCATTTCTATTGCTCTTGTTTCAATCTCTCCGAGCTCAATCCGATATCCATGAATTTTCACTTGATCGTCGAGTCGGCCTTGGAAAACTATGTTCCCTCTTGGATCGATATAGACCAGATCTCCTGTTTTGTAGATTCTCTTTGTCTCTCCTGATGGAGATTCCCAAAGTACAAACTGAGATGCAGTGAGTTCTTCACGATTCAGATATCCTCTTGCAATTCCAATCCCAGATAAACAAAGCTCTCCGATTATTCCTTGAGCCTGTTCGTTGAGTTGACTATCAAGTACGAACGCTTCTACTCGATTTAAGGTTTTCCCAATGGGCAAGACCTGTTGCGAATCATCAACTCCTGCAGGGATTTCAAAAGTAGTGGCCAACATAGTTGTTTCGGTTGGTCCGTACGCATTTATGAATCGCGAGTTGGGGAGTTGAACTTGCGCTCTTGCAATGATCGCAGGATTCACTTGCTCTCCGCCTACTGCAATGATTGGCATATCGGAGAAGATCGATGGATTCGCTTCGAACAGTGATGCGAAGAGTCCGAATGCCATACAGGTCGATTGAACATGTTCACGATTGCAAAGCTGTTCAAGCGTAGCAGGATCTGGATCTCCCTCAGGTACGATGACCAGCTTCGCGCCGTGTAGTAACGGAGTAAATATCTCAAGAGTCGAAACATCAAAGGAAAGCGGCGCGGCATAAAGATAATGAAAATCGGAACCGAATGGAAGATAATCCTGATCACAAACAAGACGAACAACCCCGCGATGTTCGATCATGACACCCTTGGGTGTACCAGTTGATCCAGAAGTGTACAAAATATACGCAAGCTGACTTGGGATCTGATCAATCGCTGGGTTCGACTTGAACTGCTCATTACATGATTCAACACTTAAACATTTGTGCGAATCTGTCCACAACTGATCAATGTAACCTTTTTCTTGTATAACGAATCGACACCCAACATCGTCTCGCATTTCTTTGAGTCGAGAGAGTGGCTGATTGTCAACAAATGGGACATACGCTCCCCCCGCTTTGAGAATTCCTAAAATTGCAACGACTTGTTCGAAAGATTTCGAGATTGACACCGCGACAGGTTCTTCAGATATAACTCCTTCGAGGATTAATCTATGAGCGACTTGATTCGCAGCCGTGTTTAAGTCTTCATATGTGAAACTACGTGACAGTTCAGCGATTGCGATCGAGTTCAGGTGTTGAGCCGCAATTGATTCGAATCGATCTACGATCGACCAAGTCTCAACGCGGTTTTCATCATATTTGCTTCGAACCTGACTCATCAGAACTACAAATCCTTAACCGACACTAAATCTATCGACGCACTACGCTTTGACTACTCTTGCACGAATCTCGGAAATCCCATTCATCGCATTGCGTGTATCGACAATTAACCCTGCAAACTTGCCGACGATTGTCCAATCGATCGCTTGATGATCAGTCACGATAATCACACAATCGGACTCTAAAAGTGATGATTCGTTTAGATCGATGGAATCCATTTCGAATGAATAGTTTCTCATCTTTGGAAAGGAATTCACGTGCGGATCGTGATATGACACGATCGCTCCTCTCTGAGCGAGCTGAGCGATAATTTCAGCAGCAGGGGTTTCGCGAGTGTCATCGACATTGGGCTTATAAGCAAGACCCAAAATCATGATTTTGGACCCCTTTATTGATTTACAATCATCGTTTAAAGCAGCCGCTGTTTTCTCAACAACATATTCGGGCATACTCCGGTTTATTTCCCCTGCGAGCTCGATGAATCGTGTCACACATCCGTGCTCACGAGCTTTCCATGCAAGGTAATATGGATCAATAGGAATGCAGTGTCCACCTAATCCTGGGCCAGGATAAAACGGCGTGTATCCGAACGGCTTCGTCGATGCTGCTCGGATGACTTCCCAGATATCAATCCCCATTGTATCAAATACGCCTTTGAGTTCATTCACTAGAGCTATGTTGACAGATCGAAACACATTCTCCAAGATCTTCGCAGCTTCTGCGATCTCTGCAGATGCGACCGGAATGACTTCGCCTACTCCATGTGCATATAGCTTACATGCGAGATCCGTCGAGACTTGATCGATTCCACCTACTAGCTTGGGGATCGAAGTTGTTGAATGAGACTTTCGACCTGGATCTTCACGCTCAGGAGAAAACGCAACGAACATATCTATTCCAGGAGTAAACGATTCCTGTTGTTGATCAATCGCTGATTTTAATATCGCGGGTAAAAATTCTCCAGCAGTCGTCCCTGGATAGGTTGTAGACTCGAGGACAATCAGTTGCCCTTTACGCAAACATGACCCAATGTCTTGAGCAGTTTTGATAACATACTTCAGATCTGGTTCGAGATGTGATCCAACTGGCGTCGGCACACAAACAATGATCACATCAGGCTCTGAGAGCTTCGAAAAATCTGAAGTAACTTCAAAGCGATCTGATCTGTTGAGACGCTGAGTCATCTCGTTTCCAAGATGCTTGAGGTAGTTGATCCCAGATTCGATATCCGCAATTTTCGCTGCATCAATATCGAATCCGATGACATTCAATCCACCGGTATGAATTGCATCTGCTAAAGGGAGCCCAACATATCCAAGGCCGATGATTCCGACAACTGCATTCTTGGATTCGATTTTCTCGTTCAACAATCGGGCTTGTTCACTCAATTCGTGTGTCATTTGGGCACCCAACTTTACGAACTCGATCGCTCATTATGGACAAACTCGGAGATCGCTTTCAGAAGCTCCGGCGAAGCTGCTGATGAGATTGTATCCGATGCGGAGAGTTGAGAGAGCTGCTTGAGCATCCCAGGGAGTTCGGTTTCATCCATAGCAACTGCTACACGCCCCATTTCAAGGAATCTCTGTGCGGTCGCCACTTGATGATCATTTCTCGTCTCGAGGAGTGCCGCTCGACGAGGCATCACAAGAATCGGTGTTCGCTGCTCTAGAGCCGTCAATATTGTCCCTGTTCCTGCATGTGCTACAACCGCATCTGCTTGTGCGATGCGTTCTTGGAACTCATTAGGATCTATCGTGTGAGCCCACTGGATATGAGCAGGACGATATTTCGTCGAGCCAATTTGGGCAAAAACATCATCCCGCTGATTCGAAGAAGCCCACTCATCAACCGCTTTCACCATTCGATCAAACGGCATCTGATGTCCGACAGTGACAAAGATCATATGACTGCCCCTTTGCACTTGGGCCCGCTCTCGGCCGCGAGATGGGGCCATTGGGTGAGCCAGAGTGATGCGTGTGGCCCGATCTTTTGACCTGACTTTGAAAGCTCCTCGACATTCGCAATTGAGTCAACCCATATCGTTTTTGCTCCAAATAGCTTACCTAGCCGAAGCGCGAAAAAACCAGGGAGTGCTCCAGTTGAGATAATCACATCTGGGCGCTCTCTGACAAGAATCAAGAGCAGCTGAATTACTGTTTGCATCCATCTAATCTTGTTCCATCGAGTCACATCGAAGACGATGTAGTAGCGAGCATTCTTAAATCGTTCAATTTGATATCGGTAATCATTTTGAACAGTCACAAATGAGAGCGAGCAGTCTTCGACAGCAGGAGTCAGACGCATGAGTTCAACCCAGTGCCCTCCTCCTGATGCAACGAGCATCACCTTCTTCTGCTTTGCTTTCTTAGCATCACTCATTTCTGATTCCGATCACGAATGAGTCGATTGTATTTTTCAAGAGTCCGCCCTTTACCTTTGAGCAGGCATTCGAACTCATACTTACGAAAATGACGGAGATATTCCGGATCATCATAGCGTGGAGCTCGAGTGATCATCGCACCAAGGTAACCACACAAGATTCCTAAGCCCCCGAATATGATCGGGTACTCTTTCGATCGATATACACTCACCGCGATGACATAAGCAAGAGATGAACCCATAAAGTATTTTCCGCGCCCCCATCTCTTTCGGCCGGTCCAAATACTCTTCTGACTGCTCCCTTGAGGACGATAGTGCTTGAGAACGATATCTGGTTCATCTACAGAGCTCGCAATCCAGTTCTTCATCCGACAACGATGCCCATCAATCCCGTCCCAGCTCGCTTTTGAGACAAAGCCACCGATATCGAGATAACACGCTTTGCGATAGAACTTCGCGGGACCGATCGCGTTCTCATCACCCATCCGTTCGGAAACCCATTTATCGCCACTCGTATTGATGTAAGTTTTACCAGAAATATTCCCAAGCATTGGATCAGCTTCTAATCGATCCATCATGCTCTCGAAGTACCCTTCAGGAATTCCCAAGTCTGCATCTAGCTTACAAAGATAATCAAAATCATCCAAGTGAATCGATTCGAGGCCGTCATTGAACGCCTCAATTACTCCTGCGCCCACTGCTCGCTGCCCGCGATCACTGCGTTGAATCACTTTGATAAAAGGGTACAGTTCACAAGCTGCTTTAAGAATCTCAGGAGTGCGATCGGTTGATCCGTCGTCGACAACAACCCAGCAAGTTGGAAGAACCGTTTGCTTTGCAATGGAGTCTATCGTTATTTGTAAATAATCTTCCTCGTTGCGACAAGGCGTGATCAGCACGTAACGACGCTGGGAATTCATTGTATCTGATTCTGTACTCGTCATTTCAATCCCCTCGTCGAGAATGTATCAACGATCCGGTTCGCGTTGAGCAGCAGATCAAACTCGTTTTCGATTCTCAACCGTGCAGCTTTACCAAGTTCATCTACACGATCACGATTTTCAGCAAGTTCTATCAAAGCCGACTCCAATGAAACCTGATCTCCAGGAGGAATCATGATTCCTGAAATCCCGTCTTCGATAAGCTCTCGAATCGTTTCTAGGTCACCAGAAATCACACACCGACCTCTTGCCATCGCTTCCATTAGCACGACTGGAATCCCATCTCGATCACCTGTCGATGCGACTCGACATGGTAGAGCGAATACATCCGCTTTGGTCATGAGATCCATAATCTGATCGTTGTCAGTATCACCCAACATCACCACTTCAGCAGTCGCCGTGAGCGAACGAACTAACCTCTGCAGGCTCTCTTCCTCGGGGCCTCCCCCTGCGATTGTCAACCGCATTGGATGCGTACCCTTCTCTGCGATTGCTCCGATTGCTTTGATTAAGACATCAAATCCCTTTTTCTCGACCAGTCGTCCAACACTCAGTACTTCAAGCCGATCGCCGCATGGTGCTGTAGTGCTCTGAAAGAGTCGGGTATCTACGCCGCAACGAATAACTGGATAATCCGCATCTGGTCGATTACAAATTTCCTGATAGAACTTCCGATGCCAATAGCTGATGCAGTTCACAAAGTTAGCGCGTGTGAGTTTTTCTTTTAACAGCGTCCGATTTGGAAAAAGATCGTTTGCATGTCCTGTAAAACTAAATGGAATCCCAAGCTGCCTCGCAGCATACATCGCAATCGTTGTTGGAACATGCGCCATATGTGCATGGATATGCGTAATCCCTTTCCCTCGAAGTCGATGAGCAAATGCTACTGCGGCGAGACCTTGCCAAACAACTTTGGGTCTTCTACTCAGCGTAATATCCGATGAGAAACACACATCGCGTAAGCTGAGCAACATGGTTCCAATTGACTTAATTGGGTGGGATAATAGTTCTTTGATAGAATCCGTAAGTACATGTACTGCACCTAGCGAATAGATTTGGGTCGTTGTCTTCGCCATCTCATCGAGTAGATCATTGTCGAGCCCGACCATTGATTCGTGTACAGATGCGGTTTGCACATCAACACCGAGCGAGCGAAGAGCCAAGATTTCTCGATACACAAAGGTCTCTGATCGCTTGGGAACGGTCCCTGACATATATACAACTGAACGTTCAGGCATGATCTCCTCCCACTGCGAGTCCATCTGTGTCCTTGTATTCAATGAGCGTTGCTTGCTTCTTCAAGATTTTACGATACCAATACAAGAGCACACCGTTCGCTTGTGGATACTTTGCTACCAGCACAAAGAGCGCCATCAGATTTGCATCTTGGGTATTGCGCCCTCTGCCGAGTTCACCTTTACGAATTCGCCAGAACTGCAATATTAGCAGCATCCCATAGAACAAGATCGACGCACCAAATGTCCACCATGCGAAACCGATTGCCAATAGAGGCATAACGAATCCCCAAACCAGAGCAGATCGAGCCTGCTTTACATTATGTCTTTCAGGGGGAGCACCGTGCATGTCTGCGCCTTGTGCGTACGCATGTCCAGCTCGCTTAGCTCGTTGCCAATACTGCCCAAACCGAGTCATAGCTGCATCATGGTATGTCATCTCATGATCGATGCGATGAACGCTATACCCTAAACCTCGGATCCGAACACAAAGCTCAGGTTCTTCGCCTGCAATGACTGTTGGGTTATATCCATTCACTTCATTGAATGCTTTGAGTAGAAACAGAGCGTCTCCGCCACAGGATCGAGCTTGTCCTATTGAAGTATCCCATTCAAGATCACAGAGACGATTATACTTTGTTTCATCTGGGAACCGTTCTCTTCGCCGGCCGCACACAACCGCTATTTTTTCGTCCGAATGAATATAATCGAATGCGATCTGCATCCATCCATCACGAAACTCGCAATCTCCATCGAGCACATGAACATACTCGAGTGAATCACAGTCAGATATGAGTTGTTTAACACCTTCATTGCGTGCACGCGCAGCAGTGAAAGGAACACTCGTATCGAGGTTCACTACTTCAACTCCAATCGACTTAGCAAACTCAACCGAATCATCCGTCGATCCAGAGTCGACGTATACGACATGCTCGACTTGTTCCTTCGCAGATCGGAGACATTTTTTCAGTCGATCACCCTCATTGCGGCCTATCGCAACTACTCCAATCAGATTGCGCATGCTTCCTTGATCAGTCATTACATGCCTCTTTCCAACTTGGAGCGCTACCTGCAAGGACTTGGCTCTTGAATGATGAACAAGTGAGTTCTCTATCGAGCAAATTTCCAAGCTTTTCAAGATCAGGGTTTAGCTGCTCTGCAATATACTGCAATGATTCATTAGATAGTTGTGGCCGATCATTCATTGTCCAACGAGAACGAACCCTTTGCCGCATTGACTCAGGCAATAATGCACGGCGTGCGATTTGGACTGCTCGAATATCAAGCACAGCATTGAGCAATGGGCTTCTCCGTTGCCGTTGAGATGAAACATTCTTTGCATCTTCTTTTACCCATTGAACTGATCCTGGATATCCGACATGTCGAGCGACTCGTTCAAGTTCTTCTTGCTGATTATCCATCAATCGCTCGAAGAATACAGGTAGAACCGCGCCTTGTCCAAACATCTCAAGATATGGCTCGAGTTGCATTGCATATCTGGAGTAATCTAACAAGATCGGGTACTTCTTGATCGCATCATCAATCGAGCATTCCTTGTCAATAACATGCATTGACCACTCGTGGATGTATTGTGACACGATGCGATCAACTGGATCTCGCATGACATAAATCAACTTCACGCCAGGCACAAACTCTTTGAGCCTGCGAGCAGCCTTGGGATATGTTGGAAGCTTTGTGTAGTGAGTTGATGACTCGCCTTTTAGATCACCTGCAGGCATTGAAGAAAAAAGTGACTCATACCAAGGCATACCCATTGCCCACTGATCAGGATCAGAGAAGAAGTTCGGCTCTTTCGGCTCTGACATCGAGATACCATCTTGAAGAGCGAGTTGATCGTGCAACGTACTCGTGGCGCATTTCATCGCTCCAATAATGACAAAGTCAGGACGAATGATCAGACTAGTGTGTGACAAGTTATCCATGCCCACCCCCGATCGGCATCCGATGCTTCGGAGACTTCCATATATCGAAATGCTCTCGAGCAACAGCACTGGATTTTCCGCGAATGAACGCGAGGATCCAGCCTACAGTCCAGAGGATATTTCCGAGGACAAACCCAATGAATCCATAGCTACTTCGGAGATAATGTGAGCGTGCTGCGTAGTAATACGCAGGACGGCGTTTGCGTTGAATCGTTTGCTCTTTTACCGGAGAAGATCCTCCTCGGAGATGAACAACATGCGCTTCAGGCTGATACGCAATTATGAATCCAGCCCTCGTCGCCTTTCGGCACATCGCCATATCCTCGAAATACATAAAGTAACGCTCGTCTAACAATCCAACTGATTCAAACACGCGTTTGCGTATTGCGATGCACGCAAAGCTCACCCAGTCGAGTCCAACTTCGAACTCGCCCAGCTCTCTTGCGACAACATGATTCGGAAAAATTCGTCCGAGCAAACCCAACTTTGCTGCATACATCATTTCTGATATTGGAGTTCTATATCGAAAAGTCGAAATCTGAGACTTCCCATCTGGCCATTCGAGTTGAGGGCCGAGCATGTCCACATCAGCGTGTTCGCTCATTGTAGATAGCAATGTATTGATCGCTCCTTCTCGAACAATCGTGTCGGAGTTGAGCAATAGATATAAGTCAGCATCAATCGATTTGATCCCTACATTATTCCCTGCTGCGAATCCAGCATTCACTGGAGAACGCACTACTGATACCCAGTCACTCCACGAATGAGCCTCAACTGCTGCTTCGATCTTGTCTGCAGAATCATCCGCTGAACAGTTGTCAACAACCACTACTCGATGGGCTTGTTCATTGATCTGCCCTTCAATAGATTTGAGACAATCAATTACAAGATCTGGTGTTTTGTAGTTCAAAACGACGATCGCAAGTTCGTATGAACCAGTGATGGAATGTTGAGACGATTCCGTACTCATTTTGACCACTCCGGATCTGGCACATCAAGCCAGCGATAGAGGGCCGTTTCAAGTTTTTCTGCAGATCGATCCCAGCTAAAGTCGAGTGCCATCTCGTAACTAATCGCACTCATCTTTTCCCAAGAATCATTATCAAGATCCAGAATTTTCGAAATCCGATCTGCCATTTCTTCGTCGTCTCCGACTTCGACGAGGTATCCGTTCTCACCTTCACGAATAAAATCTTCAGGTCCGCCGCATCGAGTCGAGACGAGCGGGCAATGCGATGCCATCGATTCAATCCCAGGCATCCCAAACCCTTCAGCAGATGATGGGATCACCCAACAATCAGCTTGTTGATAAAGCTCTGGAATCATTGTTTGATCTGGGCTCTCGAAAAACTCAACGCAATCAGGAACATTCATTTCCTTGGGTAACTGCCGAGTCCCGAATCCAATCACTCTCAGGTCAGGATATTTTTCTACAAGTCGATGGATCGCTCTTATCCCAGTCGGCGTGTCTTTAAACGATGAGAGCCCCATCAACATACCGACGGTTGGGCGATCAGCCTTCTTTCTTGGTTTCGAATCAAACTGAGCCCAATCCACTCCATTGGGAACGCGGATCACCTCTTGATGCCCAAGATCATTGAGTATTCGCTTTAACCATGTAGAGATCACGACCCTTGGGCCGCTGAGCCGATACGCGTCATCAACTTCTTGTTCATCTCCGCCGTGCGTCTCGTAGTGACGGACATAGTGAACCTTGAGCCCCTTCGATGAAGGCCATTTGTGAACTTGTCTCCAAACATCCCACCAACTTGCAAAGGTTACATCTGCATCTGGGATCAAGTTTGGATTCAGTTTTCGAGTCGGCATCTGATTAAGCGTGATATCGCCGTGCTGGAGATGGTGCGGATAATACTTATCCCCTACCCCTCGCTTGATACGCTTTATCATGCGGCGAACGCGCCAAGGTTTAGGCCATGCCCAAGACGGGGGCAAAAACGAAGTGGTCACTGTGTGACCTCGACGTTGCATCGCTTCAGCGATCAATCGATTGGATTTGATCCCGCCCGAAAGGGTCGGCCGAGCTTCTACCCAGTTGAGTCGAAGCAATCTCTTTTGAGTCGCAGATTCACTCATGAGGAAGTGCCCCGCGATCTACCCTGATCACTTGCCCACGTATGATCGTTTGCATATCCAAGAGCGATGAGTAACTCGCCTGCAACATCAATGAATGCGTTCCGTTCAGTCTCTTTCAGATCTGTTTTCCATCTTCCAATACTCTTAGGCGTGATCGGTCGAGCTGCTCCAGCGTTATTCATGTTTTGCCCGCTGCGTTGAGCATTGACTGACGAATCAGAATCTGGGTTCAACATTCCTTGCTCAAAATCTTCTCCAATGAAATCGCACACGCGCGCCATCTCAGCTGCAGGGTCCGTTACAAATGCTTCGTAGCGAACTTCAATACATCGAGGATGATTCTGGAAGGCGAGCCCCATCGAAGTGTCGTTGAGCCATCTCATTGCGCTCCGCTCAACAGGATTATTACTATCAACTGGAACAATTTTCCCGTTCACAACTCGCTCACGAGGATGCTTCCGTAATGAGCAAACAACATCTCGCCCATCGCGAATCACATGAATAAAGCGTGCGTTTGGATACCAAGTCAAAAGACGATCAATCGCTCGAACATTGTTTGGAGTTTTCTCAACCCATCGTTTCTTGCATTCATTTGTAAGGAACTCTGTCGCGAAGAGATCCGCAAACTCAACTAAGTTTGACGAGCGGTCTACGAATGTTTCAAGATGACTCCGATCGATATCCCATGGAGCTGCGATATTATCGATGTTAAAAGGCAATCCATAGAGAGAAGTCTCAGGTCCACAGGCGCATCGAGAATGTCGATTGAGAAGCTCTTTGAACAGAGTCGTTCCTGATCTGCCGCACCCGCCAATAAAGACGGCGTCCATGTCCGATCGAGCACTTGGATCGTACCATCCTTGCTCTTTGAGAGTCTGATCCTGCTTATCACGAGCTCTCTTTGAGATCCTTTTTTTCAGATGATCTGGACTGAGTTTCATCCTGCAGCCTCCTTCATCATCGATTGCTGATGATCAAGAATCTGATCGAGCCAGATCGCGATCTGCATGGAAATATGATTGAAAGTAGAAGGCAAATCATGCTGGTAAGAGCCGATCATATGTTCCCCTCCTCGTTCGATCACTTGATCGAGCAAACCCAGTGCTGCTGATCCTTGAAGTGTATCTCTGAGTTCGATCCAAGTCGGCGAAAACTCCTGCATCGCAATTGGGTTTGCCCAACTGGTTTCTACTTGATTCCAATCCTGTGACGATTCTGTCCGTTGCATCCGCTCCTTGCGATCGGCATTTCTCTTCGCGTGGATTTGTTTCTCAGATGCATTTGCAGGGAGTCCCGTATTCGCATTCATGATTTCTGAGAGCGGCCCACATAGCTCGATGAAAATTGAATCGGTCAAAGAACCATCAACTCGAAGCTTGGGAGAATACACACACGACACTTCAACTATTGACTGATGCGCAAACAATGTATCACTACACATCACCCTTGCGTTTCCCAAGGTATGCGACGAATCATCCTGTCTTGAGCAGGGCCAGAACCGATGCCATTCAATCGCAGTTGTCGGACGCACTCGCTTGACTTCTTCCAGTCGAACATCTCGGCGTGTGCGAACTTGTTCACGAATATCTGGAGTCAGATATTTTTCTAGCCCTTGTCTCCCTGTAGTGTGATTTGGGCTCGGGATCGCGGGAGTTTTCTTGCCCACAACCATCTGCTTGATATGCGACTGGATCGAACGAGTACGATACAAGTCTCGCATTGAAAAAGGCATGAAATGATCTTTGAGCAATGTATCACTGAGCTGTCCTCCGATGACAACATCAAACTGATCCTGAAGATCATTGTCAACAACGCACAGCCCGTGACAGTTCCCTCTGAGTTCCATCCCAATGAGATCGAGACCTCGTTTGACAAGGTTTGGGAAGTAATGCTCGTCGCGTTGAACAAGGATTTGCTTTGTTCCCGCCGCGATTGCAACATCTCCTGCAACTCGGGTTTCTCGATTCTCTCGAGTAACATAAGTAAGCGCAGCGCCCACTCGTTCGTGAGGCATCACTCCAATGACTGCACGCGAATCGATTCCACCGCTTAGAAGAACCGCAGCGTTTGAGCAACCTCGTGTGATATCTTGACCTGCATGGACAAGTGCCTCTTTGAGCATTTTCCTGATCTCTGCTTTAACAGGAAACACGTGAGGCTCAGTAGGTTCCCAAAGCACATCACTTGTGAGTGTATTTGTCGTCACATCTAGTGTGCTAACAGCGCACGGATCGAGTTCAGTGATCCCAACCCGTGTCGTGTATGGGAATGTGATGTGATTATGTGTGCAGAGTTCTCCAAGCGATACCAGATCAAAGTCTTTTTCGAGACCCGTTGCAACTGCGAGAGATTCGAGATGCGTTCCGAATCCTAGAATCTGACCTTCCGGATTGCGTGCGCAATAGACCGGACGGAATCCCATATGATCAGTCATGATTGATACAGAATTATCTGCGCATTCGAAAATCGCATACATCCCGGAGAGTCGCTCGTTGATAGCTGCTCCATGATTAGACAGTGCGCCATGTTGATGAATCCAGTCAGCAAAGGCAGTTGTTGAGTCATGAAACTCATGCCCTCGCACGACTGGTCTTCCAACTGGAATGTGGCTCACGCCATCATGTGAGGCGGGCGCATACCAGGCGCCTTTCGATCTTTGAGAGATCACACTTCCCCATGGATAGGTAAGCTCGTCGATCTTGTGTGCAGTCATGCCTGGACGATCAATAAGCAACGATCGCCCTTGGGCGATCTTGTGCTGATGACCGAACAAAACTAAAATATCACCCACAGATTTGCTCCAATCTTGCGATCACGACTACCCATCACCTATCGGCGTATCTGAACACGATTGTTCATCTCGATCCGCTGTTTCATGCTCCAGAGATAGATTCCATCTACACGTAGGAGCCCGATAATGAGCTTTACGCTATGCGATACAGCAGAGTGCACGAGTACAAGAAGAAGGAGTAAGAAAATACTGAGCTAAACTGTGCGAATCACAACATGGATTCCATGAGCTGGGACTGGATCACAATTCGTCCATTTCCTTGGTTTTTAAGCAAATGACGGACCTTTTGCGATCCCAAGCGGAGTCTACATGATCAATCAACCGATACAAATCGTACGAAGAATCAGTATCAGAGTTGAGATTTATCCAAGATGCAAGACCAGTTCATTATCGCCGTCCTATTGGGCTACCTCCTCATCGGAGCGGGCTTGGTAGTATTCCTCGGAGGCCTCCGAGGAGTAATGGCTGCAATCGTCATCGGATGGTTCTTTCTTCCACCAGGCCGAGGCATAAATCTCCCAGGACTCCCTCAGTACACAAAGGAGTTCGCGGTCTCATACGCGATCCTCATCGGAGTAATCTTTTCCGACTCCACTCGCCTACTCAGTTTCAAACCCAAGCTGCTTGATATCCCAATGCTCGTCTGGATCTCGGCCCCGCTCTTTTCTTCAGTAACCAACGGGCTTGGATACTACGAAGGTCTTTCAGGCGTCTACTTCAACATATTCGTGTTCGGCGTTCCCTATCTCTTGGGACGAATCTACATTCGCACTCCTAACGATGTAAAAACTGTCGCGATCTGGTTCGTGATTGCAGGGGTCATCGCGATCCCTTTCGCATTGTGGGAATCACGGATGAGTCCGAACCTGAACAACATGCTTTATGGATACAAGTTCCACAAAGATCACATGACTCGCAGACTTGGGGGTTATCGCCCGACGATCTTCATGCGCCATGGGCTTGAAGTCGGACTTTGGATGGCCACATCGAGTGCAGTCGCGCTCTGGCTCTGGATTACATCCGCGAAGAAAATCAAAATATTCAAGTACCGAATTCCTGGAGTTGCAATCGTCCTCCTGTTTGCGACCATCATGAGTCGTTCACTGGGGTCGCTCATCTTACTCGCAGGCACAACAACAACTGCGTTTGTAGTTCGGACTACCGGGTTTCGAATCGCACTCATCGCATTAGTTTTGTTCCCATCAGTCTATCTCAGCATTCGGATATCAAATATCTGGGCTCCAGATCAGATGACTGCGATTATCCGTTCTTTCGATGAAGAACGCGCCAAGTCGCTCGAAGCACGACTTGGACAAGAGCTGACAGTGTCGAAGCATGCCCTCGAACGTCCATTGTTTGGATGGGGTGGGCAAAACAGGTTCCGCCCTGTGAACGATGACGGGAGCATCACCCCTGTCGATGGGATGACCACGATCACATTCGGTAAGAACGGGTTTGTTGGTTTGATCTCATTTCTTGCTGTGATATCACTCCCAAGCTTGCTGATGATCTTAAGAATCCGAGGCCGAGAGATCACATCAGCAATCTGGGCGCCCGCTGTAGGAATCATGCTCGGACTTGCGATATTCTCGATCGACATGATGTTCAATGCATTCTACACGCCGCTCCATATCATCGGGATCGGAGCAATAGCATCCGTCGCCGTGAATGCCAAGAAATGGCAACGGATTATGACGAAGCAACAACGAATTACCTCACAGCAGATGCGAGACAATCAGAACTCAAACAACGATCCTCAGAATGGACCAGTTGTTATCCCACCCGATGGACGCCAATCAAGAAGAGCTAGTTAATCAGACATCCGATCTCAAAGGTATCAAATGAAAATTACTCAACCAGAGCACATGAATATCCCGTTGGTCGAAGCTCACGAAATTGCCAAAGCTGAGCGCCGACCAATCTTTGTACCTACGAATCATTTCACAGACGATCGAGGATGGTCACTCATGAACCAACTCCAAGGCGTCATGGGTCCTGAAGGACAAGTTAACTTCTCAGTTCAATATCCTGGAGTGATCAAAGCTTGGCATCGACACTCTCTCCAAACCGATTTCTGGATGGGGCTCATCGGACATCTCAAAGTCGGAGTCTACGACCAGGACGAATCCATTGCGTGGTCAATCGTGATCGGCGAGAAACGCCCTGGCACTGTGATTATCCCGCCGCCGCTTTGGCACGGCGCCGCAACTGTCGGACCTACCCAAGCTGGACTGCTGTATTATGTCACTCATAGCTACAACCCCAAAGCTCCAGATGAAGAACGAACAACCCCTGATGCGTTCCCAGGATTCCCATGGGAAGTTGAGCATAAATGACTCTCGCATCAAATCAATCAGTCGGATCTCCAAGATCAACTCCCAAAAGAGTTCTCATACTCGGCGCCACCGGTATGGTGGGTCGATCATGGATCGAACTACTCAAAGCGGACAAAATTAGTTATCGCGCAGTGTCCCGTCCTGAGTTTGATTTGATGGACCCAAGCACAATTTCAGCATGCATCACCGATGAGTACGACCTCGTTGTCAATGCGGCTGCATGGACTGATGTTGATGGAGCAGAGTCAGATGAAATCGGCGCAACGCGCGCCAACGGCGAAGCAATCGCGGAGATTGCACAACTCTGTAAAAACATCGATGCGACTCTAATCACTTACTCAACTGACTATGTGTTTTCGGGAGATGGCACTTCTCCGTATCTTCCTGATGCACCCATCGATCCGATCAACGCTTACGGTCGATCCAAACTCGTCGGCGAACAAATCCTCTCCGATTCGGACTCATCCCATATATTGATCCGAACAAGCTGGGTCTACGCACCCTGGGGAAAGAACTTCGTTCTTACCATCTGGAACCTTGCCCAATCTCGCGATGAACTCCAAGTTGTGAACGATCAACAAGGAAGGCCGACAAGTGCACAGCAACTCGCACAAAACTCGTTGAGCTTATATACGAACGGCGCACAGGGAGTCTGGCATCTCAGCGATGACGGCGAGTGCACTTGGTTTGATCTTGCTACACAGATCGCAAAGCTATCGAACCCCGATTGCAAAGTCAGTCCTTGCTCATCTGATCAATACCCCAGACCTGCAGTTCGCCCGGCGTACTCAACTCTTGATATAGCTCAATCTATTCCGCTTATAGGCTCTCTTAATCGCTGGCAGGAAAATGTTTCCGCCGTATGTCAAGCCCTAAGCAACACTGGTACGCAAGCACCAACAGCGAATTAAATAAGCGGAGAAGGATTGCCTTCTCCGCTTTGATGACTAAATCATAGATCGATTCTAAAATCGTTTATCGACTAGCACGATTCTTCATACGAGCAACACCTGCGAGTCCACCAAGGGTGAGCAAGCCAGCGAATGCTGCAGTTGGAAGTGGAACGATGAAGAGTTGATCTTGTGTATCTTCGTTAATCATCGCTCTGAGGCCTGCAACGGATCCCCAAGTGTTGTTATCCATGTAGCTCTGGATGTCGGCCATTGCAGTTGCAACATCTGTTTGACCTGCTGCAGCTTCAACTGTTGAGTTATCAAGCACCATCTTCCAGATCATACCTTGAATACCAGCAAGTTGAGCATTTGTAACTGTGTTTGCAGTCAAGTCAGCGTTGAGCCAACCCATTGCGATTGCAGCAGCAATAACAGCATGAACTTCAGCTTCGTCAGCTGCGTCATAAGCTGGAACGCCTGCTCCGCCTTCTGGGTTAGGACCATTTGCAATAGAATCTACATCGTACGTGTAGCTTCCAGAGCGAACGTTCTGGAGTTCAATACAGAAAGTAACGAATGAACCTCCTGCGAACTGTCCTGCACCTCGATCGCCACCCATATCGGTGTAATCAAAACCAAAGTGTCCAGCGTTGAAGTTCTGATCGATGAATCCGCCGTTATCGATGTGGATTGCTCCTGCGATTCCGGTGAGTCCTGTGTACTCTGCATCAAACCCTGCAGTAGCAGCGCCAGCGAATGCAGCCAAAGTCATTGCGATATAAGCAGTTTTCTTTTTCATAGCTTTTCCCTCATCCAGAAATCTCTGGAACTGATTCATTATCTCTACATGACGAGTCGTGCGAGATCGAATACAGATTGATCGTCTCACTCTCTTACTCCGTAACCAATTTAGCACATTCGCACGAGGAATAGAACTAGAAACATATATTTCTCAAAATATTCTAAAAAAATCACCCCGCTAACATAAGCCTTATACTTGATTGATTTGCTATAAAAAAACGGAGAAGAACTGAGTTCTTCTCCGCCTTGAATAGTGTGAGGTCAGATTCGAATGAATCTGTTATCGTCTGCGGATTCTTGAGAATCCTGCGACACCACCGAGTGTGATCAGACCAGCAAATGCTGCGGTCGGAAGTGGAACGATGAAGAGCTGATCTTGTGTGTCAGCATTCAACATTGCTCGGAGGTTGGACATTGTGCCCCAAGTGTTGTTATCAAGGTAATCCTGGATGTCTGCCATTGCGGTTGCAACATCAGTTTGTCCTGCAGCAGCTTCAACAACTGCTTCATCGAGAACCATCTTCCAGATCATGCCTTGGATACCAGCGAGTTGCTCATCAGTAGCTGAAGCTGCTGAAAGGTCGCTGTTGATCCAGCCCATTGCGACTGCAGCGGATACGACGGCCATGACTTCTGCTTCATCAGCAGCGTCATATGCTGGGCCGCCAGCGCCTGGTGCTGGGTTTGGACCGTTGCTGATCTTATCAACGCTGTACTCATGAACACCACCAGCGATTGCTTGGAGTTCAATACAGAATGTGTTGAATGAACCGCCGGAGAACTGGCCATTGCCACGATCGCCGTCTGTATCTGCGTAGTTGAATCCGAAGTGACCTGCGCCGAAATCGGAGTTAACTAAGCCACCAGTAGCGGTGTTGTCAACATGGATCGCACCAGACACGCCAGTGATCTGGGTGAAAGCTGCCTTGAAATCTGCCATAGCGATCCCTGACGAGAACGCGAGTGCTGCAGTTACGATTGCTGTACTCTTCTTCATTTTTTCCCTCGATTCAGACGATAGTCTGATCTTATTTTTCTCACACTAAACAAATTGATCTTTCGATCGGTGATATCCTGCATTTGCTTATTCATCCCTAATGAGTAAGCTGATACAGAATCCCTCAGATTGCAGAGCTAATGCCCTACAACCTCAGAATAGCACCATAAAGGCTTGAAATCGAAGAAAAAAACGCGATTCGGGTTGAGATTAAGTAAAATTGAAAAAATAACGCCTAACAATTAGCTAAATTCTAAGCGTTATTGGTCTGGTACCAATGGTTTTAGGACATTACTCGCTGAGTTCCATTGCCCATTGATCGTTGCCCAAATTCCGCAGGCGATCTAACAACTCATCACTCTGCTCAGGTTGATTTTGCAAGAGATTCATCACTCGCTGGAACGAGTTGGAAGCATCCTCATCTCGATCTCCTCCGAGCTGATATTGCACGATTGCGAGTCCTGCCCATCCTTCAATACTAGATGAGTCAGCTTCGATCGCACGAAGGAAAGAAGTTTCAGCATCATTCAAACGCTGGGTCGCTATTTCTGTCCATCCTCGAGTGCCCCAGAATGATGGAGAATTCCAAAGCTCTGTTGCTTGAACACTCATGCGATACGCTTCATCCAGCTGTTCTTGGCTCCCACCTTTTCGCTCGATGATCATTGCAAGATTGTTATAAATAGATGCAGTGAACGGCCCTTCAACTGGTCCGCGATCCAAAATCTCACGATACTGCTGCTCTGCAAACTCAGGATTGTCTGCTTCCATCGCGTAGCTGGCGGCTTGAGCTAGGTATCCAAGGTTTGCTGAATCCAACTGATCCGCTTCAACCATACCTTCATAAGCTAACTTCATGAAGTTGGCTCGTTGAGTTTCATCATCCACTGAAAGCGCCATGATGTAGTTCGCTCTTGCTAGTGAACTAATCGCGATTGGGTTCTCCGGATCGATCGCAACTGCTCTGTTCACAGAGTCCAATGCTGCTTCAGCATACTCAGGAACGTGAGCATCAAATCTATTGATCATAAGCATCCACGAGTTGCCCAATGAAATGAGTTCATCATCTTCAATATACGGAGTCACAGTATGGAGCCAGCTCGCGGCGACTTCTGCATCTGGAACCGAATACGCAATGAGGTTGAGCCAGACCCGTTGACGGATCTCTTTCGTAGAAGCGAGTGCCGACTCAATCCTCGAAGCAGTCATCGCAGGATCTTCTCCGAGTTTTAACTGAGCATGTGAAAACACAAGAAGTACATCAATATTTAGTGCGATCTCAGGTTGGTTCACAGCACCTTGAATATACGGAGACAACGACTGCGAAGCTTTCTCAAAGTTGTTGAGCAAAACTTCAGCTCTTGCAATAAGGATATCAGCTTCTATTGGTGACCCAGTGACGTTTGATCGCCAGAGTGTTGCGATGCGCTTTGCTTCTGTTGGATTATTAGAATCAAGAAACGCATTCCCTGCAATCCGCATCACTGTTGGTTCACCAGGCATGAACTTCGCGGCACGATTTGCAAAGGCCGAAAGCTCGACAGGATCAGCCCCAAGCTGCATTAACTCAGTCAATGCGAATCGCTGGATAGGCTGAAACTCCGGAAACTCGTTCAGCATGCTGACTAGCATGCTTCGTAGCTCTTCCGCTGAGCGATTGGTCTTTGCTTCAGTAAATGCGTCTACACGCTGCACAGCTTGTTCGATAATTGGATTTGATTCCACTGCTCCCGATTCGATCAACTGTGTTGCAGAAGTTAGCTGCCCGTTGGACATCAATGCAAGCGAGTCGATCTCTACACTATCTGGAAGTTGGACTTGTGCAAGTGCAACGAGCTCTTTCGCATCCTCAAATCGTTGATCTCTAATGAAACTCCGAATCAACAGAGTCCAAGCTTGTTCAGTCTCAGGCTCATTCTCAATTAGATCACGTAATGTGTTCTCAAACTCTGCAGTAGAGATGAAAGCTCTCGCAAACTTCGCGTAGACGAGTTTGGAGTCAACAGTGTCGAGTCCATAGCGTTCCCCACTGCTTGCGATATCTACGCCGTCATTCTGGTACCCGAACTTCGCAAATAGTGTTGCAATCTCGAAGACCTGATCATCAGAGAGAGTCTCCGATCCTCGCAAGTCATTCAACAACGCAACCCCTTGAGATCGATTCTGTTGAGCATGGTAGATATTTGCCAACTCAATGCCTGAGTTGGTTACAACATCGAATGACTCTGTTTCATTGCGATAGATTCGTGAATAAATATCTGCGGCTGATTCAAGCTCATTCATGTTCTTGAACCGTTTCGCGACTTGGCCCAAGATGTGATATTCTGTTGGAAACTGAGATACGAACTCTAACAAATGCTGGCGAGCACTCTCATTATCATTGTTCTCATAGCTCAGATCCGCAGCTTCGAGCAAATAGTTTTGCGCAACTCGGCCATCAACTTGACGAGAGATGATTAGATACTGATCAACTGCTCCTGAAATATCCGGCTCAAAACGTTCTTCTTCTGTTAAATCCGGAGTTGGCTTCGCAGCGAGTAGTCGTCCAAGCATATTGCGAGCATAAATATTATCTTGCTCACTTGCAACGACACCTCGGATTATTTCCAACGCTTTCGATCTCGAACTCTTTGTGATTTTCTTCTTCGTGATCGCAACTGCGCGAGCAAGCCGTAAGCGTGATGGCAACGCTTGTCCTGCAGTGGAGTTGAGCTCGACAACCTTCGCGATTAGCTCATCAACCGCATCGATGTTCTGCCCGATTGCGTTTGACTCGATCGCTTTGTAATACAGCTCAACATCTTCCGGGTTTTTAGCGAGCAATGAGCGCCACGCATTTTCAGCTGATGGATCTTCAACAGAATCAAGATATTGAGTGCGAACGAGCGCCCAACGATCTTGATCCTTTTCATCTGCATCTGCAATACCACGATCGATAAACTCAAGCCCTTCTGCTGGATCTCCAGAAGAATTCCATTTGTAGAGTGCAAACTGGAGTGAGTTGCGAGGCGAGTTATTCGTCAATCTCTGAAGATCAACTCCGAGCTCCTCTGCAACACCCAGTTGATATCGTGAATCAACATCAAGCATATGGATCACGATTTGATCATCCGGGCTCGACTCCATCGCTCGTATCAAAACACTCTTTGCAATATCAGTCTTTCCAACTGACGCATACATTGTTGCGATCTGAGGCGCTATCAACGCGAGCGCTGCTGGAGAAACCTCATCCGCAGATTCAAATCTCTCCAACACACGAAGAATCTTGGTTCGACTGAGTTGATTTGATCTAGCAAGTTGCGAAATCGACTGGAGCTGAATCGCAGTTGCGATCGGATTCCCTGGCGCGATTACGCCGAGCAGATCCACATAATCATCTACTTCTATAAGTCGGTTTGCAATGCTGTAGGTGTCGATAATTCGAACTACAGGATCAATCCATCCAACATTGCCTGTAACTCCGTTCACAAACTCCAATGCTTTTACCCATTGATCTTTTGCTTCAACAATCCGACCGTGTCGAGCGTAGATATCTCCCAAAACCAGATTGAATGTTGGTTCTGTAGGATACATCTCGATCGCTTTTTTAACGATTGGACGAGCTTCAGCGGACTGATTGTTTTCCAATAAATCACGGCCCTCGATCAGTCTCTGCCATGCTCGTGCACGGAAATCTAGATCAACCTGCGCCAACTCCTCGATTAATGCTTTAGCGACATCAGTTTGATTTCGGTCTTTGGCAGCAAGGATTTGATAGCCGTACACATCAGCGATCGGATCTCCATCCTGATCGATCTTTGATAAGTTTGTAAGAGTTTCAAAGTCATTCTCCCAATACAGACGGCGTGCGGACCAAACAATGCTGTCATAATCGTGATTGGTATTCGCAGAAGCGACCCGAACCTTTAGTGAAACATCGTATCGGCCCAACGCGTTGAAAAGCCTGTCGATGATCTCCGCAGACTCCGAACTCATATAAATTGGTTCACTCTCAAACTGCATAGAAGAGAGATTAAAACCAAGGAGCCCCGCTAGCTCATTCGAATATTGCGAGATAACTGGATTACCTCGCTCTGCTTGCAACAGACTTTTGTCGTCACGGAAGCGAACCCAATATTCAACGAGTCGAATATCAAATGTGCTCTCCGAAGCAATCGTGTCTGCGACAAACTGATCTGACTCTGCAACACGATCGTCTGCTCTGAGCCAACGAACATATTCAAAGTAATCGACAAATGAAGCATCCTCGTTATTCACGCTTAGCGTATGGAGTTCTTCAAGATCGGGATCGTTGCTATCAAGATTATGAACTGCATGACGAAGTTCTCGAAGCACTTCAATCGAATCATCCGAGTACTGCTTACGAATTGTTTCGCCCAGCGTCTTCGCTTCGAGGCTCATCCCTACGAGATTGAATAAAGGTAAAAGCTCTTTGGACGCTTCAATATCACCCGGATTCGCGGTGAGGTACGAACGATAGCTTGCGATCGCAACCTTGATGTATCCCCCATCGCTTGTTTGCACCTTTGCTCGCGCGCGCGCAAATGCAAGCTCGATCTCAGGTTCTGGATTCTCAGTCCTGCTCAGGTATCGACCTAGCTGTTTACTCGCTTCTGGCAGATTACCAGATTCAATTGCAGCGAGCCCTTGCGTACGCATTGACTCAACAGTGCGTTTCGCTTGCCAAGGTCGAATCACAAAGAATCCAACGAGCAAGAGAAGCACAACAGAAGCGAGCGAGCCCAATAAAATGATTCGTCGGAAGGTTCTAGGTTTAAGTGCCATCGGGGCCTTTCATACGGAATTATTTAGCGGGCAAGCGCCGCGAATATCATGACAACTGTTCTCCAGATGATATAGACATCAAGAACAAATGTTGCTTTCTCTACATATTCAATGTCGTATCGGATCCATTCTTGAAAATCCGCACCGTCTGAGCGAGTCCGTCGAATTTGCCAAAGCCCCGTCACTCCGGGTCGAACGCTGAGTCTCGCTTCACGCCAACCAGGGCAGTATTGATTCTCAGAGAACGGGCTAGGCCGAGGACCCACCACTGACATATGTCCAGTGAGTACATTCAAAAACTGAGGCAACTCGTCCAGCTGGAGCTTTCGCAAGATCGATCCTACTTTGGTAATCCGAGGGTCTTTCTCCATGAAAAACTGAGGGCCATCAGCCTTATTCTGTGATTGCAACTCAGCTTTCATCGCTTCAGCATTGCGATACATCGTCCTAAACTTCAGACATCCAAACTCTTTACCGTTAATAGATTCTCGTTTGTGAGCAAAGAAGATCGGAGATCGATCCTCGATCCATATCGCAAGGATAATAAACGGATAGAGCGGTAGAGTGAGCGCCAATGCGAAAAGCGCAAAGACGATATCAAATAATCGTTTGAATGCACTGGATGTATAAGTTGCTGCTTGATCAATGCGACGCTCAGGTCTCGTCTGAATCGCTTCAATGTCTTTCCATTCAACTTCGTCCGATTCAGGCCGTTGCGCAGGATCATCCCACAATACCGCAGGACCGACTGCAGATTTACCCTCTGGTATCGATCTGCCTGCCCCGATCCAAACTGGACCTGTGATCGCTGATGGATCTGTCCCATGTGCATCCTTATCTGCCCAACTCTCGCGTCCAAGTTTTTCTACTCGTGCAATTGTTGCGAACGGATGTTTCCATGTTTGAGCTAGATCCTGGACAAATCGAGCGCACTCAATATCCGAATCGCTGTTATAGAGATATCCCTTTGCGCGAACTGCAGCACTGAGATCCTCAGGGACGATCTTTCGAAGCTCTACCCAAGGAGATTGATCATCCGTCATCGAAGCCCAGTCAAGCGCAAGCTCTGGGTTTGAAGTCAACCCTACTCGAGCATGACGCTGACTCTTTCCAGATTCATATACTCGACGGAATTGCAGGAACTGACCATCAGGACGAGCATCAACAAGCTCTCGATAATCAAGTGTGCGCCGATCCGCTAAACGGATCATCAGCAAATCTGGATTCAACCAGCACATCAACTCAAGCAACTTCGGTAACGGCATCACAACAAGATGCGATCTATTTACAAGTAGGTATAACTCAGCATGTTTGTCAATTTTAATGCCTGGAGATCCACTTGGGATTACCTGAATCCCGCGAGATTTCCAGAACCTCGCGTGAAGCTGAATCGGAGTTAATCCCCAGAGCGTATGTACAGAATCATCATGAGCTGGAGCAATCATGAACCAGTACTCCTCGGCGGTTGGGTATCAATGTTCTTCGCTTTAGCACTAAAAAGCGATCCAGCAACAGGTCCAACTCGCATCGTCGGTCGATTGTCAACATCTTCTTGCTGTCGAGATACCTGACGAGAGAAGTGCACAGACATGCTACTTGAAGCTTCACGGAGTTCATGAATCGAAGCTCTATTAAATACGGTCGCAATGATGTTACCTTCAACAGCGTTGACTTGATCTATCGCTTTCTTAACCAATGGCTTGTACTGCCCGCGTCCAACAACCATGATTACGCCGTCGGCCTGTGGCGCAACGAACACTGCTTCTACTGATCCTAGAATCGGACCTGTATCAATCAGAATCGTGTCGTAGTTTTTACGAACATGATTAATGAGCTTTGCAACCGAACGAGGTGCCAATCGGCTCACTCGCTCATCATCTCCGTACCCCGCAGGCAAGATGTGCAATCCATCAAAGTCTGTTTCCCGAATAAGAGTATCTGTTTGATCTTCTGAATCAATCGCTTCAGCGAGGCTCTCCGCATTTGGGTATCCAAAGTGAACACTCAATCCTCGTCCGATGAAATCAAGATCCAAGAGCAAAGTACGATCCCCGCTCTCTGCGAATGAAAGCCCAAGCGCGATGATCATGCTCGTCTTTCCATCCTGAGGAGCTGGACTAGTAACGCAATACACTTGCGATTCTCCAACCTTGCTCTTAATCTGAAGCTGCGATCGAATCTGGTGAACCGCAAACGCTGAAGCTGTTGCAAGCTCTTGATTTGCTAATGATGCACCCAGATCAGGTAGCATCCCAATAATCCCTGAGCTCGCGCCAGAAAGGATATTGTCATCAGAGTATTGAATCTTATGACTAAAGTATCCTAACCCAAGCACTACAAAGATCGGTATCGAACTTGCGCCAGCAAATCCTACTAACGCGAGCTTCTTGCGAGGATCTGATGTAGGCTCGCGTGGGTTGGTCGCTTTGCCTGCAATACTAATTTTACCGAGCGTATCCTTCATGTTGTCAACTTGCGATTCGGTATCAATCTGATCCAAACGCCGATTCACTTCGGAGATCGACTGTTGAACGCTCGATCGATCTTCCTTCAATGACTCTAAGTTGATACTCATCGTGTTCAGTTGTGCTAGCTTTCCTCGCTCAAGCCCAGTACTTTCATCAACTCTTGCAATTCGAGCATTCAGTACGTTCTGAGAAAGAATTTGTTTTCCGTCTTCATAGATTGGAATTGATGCCATATCACCGGACTGGAGATCTTCAAGCCGTTTATCGATTTGCACTTGAGCATTTTCAATCATTAATGTGATTCGACGAACATCGCGATGCTCTTCTCGCAATCCTTCGGAGATCATCATCTCCTCGCGTGCATCAACCAATCCATTCCGGCGATTCACCAAGTCCGCGATCATCGGATCAACAATCATCGCATCTTCGAGTGACATCGAATCAGATCCCGAGCTGTTCGTCGAACTATCAATCTGTTCGTACATCGCAAGCTGATCAGCATACTTCTTTCGTTCTGCATCCATCTGTCGGATCTTCAAGAGTGAATTCTGAATCAACGGCGTTAAGTTTTCAGTCCCGACAGTAGAAACCTTGTTTGCAATCTGACTATCCAAACTATCTCGCTGAGCCATCAAATCAACTCGGCGTTTCTTCAATGCATTGACGATTTCTGGATTATCAATACTGCCTTCCTTGCCATACTTTGCAAGATAAGCATTCATGACTGAACTCACGATCGCAGTAGAGACCAATGGGTTTTCGTCGTTGAATGAAACAGTGATAATTTCTTGAGCCCGACGATCTGGTCGAACTGATAGTCTGCGCTGGACATCAGAAGCGCTTGAAATATTTGAGAGATGTGAGACCGCTTTCCACACATCGTCTTCGATCGCATTCTGAATCACATCGCCATTTCGGATCAGCTCTGCTTGTGAACTCACAAAGCTTGAGAACATCTTCGGAGCAGTACTTTGTTCCGAATCGTACAAAACCTTGGGTAATGTAGGTTGAATACGAATGACTCCGACACTCTTGAATTGAGGCTCTTGAGACATATATCCCAAGGAGCCACCGATCAAACCGAAGATTGATGCTAGAACAAGCGTGAGAATATATTTCCCACGAAGCATGCGATGAACAAGCACGAATACATTCGTATGAGCTTGTTCACTCTCAGATTCCCAGTTCATTTGACTCGCATTCATGGGTTGCTTCCCTCACCATCATTCTGATCAACTTGCGAGTTGAGCACTGCATCAATAGCAGGCTGCGCAATCACAATCATTTCATCGAGAATCCATTTCCGGAGTTCCGGATCGACTTGCCCATCGATAACAACCTGAAGCTGAGCAGCGCCATACTTCCGGTATTCATAATCAGCGCTCAGTTTGCGAACATCTTTCATCGAAACTGTCTGCAAGCCGTTGGGTAAGATAAATAAGCTGTACACACTGATATCACGCTCGACTTTACCTGCAACGCGATGGAATCCATATTGCCTGAGTGCGTACTCTGAGCTTGAGAACATGCTCACAGGATTAATCCCAGACTCCATCCATCCATTTGCAGGATAACACCGCGGGGGATAATGCCCCGCCATATCTCGTGTATCACGACATTGAACGATCAATAGTGTCGCTGACACCCCTTGCTCATCGTGGAGATATCTTCGTGCGACTAAAGCGTTGGGTCGCAACAGATTTGTCGCTGCTTGCGGGATCGGCACTTGTTCGCCGATCCATCCGTTAATATCAACCGGTGTGTGATTGATAATCTCCGCGACTTGTTCATGATACAACTCTATCGCTTCCTTATCACCAGGATTAGCGCGTACCAATCCAACGATGATAAGAAGTATGAATGCAACCGGGATAGCAAGTTTATTGATCAAATCCGTCTTTCTTCAATCCTGTATCACGATGATTGAGTTGCCAGTGTGAATCGATAAGTTGGTACCATTGCCCATCTGAGAGCACGAGTTGCGCCCATCAGCATCAGGAACGCGACAGGGAGCATGAGCCACCCTGCGATATCATGAAAACCATCCGCAATGTTCTGTGGAGCGCTGCCGTACAAAATCACAGTTGGCGCAAGCCGAACCACATTACAAACAATCGCTGCGATCGGGCTCAGCAAAAGAACCATCAAACGTACTGAGTTGCGTAGTGGAACCGAAAATGCAAATGCATATGAAACCAACACGAGCGCGAAGACCATCCGCATGCCGTTACATGCTTCAGCTACCGCGACAGGCATGTCATTGATATTGACAAGATTCCCTGATCGCTCGACATAAAAACCCATTGTTTCAAGCAATGTAGTTGTCACTCTCGCAGTCGCATTTTGCAACGGCCCAGCAATCGCGAGTCGGACATTGCCTGGGATTGGAACGAGTAACGCAAGGATCATTGCTGCTGGAGCAAAGTTTGCGACTACCTGAGTGCCTACTACTGAAATGATCGCTCCAACAAGCATGAGTACCGCGCCTGCGTGCCAACCTGCTTGGAATGCGTTCTGATAGCTAAAATATCCAAGTAAGCACCCCGCAACAACAATCAATACCCCGAACCAGCTCGCACGAGGTGGACAACGCCGGAATCGAATTCGACGAATCCAAACAAGCCACGCCGCAATGGGCACAACCAGAATGATGTGACTCGACTCTTCGTCATTGAGTGCGATGAGCAAGATATCTTGCCATTGACTCACAGCCGCGAAGATCGCTGCAGCTACAAGCACAATCAGCAACACTGCATGCTTGAAACTCCAACTGTAACGTGACGGGAAGAACTTCATATGCCTCTCGCCTTCTTCACTGTCCCAGTGAGCACTTTGTCGATTACTCTCGCACCAGGCATTACAACTGATCCAGGACAAAGGATCGAACGCACGACGACCGCTCCTTTTCCGACTGTGGAACCATTGAGTGCGATTGAGTCATGGAGAATGACACCTTCAGCGACCTTTGCTTCAGGCTCAACAATCGAGAAGGTACTCTCCCAATCTTCACGATATGGATCTTCATCAATCGTTGCGCCTGATCCGAATCCTGCGGTTTCTGCTCGAATCGCGTTGAGGTATTCAGCAAGTGAACGAGTTGGATGTGCATACGCGCGTTGGCGCTCAACGACGGATACCTTGTGTTCGACTTTCCAAGCTTCAAGAGATTGCTCTTTGAGATCAACATACCCGATCGGTTTGACAGACTTGAGCACTCCGCATCGGATGAGCCAAAGCCCTACAGGTGCACCGTCAAGACATGAAACAAAGGATACATCTGCAGCCTTCTTCGCCATCGCATGAACAAGATCACTCAAAGGCTCAAGAAATACCTGAGCACCTGAGCTGACGATAATGTAATCGTCATCAGCCATATCTTTGGTAGCGTCTGACAGCACTCCAGCAACTCCTCGGATTGGAGAAGCATCTTCCTGAATGACACAGTTCACGAGATCACTCTTCTCAAACTTCGTCGGAGGCCGACTGTCAGTATCCACAAGAACGCGCATCTCAAAATTCTTCAGATCAAAACGACGAGCACACGCTTGTGCATTTGAGAGATGATGAGAAGTAATTGTCCCTGAGACGAGAGGTAAATCGAGCAGGCTACGATCGATTCGGCGCGCCAAAGGCGTTGATCGAACAGATCCATAGAGAACAATCATCGATCGGATCGATTGGATGATGTCAGCGGGTTTAGTTTGTGACTCAATAGTGGACATATTCAATTCGCAACAGTATCTGCATCCTAAAAAATCCTGTTCGATCTCAACCAAAACTGCAATCAGCGGCACCGATGTCAGACGACATCCGTGCACCGCTCATTCTTGGAACTACACGAACTATCGGCTGATCTCATCGCCCGCTTTGGGGGGCTCTCAAGATCAGTCTAGGAAACAAATCAAACTCTCTACGCGCAGAGAATGCGCGTCGTCAATGCAGCCTCTATCTCACCCTCGGAGATCTGCATCACCCTCGTCACAACACGCTCAAACGCTACAGTCCCTACGACACTAGATGGGGTAGAGATCGACTCTGTTAACCATGTTTTCGAATCAATTTGCCACTGAGTACGAACATCGGAGATCGCATCGACATACTGGGCTCGATCAAGCTTGGCTGTGAGCCCTCGTCCATCGGCTTTCAAAACCGATTCGATCTGAGTCCATATTTGATAAAATAATCCCGGATTCTCGATCATTTCGTCGATTTGAGCCTCATCGAAGGGCAGCATCTCAACGAGTTGACGATCCACGAGAGCTAGCTCGACTTGCTCGATGTCGATCCCGCATGGTTGATCGATCGAAAGAGCAATTCCGCAAGCAGTTTTTGTTCTTGATACATTGATATCACCGTTGCAACTCTGAACAGCCTGTGAGAATGGCCTTCCGAACTGATCCCGCTCGATAACAATCTTTGCAGGATCGATCCCTGTGATAGCCGATGCCGCAAGCCTCCAGAGCCCTCGCTGAGTCTGAAAACCTATCCGATCAGACTCAAAACGAAAGGAACTCGCGTGTGCGAGTTCTTCGTTCGACAACAATCGAACGAGTATGGGATTCAGTTGTAGCTCATACGATCCAACAAAGACCTTGATCTGCTCCTTCTCAGGAGCGAGCAATGAAAGGATTGAGTCGAAACCGGACATAACCCAAGTTTCGGCATTTCTACCCTACATTGCTTAGCGGATTCGCACAGTCCATGTTCTTTCGATGCGATTTGGATGCCCTGCATCGACAGATTGCGAGAACATTCTGAGATCAACAACGGTGTCAGATGGGAAGTCGAGCTTAATAGTACTCGCACCTGTATTCCATGAACTAAGTACATCTGTGCTATTGGTCGACATCCGAGTGTCTTGCATCATAACTGAATCGCCGCCGACTTGGGTGCCTGTAACGATTTCGAATGCTTGATCTGATTGAACGAGCTCTACCCCGATGAAATACACCGTGTTTCCAACGACTGCTGCGCCCATTCCAGAGTCGTGGAACTCAACACGCTGGCCGCCCACCGCGCCATCCTGGCTGTATTGCGCACTCCCTACTGTCGGGACCGCACGATTTTCTCCGGATTGTCCTGACTGAGACCCTGTGTTCGATGTACTCGATCCAGTCGAACTCGATCCAGATGAATTTGATTGGTTTGAACCACCTGAATGGAAAGATCGAGGCGTGAGCGATGCCCCTGATTCTACATTCTCACTCGTGAGAAGCTCTGCCTCCGCTGAGCCTGAGCCCATTGATGTGCTTGTGGAGATGTTTGATCTTGAGTCTTTCGCAGAAGCACTTGATGATCCCCCGCCGCCACCGCCGCCGCTGCGTGCGGATGAACTACCACCACCGGATGCTCCACCGGTCCGTGCAGAGGACGCATTTGATCCTCCACTCACTCCGCGACTGCCGTAACTAATCCGCGAACCATCAGGCAACGTCTTTGACACCCGACTTGTAGACGGAAGGTTCCGTTTCGCGGATGATCTACGCGCTGGTTCACGGCGGATGATCACTCGTCCATCGGGCATACTAATTCGGACTTCAATCGTTTCGCTTTGCTCCTTCGATTGACTCTCTACTTGTATTTGAGATGAATCATCCGTGCTTGACGTACTCTCCTGCTTCTCGACAACCTGCGTTGCCTGCTGTGAATCAGATTTACTAGACTCATCAGCGAATGCAAGCGATGACGCGAGACCCGCGGAAAGGACGACGGCTCCTAGAAGCCCTGTAAGTTGAGTTGAGTGAACTTGCATCGTTTTGATTCCTTCGCGGTAAATCGTGTCCTGAACACATTGAATATCCAAATACTCTGAGCGAGAAGCGAGGAAAGCAGGATGATATATTCGAGATGTGCCAGCAAATCCGACAGCTAGGACCGATATCAAGGATCGATTGAGACGCCTTATATCTCTCTATAATAAGGATCAACCTAAAAACGAGGTTCACACTAAAAACAAGCTGACCGAGTTGGTTATCCAACCCGGCCAGCCCGTCAATGGGTTTTTATTGTGTTTTCAATCCTTAAGCGGATATAGCATCGATCTTCTTTCTTTCATCCCTTTAGGAGGATTGCCTTCAACAACGCGACGATCATCCGCTTGAACCTGGAACTTTCCGATCAATGCGAGCAGTTGCTCAGCTTTCATTGACAACTGTTCACCTGCTTGAGCAGCTTGTGTTGTTCCTTCACCGACCTGATTCGAAACGGAGCTGACATTCTGAATGCTCCGACTTATCTGTTCAGCTACAGCGGATTGTTCTTCAGCAGTTGCAGCGATAGATTCGATCATCACACGAACTTCTTTTGCTCCTGCAACGATCTGTTCCAAGCTTTTTCCGGCCATAGTTGCATTTTCAACTCCTTCGCCGACCTGTCTCGTGCCTTCGTCCATCTGCGCGACTGCATCTCTTGTCTCATTTTGAATCAACCGAATCGATTCTGACACTTCTTGCGTTGCAACTGTTGTGCGTTCAGCAAGCTTCCGGACTTCATCAGCAACAACTGCGAATCCTCGTCCGTGCTCTCCTGCTCTCGCAGCTTCAATCGCTGCATTGAGTGCGAGCAAGTTCGTTTGATCTGCGATGTCATTAATAACTTCAATAATCGCTCCGACCTGCTCGCCTCGCTTGCCTAGCTCGCAAACACTGTCAGAAGTCGAGTTCACTGCAGTCGAGATCGTTTCCATTCCAGCTATCGTCTGTGAAACAACTTCCCCGCCTCTCGCTGCTACATCTCCTGAATGAGCAGCACTCTTTGCAGCAGCAGCACTATTGCTTGCGACTCCAACAACGCTTGCAGACATTTCCTCTACGGCTGCAGAGATTTGGGTGATCATTTCGTTTTGTTCTTTCATCCCGCACGCCATCTGCTCAGAGCTTGCAGCGATCTCAGTTGACGCTCCAGCAACTTCAAATGCTGCTCCTGAGAACGACACGACGAGATCATGGATACGTGAGATGAACATATTAAACTTCTTTCCGAGTTCCCCGATTTCATCTCTTCGGTTTTCATCTACTCGCATCGTGAGGTCGCCATCACCTTGAGCAATGTCTGTCATTCGCTCGATCAGTGAGCCCAACGGCTGAGTTAACAGTTTGCGAAAAATACCAATGAGTATTCCGCCAGCAATAAGGACGAGCGGGATCGTAAACATTATTCCCTTTTTGAAGAACCCAGCGACCTGAGCATCAACCATATCCAGAGGCATCGTTACTTCGTATGCGCCATGCATATACCCAACTGTCCAGCTTTCAAATCTGAATCCGAGTGCATCTTTCCCATCGTATCGACCTTCGCTATCTTTCTCGTCATAGATCGCAGGATCTCCATGACAAGTCATACACGATTCATCGAGTGTAATCGCTCTCATGTAATGAATCGAGTTCGTCTCTTCATCAACGCGTCCGAGAGTTGTCTCTCCAGTCGTGTTGTATTGATTTGATAAATCCTGGATCATTTCTTCTTGGAAACTACCTGACTTAGGAACATTATCCGGATTCCTTGCTTCAAGAGATACAATGTTGAAATCCAAGTGCTCTTTCTCCGCAGTACGCACACCTGTATTCCATCCAACGATAACTGGAATAGAAGCATAATACCGAGTGTCACTATAATGAGCACCTTCATCAATTTGCTCATATGCGTCGCCTAGCATTTTTTCTAAGTTCACTTCATCATGTAGAAATTTTTCTGAAGCATCAATCTTTGCTTCTTCTGCAACTGCTGTAAATGCAGAAGCACGATCCATCATCGCGGCTTGCGCGGCTGTCCGATACCCCCTTAGGAATACTACATAGTTAACCGCAACGACTACAATGAGAATTACAAGTGTGGAACTTGCAATCTTCATGGAGAGCCCCATCTTAAATCCAGATATCACAAAAGAATCATTCATTTCTAAGCTCCATTGTGTACTGCGAGCTTGTTCAGAGCTCTGAGTCCATCGTCTTACACGACTTAGAGTGATCGGAATCAATTACACCCAAAGTTGTGCTAAACGAGACTTATTTGTACGAACAATGTGCTTATTACATTTAGCACCACTGAATTGAGTTGCCAATGTTGTATTTATTAACTTTATATTACAAATGCCAAAGTAATATATATAAAAAAACACCCACATTAAGTGGGTGTGCGGCTTGCTCTTTCCTAAATGTCATTTTCAATCTATTCGACTTTGAATCGACCAACAAGAGTCATCAACTGCTCTGATTGATGCGCAAGTTCTCCAGCGGCTTGCGAAGCTTGCCCTGCCCCTTCACTAGATTGCCGTGTGACCGATGAGATATTTTCAATCGCACGAGCAATCTCATCTGATGCTGTTGCCTGTTGGTTTGCAGCAGCAGCAATGTCTTGAACCATGCTCTGAACACTCTTAGAACCGCTTACGATGGTTTCAAGTGAAGAGCCTGCTTGGTTCGCAAGTTCAACTCCGCGTCCAACACGCTCTGAACCTGCTTCGATGCGTTGAACTGCAGAGGTTGTTTCACCTTGGATTCCTCGAATGCTTGAAGAAACTTCCTCGGTCGCTTGTGTTGTTCGTTCTGCGAGCTTACGAACTTCATCTGCAACAACTGCGAAACCACGTCCATGCTCACCCGCACGTGCAGCTTCGATCGCAGCATTCAATGCAAGGAGATTGGTCTGATCTGCGATATCATTGATTACTGCAATGATCTCTCCAATCTTTTCGCTCTGTTCTCCAAGTGCATTAATTGTCTGAGCTGATGCGTTCACTTCAGTCGCGATGCCTTCCATCTCTTGCACTGTTGAACGAACTACATTGCCACCTTCTTCAGCAAGATGCTGACTCTCTTCCGATGCGTTTGTCGCATCGGAAGACTTCGCAGCGACTTCTGTAACTGATTGACTGAGTTCTTCGACCGCAGCTGCAACTTGCTGAGTTTGAGTTTCCTGCTCTTGTAGCCCGGTTGCCATCTCTTCAGCTGAAGCTGCGATTTCGCCGGAAGCACTCGCAACTGACTGGGAAGTGTTTCGGATCTCATTGACCATGCTTGAAAGATTATCTAGGAATGTGTTGAACCATGTCGAGAGCTGCCCAATCTCATCCTTTCGATCAAGTTCAATACGTTGAGTGAGATCACCATCGCCTGCGATTTGCATGATCTCAACAACCTTTGCAAGCGGCTGAGCAAGCATTCTTCGCATGATCACTAAGAAGCACCCGAAAGCTAAGATTACAACAGGAGCCGTCCATGCCATACCCTTTCCAAAGAAACCCATGACACTCGCATCGAGTTTATCTAGAGGCATCTGCACTTCGTATGCACCGTGCATGTATCCTGGTTCCCAACTTTCAAAGCGGAAACCGAGAGCATCTTTACCATCGAACTTCCCGTTTTCGTCTCGATCATCGTAAACCGCTGGATCTCCATGACATGCCATACATGATTCGTCGAGCGTAATTGCTCGCATGTAATGAAGGGTATTCGTTTCTTCATTTACTCCGGAAACGATTGTCTCCCCTGAAGTTTTGTATGATGTTGTGAGTTCTTTTAGCATTGTCTCACGAAAGCTACCTGCAGCTGGAGCGTTATCAGGATTTCGTGCTTCTAGTGCAACGATATGGAAATCAACCCCTTCTTTTTCAGCGGCATCCGCTGCAGCTTCCCAACCGACAATCACAGGGATTGATTTAAAGAACCTTGTATCCGAATAATGTGCACCATTATCAATTTTATTCAAAGCTTGCTCAAGCATTTTCTCAGTATTGATGTCGCCGTGAACAACCTTGTCGGATGCACTGTTCTTTGCAGAATCCGCAACTGCGGTAAATCCTGAAGCACGGTCAACAAGCGAGTCGTGCATGTCATCTTTGTAGCCTGAAAGGAAGACGACATAGTTCACAGCAACCACTGCGATAAGAATTACAAGTGTTAATCCGATAATCTTGGTAGAGAGTCCAAAGGATAACTCTCCTGTTTTCGATTTTAGTCCCATTGAAAGACTCCATTTTGTGATTCTGCGTTAGCAAAATCTTGAACAAGTTAGACACAGTACTTGTCACAAATCGACAAATATCAACCAGTACTTTGCTTGATTAATGGGTCCAACTTCGATGTCTTTAAATTGAGACGCTTTGGAACGATTTCAGATAAATATAGCGCAATATTGAGGCACAAATGCCCAAAAATTCAACGCTTAGTCCGATAAACCAATGACTAAAATTTCATTTATCTCAAAGTGAGCAGCTTGTCATAGTTCGGCATCGGCCAAAGCTCCGCTTCAATGTGGGTCTCAAGCTGATCTCCTGCTCCACGCAATCGATCCATCAGTGGCACGATCTGATTCCGACAGTAAACACATTGTCCGATTAGATCTGTTTCTGCAATTGTTCGAGCAGATTCCAATAGTTCCATTTGCGAACGGAATTCAGAAATCAGCTGCGAGAAGGTTTCAAGCATAGATTTCAGATCTGATTCATCTACTCCCGCTGCTTTTGTCGCGACGGTTGCTTCAGCTAGATTTTTCTGATGAATAATCGCTGCAGGAAGAATCATCGTCCTCGCGACAACAGTCATCTGTTGCGCTTCGATTGAGATTTCAGTGATGTATTTCTCAGCAAAGATTTCTGCACGGCTATGAAGCTCAATTTTTGAAAGCACCTTGTACTTCACAAACATCGACTCTACTTTCTCAGTCGTCAACACAGGCAATGCTTCTGCAGTCGAACGTAAGTTAGGCAAGCCTCTTCGAGCCGCCTCTTCTTGCCAACTATTTGAGTAGTTGTCGCCGTTGAAGATGATTGCTTTGTGATCTTTGATTAACTCTGCGAGCACTGATCGAACAACCTCATCTCTCTGATCCTCACTCGCGCCTGCAACAAGCTTCGACTCGATACTCGTTGCGATATCGTCGAGGCTTTCTGCAACAATAGTATTTATCACAGTGTTCGGCCAAGAAACAGAAGCTGTTGAGCCGACCGCACGCAACTCAAACTTATTACCTGTGAATGCAAACGGGCTAGTGCGATTTCGATCGCCTGAATCTCGCTGGAGAGCAGGCAGAGAGATAGTTCCAAGATCAAGTTCGCCGCCTTGAATTGTGCGCTGAGGTTTGCCAGATTCGAGTTGCTCGATGAGATCCGTCAACATATCACCCAAGAATATCGAAATAATCGCAGGAGGAGCTTCATTCGCTCCTAGTCGATGATCATTCGATGCGCTTGCAATTGTCGCTCTGAGCAAATCGCCGTGAATATGCACTGCACGAATTACAGCACATAGATATGTCAAGAACTGAATATTAGTGTGCGTTTCACCCTTTGGATCCAGTAGATTCTTTCCTGAGTCCGTTGAGATAGACCAGTTGTTATGCTTGCCTGACCCATTCACTCCTGCGAATGGTTTCTCATGCAAACATGCTACGAATCCGAATCGTCCTGCGACCTTCTTTAGCGTATCCATCAAGATAGCTTGATGATCACATGCGATATTGGTCGCTTCAAACAGAGGAGCAATTTCATATTGCCCTGGAGCCACTTCATTGTGACGAGTTTGCACTGGAACACCGAGTCTGAAGAGCTCTTCTTCGAACTCTGCCATAAACGCGTTCACGCGTGGCGGAATCGACCCAAAGTAGTGATCGTCCAACTGCTGATGCTTCGGAGGAATCGCACCAAACAATGTTCGGCCGCAACTAACTAGATCTGGACGAGCGAAGTAGAGGTTCCGATCGATGAGGAAATACTCTTGCTCAGCACCAAGTGTTGAACCAACAGACTTCACTCCTTCGTCAGTACCAAAGATTTTAAGTATTCGTGTTGCTTGTATATCAAGTGCATCGATCGATCGTAGAAGAGGTGTTTTCTTATCGAGCGCTTCGCCGTTCCAACTCACAAACGCGGTTGGTATACATAATGTAGCGTAGTTGTTTCCTCTAACGATGAATGCAGGAGAAGTCGAATCCCAAGCGGTGTACCCTCGTGCTTCGAAAGTTGCTCTGAGTCCACCTGATGGAAAACTTGATGCGTCAGGCTCGCCTTGAATCAAGCTCGATCCAGACAAATGATACATCACTCCACCCTGTCCGTCCGGCGTGATCAGCGAGTCATGTTTCTCTGCTGTCAGTCCAGTCATGGGCTGAAACCAATGCGTGTAATGAGTTGCACCGCGTTCGATTGCCCAGTCCTTCATCGCTGTTGCAATTACTTCAGCATCTTCACTTGAAAGTTTGCCGTGATTTTCAGTGACTTGTACAACTACTTCGTATGTTCTTTTGGGTAGCCGTTCTCTCATTTTTCGGAGATCGAAAACATCGCATGCGAAGATCTCTTCGATACGACGATTTGGTAGTTCGACACTTGCGCTCGACGATTGCCATTTGGCCGATGCTGCGACTGCCTGTCCGTGTGGATCACCCGTTCCCATAGCACTTCTCCCTAGCGAAAGTTCTTTCGTCATGTGTGAGTAGGTACAACCAAACCGTTTACATGATTCTTGGCAAGAGAACCTGAATTGCAAATCGAAACCATGCCTATCTACTCAGAAAGTCGCTTTTGAGTCAATGATTTATCCGACTCGTGAATAACCATTGATAGGAATTGTGCACCCAGATGGTTCTCATTCGCGGCTAGCTGGATACAATCGCCTCGATTCTTCTCAAAGAAGAGCCTGTGGCGGAATTGGTAGACGCAGCGGACTTAAAATCCGCCGGGGTAAAACCCATGAGGGTTCGAGTCCCTCCAGGCTCATTGATACTCATTTTCGTATACACAATGAGATCAAATCAGATCATGTTAACTCGTTTGAGTGCCCGTTCGAATTGATCCCAACGATCTTCGAGTGTCCCAGTGTAACCCAAGCTCACTCGGACTAATCCGGGCGCGATCCCCGCTTCATTGAGTTCCTCATCGGTGAGCTCTGATGATGTCGAACTCGCGGAGCACGACATGAGTGAATCGAAGTATCCCAAGCTGACAGCCAAGAATCCGAACCCTTCATTCTGCTGGAGATCATTCATGAACTCGAATGCTCGATCAGTTGTTGCCAGATCAAGTGCGAAGAGTCCTCCCGCGCCGAATCCAGGATTGGTCATCGACTCGAGAAGATGATATTGAGGGCTGCTCGAGAGTCCAGGATATGAAACTGGTAATCCGAGCACACTCAGTTTCTCAGCGAAGTATTTCGCTCTGCGTGAGTGCTCTCTCATCCGCAAACCTAAATGAGGCAATCGCAAAGACAAATCAAACGCAACTCTTGGATCCATCGTTGGACCCAGAAGCATAATGGCGCCGGTATGAAGATCCATCAACTCAGTAATAAACTCTTTGGATGCACAGACTGCACCCGCGATGATGTCTGAAGCGCCTCCAATGAACTTCGTGAGCGAATGAACGACGACATCCGCTCCATGCTGTGCAGGCGATAAAAGCATCGGGCTAAAAGTATTGTCCACTACGAGCTTCGCACCGACTTTGTGTGCACACTCTGCGAGCTGAGGGATATCTGAAATAACCATCGTCGGGTTCGAGATCGACTCAGTGAAAATTGCCTTTGTCTTTGGAGTGATCGCTGCTCGAACTTCGTCCAAGTTTGAGATATCTACAAACTTTACTTGGATTCCAGTCTTAAGTGGAAAGAACTCTTTGAGCAACGCGAAGGTGCCGCCGTAAATTGCGTTAGAGGCAACGATCTCATCTCCCGGCCCACAGATTTGCATCAACGAACATGCGATAGCGCTAATCCCAGAACTCGTCGCGTATCCTGCTTCAGTTCCTTCAATCGCAGCGAGGTATCGACCCAGGACATACACAGTTGGGTTGAAGTGCCGGCCGTAGAGAAAGCATCCGCCCTGCTCAGGGTTCTTATGCCCCTGAAAAATTTCGGGCATGATCTCAGCCGCCATTACGGTGTACGTCGTGGATGCCTCAATTGACATGTTGACTCCACCGTGTTCTCCGAACTCATGGCGTACTCTCGAAAGGGATTGAACCGGATCAAATGACATATTCAGTATCTCCAAAAAGCGCCTTTAAAGCCATGGTTTCACACCAAGACTGCTCATCGGATCATATCCTGATGCACTTGAAATACAGATGAATCTCTGTTCTACAAACGCAGAATCTCAGTGAACATTGCAGAATTCTGTCTCAACGAACTCCAACTCTTTAACGAGGGACCATCTTGGTTCCAAACCATACGACGAGTCTACTACCCCCCATCGCCAGAGGTATCGTTTGAGCAAGACCCAGTGCTCTTCAAGCAATTGCAATACCCGAGGGTTTGCAAGATCATGTTCATTTGGAGGCGCTTCTGATAGTGCTCTAAATGATTGCTCGATCCGGATTGCATCTCGCTGTTCATGTTTTAGAGTTTGAACGAAGTATCTGATCGTTTCAGGATCGAGCAAGTCCCTCTTGAGTAAATCAATTGCAAACGAAGGGTTGTATTCTGCGTATTTCCTAGACGCTCGTCCTAGCTGATACTCTCGTCGCAGCACATCATCAGGTAAATACCGATGATCGTGCACAACACTTGCTTGAGGCTGATACCAGAGCTCTGCGCCTGCTTGTTCGAGACGATATGCGAGCTCAATATCTTCGTGACCATAACAATTTACCATCTCAGGGAAACCGCCCAACTCAACTGCGAGCATTCTAGGAAAGGACATATTGAGTCCAAAGCAGTTTCGATAGTGTGTTCGAACTGGGCTAGTAATTTCATCTTGTTCAAAGAATAAAAGATCTGACTCTTGAATAAATCGATCAAACATCGTTGGTGAAGAGATTATTTTCCAAGTAGATTTTCCTGAGACAACTCGAATACCCATCTCATGCATTGCTATGTGTGTCGCAAACAAATCAGGAGATGCATATGAATCATCATTCATTGAAAGCGAGATGTCCCCTTGTGATTGCTGGAGTAGAGCATTGCGAATGGGGATATGCCCATTCTTCGGAAATCGTGTGATCGATGTATACGCTTGAATCGATTTAGGTACTACAGGATCCGGAGTAAGCTCAGCTGGTCCGTCAAGTCCGATGAGTATTTCAACATCATGCTTGATCGTTTGATTTGACAGATGAACCAAGCAGTTGTTGAGCACTTCGGGTCGACTGTATGACGGGATATTCACACTCAGCTTCATAGGTATCAATCATAGTCCACATGAATCAAACGAAGACTACGCTGCTGCATCACGTACTGATCATTGAGAACTCGATTCACTGATATCCGCTCTGTTGTACATAGATGAATGATTGAGTACAATCTAACTGCTATGAACCGGGTTGAATTCGAATCAACCTATTTCTTGTCCACTATGGAGTATGAATGCTCATCATTCTGCCTGATCATCTCAGAGTTAGCGGCATCACCACATGGGCGCTCAATGCAGTTCGAGGTCTTCGAGCCCAATCCATCCAAGCAGGACTTCTTGTTCATACCGCTCCAGGCGATTCGGTCCCCGATTTTTTAGCACCCTATGTGGTTTCAGTGCTTAAAAATGCTCCATCAATACATTCGCTCAAAGGGAACCTGGATGTCCTCGTTGATCACTATTTAGATGCAATCAAGAAGATGCATGCTCAAACTGGAAAACCAGTTCTTGTCTCTCCCAACCTTCACGGCGATTGCTATGGGGCGATTGCTCAAATCGCAACTCATAACCCTGAGCTCGTTCGAGTTCTATCGTGGATTCATTCAGACAACGAGTATGACACCGCATTATGCAGACGATATGAACCGATGATCCACGCTGTTGTTCCTGTGAGTCGAGAGCTTGTATCCATCGCATTGCGAACGCTACCGAATAGAAAAAGTGATATTTTTCACATTCCATACCCTGTCCAAGTTGAACCCCAGTGTCCTCAGCGAGAGACTCGAACGAATCGAGCTGTCCGACTTGTGTATACAGGCCGACTCGATGAATATCAAAAACGGATCAGCGTGCTCCCATTACTTACACAGGAGTTAGTTGATCGAGGAATCGATTTCGAGTTTAAGGTTGTCGGCGACGGAACCGAAATGGAGTCACTTCTCGAAAAGACAAAGCATCTAAAGCAACTCAAACTCGTCGGTTCAGTTTCTCCAGATGAAGTCAAAGATTTTTTGCAATGGGCAGACCTATGGATTTTACCTTCTCGCTATGAAGGGCAAAGCGTTGCAATGCTCGAAGCTCTTGCGAACGGCTGCATCCCAATCGTTACGCAAGTCCGCTCTGGAGCAGTCGATGCTGTCCAAGAAGGCGTAACCGGATTCATGGTTGAATCTGAATGGAACACACCTATTGAAATCATCGCAACGCGAATAGCAGACAAAATTGAAGCTGCATGCTCTTCAGATTTAGCATCTCTTGCATTCAATGCACATGATCACGCGCTTAAATACCACAGTATTCCTGCTCATGTCGATTCATTGCTTTCACTCATCGGACAAGTTGAATCAATGAGTGATCGTAGTTGGCCCAGTACGAGTCGAGCTTCGTATAGTGCAGCAGAAGGGGAACTTGACGGCTCCACGCCTGCAAATGCGAACGATGTTGCGAGCGATCTACTCTCTCGACTCGCTGGAAAACGAGTCTTGATCTACTGCTCAGGACAACACACTCGTGATATAAGCAATGCAATCCAGCAGTCCCCCGCTGAGATCGTCGGAATAGTTGACGATGATCCAACCAAAGCTGGAATGGGTCTCATCGGATATCCCATTTATCAATCAGATCAGATTCCTCAACTCGGCGCGACTGATCTTGTCATCAGCAGTTGGATTTACGAAGATACGATTTGGGCAAAACGATCGAAACTTGAAGCATTTGGAATCCGCGTCCATCGTATGTACTCTTTAGAAAACGAATTACCGGCTTGCTCGACTCAGTAAAATGAGTTATTGAGCGAGACTCTCCAAAGTAGACTCGACAAACTCCAACACATTTTCAACAAACCCTTCTATTGTCAGCTCTTTGGGCATCGCTGAAACTGTATCTTTGATACGAGTCTCTCTCCATATCGAATCCGTCAACGCGCGATCGACGAGAGATTCCAGTTGCGATTCATTATCGAATCCAAGATCTGAAGTATTCGCAAACATTTCCGCCGCTTTCGCTTGCTGAGGCGAATCGAGCATCGCGCGTCCGTGCTTGAGATGACGAGATGTCCATCGAAAAGCACCCTCATCAACATGCGATTGATTTCGATACCCGAAACGCAGAAGCTCATTGATGCATTCATGAGCACGAGGACAGGACTCAAAGGGCACTTGCCAAACACCATCAGATTCAACCGCGCCCTTTGGCAATGTTCCAGAATCAAGTTCTCGAACAAACTGTGCAATAAGCTGCAATGAGACAAGTCCAAACGAGTCCATTGTGACCCTACTCAAAGGCAACCCACCAGAGAAAAAGCATTCGCTCACACGCTGATGCATCATCTGCCCTAATGATGCGTGGAGATGAATAGCCGAGCTACGGTAGCATTCTCGCAGCTCCACATTATGTTCAAGTGGACCTGATGCATACTGGGCAAAGTCAGGATGGTTCTCCCACCCATTGCCGTAAAGTTTAAAACGCCAGCCACGTCGTTGTGCAATGTCACCAGCCCACTGAACTGTCTGATGTCGATAAACTCGTTCAGCAAACGGAAACACAAGCACCTTAAGCAAGTTGTTCCGCAACCCGATTACCGAATCTGGAACACCAGAAGGAAAGAGATGTTTGTCTATGAGTTTATTAATCCCGTTATTGATAGGGTGTTTTGACCCTATTAAAACAAACTGCTCAACCTCATCTAGCATCGCCGCGAATGGTTCTACGACATTGGGCGCTTGAATTCGCATATCCTCGATAAGACGCTGTTTCATTGTTTCCGTCGATTCACTCTGATGAGTGACCCATGCGATTTCTGATATGAACTGATCCGATTGAGGGAGCGAAACAAACTTTGATCGCGACGAAGCCATGGGCATCCATCGCGTTCGGTTCTTAGGGTACCCGAAGTTTTCAATCATCGATGCGTCAACCATCCCGACAAACATATCCAACTCGCTCGTTAGCGATATCGTTTTTTTATCAAGCAAATGCGCCATCGCATCCTGAATCCAACACACATGCGGAATGTCCTTCGGAAATGTAGGGCTCAATGCAGGTCGGGTATAGTTCGTAGCAAGAATTAGATCAGGATCGAAATCAATCGCAGCGCGAAGCCCATTGCACTTCGACATCATCGCAGAATCATCTGCTTCGATCAGTACTTGAGTTTGACATCCAATCTTCTCAAACGCACGAGCTGCATCCGCAGCAGCGTACTTGAGATAAGTTGTGTGTCTTGATACTGGAATCAATACACGCAACGGCTCAGCACCTCTTTTCGCTGCTCGAAACCGTTCAACCCACCATCGTGAATCACGACTTGTCCGACTCTGAATCTTTGCTTCGAGCTCTGATTCGTTGATCGACCATCGAGAGTCAATTGTTCGCATAATCGCATGAGCATCGGGTGCTGCTTTGCATTTGAGCAAAGAGTTCTGGATTACGATCGCAGGAGGTGCGTCGTCGATTCGCTGTGATGCCCATTCAAGTAGTTTCTCGGATGCATCTTCGCCAACAAAAAATTGAACTCGTTGATCGTTGAGACGCTCTCCGAGTTCCATAAACGAGAGGCCTTCGAGTAACTCAATCGGATCTGATTGCAGAACGAGGATTCGTTGTCGAAAACTTGGGTGCCCCTTCGCATGCGGAGCATTGAGCAACGCTTCAAACAACCAAGGTGGATTCACACCTTCAAGAATAATTGGGCCACGGCAGCTTTGAGATATTTCTTTCAATACCGGTTCGAGTGCAGTTAAATGCTGTTGACAGATCGAAGTGAGATACTCATCCGAAGCTTCAACTTCGTTATCTTGTGATTTCCAATGCTCAATAGCTTCCTCAGATACTGAATACCGATCATTAAGTCTCAACAAGTTTGCTCTGAGAATTCCTTCTCGCTCTGTGCGCAAAGCTCGATGTGTTTCTCGCTCACTCTGTTGATCATTCAGCACATGGTTCACAGACATCAACAATCTCCATTGAGAGAACTCTTAGGCACAGTAGATAAACAAATCATCGACAAGTTATCAAGCAAATCGTGAGCATCAATCGAACAGTGATGCACATTTGAGTAATCGAGCACCCTTCACATCTGCGACGGCATAAGTAGCCCGAGGGAACATCGCAGCTGATCCATGTACACCATCCTTGCGAAGCGCATACATAATCACATTGAATCCAGGTCTTCCATCTTCACGCATCAACCGCTTTTGTTTCGAGGAGTTCTTAACCATCTTCTTGAGCGCATTCAAACAAGCTTGCGTCGGTTCCATCCCTCGAGCCATCGCTTCTGTTACTGCGTATGAACCACATGCTTGGATGACGGCTTCGCCTCGGCCTGTTGCTCCTGCTGCCCCGACTTCGTTATCGACATACATCCCGGCTCCAATGATGGGCGAGTCACCCACCCTTCCTGGGATCTTATAACTCAGCCCACTCGTCGTTGTGCAAGCGGAGACTTCACCTTGTAGGTTTACTGCAGAACAATGAATGGTGCCGTAGGTAAATGGAATTGGTACATGAGGTTTCTTTACTAGACTGACACGTTGTCCATCAGGAGTCCAATCCATCTGATCAGGATCGAGCCAATCATCTCTTGTGGAACGAGTCTGTTTCCATCTTAACCATGCTTGTCGAGCCTTCTCTGTCAATAGATCTTTCTTCTCAAATCCATGTGCACGCGCGAAGTCGTATGCTCCTTCTCCAACGATCATCACATGATCTGTCGTTTGAAGAACTTTGAGTGCGACTTGCGCCGGATGAAGAATATTTTCAATCGCTCCGACAGACCCTGCCTTATGTGTGGGTCCATGCATCACTGATGCATCAAGCTGGACAATGCCGTTCTCGTTTGGTAGTCCGCCGTAGCCTACAGACATATCGCTTGGGTCCGCTTCGACTATCCCGACCCCTTTTACAACCGCAACTGCGGTATCTTCCCCCGCTTCCATCCGTGCAAACGCCTCTGCGACAGCTTGCAGGCCATTGCCTGACGAAATACACACCATATCTCCATCATTTTTTAGCGGAGCCTGCTTTCTGGTCTCTTCATGTGCAACTACTTGATTTGTAACAGCGAGCGCAGTGCTCGCTCCGATGACGCTTGCTGCGGACGATTGGAGAAAATGACGGCGATTCTGATTCTGTTCCATATCACCAATATACCGAAAACGAAGCCCAGCTTGATGAATGTCCGTAGCTCATATGTGAAGATATCCACAAAAATGTCGATGGTGCACGAGACGAACATTCGTCTCGTGCATCCATCGACCCCAAACCCCACTTGGAGACCGCAGATTTTTCCCGGCCTCCGCATGATGTACCACTTTCATTTCCAGTTCTCGATTACCTGTGTATTCGCTAAATCTGATTGCATCTCCTTGGAATGCAACTGAATGAATCTACATAAAAAAAACACCTCGGACTAAGTGTCCCAGGTGCATCACATCGAGATTGGATTGTTATCTATCTACAATCCCTCAAAGCAAATACGATCACCCGGGCAGTTTTTTTGCCTTTGAGCTGTTTCGATTTGCTTTGTTTGGAATTCTGATTCATATGGTTTTCTTTATTTCTTCAACCGTCTTGGCGAGAGTGTACCGCACTTTTGAAATCTCTGCTCAGGATCTGTCTCTACATTTTCAAATTGAGTGAAATTATTTATCGTCTACTAGATCCAGAGATAGATCGGTTGATAATTTCAGGTATTTTTACCCATCACCCCCCATATTTGGAATACTATTCCTCTCCATTATGTTCAGCAATTACTATTATTTCTGTTCTGGATTGGCATATGTGTGACTCTTTGAGTCTTAGTCAAAAAATGCCGGGGGGCGAATGAACTTTATCACACTGATAATCAGTGCTTTAGCGATTTATGTCGCGGCAGGTCTCCTGTTCGCGATTGCGTTTGTTTCTGTAGGTATACATAAGGTTGACAGAGTCACAATTGGTACATCACTCGGATTTCGTTTATTGCTCATACCGGGTTCAGCATTGCTTTGGCCGAAACTTTTAATGAAATGGATCCGTTTATGAAACGGACTCAGCGATCGGCACATCTTTGGATCTGGTTTATTCTGACCCTATTCCTTGGAGCGACACTGATGCTCATCTGGTCACGAGTTGGATTCAAACAATGAGCAACGCATACAAGTTGGTCCAATGGAATACACATAAGAAAGTGTACGATCTGATTCTGATCGCATTTATACTTGTGTATCTGACATCCTTTGTTGGACTCGGAATAGTGCTGTTTCCTTCGCCGGAAGATATCTCATTACCAATTCTTTTAATCCGAGCGTTTGGTACATGTGCAATCATCCTGCTTCATTTGATTCTTGCAATCGGACCTTTGGCTCGCATCTCTAGCAAGTTCAATCCACTTCTATACAACCGCCGTCATTTGGGAGTCACATTCTTCTTCGTTGGACTTGCACATGCTTTAGTCGTGTTCTTGTTTTATGGCGGATTCGGTGTAGAAAACCCAATCTCAGCGATCCTTACCGGCTCATACCGATCCGGAGGCGTTCCATACGAGTTCTTCGGATTTCTTTCACTCCTCATATTCGCAGTAATGGCTGCGACAAGTCACGATTTTTGGCTCGCGAATCTTGGACCTGGGTTCTGGAAATCAATGCATATGGGCGTCTACTTCGCGTATGTGTTAGTCATCGCACATGTCGTGTTTGGAGTCCTCAAGTCTGAATCGAATCTTCTCTATCCTGTAATGATTTCAGCAGGAGTAGTTTCAATTGCATCGCTCCATCTCATCACCGGATTAAGAGAGTTTCGTCGCGATTTCAGATTTGAAATATCCAGCAAGCATTCACCATGGGTTGAAGTCTGCACAGTTGATGAAATCGAACCAAACCGCGCCAAGATCGTACAGATCGACACAGATGAACGTATCGCAATATTCAAAGATGGGTGTACTCTCTCAGCTGTATCAAATGTGTGTGCTCATCAGAACGGACCACTTGGAGAAGGCAAAATCGTAAATGGATGTGTGACTTGTCCTTGGCATGGTTATCAGTACAACGCGAGCAATGGGCAATCCCCCCCGCCGTTCACTGAGAAGATCCCTACGTACGATATCCGTATCGAAGGCAACAGAGTCATGATCAATCCCAACGCGAATGAACCAGGCACACCAGTGAAACCAGCAGAGTTCAATCCAATCTTTAACGCGAAACCTTCGGTGTACGACGATGGATAATCCAAATTCCAAATCACAACACGATGATTTCTATGTTGGGTATCTTCCGATACCACGAGAGTATCGCAAGTTCATTACCGCTCTTATGATAACTTTGTTTATCTGGATTGCAGCGATGGCAATCATCATCGTGACGACGATGCGAGACCCTGGGTTTGCCATTTGGAAGACAGGTAATGTTCAACAATGGTCGGGCACCCTAGTCGAATCGCCGTACCCGATGCTCATTCCAGATAATCCGAGCGAATCGGCTATCTTCGTCGTCTCAATGGGAAAGAAAGGCGCCCACGATCGACTCTCTCCGTTCTTCGACAAACATGTCATACTCAACGGCTTTGAACTCAATCGGGATGGCCGATTACTCATCGAACTTGAAGAGGATGCTTCTGCAATCACGCTCGACTTATCCAAAACCACCACTCCCCTATCCAGCCCAACGTATATTGATTCGACCAAACTAATCGGCGAGATCGTCGACGGCAAATGCTACCTCGGAGCTATGAAGCCAGGAGATGGAGTCGGCCATCGATCATGTGCAGTACTCTGTATCCGCGGCGGCTTACCTCCTATGTTCGCAGCAGAGACTCCTGACGGCAGCAAAATCTACTACTTGCTTACGATCAATGGAACCACTAATTACAGCGAAGAATCCCTTGCGCTCGTAGGCCAAAGAGTGAGCATAACCGCAGAGCACTCAACTCTATACGGACTCCCATTGCTCCAAACGAGTAACGATCAGATCACATTACTAAGCAACTAGCGATGACAATTGCTATCATCAGTTCCATGCAAGTACACATCGTCCAACTCAACATCGCTTGGGAAAACAAAGCAGCCAACTACAAACAAGTCCAGAAGCTACTCGAGTCAGCCCGCGTTGAAACAGGCGATCTTATCGTGTTGCCCGAGCTCTTCGATGTCGGATTTACGCTCAACACTGATATTGCAATTGATCATGACCAATCGACATTGAACTTTCTCAGACAACTCGCAAATGATTCTGGTTGCACCGTCCATGGCTCAAGAGCGTTGCCCTCCTCTACCACCAATAAAGCTTGGAACTGCGCCACGATCGTTTCACCCAGAGTTGAGACACCAATCTGTGAGTATCACAAAGTCCACCCATTCTCCTTCGGACGAGAATCCGAGTCGTACATCGGAGATGACAAACTTCAGCAGTATCAATGGGACTCGGGTAACAACACGCTGCAAGTCTGTCCTGCTATCTGCTATGACTTGCGATTCCCGGAACTCTTTCGGAGAGGATTGCTCAATGGCGCTGAAGCATTCGTGATCGGAGCGAACTGGCCGAGCCCTCGTGTGCATCACTGGAGAACGTTGAGTATTGCTCGAGCAATTGAGAATCAAGCGTATGTCATCGCTGCCAACCGCTCTGGAAACGACCCTCATCTGCCTTACCCAGGGAACTCAATCATCATCGATCCCAAAGGCGAAGTCATCGCTGAGCTCGACACACAAGAATCTGTGCTCAGCGCAGAGATCAAACCTGAGCTTGTCCGAAGCTGGCGATCCGATTTCCCTGTAATCAAAGACATCAAACTCATCGATTGATTAATCTATCTGAACTTGCATTTTCATGTAATTAAAAAACAAGCCTCCAAATTGGAGACTTGATATTAATCTACGAACTCACTGATCGTCCAATGACTTAGCGATGAACGGTTTCCATGCCTTCGACATGCTGCATGCCGCGACGGCGATCACGCAGACGGCGTGACTTACCAACGCGATCACGAAGGAAGTAAAGCTTCGCACGACGAGCATCGCCACGACGAACAACTTCAAACTTCGCAATCAACGGTGAGTGGATTGGCCAAGTCTTTTCAACACCGATGTCACCTACCATGCGACGCACAGTGATGTTCTCATCAATACCGCGTCCCTTACGAGAGATCAGTGTTCCTTGATAAACCTGAATACGCTCTTTTTCACCTTCTACAATTCGGATATGCACATTGATTGTGTCACCGACGTCAAAGCGTGGGATATCCGTTTTGAGTGATTCGGAGTTGATTGATTCGATGATATTCTGGTTGCCCATGACTGTATTCCTTGATCTCCGCGCGATCGCCGCGCTGGGACGGCAACGATAGGCACTTCTCGCGCCGATGTCGAGGTTTTATCGCATACCAAAATCCCACTCAGATAGAAAATAATAGCCCTACACTTGAGCATGAAAGCAATTGTTGTTACCAAACAGGGCAACCCTGTCGCACCGAACATTACCCTTCAATCAAGCTGGGCAGACCCACTCATGGCTCGCGATGGAGAAGCGATCATCCGCACTCATGCATCTGCGTTCAATCACATGGATTTATGGGTTGGTAGAGGCGTCCCAGGGCTCAAACTCGATTACCCTCGCATTTCAGGCTGTGATGGATGCGGAGAAGTCATGGCCGTTGGAAAAGGAGTCGACGATTCATGGGTCGGTAAACGAGTTATTTACAACGCCGCGATCACAATTGCTGATCGTCCATCCCCGTTGGATCCTCCTGCTTCCACGATGTGCCCGAACTATGAACTGATCGGAGAGCATCACAACGGAGCCCATGCGGAGATGTTTGCGTGTCCTGTAGAAAATTTAGCTCAAATCGCAGATGATGCGGACCCAATCGAAGCAGCAGCGTTCGGATTGTGCGCCCTCACAGCTTATTCAATGATGATCACGAAGGGTGAACTTCGTCCAGGCCAGTCAGTTCTGATCACAGGAATCGGAGGAGGAGTCGCAACAAGTGCCCTTTCGATCGCAAAGCATCTGGGTTGTCGAGTCGCCGTCACTTCTCGCTATCAGTGGAAGCTAGACAAAGCAACCGAACTGGGAGCAGATCACACAATACTCGACGAAGGACAAGACTGGTCGAAAGATCTGAGAGCATGGACAAACAAACGAGGAGTCGACATGGCCGTCGATTCCGTCGGTAAAGTTGCTCATCTCAACTGTATAAAATCCCTCGCTCGTGGCGGCGCCTATGTCACCCCTGGATGCACCACTGGTCCAGACGCAAAGACTGACCTTGCTCGCATCTTCTGGAATCAACTTAGAATCCTGGGATCAACTATGGGCACTAACGATGAGTTTAAGGAAGTCGTCGCGCTGTTCAACGCAGGAAAACTCTCGCCGGTAGTTGATCGAACTTTTAAACCCGAAGAATGTACGCAGGCCTACGAACGACTCGAAGCAGGAGATCAGTTCGGCAAAATCGTCATTGATTGGCGATAGGTAAGCAATAAAAAATCGCCCACGAATGTGGACGATGAGAGTTCAATCTATTCACAAAAGCTTATTCAGCTGACTCTTCAGCAGCTGGCTCTGGTTCAGGCTTAGCTGATGCATTTGCCTTTGTCGCTTCGTCGAGTGCTTTGCTTGCTTCAGCAGCAAATCCTTCGGCCTTTGCAACCTGAGCAGCACCAACAGTCTTCTTCACCATGTTGTGCAATCTCTTCGCGTTGTTCGAGAATGGAGTGAGATCCGCTTCGGAATCTTCTGCCATTTTTTCGATACCTGCGACAGCAGCTTCAACAGTCTTGAGTGCTGATTTACACTTACCTACTTGCAATGCGTGAGCACGATCAGCTTCCCATTGAGCTTTCAACTCACCTTCAAGAAGATCTGCACGGCCGAGCATGTCACGGACGGTGTCCGATGGCTGAGCGCCCTTTGCGAGCCAAGCTTTGATTTCTTCAACCTTGAGAACGACTTGCTTATCTTCGTCCTTCATCATCGGGTCGTAGTGACCGAGATTTTCAAGCACGCGACCGTTTCGGCGTGTGCGTTGATCAATCGCGTTGATGCGGTAAAACGGGCGGTGAGTGCGGCCAAGGCGCTGCATACGGATACGAACCATAATGATTCTCCTAATTTCAAAGCCCGCTTATTAGGCGGGAAACCAACCCGACGCGACCGAATGCTGATGAGTTTCATCAACACAGGTTTCATCCCACGACTGGTCCAACCGTTGGTCCTGTCTGCGTTCGCCGGGTCTATATGATTCGCCCCAAATCCTCCACAATCCACCCTCAGCACATGGTTTGCACTGATTTCTTTGATCAGTTCCGTCTATGATCCGCTATGCGGATCGATGTTTTGACCACATTTCCAGAGATGTTTGCTTCTCAATCCCCCGCTGCTTTGGGGATCTCGATCCCTAAACGGGCTCAAGAAGCTGGATTACTCGATCTCCATGCCACTGATATAAGAGCATATGCAGATAATAAGCATGAGAAAACCGATGCTCGTCCATACGGTGGCGGCCCTGGAATGGTCATGACATGTCAGCCAGTTTGGGACGCGGTCCAAGCTGTCGAGTCATCAGACCCAACCCCTGCTCGTCGGATCCTGCTCACCCCGCAAGGGATTCCTCTCACACAGGAACTCGTTGAGGAACTCGCAAAAGAACAACGATTGCTCATGATCGCAGGTCACTACGAAGGGATCGATGAACGTGTCATTGAGAAACTTCATCCACTCGAAATTTCAATCGGAGATTACATCCTCTCTGGAGGCGAACTCGCCGCAATGGTCTTGATCGATGCGATCGCAAGAGTCTTACCAGGAGCACTGGGACATCAAGATTCTGCGATTGAAGATTCCTTTTCGGAACCAAGAACTTGCAACTCCGACGGCAATGAGATTAATCCCCAAATCTTAAAAAAACTGAATCTACCTTCGAATGCGAAGCTTCTAGATTGCCCACATTACACACGGCCCAAGGTTTGGGAAGGAATGGAAGTTCCAGATGTACTGACAAGCGGCGATCACGACGCCGTCGCGATCTGGCGTTTAGAACAAAGGTACAAGAGAACTCAAGATCGTCGTCCTGATTTACTCTGATTCTCGGGTTGAACTTGCTTTTTCAAGCATTATATGAGATAGTGTACACCCTGCCCTTAAGTTGAGGGTTTGAAACTGTTCATCCAAAAAAGAAACAATGGAGTTTTCCAAATGAAACGAGTCTTCCTCTTCGGCGCAATCGCAATCTCAACACTCATGGTCGGTTGCTCATCAACTGAAACACGTGACTGTGACGCTCCAACATGCGACAAAGCAGCGATCTGTGCTGATGCAGCAAACTGTGACGCGAGCGCTTGTGAAAAACCAAACTGTGATAAGAAAGAAGCATGCGGCGCTGACTGCACCAAGCCTTGCTGTGCTGAAGGCCAAGCTTGTGCTCACGCAAACTCAACATTCGAATGCCCAAACTGCAAGCCAGGACAGCCATGCTGTGCTGACTGTGCTGCAAAAGCTGCAGCAATGTGCCCAGACTGTGCTGCATAAACTGCTTTACAATCTAACTCCAGCAAATAGCTGATTCTAAACCCGCTCATTTGAGTGGGTTTTTTCATGCGCGATCGCGTATCCTTAAACCGGATTCCATTTACTACGAGAGCCAAACTTATGAACCAGCTATTGACAACACTTGCCGACTGGAAACCATTCCGGGCGATCGTCGTCGGCGATTTCATGCTCGACCAACTCCTCTCAGGAGAAGCAACGCGACTCTCACCCGATGCTCCAGTCCCAGTGCTTAAAGTCACGAAACAAGAAAACAATCCAGGAGGATCTGCGAATCTCGCTCTTGATCTCGTTGCACTTTCTGGAGAAGTCATTGCGCTTGGAATTATCGGAGATGATCCTGAAGGAAACATTCTTGTCTCCGAGCTCAACGGACAATCGATTTCTACCGCCGGGATGATTACAGATCATTCTCGACCGACAACTGTGAAACGGAATCTCATCGGACTCGCTCAAGGCCGACACGCACAGAAAATGTTCCGCGTGGACTTTGAATCCGACGAGCCCATTAGTTCTGAAATCGAAAATCGCATTCTCGAATCATTCGATCAAGCACTCAAAGATGCACAGATTGTGTGCATCGAAGATTACAACAAGGGAGTCTGCACTCCAAGGCTTTGTCAAGAGATCATCAAGAGATCGAAGCTTGCAAATATCCCTGTGTTCGTTGATCCAGCTCCAATCAAAGACTACAGCAAGTACGCAGGCGCGACGGTGATTACACCGAATCGCACTGAAGCTGAGCTCGCAACAGGATTCAAGGCCGGCGAAGATTCTCCCGAATCGCATCGTGAGCATCTTGCGAGAACTCTACTCGATGCAAACCAGTTCGATGCTGTTGTTCTCACACTCGATAAACAAGGTGCAGTATTCGTTCAAGCAAATGATCCTGAGACAGTGCATGTTCCAACAGTTGCGCGAGAAGTGTACGATGTTACAGGCGCAGGAGACATGATGCTCGCAGCACTCGCAGCTGCTCGTGCTAATGATCTTGGATGGATTGATTCAGTCCGATTCGCAAACGCCGCTGCAGGACTCGAAGTCGAAATCTTTGGAGTCGCTCCAATCCCAGTCGAGCAGGTTCATGAAGATCTCTTGAAAACTCAAACCTCAAATCGAGGCCAAGCGAGAACACTCGACGAAGTAATGGTACAAGCACGTGCAGCTCGGAAAGCAAACAAGAAAATCGTGTTCACGAATGGATGCTTCGATGTGCTCCACGCTGGACATGTCTCACTCTTGCAGAGATGTGCGGAACTTGGAGATATGCTAATTCTGGGAGTGAACGACGATCACTCAGTCCACGCACTCAAAGGGGACGGCCGACCTGTCAACAACCAGAACCATCGAGCGCATGTGCTCCAAGCTCTAGGATGTGTCGATTCCGTCGTGTTGTTCTCAGAAGAAACACCGATCAAGCTGATCGAAGCGATCAAACCCGATGTTTTGGTCAAAGGCGGCGATTACAGCATCGAAACGGTTGTGGGACATGAACTTGTCGCAGAATACGGCGGCCAAGTCGTCATTCTCGATCTCATCGATGGCCTATCTACTACCAACACAATTGAGAAAATGAAAAACTCATAATCGTGGATTTTGGGAGCTTTTGGGCATCAACCAAAGATTGCTCGCTCAATGTCCGATAGATGTTCTATGCCTGAGCACTACTCCAGTACTGAAACTCATCTGATGATTGTCCATCCGCGATATGCGGCCATGATCCTCAGCGGTCAAAAAATGGTCGAAGCCAGACTCGGTTCTGATCGAAGAGCACCCTTCGATCGAGTAGAGCCTGGAGACATTGTTTATATCAAACCGACCTCACAACCAGTTGTCGCAAAAGCAACAGTCTATCGGGTTGATCAGTACGAAGGACTCGAACATTCCGATATCGATCGACTCAAAGAACTCTACAACAATCGAGTTCTTGGAGATGAAGGATTCTGGGATGCAAAAGCTGACGCGAGCGTAGCTACATTTATCACTTTTGAGAAAGTAACTCGATTGAATGATGAACAGTTTGTACCAGCAGAGTTGCTCAAACCGAGTCGAAATGCATGGCGAGTTCTCTCACAACTCCGCAAGCATACACAAGCTGCATAAAGCTCGATCTATTTACATTTAGTTTAATCTACGAAGAACCTTGAAACCCGTTCGAGGGTTCTTGTCATTGGTAATCCAACTATCGAAGTCTCATCGCCATCGAACTCGATCGGCCAGCCAGCCGCAAGACGCTCAGTGATGTTGTACGCGCCTGCTTTTCCTTTCCAGAGTAGAGAATCAAGATACTGCTCAATCTCTTGAGTGGACACATCGCCAACACGAACGATTGAACGATCGACAAAGAGCTCTCGACGGCCTGTCAATGGATCAATGATTGCAACCCCAGTAAGTACTTCGTGCGTTGCATCCGTCATAGAAAGGATCATCGCTTTGGCATGATCACGATCATCAGGTTGGCCGACAATTTTGCCTTGATGGACACAAACCGTGTCTGCACCGACGACAACTGTCTCTCTCGATAGATTCTGTGAGTTCGAGCCGCTTGTGTTTTCGTAATCAGCTAAGGAAGAGGAAGCTTTGAGGTACGCGAGAGCAGCTACCCAGTGTTCTGGATCAACATTTCCAGGCATGAGATCACCATCGTCAACAGAAGCTGGTTGAATCGCATGATCAATCCCTAACTCTTCAAGCATCGCGCGACGCCGTGGCGAAGCACTCGCAAGGACTACCAAAGGCAGCTCTTCTGGGTGATCAAGATGAGGGAGAGTTGGGTTCATATGGGTTCCTGCATGATTATATACCATCTCAACTCGTCCTCGGTTCAGATTCAGAGAAGAACTACCCCACTTAGTTGAGCTTGATATTGCTTCTCTCTTATTAGAAAAACAGCACCCCCAATTTCTCGGGGGTGCTGAACAAGTTTTTATAGCTCAACGAAGAATCGTTGAACGATTTGATTACTCGTAGAGGTTTGTTGCTTCAGTTTCGATAACTGGATCGCCCAAGCGAGCTGAAGTCATTTCAACGCGGAAGCGTGAGTCAGCCTCTGTTTCAGCACGGACAGTGATGCGCCAGCTGATCTGAGCACCTGGAGCCAATGAGCCTGAAGGTGCGAAGGTTACAGTCTTGCCTGCAGCTGAACCGGTGGTTGCACCTGAAGCTGAAACGAATGACTGCTCAGCAGGGAGTGTACCGACGATACGGATGTTCGTATCAGCAGCAGTACCCTGGTTAGTAACAGTGATGACGTAAGTTGTTTCCTGTCCAACTTCGACTGGGTCAGTGATGTCGACCACTTCGAGAAGGATCGCAGGAATACCCTTAACTTCAGTTGTACAGCTATCTGATACTGAGTCCGCACATGATGCGTTACCAGTTACAGTTGAGGTGTAACGACCGATGTTTGATGCAGCAACTGTCATTGAGAAGTTCTTAGCTGCGCCTGCGTTCATTGCGCCGAAGTCCCAAACTACGTTTGAACCAACAACACGGCCACCAGCACTGGTGCGAACAACCGATGTGCCTGCTGGGATTGATGCTGAAGCAGTTGAGCTATTTGCTACGCCGTCACCATCGTTGGTGAGTGAGTAGTTGTAGGTAAAGTTACGGCCGAGGAACTGATCGTCTGAACACTCAACAGCAACTGCCATTTCAGGAGCAGTGATGACTGTAGTTGTCTTGCTTGCGCTTGCTTCAAGACCGTCTGCTGATGCCATCGCTGGGCTCTCGAAAGTACCGGTTGATGATGCCATCGCACGAACTTCGAATGCCTTTGATTCGCCAGCAGCGAGTGTGCCAACTGGGATGTTGACTGAGCGTGTTCCGTTTGACATTGCCAAACCGTTTGGCAGGTTGTCCTTGATGGATACGTTGGTTGCTTCGCCGCTACCTGAGTTGGTAACTACGTAGCGAAGAACAACTTCGTCACACTTGAGTGCTGTTGCAGTTGCAGTCTTTGTCAATGCAAGCGCAGGCTCAACAACGTTGACTGTTGCACAGAGGAAGTTGTTGTACGAAACAGTGATACAGTCTGAAGCGATACCAACATCGCCTGCTGCACCTGTAAGAGTGATGACCTTAGTCTGGCCTGGGCCGAAATCGCCCATTGCCCAGCTCATGTTGCCGTCGCTCATTGCACCTGATGGGCTTGAAGCGGAAACATCAAGGTTGCTTGAGCTGTTCATCATTACCATCACATTTTGCATCTCTGCATTTGTGAGGTTTGTGATGTGGTATGAGAAGTCAAAGTCTTGACCCTTGCGAACCTGCTTAGGCATTACTTGGTAAACGAGCAAAGCGCTTGTCTTTGGATCACCTGTTGGGAAAGCCATGCGTGCTGCTGAATCATTTGCACCTAAGCGCGGTGAGTAGTAGCCCCAAGCGTTTGAGCTCTTTGGTGCTTCCTTTGGCGCTGGTGTTGCTTCGCGTGCAACTTCGTTGTTTTCTTCAGGTACAGTATTTGTGGTGCTGCATCCTGTGAGTAGTGCGCCGACCATAAGTCCTGCGGCGATTCGCGTCGTAAATAGTTTCATTGTGTTCCTCATACTGGTCTCCAATCTCCGATTGAGAGTATCCTATTCCCGTTCCATTCAATCCCGCTACGAGGGGGATCAAACGTACGCACAGACTGAGTCCAATGCGTTCGTTTATATTCCGTACTCCAAGCACGGCTTCGGTTTTTAACAAAGGTATATACAGATCTGTTATCTGTCGGCCATGGTCAACCCACCGTGGCAAGGGGCGCGAGAGCGAGGGTATCATATATTCACAAAAAGACTCCGACAAGTCTGTCTAGGGACCTTTCCCCAGCAAATTTCAAAAACTTAAAAATTCTTTGATTTAGATGCGCACAAAGCCTGCTGTACAACTGTTCTAATTTTGCTTTCACCAGACCAAAACTTGAACCCTAACTCAGGCACAACAATCGATACAGGGGAATCAAGATAGGATTGAGTGCGGCAGAAGCTCTCTCTGGCCTTAACCCAGTCTTTTTGAGTCATAACAATGGTTTTTGAATTGGACATCTTCATCTTTTTTAAGATGAGCTCGATCGTTTGAACATCGAAAGGGTGATGATCAGCGAGCACATATGAGCTCACTAGATCCCAGTCTGCAGCTCGAATTGAAGCAAAAAACCCATCAGGATTCCCAATTCCACAAGTCGCAAACACAGGCACTCCTTCAAACTCTTCGAGTCGGAAATCCGCCGTTGCCCATTGATCTTCGATCCAATCGAATCGACGAGCCCTACTCCATTCATGTGAAGCTACAGCGATCGGACAACTTGGCACCTGCTTGTGAATCCAAGCTTCTATCTCATTGAGTTTTTCATCATTCACTAACTCGCGATGGGTGATCACAATCGCATCAGCACGAACAAGCGACGAAATTGGTTCTCTCAAAAACCCTCGAGGCAATAGAGCGTCCTCAAACGGCGGATGCGAAGCGTCAATCAGCACTAGATCCAACTCGCGAGCAATCCGACGATGCTGAAAACCATCATCGAGAACCACAGCATCAAACTCAGCTCCAGATTCCTTTTGTGCTTGTATACCAGCAGCTCGATCAGGTTGAGCAACAACTACAACATCAGGGAATGTTTCTTTATGAACTTGTTCTTCATCACTCAACTGACCTGGTTTCGCACCGTACCCTCTCATCGCGATAAGAGGTGTAAAATTCATTTCTTGAACTGCTCTTACTATCCAATGCACCATCGGTGTTTTACCAGTACCCCCTACTGATAGATTCCCTACCGAGATCACAGGAAAATGGAGCTTTGACACCCCTGCTCCTCGATCGTATCTCCGATTCTCAAATCCGATCCCGACTCGATATAGCCATGAAAGCGGGCGAGATATCCATCTAGGCATTCGTGTCGGTGCTGATTTGTGACGAGACGGAATCTGTTTACTCATCCGAAACCTCATCAGTCGAGGGTTCAATTTGTAATGCTTCTCGAAACTCTGAGGACAGTCGAACAGCTGCTTTCCGATGTAATCTCAACGTATTCATTGCATCGAGGCCCGCAAGCATTAATACCCCGCCCAAGAGTGCGATGACGACGAGCCAAACGATTGCATAGAGCTTGGGATCAGCAGTTGTCGCAATTCCAAATCCATACGCCGCGAGTGGAATCGCGAACATGCTCATCCAACCTGATGCAGTCCTTATTCGTTTCCTGCTCGGAGGTATCACCCCTTTGGGCAACTCTTTGAGTGCGATGAGATACCCTGCTTGGATAACCAACGCGATCAAAGCAATCGGGAGCACAAGCCAAGCTGGAGCAATCGGGGACGGGTCCATGATTCAATTGTATAGGCCATCACTGAGGTCTGCAGAAAAACCACCCCAGAGCAAGTCGGAAAATACAATCAGATCAGTTGCGCATACCTACACTTGATGCATGATTGATCTCAAGGCATTACGCGAAAACCCGCAGCGATTCATTGATGGATGCGCTAAGAAGAATGTAGATGTTGACATTAACGCGATGATCGCTCTTGATGAGCAAAAAAGAACACTCCAGACACAGCAAGAGACTATTCGAGCTGCTCAAAACAAGCTCTCGAAGGAAACTGGTCCCAAAATCGGACAGCTTATGGGGAAACTCAAAGCAGCAAACGACGACGAACAACAAGCGATCCAAGCAGACATCAATGAGATCAAGTCTGCTCCTGCAAAGATGAAGGATGAGATCGCTGCTCTTGACACACAGATCAATGAGATCGAACCTCAGCTTCAAAGCATCTGGCTCTCAATCCCACAGCCACCAGACGATGATGTCCCTGTTGGAGCTGGATCTGACGACAATGTTGAGCTAGGAAAGTGGGCGCCAGACGGTTGGGATTGGACTAAATCCTTCGAAGCGAACAAAGGGTTCAAGCCTCGCACGCATATCGAACTTTGCGAAATGCACAATCTTGTCGACTACCCAAGAGGTGTAAAAATTGCAGGATCACGATCATACATTCTCATCGGAGAAGGTATGCGATTGCATCAAGCGATCCTTCGTTTCGCATTCGACACTATGATCAACGAGAACGGTTTCACTCCAATGAGTGTCCCAGTGCTTGTACGCGAAGAAGCAATGGTCGGTACCGGATTCTTCCCAGGTGGCCGCGACCAAGCGTATCACATCAACGAAACACAACGCGGCGGCGGATATGACATGTTCCTCGCAGGAACCGGCGAAGTCGGACTCATGGGAATCCATCAAGATGAGATCCTCGATGAGTCGAAGCTCCCGCTCAAATATGTCACTGTTTCATCCTGTTTCAGGCGCGAAGCTGGTGCTGCAGGAAAAGATACCGCAGGCCTATACAGAATCCATCAGTTTGACAAAGTCGAACAAATCATTATCGATGTCGCGGACGAAGCAAAATCTCGTCAGCATCACAAAGAGATGATGAGCTTTGTCGAGAATCTACTCAAAGCACTCGAGCTCCCCCATCGCTTGCTTCAGTGTTGCACTGGAGATCTTGGATCTAAGAACGCGGACATGATCGATATCGAATGCTGGATGCCAGGCCGCGGCGATCAAGATGATACTGGAACTCCGACCGGCGAGTTCGGAGAGACACACTCTGCATCAAGACTCTACGACTACCAATGCAGAAGACTCAATATGCGCTACCGTGCTGGAGGTGACAATGGAAAGGGCGCAACGACTTTCTGTCATTCGCTCAATAACACTGTCGCTGCATCGCCGCGTATCCTGATCCCAATTCTCGAGATGTACCAAAACGCAGACGGCACGATTACCGTCCCCGAAGCGCTAGTTCCGTACATGAACGGACAATCAATAATCGGATAACCGATTCAAAATCTCATTAAATATTATATGTTATTTCCGGATTTGATTTGACCTCGTTTATTCATGCGCCAATAACTCCTCCACGAATATACGCAAACAGTTTGCGGTATCAGGAGTCCCCCATGCATCGGCAACGATTTACAACCGAAGAACGCATCGATTGGCTGAAACGCTTTGATTCGATGTTCATCAGTGTGGGCTGACCAACGACTCAGGGCGTTGAACGCTCATCCAAATACATTTTATCTCTCCCCTGAAACTTACGATCAATGAAGATCATGTCGCATTTTGCTTGCGATTGAATTTATTGGTACACACTCTTTATATGTATATTGACATATGAATCTGTTATTACATGCGCCGAAAGATAAGTTATGGTAAAAGAAACCGCCTTAGCGAGATCACTCGCTCCAGAAGACATCAAAGCAGGGATTTATGTCATGACTCTGCATCGTCAGAATCAGATCATGATGGGTAAATGTTCAGAAATCGGTGATCCGGAAGTCGTTGTCATCCAAGTCGTAACTCGGCCTATATGGACTGAACTCCCTGGGAAAGTCATCGCCGTTTGCTTGCCATACGTTGTTATTGAACGAGCTCCGTCAAAGACTGAAGTCTTAGACACACGCAATGATCGACTAGCTCGCGTCTCCAAGGGATTTGCTAAAGCAGCTCTAAAGTCGCAAACCAAGAAGAAAAAAAAGAAGAAAGGAAAATGAATAATCCAACCCGCCCGGCGTGCAATCCACTCGCCGGGCGGGTATTGTTTGGGTATGGATCACGAAACGAAACAGCTCATCTGCACTACATTTCAAACCCCTTTATGCACAATGAAAGCTGCGACTACAGATCGAGGTATATGCCTCCTCGAAATGGGCTCGCCGGAACGACAAGAACGAGAGAACACAGAGCTGGAATCCGCTTTTCAATGCGAATTGGCTCCAGGACAACATTCGTTCCTCGATCAACTCGAAGCGGAGTTATCCGCATTCTTCACAGGTGATCTGAAAGAATTCACTGTCCCACTCG
>Ga0209344_10000115_pt1 | contig 163674 bp, 167 predicted proteins | sample Cruoilmetagenom6_FD_187293 | JGI IMG/M metagenome (GOLD analysis project Ga0209344, IMG submission 187293) | Oil polluted marine microbial communities from Coal Oil Point, Santa Barbara, California, USA - Santa Barbara Oil Seep Sample 6 (SPAdes)... | ecosystem: Environmental > Aquatic >...
CGGAGGGAGCTTCGGAGAGAGCTTTGGCGCAGGATTTGGAGGCGGGGAGGGTGTTCTGGGCTTTCTTGCTGTGCTCAAGCTTTGAATTGCTGCCGATGCCAAGCGAGATATTTGGGATGGGGTCGAAGGTGTGGATTGTCGGGAACGGTTGCTTGCCGAGACGGACGAATGAGGTTTTCGATTTGCTCTTGATTGTTGATCTGGCGAGATATCAATATTTCGTAGTCGTCGGTGAGTGACAGTAGTCCGCGATCGAACATCCAGTGAACTGTGCCAGAAAGCGCAATGCCATTTGTGATGGTGTCCGGACCTTTGCTCGCGACAGCTTTGATATGAGCAGCTTCAACTTCAGCCCGGCCTCCGCCATTTATGAGTTGCAGACCAGTGAATGCACATCGGCGATCATAAGCATCAACAACGAGACGCCGAAATACGCGGTCACGCACAAGTCGGTTTGTTTTTGTCTCAATACGATCTCGATCGACATCATATTCAAATGGAATATTTGGATCTTCAAAACCCGAGAACGTTGCGCGCTCTCGCTCGTCAGATCGAGGCAAGATATCTTCGTCGGCAGATAAACCACGCGCTAAAATTCGGTTGAAGTCGTGATCAGAAATAGGCCTAATTGCCCACTGTATTTTGCCTTGGTTCAGTGATCCGTCTGGCTTCTCGAGTTCGCTCTCTAAAAACCCAAGTTGGGAATTGTATGGGACGAACTTCTCGAGCGGCAGGTAAGAACCGAGTTCAATGACAGCAATGAACATGTCTTCATTGGATGGATCAGGTATGATTTCCTGAACCTTGGCAATGGCGTTGTAACCCATTCGACCTCCGCCGCCTCGAGGTTCGTAGTAGGCTATCCAATCGCCCTCAAACAGCTTTGCACGATTCAAGTACCTTTTGGGAAATTGATACCGCTCTTCCGGAAAGTCATCGTAGATCGAATCCGCACGATGAACGAAAATACCCTTCGCCAAACGCATATTCCTCGCTTCAAGATTCGCTACAATGGACCAGCCTTTCAGTGTTAAGTCGAGCCGCTTTTCAACTATTGTGGACCTCTTCATCGACGGGGCACTTCAGAACCAGGACCTTGCCTACTAGACAGTAACTCTACATCTGCTTAGCCACCGTGGATGCTCGACCGTCTCCTCTCCCGTCCCTTGTTGCTTGCCGTGCTGGCCGTCGGCATGGGGTCGGGGATTGATGCGATCGTGAAGGGGGCGGCGCCGGCGGCGGGGCTGATGCACCTGGTGGCGTGGCGGTTCCTGTTCGGGGGCCTGCTGGCGCTGGCGGTGTTCCTCTGGCAGCGCCGGCCGCTGCCGTCATGGGAGGCGATCCGGTTCCATACGCTGCGCGGGGCGCTGCAGCTGGTCGGGGCGATCCTGTTCTTCTTTGCGCTGACAAGGCTGGCGCTGGCCGAGGCGACGATTATCGGGTTCACCGCCGCGCTGATGGTGCCATTCGTGGCGCGGATCGTGCTCGGGGAATTCGTCTCGGCGCGGGCCTTCCTGATCACGCTGGTCGGGTTTGCCGGGGCCGCGTTCGCGATCAGCGGCAGCGGGGAGGGGATGCCCGGCGACGGGCGGGAGCTGGGCCTGGTGGCGTGCTTTGCCTCGGCGACGATCTATGCGGTCGTGCTGGTGCTGTTGCGCCTGCGCGCGGTGCGGGAAGACGCGACGACGATTGCCGTGTTCACCAATGTCGTGCCGGCGCTGTGCATGGTGCCGGTCCTGTTCGGCGTCGCAGGGCCGGTGGACATGGCCGACCTGCCGGTGTTCGGATTGCTGGGCGTGCTCGGCTATTCGGTCTGGTTCCTGATGACGCTGGCCTATGCGCGGGCCAGGGCGCAATTGCTGGCGCCGCTGGAATATACCGCGCTGGTCTGGAGCGCGCTGTTCGGGATCGTGTTCTTTGCCGAGATGCCGGGCTGGCGCGTCTGGGCCGGGGCGGTGCTGATCATCGGGGCCTGCCTGGCAATTGCCTTCGAGAACCGTTTCGAGACGCGGCGCCAGACCGGCCAGCCGGTCAGCGACCTGCCGGACTAGGGCGACAAAACCGCTCCGGAGGCCAATTTTGGCACAGCATTTGCTGATATTCTGGTGTAACAGGCGGGGCAGGGTATCGCGTTGCGCCGCGCCGTTCCGGCCGCGCCCAAGGGGAAGACAGACATGTTGAAAAAGATCGCCCAGGCGATGAAGGACATCCGCAGCCTGCCGTGGCGCATGGATGAAGCCAAGCGCGATTTCGAGCGCCTGCAGCAGATCGAAATGGTCTCGCACCTGTCGCCGATCGACCGGCACGTCGTGCTGCACGCCCATTTCCGCAAGGATGCCCTGTTCGACATCAGCTATCCGGAATGGCGCACCAAGCGGATCGACACGCTGATCCGGCTGTACGGGCTGGACTGGTTCAAGGGCAAGAAAGTGCTGGAACTGGGCGCGGGCCTTTGCGAGATCGGCGCCTTCTTTGCCGAACTCGGCGCGGACGTGACCTGTCTCGAAGGGCGCCAGGAAACGGTCGACATGGCGCGGCTGAAGCACCGCAAGGTGCCCAACCTGCGGATCGAACAATTCGACCTGGAACAGGACTTTTCCCATTTCGGCCAGTTCGACCTGATCCTGCACCTCGGCCTGCTCTACCATCTCGGCAATGTCGACGAACACCTGGCCATCTGTTTCGGCATGACCGACGAGATCGTGATGGAGACCGTCGTGTGCGACTCGCTCGACCCGCAGAAGATCGTGTATTTTGAAGGCCGCAAGGAAGTGATCGAGGAATCGATCCACGGCGCGGCGTGCCGGCCTTCGCCCTTCTATGTCGAGCGGCTGGCCGGCGAGGCCGGCTTCGAGATGGAGCGGCTGTTCACGGCCGACCTCAATTCCGGTCATTTCATCTATGACTGGGAGCACAAGGATGATGGCAGCCTGGGCGATTTCGACCTGCGCCGCGCCTGGCGCTTCCGCCGGGCCTGATGGCCTTGCCGACACGCGGACATGAAAAAACCCCCGCGCCGTGAGGTGCGGGGGCTTTCGGGAATGTGTGGCTCTCGCGGCGTACGCGGGGCCTTAAAGGGCTTTAGGCAGCCGAGAGCTGGCCAGCAGACATTTTACCGCTGCGCGCGTCTTTTTCGAGCTCGTAGTTGACCTTTTGGCCATCATTGAGCGTGGCCATGCCAGCGCGCTCGACTGCGGAGATGTGAACGAACACATCAGCGCCGCCGGCGTCGGGTTGAATGAAGCCAAAGCCTTTTTGGCTGTTGAACCACTTAACAGTTCCTGTAGACATAGATCTTACCTGGTCTTAAAAATTCACGGGCATGCGGAGTTGCGCGCACGTGATCAATCTCGGGTCTTGCGGGGGAGAAGTCGGTCTTGCAGCGGCGCTTTAGCACGGCCTTAGTTGCGAGTTGTCCGACACAATTTCGAAGTCGATGAGCGCCTTATCGCACAGTTCCGGGCCAAGCTCAATCTCTGTTCGCATAATCTCGAATTGCCTGACCTTGCGTTGAAATGAGTGCTTTCTCTTTGCAATCCGTTTACCGGCTGGGCGCATAGATGCGCGCATGAACAGTATTGCGTCCAAATTGCAGGCGAGCTTCACCCGGTTCCAGATGGAATTGCGGCGCGCCGATCCGCGCGTCCAGGCCTACCGGCCGGGCCGCATGGTGTGGCCTGACCTGAGCGCGTCGCGCGACATCTCCATTCTCGACATGTCGCAGTCGGGCGCCAAGCTGACCTTTGGCGAGGGCGCGATCCTGCCGGACCTGCCCGGCGAGTTCTATCTCTTCGTCCACGGGCGCGGCGGCTCCGTCACGCGGAGAATCGTGTGCGAGAAGCGCTGGCAGAAGGACGGGCTTGTCGGCGTGCGGTTCATCCAGCGCCTGGACGAGGCCGACTTCGACCGGCTGGTGGCGGCGGACCCGTCGCCGCACTGAGGCGGTGCCTCAAAAATTCGCCTGAAATTTCATCGATTGCATACACCGGAACCTCACGCCCCTGTGTCATAACGGGCCGTCGCGATGTGGGACGTTGCTGTTCCATATTGCGCCAGTGAATTCAGGTTCGGTGGGCAGAACAGACCCTCCGGCTACGTACAAGGGTAAGATGATGGCGAAGACCGTACTGGTTATTGATGACGATCCGACACAGCGCCGCCTGCTGCAGGCCGCCGTGGAGAAGGCAGGCTTTGCCTGCCGCACGGCGCCGGACGGCGAGACCGGGATTGCGGTGGCTGCCGATGCCAAGGATGGCGTCGATGTCGTGCTGCTCGACCTGACCATGCCGGGCCTGTCGGGCCTCGACACGCTGGAGCGCCTGTCGAACAAGCGTCCCGACCTGCCGGTGATCATGCTGACCGCGACAAGCGGTATCGACACGATCGTCCAGTCGATGCGCCGCGGCGCGGTGGACTTCATCGTCAAGCCGGCCAATCCGGAACGCGTGGTTGTCTCCATCCGCAACGCTCTCAAGATGCAGTCGCTGACCGGCGAAGTGAAACGCCTGTCACGCAAGGCCGAGGGCGGCATGAGCTTCGAGGACATGATTGCCTCGGCCGCACCGATGCGCCAGGTGGTTCGCCTCGCCGAGCGCGCCGCAGCGTCTGATATCCCCGTGCTCATCCTCGGTGAAAGCGGCGTCGGCAAGGAAGTCGTCGCCCGTTGCATCCAGGGCGCGTCGGGCCGCGCCGGCAAGCCCTTCGTGACCGTCAATTGTGGCGCGATCCCCGAAAACCTCGTCGAGTCGATCCTGTTCGGCCATGAGAAGGGCGCCTTTACAGGGGCCGTCTCGAAAGCGCCGGGCAAGTTCGTCGAGGCCGATGGCGGCACGCTGTTCCTCGATGAAGTGGGCGAACTGCCTCTCGACGCCCAGGTCAAGCTGCTCCGCGCCCTGCAGGAAGGGGAGGTGGATGCCGTCGGCTCGCGCCGCCCGACCAAGGTGGATGTGCGCATCATCTCGGCGACCAATCGCGACCTCGCCGCGCAGGTGGCCGAGGGCACGTTCCGCGAAGACCTGTTCTACCGGCTCAATGTCTACCCCGTGGACATGCCGTCCTTGCGCGAACGCCGCGACGATATCCCGGCGCTGGTCGAGCATTTCGTGACACGGTTCAATGCAAGCGAAGGCGCGAAAGTGTCCGGCGTCGCCGATGACACGCTGAAAATGCTGTACGCTTTCGACTGGCCCGGCAATGTGCGCCAGCTGGAGAATGCCGTCTTCCGCGCCGTCGTGCTGTGTGAGGGCGACCTCCTGCAGCCACAGGACTTCCCGCAGATCTCCGGCCAGATGCCCGATCTCGACAGCCTGCCGGCAACGCCGGTGGCGGCCAATGCGGTGCCGACTGCGCCGCTGGCAGCGAACGATGCCAGCCCTGTCGCGACGGGCAGCAGTCCGGTCAGTATCACCGACGCGCATGGCGAACTGCGTGCGCTGACGGATATCGAACAGGACATCCTGCAATATGCGATCGCGTTCTATGACGGCCATATGAGCGAAGTCTCGCGCCGTCTCGGCATTGGCCGTTCGACGCTTTACCGCAAGGTGCGCGAATACGATCTCGACGTTCGCAACGAACGCGAAGCGGGCTAGGTACACGGCCGCACCGAATTGAAGCGCCCCGGAGTGCATTGCGCTTCGGGGCGTTTCCGTTCCGGGCAGGACAGTGCAAGACTAGACCAGTGCGGCCTTGACCATTTCGCCGATCTTGCGGGCGTCGGCTTCGCGCGGGCTGCCGGCCTTCCATGCGATGCCGACCTGCCGTCCGATAACCGGCGTGGTGAACTCGCGCACCGCCACGTCATGGCCGATGGCGAGACCGTGATCCATTGCCAGCCGGGGGAGGAGGGAGACGCCGAGCCCGCCGGCCACCATGTTGACCAGCGTGCCGAGAGAGGTTGCTGCAACCTGTCCGGCATGGCTGCCGGTCTTCAGGCGGCAGATGGACAGGGCATGGTCGCGCAGGCAATGGCCGTCCTCGAGCAGGAGAATGTCCTCCTCGGCGAGATCGTCCGGCGAGAGGCCGTTCTTCATGGCGAGCGGGTGGCTCGTGGATGACGCGAACAGGAATTCATCATCGAACAAAGGCAGGGTCTCGATGCCCGGGGCGTCCCAGGGCAGGCCGATCAGGGCGGCGTCCAGTGTGCGGGTTCGAAGCTGGTCGATGAGGCGGGTCGTCTTGTCTTCGTGCAGGTAGAGCTTGAGGTCGGGATAGGCGTCGCCGAGCGCCCGAACGGCCTGCGGCAGGACAAACGGGGCGATGGTCGGGATTGCCCCGAGATGGAAGGGGCCGGTCAGCAGGGCACCGGCGCTCTGGACAGCCTGGACGAGGGCGTGGGCATCAGCGATGAGGGCGCTGGCACGCGATGCGGCCAGTTCTCCGGCATGCGTCAGGCGCGCGCCGCGCGCTTCGCGATCGGCCAGCCGGACGCCGAGCAGTTCTTCCAGTTCCTTGATGCCGGCCGAGAGAGTCGGCTGGGTTACGTAGCAGGCTTCGGCGGCGCGCGAGAAGGAGCCGGTATCGCCGAGCGCGGTGAGAAACTGGAGCTGTCTGAGGGTCGGAATTGCCATAGAATGCATTTATATCACCGGCAGAGAATATCAATTATTCTTTTGGGTAAAATCGCGGCAAACGCATTTTTATCGGGCCTCCACCGGGTCCGCAAAAAAATAGTAATTGCAACAGGAGACCTCCCATATGCTCGGCATTGGACAGAAACTTCCCGATTTCAAGATCACCGGCGTGAAACCAAAATTCATGCAGCATGAAGAAAACGGCGTCAGCGCGTTCGAAGCGCTCGACCAGAACAGCTTTGAAGGCAAGTGGAAGGTCATCTTCTTCTACCCGAAAGACTTCACCTTCGTCTGCCCGACAGAGATCGCTGAATTCGCTCGCCTGAACGGCGAATTCGAAGACCGCGATGCGGTCGTTCTCGGCGGTTCGACCGACAACGAATTCGTGAAACTGGCCTGGCGCCGTGAGCATGCGGATCTGGCCGAACTGCCAATCTGGCAGTTTGCCGACACGACCGGCTCGCTGGTGGACGGTCTTGGCGTGCGCAATGAAGAAGAAGGCGTTGCCTATCGCGCGACCTATGTTGTCGATCCACACAATGTGATCCAGCACGTCTACGTGACCAACCTGAATGTCGGCCGCAACCCGTCGGACACGCTGCGCGTGCTCGACGCGCTGCAGACCGACGAGCTCTGCCCGTGCAACCGCCAGGTTGGCGGCGACACGCTGGTCCTCGCAGCCTAGTCGCGGGTTTCCGCGTTCCATAGCGCAAACCGGGATGACCGGCCTGTCCTCTCTATCGGGAGGCTGGTCATCCTGCCTGCGCACAAGCGGTCCGGTGCGCTGCCGCATGACGCTCACCGGATGGCTCCTTACCTCCACTCCTGTCTGAAAGGATGCCTTGATGTCGCTCGACACCCTGAAATCCCAAATGCCGGACTACGCCAAGGACCTGAAACTGAACCTTGGCTCGCTGGCGAACGAAACCATCCTGACCGAACAGCAGAAATATGGCGCCATGCTGGCCGCCGCTCATGCTGTCGGTGAACCGCATACACTGCGTGCGCTGGAAGCCGAGGTGCGTGACAAGCTGAGCCCGGAAGCGGTGAAAGCGGCCAAGGCCGCCAGCGCGATCATGGGCATGAACAATGTCTATTACCGCACGACTCACCTTTTCTCGAATGCGACCTACAAGACCGTGCCGGCGAAGCTGCGCATGAACGTGATCGGCGCGCCGGGCATCGAGAAGGCCGATTTCGAGCTTTACGCGCTCGTCGTGTCGGCGGTGAATGGCTGCGGCATGTGCCTTGATGCGCACGAGGCCGAGTTGCGCAAGCACGGCCTTACCACAGACCAGATCCAGGCCGGTGTCCGCATCGGTTCGGTCGTCAATGCGGTTGCCCGCGTCATGGCTGCGGAATCGGCTCTGGCCGCCGTGCCTGCCTGAGCCCAGACACTTGCTTGAGCAGCGCGCCCCCGGAGCCAGGCTTCGGGGGCGCTTTTCTTGAGAAGGCCGTGTATTCGCGCGCCGATAGCATCGCTCGACTCAAGGATTCAGAAAAGCAGGTGATGATTTCAGGCGCGGTCCGACATTGATTTGATGTAATGTCAGCTGGATTGGTGCGATTTCCCGGTCAACTTCAGCGCGCGATGCATCGCTACAACACCTGCCGGCAAGCTACTGATTCACAAGGACAAAATACACCATTCCCATGCCCGCCCAAGCACATGTTCCGCCACGTTCCCCATGTGTGCATTCTATGTTCCGATCCGGCATGGTTGTGGATATTTCGATTCACCCAGTCAGCCCATTGAGGCCCATCCTCACCCATGATATTCCAAATTTACACATGGTTTACCCATGCTGGGGTTTAGGCATAATAATTACAGGGTTGGCGGGTGTTTGTTTCCACCTACGAGAGCGCTATTGATGCAAAAGGCCGGGTTTCGATCCCCGCGCCCTTTCGTGCAGCGCTTGGCGGCGGCACCCGTATTTTCCTCTGGCCAGCGCTGGACGGATCGGGCTGCCTCGAGGGCGGCGGCGAAGCCCTGATGGCCATGTACCGGGCCACCCTGACGCGCCTGGCTCCGCAGTCCGACGTCCGCAAGGCGCTGGTGACGCGCATCATTGCGGGTTCGGCCGATTTGAAGATGGACGAAACCGGGCGGATCAAGCTGCCAGAAGACCTCTGCAAGGCGGCCGACCTGACGGACCGGATCAAGTTCGCGGGCAATATCGACAGTTTCCAGATATGGAATCCTGAAAAGCACGCTGCCTTCAACTCTGCCATGGCGACGGCTGCGGCCGCCCCCGAAACACTGGCCGCTTTTGGCCGGGCCTATTCCGAGGTCCTTCACCAGCAGGGTGCCGGTGCCTATCCGGCCCCGAAACTGGTTGACGGGAGCGAAGGCTGATGAGCGCACGCCACATTTCTGCCCGTCCGCAGGCCTCCGGGCACAATCCTGTGATGATGGACGAAGTCCTCACCTGGCTGGCGCCGCAGGATGGTGACCTGATTGTCGACGGCACCTTTGGCGGTGGCGGATATACGCGGGCGATCCTGCTGGCCGCGAAATGCCATGTGCTGGCGATTGATCGCGACCTCGACGCAATCCAGCGAGCCGAAAAACTTGCTGCGGAAACACCGCGCCTGACTCCGCTGCTTGGCCGGTTCGGCGAAATGGATGCGCTGGTGATCAATGCCGGACATGCGTCCGTCGATGGTGTCGTGCTGGATATCGGCGTTTCGAGTTATCAGATCGATGAGGGCGAACGGGGCTTCTCCTTCATGAAGGATGGCCCGCTGGACATGCGCATGGGCGCTGCCGGGCCGACGGCGGCCGATGTCGTCAACACGATGTCCGAGCGCGACTTGGCCAATATCATCTTCCGGCTTGGCGAAGAGCGCCAAGCGCGGCGGATCGCGCGCCATATCGTGCAGCGCCGGGCCCAGCAGCCTTTTGAAACAACGGCGGACCTCGCCGATGCGGTGGAAGTGGCCGTCGGTGGGCGCCGGGGCGCGCGCACCCATCCGGCGACCCTGACCTTCCAGGCCATCCGCATGTACGTGAACGACGAGCTCGGCGAGCTGGCCCGTGCCTTGTGCGCTGCCGAGCGCATCCTGCGTCCCGGCGGGCGGCTGGTGATCGTTGCCTTCCATTCGCTGGAAGACCGTATGGTGAAGCAATGGTTACGCGACCGGGCCGGCAAGCAGGGCGGGGGCTCGCGCCACATGCCGTTGATGGCCAAAGGGCCGGACCCGACGTTCGAACTCGCTGTTTCCAAAGCAATTGTGCCTTCTGATAAGGAAGTGGAAGGCAATCCGCGCGCACGCTCAGCCAAGCTGCGGGCCGCAATCCGTACCAGCGCGCCCGCGATCGAGGAAGACGCCAGCGACGGCATGAACCTGCCGCCCCTGTCGGACCTGGAGGATGTGGCATGAGTCGACGCGCTTTCCTGTTCGGAATCCTGGTTGTGGGCTTGCTGATCGTGAGCCTGTACCGTGCGAAATACGGTGCCAAGGACACAGCGTCCGAGATCATGGCTGTTGAAGCGCAGATCGAGGATGCGCTGCACGAAAAAGCGCTGCTCGAGACCGAACTGTCTCATATGAGCCGGCGCGAGTGGATTGAGGAATATGCCCGTGGCGAACTGGGCATGGCACCGCCACGGCCTGACCAGATTGCCGGGGAATCCGATCTCGACGCGGTTGTCGGCCTGCCGGTCGCGTCCGGCACGACGCCTGAACCGGAACAGGCGGAGGGCGACAGATGACCGAGCGCGCCCGCGACCGGACACGGCTGGTAGGACTCGGCCTCAGCGCCCTCTTCGTCATCCTGGCGGGCAAGGGCGGCTATCTCGCGGTCTCCTCCACACCAGCCCATGCCCACAGCGTTGCGAAGGTGGATGCGCCGGTTCGCGCCGATATCGTCGACCGCAATGGCGAACTCCTGGCGACATCCGTGACTGCCTATTCGCTGGTCGCCAACCCGAAACTGATCTGGGATGCCGGCGATGTTGCCCGGTCGCTGACGAGCGTGTTTCCGGACATTGAGGTCACCGACCTGACTGAAAACCTGTCGAACGAGGCGCGTGAGTTTGTCTATGTCAAACGCGGCCTCACGCCCCGCCAGCGCAAGGCCGTGTTCGACCTCGGCCTTGAAGGCCTGCGGTTCGAGGAAGAGAGCCGCCGGGCCTATCCGCGCGGCACGCTGGCCGGTCACCTGCTGGGCTATACGAATGTCGACGGCAAGGGCATTAGCGGCATCGAATATGCGCTGGACGACCGGTTGAGCCGCGGCGGCGAACCCCTTCGCCTGACCATCGACAATAGTGTCCAGTCTGCCGTGGAATCGGAATTGTCAGCCGCAGCCGCCGAGCATGACATCGAGGGCGGCGCCGTGATCCTGATGGATGCCCATTCCGGCGAAGTGCGCGCCATGGCGAGCTGGCCGCCAGTCGATGCCAACCGGGCGCTGGAGCTGAAGCGCGATGACGCCGCCCAGCTGAACCGGGCAACCGGGGCAGTGTACGAGCTCGGCTCGGTGTTCAAGCCGTTCACGGTGGCTGCCGCACTGGAATCGGGCGCGATCAAGCCGACGGACCTTTTCGACGTGAAGACGCCGATGGAGATACGCGGCTACCAGATTCACGACCTGCATCCGATTGGCGGCCCGGCCAGTGTCACCCGGATCATCTCGGAAAGCTCGAACCTCGGAACGGTGCATATCAATGCCAAGCTGGGTCCGCGTCGCCAGAAGGCGTTTCTGGAAGCCCTGGGCCTGATGGATCGCGCGCCGCTCGAACTGGCCGGCAGTGCGAAGCCGATCCTGCCCGAACGGTTCGACGACCTGTCGGCGGCGACCGTGTCCTATGGGCACGGAATCGCAGTGACGCCGATGTCATTCCTTGATGCGTTCTCGGCATTTGCCAATGGCGGCGAGCGCGCCATGCCGACGCTTGTCATGGACGAGACGCGCAAGGTGGCCCCGGTGCGGGTGATGTCGGCGCTGACGACCGACATGGTCAATGTGATGATGCGCGAAGCGGTCGTGAACGGCACGGGCAAGCGGGCCGATGTCGCCGGCTATGGTGTCGCCGGCAAGACCGGCACGGCGGAAAAGCCGGTCGATGGCGGCTATGACGACACCCGCAACGTGACCAGCTTTGCGGCCATATTTCCTTATGACCGCCCGCAATATGCCCTGATCGTGACATTGGATGAGCCCAAGGCAGGGGCGGAGCGTGGCGATACGGCTGCGCTGAACGCAGCGCCGACGGCCGGACGCATCATCGAACGTGTCGCGCCTCTGCTCGGGCTCGCCCCGCATTTCGAAGGTGTCCGGCCTGCCGGTGCTGAACTCCGCTCTGCATCTGATGAGAGGAGTTCCCTGTGAAGCTGAGAGACCTGTTTCCCCTCGCCGAAGACGGCGATACCGAAATCACCGGCATGACGGCGGACAGCCGCAAGGTGCAGCCGGGCTTCCTGTTCGCGGCCCTGCAGGGCACCGTGTCGGACGGGCGCAAGTTCGTGCCTCAGGCGGTCGAAGCGGGCGCAGCGGCGATCCTGTCGGATGGCGGCGTCGAGAAAGTGCCGGTGCCGCACGTGATCGCCGACGAGCCGCGCCTGGCGCTGGCGCTTGCGGCGAAGCGGTTCCATGCCTCGCAACCGGAGACAGTGGTTGCGATTACCGGCACGAACGGAAAATCATCCACCGTGGATTTCCTGCGCCAGATCTGGACGCGGGCCGGGCTGGGCGCCGCCTCGATGGGCACGCTGGGCGCGATCGGCCCGGGCGGCAAGATCGATGTCGGCCACACGACGCCGGATCCGGTAACGATCCACGAAACGCTGCGCGAGCTGGTGCGCCAGGGTGTGACGCATTGCGCGATGGAAGCCTCGAGCCACGGTCTCGAACAGTTCCGCCTCGACGGCGTTGACCTGGCGGCGGTGGCCTTCCTCAATTTCACGCAGGACCATCTCGATTATCACGCCACGATGGAAGCCTATCTCGACGCCAAGCTGCGCCTGTTCCGCGAGTTCGGACGCCACGGCATGCCGGCCATCGTGAATGCCGACAGCGACCATCGCGAGGTGTTCGAGGCGGCAGCGAAAGAGGCGGGCCTCCAGGTCGTGTCGTTCGGCTGGCGCGGCGAGGACCTGTGGATCGACGAAATCATGCCGCGCGCCACCGGGCAGGTGCTGACCCTGTTCTGGCGCGATGTGGAGCACAAGCCGCTGGAACTGCCGCTGATCGGCGAGTTCCAGGCGCTGAACGCGCTGGCCGCAGCGGCGATTGCGCTGTCGCTCGGCCTGTCGTTCGAGCAGGTCGCAGACGGGCTGACCCATCTCCAGCCGGTCAAGGGCCGTCTGGAACTGGTCGGCAAAACGGATGCCGGGGCAGGGGTGTTCGTGGATTACGCCCATACGCCTGACGGGCTGGATGTGCTGCTGCGCGCCGTGCGCCCACACACCGCCGGACGCCTCAAGGTGATCTTCGGCTGCGGCGGCGACCGCGACGCCAAGAAGCGTCCGATCATGGGCGAGATTGCGACGCGCCAGGCTGATGACGTCATCGTCACCGACGACAATCCCCGCACGGAAGATGCGGCGACCATTCGCAAGGCCGTGCTCGCCGGTGCGCCGGGTGCGCGCGAGATCGGCGACCGGGAGCTGGCGATCCGCACGGTGATCGCGGAACTGAAAAAGGGCGACACGCTGGTGATCGCCGGCAAGGGCCACGAAACCGGCCAGATTGTCGGCAAGACGGTGATCCCGTTTTCCGACCAGGACACGGCGCTGTCGGCGCTGGCAGGGGAGCACGCATGAGCCAGCTTCTCTGGACCTCCGAGGAAATCGCGCTGGCAACCGGCGGCACGGCCAGTGACCCGTTCTGGGTATCGGGTACGATCTCGATCGACACGCGCACACTGGTGCCGGGCGACCTGTTCGTGGCGCTGCAGGACCAGCGTGACGGGCATGATTTTGTCGAAGCCGCCTTCAAGGCCGGTGCAGCCGGCGCGCTCGTGTCGAAACCCGTCGCGGGTGGCCCGACCATTATGGTCGAAGACGTGCTGGCAGCGCTGGAAATGATGGGGATCGCGGCGCGGGCCCGGTCCGGCGCGATCCGCACGGCGGTGACTGGCAGCGTGGGCAAGACCAGCGTCAAGGAAATGCTGGCGCGGATCTATCGCGCCGCCGGCCCTGCGCACTGGAACGTCAAGAGTTTCAACAACCACTGGGGTGTGCCGCTGACGCTGGCGCGGATGCCGGAAGCGACCGAGCGCGCGGTCTTCGAGATCGGCATGTCGACGCCCGGCGAGATTGCGCCGCGCAGCCATATGGTGCGGCCGCATGTGGGAATCGTGACCTGCATTGCCGGTGCACATCTCGAAGGCCTGGGCAGCCTCGAAGCCGTGGCCAATGAGAAGGCGGATATTTTCGCCGGCATGGAAGCGGGCGGCACGTTCATCCTGCCAGCCGATGATGCCTTCCTCGACCAGTTGTCAGCGCGGGCGCGTGAGCTCTGCCCGACGGGGAACCTCGAAACCTTCGGCACGGCGGAAGACGCCACGGCGCGGGTGACGGGATATGAAACAGACGGCGTGACCAGCCGCATCAGCATCGATGTGATCGGTCAGCGTGCGGAACTGGAAATTGCCGCAGTCGGCAAGCATTGGGCGCTCAACGCGGCGGCGGCATTGCTGGCGGCAAGCCAGACGGGGCGGTCGGTTGCTGACTGCGCTGAAGCCCTGTCCGGCTATTCGCCGCCGCCGGGGCGCGGCACTGTAGAACAGGTCGCCCTGCCGCAGGGCGGCCAGTTCACGCTGGTCGACGATGCCTACAATGCCAATCCGGCCAGCATGCGCGCCGCCCTCTCGGCGCTGGCGCAGCGCAAGGGCGGCCGCCGCCTTGTCGTACTCGGCGAGATGCTGGAAATCGGCGAGGAGTCAGCACGCGAGCATGCCGGGCTTGCGCCGGATATTGTCGCGAGCGGAGCAGAAGGGGTCTTCCTTGCGGGTGACAAAATGACTCACCTTGCAGAGGCGCTTCCGCCCAGTCTTCAGCAGGTATGGGCACCCAAGGCAGATGAGCTGTGGAATGCACTGCTAAACGCAGTGAGAGATGGCGACGTGCTATTGCTCAAAGGGTCGAATGCCTCCGGAATGGGACTTATCGCAGACCGCTTGCGCCAAAGAAGTGCAGCGGCTGGTTTGGGCAAGATGGATAGCAGCGACGAAGACGCTGCAGAGGTCAGGTGATGCTGTACGAATGGCTGGCCGCAGATAGCGGTTTCTTCAACCTACTGAACTATATCACCTTCCGCGCCGGCGCAGCCGTTGTGACGGCGTTCCTGGTGACAGTGGTGTTTGGTGACGCGATCATCAACATGCTCCGGGCCCGGCAGGGCAAGGGACAGCCGATCCGTGACCTGTCGCTGGAAGCGCAGATGTCGAAGCAGGGCACGCCCACGATGGGCGGCGTCCTGATCTGGCTCGGCCTGCTGGTCGGCGTGCTGCTCTGGGGCAATCTCACCAATCCCTATGTCTGGGTCGTGCTGTTCGTGACACTGTCCTACGCACTGCTCGGATTTCTCGACGATTATGCCAAGGTCGCCAAGGAGAGCGCCGAAGGCGTCTCCGCGCGGGCACGCCTGCTGATCGGTTTCGCCATTGCCGCTGTCGCCTGTGCATTCGTGATGGGCCTGCACGGGGCGCACACGCCCGCCGGGCATGCCGATTGGGGGCCGCTGAACGGCCTGGCCGAACAGATCGCCAGCCTTGCGCCGACCACCTCGGTGGAGCCGGCAGACCCGGCCTTTTCGGGCGGCGTTGCGGTGCCCTTCGTGAACAATTATTTCCTGCCTCTGGGCGGCTTCTTCATCCTGTTCGGTATGATCGTCGTCGTCGGCAGCGCCAATGCGGTGAACTTCACCGATGGCCTCGACGGACTGGCCATCGTGCCGATGACTTTTGCCGCCGCTGCCTATGCGATGATCGCCTATCTCACGGGTAACTTCGTTTTCGCCGAATATCTCGGCATCCAGTTCGCGCCGGGTGCCGGCGAGATTGCCGTCCTGCTGGGCGCAATGATCGGCGCGGGCATGGGCTTCCTCTGGTACAATGCCTATCCGGCCAAAGTGTTCATGGGCGATACCGGTTCGCTCGGCCTTGGCGGCATGCTGGGGATCGTGGCCGTGGCGACCAAGCACGAGTTTGCACTGGTCGTCATTGGCGGCCTGTTCGTGCTTGAGGCCCTGTCGGTGATGCTGCAGATCGGCTGGTTCAAGATCACCAAACGCCTGACCGGCGAAGGCCAGCGCATCTTCCTGATGGCCCCGCTGCACCATCACTTCCAGAAAAAGAACTGGCCGGAAACGCGCGTCGTCGCGCGCTTCTGGATCCTGTCTGTCCTGTTCGCCCTCGCGGGCCTCGCAACATTGAAGCTGAGGTAACCGCAACCCATGATCCCCATTACGGAATACGCAGGACGGGATGTCGCCGTGTTCGGCCTTGGCCGGACAGGCCTCAGCGCAGCAAAAGCGCTGAAGGCTGGCGGCGCGCGCGTGCATGCGTGGGACGACAATGAGGATATACGCAACAAGGCCGAAGCGGCCGGCATGACGCTGTCGGATATCAACAAGCGCGACTGGCAGACCTTTGCCGCGCTCGTCCTGTCGCCGGGCATCCCCTACAAGTTCCCGCAACCGCACCGGATCGTCCGCATGGCCGAGATGACCGGCGTGCCGGTCGTCGGCGACATGGAACTTTTCGCGCGGGCGGTGCAGTCGCTGCCGGAACGTGGCCGACCGAAGATCATCGGCATCACCGGGACCAACGGGAAATCGACCACGACGGCGCTGATCGGGCATATCCTGAAGCAGGCTGGCCGAGACGCGCGCATCGGCGGCAATATCGGCACTGGCGTGCTGGATCTGGCCGCCCTGCACGCCAATGCCGTCTATGTGCTGGAACTCTCGTCCTACCAGCTCGACCTGGTGAAGAGCCTGCACTGCGATATTGCCGTGCTGCTGAACATGAGCCCGGACCATCTCGACCGTCATGGCGGCATGGAAGGCTACCAGGCAGCCAAGATGCGCATCTTCCAGAACCAGCAGAAGGGTGACGTGGCGATTGTCGGCTTCGACGATGTCATCACGCAGTCAATCGCGATCGGTCTTGCGGGTCATGGCCCGGGCCGTGTCGTGCATGCGTCCTCGACTTATACGCTGGGCCGCGGCGTCAGCGCGATTGATGACCGCCTGTATGACAACCAGTCCGGCAAGGCCGAGCTGATCGGCAACCTGGGCGAATGTCCCTCATTGCCCGGCAAGCACAATCACCAGAATGCAGCTGCGGCCTATGCGGCCTGCCGGGCGCTCGGCATCGAACAGCACGTCATCATGGCGGGGCTCAAGTCTTTCCCGGGCCTGCCGCACCGGCTGGAAAACGTCGGAGAAGTGGACGGTGTGCGCTTCATAAATGATTCCAAGGCGACCAATGCCCAAGCCGCCGAGCAGGCACTGAGGGCGTTCAAGAATGTCTACTGGATCGCTGGCGGCGTGGCGAAAGCAGACGGGATCGAGCCGCTGCAATCCCTGTTCCCGAACGTGGCGAAAGCTTACCTTATAGGCGAAGCCGAAAATGCCTTTGCTGCGACGCTGAAGGGCAAGGTTGCGCTGCAGAAGTGCGGGACGCTTGAAAAGGCCGTCGAGGCGGCGCTACGCGATGCGCGGGCCGCAGGCGAAGACAATCCCATTGTGTTGCTGTCGCCAGCCTGTGCCAGTTTTGACCAGTTCCACGACTTCGAGCATCGCGGCGATGTGTTTCGCTCGATTGTCCAGGCCATGATGCCGAACGAGATCAGGGTGACGGCTTGAACCCAGCACCGACCGCCTTGCAGTTTGCCCGGTCCGACACGTCGTGGCTGACCGAATGGCGGCGCACGGTGGACCGGGGGCTGATGGGGGGCGCGTTTTTCCTGATCGCCATCGGCCTGTTGATGTCGCTGGCGGCAGGTCCGACGGCGGCAATCCGCATCGGTTACGAGAACGAATATTTCTTTGTCATGCGACACGCGGCCTTTGCGGCGGCAGCGGCCGTGATCCTTGTCGGCGTCAGCATGCTCGACCAGACGTGGGCGCGGCGCCTGGCGACGCTGGTATTCCTAACGGCATTGGCGCTGATGGTATGGATCCTTGTGTTCGGGCACGAGGCCAAGGGCGCACAGCGCTGGCTGCGCATTGCAGGCTTTTCCCTCCAGCCGAGCGAGATGATCAAACCGGCGCTGATCGTGCTGAGCGGCTGGCTGCTGGCCCAGCGCGAGACCTATCCGAGCGGCCCCTGGGCGGTGATTGCCTTCATGTTCTACGCGGTGACGCTGGGATTGCTGTTGCTGCAACCGGACGTGGGCCAGGCGGCGCTGCTGACGGCCGCGTTCGTCATCACCTTCTTCATCAGCGGCCTGCCCTGGAAATGGGCCGCTGCGTTTGCGGGCGGCGGCGTGTCGCTGGCCGGCCTGCTCTACGCGCTGCTGCCGCATGTGCGCGCGCGGGTGAACAGTTTCGTCGACCCATCGGCCTATGACACCTACCAGATCGACAAGGCGGCCGAAGCCATCGGGCGGGGCGGCCTGTTCGGCGTCGGGCCGGGGGAGGGCCAGGTCAAGGCGAGCCTGCCGGATGCGCATACCGATTTCATCTTCTCCGTAATGGTCGAGGAATTCGGGCTCGTGGCTGCGATTGTCCTGCTGGTCGTTTTCACATTGATGGTGCTTCGCGGCTTCCGCGCCGCAGCGCGGCTGGACGACGGTTATGCCCGGGCGGCGGCGGCCGGATTGTTTTCCCTGTTCGGGCTTCAGGCTGCCATCAACATCGCCGTCAACGTTGCCCTTATCCCGCCAAAAGGGATGACACTGCCTTTTGTTTCATATGGCGGCTCGTCAATGATCGGCACAGCATTGACTCTCGGGCTTGCACTGGCCCTTGTGCGCGGACAGGGTACGCGCACAAGAGGCAGGTATGGGTGACGTAAACACCGGAAAACTGGTGATAATTGCGGCAGGTGGCACCGGCGGGCACATGTTCCCGGCGCGAGCCTTTGCCGATGAAATGCGTGCGCGCGGCTGGACGGTCGGATTGATCTCCGACTATCGCGGCCTGCGCTATGCCAGCGACTTTCCGGCCGAGTGGAAAGAAGAGGTGAAGGCGGCTTCGCCGAATTTTCGCAAGCCGTGGACCCTTCCGGCGGCGGCACTGAAAATCAAGTCAGGCATCAACCGGGCCGTCCGCCTGATCGATCGGACGAAACCTGCGCTCGTGGCGGGCTTTGGCGGCTATCCGGCCTATCCTGCACTGGCGGCTGCGAAAAAGCGGAAGGTGCCGATCATCATTCATGAGCAGAATGCCGTGCTGGGGCGGGTGAACCGCCAGTTCGCCCAGCACGCCAAACTGGTGGCCAGCGGATTCAACCGGCTCGACTTCCTGCCGCCCGGCGCAGCCCACATGCCGATCGGCAATCCGGTGCGCGCACCGATCGTCGCGATGCGCGACGCGCCGTATCCGCCCACCGACGGCAAACTGGTCCTGTTCGTCACCGGCGGCAGCCAGGGCTCGAGCATCATTGGCGATACGGTTCCGCTGGCGATTGCCAATTATTTCCCGGCCTCGCTGCGCGGGCGCCTGAAGGTGGTGCAGCAGGTGCGGGAGGAGCAGATGGAGGGCGTGCGCAACATCTATCGCCGCGCACAGGTCGATGCAGACCTGGCACCCTTTTTTGCCGACATGCCGGAACGCCTGGCATCGGCGCACCTTGTCGTGGCCCGGTCAGGTGCTGGCACGGTGAGCGAACTGGCGGTTGTCGGGCGGCCTTCGATCCTGATCCCGCTGGCGATTGCGATGGATGACCACCAGTCAGCGAATGCCGAGGCGCTCACCGATGTCGACGCTGCGGATGTGATCCTCGAGAGCAATCTCTATCCGAAGCTGCTGGGCAGCCTGATTGCGGTGCGCCTGGAGCATGGCGACGACCTGCGCCAGCGCGCGGCGGCGGCCAGGTCGGTCGGCAAGGTCAACGCCGCGAGCGATCTCGCCGACATGGCCGAGCGTGTGGCCGAGCTATGAAGCCCGGCCGGATTCGGCTACATCGCTGCACTGATCTGGAGACTTAATCATGACTTCACCCACCCCTTTCGATCTCGGTCCCGCACATATCGTCGGCATTGGCGGTATCGGCATGTCGGGCATTGCCGACGTGATGCTGACCATGGGCTACCAGGTCCAGGGTTCGGACATATCCGACAGTGCCAATGTGCAGCGCCTGCGGGAGAAGGGGGCCAATATCTTCATCGGCCATCGCGGCGAGAACGTGAAGGGTGCGGGCACGGTGATCATTTCCTCGGCGATCCGGAAGGACAATCCGGAAGTGCTGGCGGCGCGGGCAGCGGGGATTCCAGTTGTGCGCCGGGCCAATATGCTGGCCGAGATCACGCGGCTCAAATACACGGTCTGCGTGGCGGGCACCCATGGCAAGACAACGACGACCAGCATGGTGGCCTGCCTGCTGGACGGCTGCGGCATCGATCCGACGGTGATCAATGGAGGGATCATCCATGCCTATGGGTCGAACTACAAGGCGGGCGAGAGCGACTGGATGGTCGTTGAAAGCGACGAAAGCGACGGGACGTTCGCCAAGCTGCATCCGACCTGTGCCATCGTGACGAATATCGACCCGGAGCACATGGACCATTACGGCTCCATGGATAAGTTGCGCGAAGCCTTTGATACCTTTGTGGAAAATCTTCCGTTCTATGGGTTCGCAGTACTCTGCACCGACCATCCTGAAGTGCAGGACCTGGCCGCGCGGGTCACGGACCGGCGGCGGATCAGCTATGGTTTCAACCGGCAGGCCGATGTTCGCGCGGTGAACCTGAAGACCGACCTTGACGGCGCGCATTTCGATGTCGCGCTGCGGCGTCCGGGCTCTGCCACACCGCGCGTGATCACGGATCTGACGCTGCCAATGGCGGGCGAGCACAATGTGCAGAACGCGCTGGCGGCGATCACCGTGGCACTGGAACTGGGCGCAACCGACGACCAGATTCGGGCCTCTCTGGTAGGGTTTGGCGGGGTGAAGCGGCGGTTCACGACGGTGGGGGAATGGGCGCCCGAAGGGGGTGGCAAGGGTGTGGTGCGGATCATCGACGACTACGGCCACCACCCGGTCGAGATCACTGCCGTGTTGAAGGCCGCACGTTCCATGCTTGGCCAGGGCCAGCTGATCGCCGTCTGCCAGCCGCACCGCTATACGCGCCTGCGAGACCTGTTCGACGACTTCTCGCGCTGCTTCGATGCGGCTGACGAAGTGTTCGTCGCGCCGGTCTATGAGGCCGGTGAGGCCCCGATTGAGGGCATCACGCACGAGACGCTGGTTGCCAGCATCAAGCGGCACGGCCACCGGGGCGCACATGTGCTCGGGTTGCTGGACGAATTGCCCGAGGCCATCCGGGGCATCGCCAAGCCAGGCGGCATGGTTGTCTGTCTCGGGGCAGGCGACATCACCAAATATGCCAGCGAGTTGGCGGCCAAGCTCTAGGCGGCTTCGGGTTTCCCCGACGCCAAGCATGCGGCCGGGCCCAAAGACCTTTCCTCGCGCTGCGGAATATCGCACGATTGCGCCTGAGCGTCGGATCGAACGCACCGGGAGACTAACATATGAGCGATTACGCAGATCCGTCCTTACCGGCGGCTGAGGGCCAGATGGCCGAGATAGAAAAGGCCCTTCACGGCGACCGGTATATCGGAGAAGGCGGCGCCACCGGAAAGACGGGACTTTCCTGGGCCTGGTTCGAATGGGCCCGCAATCCGTACTATATCCTGATCGTGATCTACATATTCGCGCCCTATTTCGCCCGGGACATTATCGGGGGCGACCTGCTGGCCAGCGGTACTCTGGATGGCTTGTCCCCCGAGAAAGCCCGGGCCGTGGCGGGGGCACAAGGACAAGCGACCGTGGCGTCGGTCACCAAATGGGCTGGTGTGATCGCTGCGCTGACGGCCCCCTTCCTTGGGGCAGCCTTTGACCGCGGCCTGAAGCGCAAACCCTTCCTCTTCCTGAACCTGGGCATCATCGCCGCTTCCAGTTTCCTGCTCTGGTGGGCCATGCCGGGCGGCGCAGGCTTATCGACGCCCATGATCATGGGGCTTCTGATCGTCGCCTATGTTGCCTATACCTACAGCGAAGTGGCGCACAATTCGATGTTGTCGGATGCGGCCCGCCCCGAGGCCCTGCCGGGTGTTTCCGGCCTTGGCCTGGCGCTTGGAAATGCGGGGGCGACGCTGATGTTCATTGCGCTCGTCATGCTATTCGCCTTGCCAGACGCGATCGGCTGGCCGTTCAAGCAGGCCGCGTTCGGTATCGACACGTCCCAATTTGAGCAGTTCCGCATTGCCGGACCGATATGCGGGGTCTGGATCGTGCTGATGATCTATCCGTTCTTCCGCTACTCGAAAGACACGGGCGTGAAAGGGACGCCGATCATTCCTGCCTTCCGGGATGGTGTACGGGGCGTGATCAACACGGTCAAACGGGCCAGCGAGCACCGCGAGGCGTTCAAGTTCCTGATCGCCCGGACCCTTTATGCCGACGGGATGGCAGCGCTGCTGGCTGTGGGGGCAGTCTATGTCAGCCTGTTCCTTGGCTGGGGCCTGATCGAGCTGACGATCTGCGCCATCTGGGCCTCGATGTGGGCCGTGGTGGGCGGTATTTTCGGTGGCTGGCTCGACCGCAGGATGGGCCCGAAGAATGCGCTGATCTTCGAACTGACAGGGATCGTCCTGATCCTGTTCTTCGGCCTGTCGGTCACGCGCGACTCGATCCTGTATGGCCTGATCGACAATTTCGAGGTGCTGAACTGGCGCTATTTCAGCTCGCTGTCCGATCTGACCTACCTGTTCCAGTATGCACTCATTGCGGTGTTCGCCACGGCGAACATTTCGTCCAGCCGGTCGATGGTGGTGCACGTTGCCCCGGCGCACATGCGCGGGGAATTCTTCGGCCTGTTCGCGATTGCCGGTACGATTACGGTCTGGATGGGCCCGTTGCTGATCGAGTATTTTACCAAATGGTCACAGGACCAGCGCGTGGGCATGTCTGCCATTGCATTGCTGTTCTTCCTGGGGCTGGCGATGCTCACCACTATTCGCGCAAGCGACAAGCCGGCCCCCTGACAGGAAGCCGGTTTTCTGCATTGGCATGAAACTGAAGCCGCCGCCCGGGCCGACTAGCTTGTCGGTCCGAATGACTTGCCGTCATCGTCGGCATCATGCGTGCGGCTGATCTCGTTGACGCGGCGCGGACGCAGGTAGAATTTGTCGTCGACCGTCTTTTCGGTCTTCAGCACGTAGCCGAAGGGGCTTGTGAACGTGTATTCGACTTCGGCCATGATCACAGATCCGGGGGAGGGGATGATGCCCGACGGAACCGTCATCGCGGAGCCCTGGGCATAAGCGGAAATGTTGTAGGCATCTGACCAGGCAACGCGCGGAACGCCGTCTCCATTGTCGACGATGCTGGTGATCCGAAGGTTGGCTTCCGTCGCATCATAAGGTTGCATCATCACTTTTGCCGCGGCGAACATTTCGCCCATGTCGGCATCTGTCACGGTCGCAAGACGGGCGGTCAGGTCGCCGAGGCTGGCGCTGGTGGATGTGACGCGGCGGTCCATGCGCATCAGGAAGCTGAGTTCGATACAGCCGAAATAGATCAGGACCATGACGGGTGCGATGATCGCAAACTCCACCGCCGACACGCCTTGTTCATTATAATGCAGGCCCTGGATGCCACGCCATTTCAAGCGTGGATTAATCCGGGAAAGAAGGGACTTGCGGGACATGAGCTAGTCTCCAAAGGGTTCGTTACGGAACACGGCATTCGCCTGCACCAGGTATTTTGAACCGGTCATGTTGGACAGCGGCGCAGTAATGAAGGGCGTCATCAGGCGCCATTCGTAGAAAACGCGCACGGCCACGATATCATTGGGGCCGCCGGGTTCGTAGGCAAAGTCGCCATCATCGAAATTACCGTCCAGATCGAGCGGACGCTCGAAGTTCGCGGCGCCGAATTCATCAAGTGACTTGACGTCGATGTGCAGTTTTTCGTCACAATCGATCAGGCCGAAAAAGCTGTTGCAGACCGATTCCCGGAAATTCATCTCGTTAAACCCGCTTTCCTGGGCCTGACCCGTGCGGATCTGCCGGGACGCATCGGCTACGGCGTGTTCAAGCACGGTCGAGACGAGAAATATCAGGCAGACTTCGAGCAGGCCGAAGATCAGCAGGAAGAACGGGATGGCGACCATGGCGAATTCGACGGCAGCAGCCCCGCGCCGGTCGCTGGCGTATCTATTCCAGGCCGCGTTCAAGCGCGAAGCAAGGATGCCGAAGCGGAAGCTGACCATTTTAAAACCCCAAACAGACGATTGTCTCTGCGCTAAAGATACCAGACTTGGGTTTGCCGCCGATTTACCGGAAGCATAAAATTTCATCGATCAGGCACCAAAAATGAGCCGCGCCCGCCCGGGAAACGCAAACGACCGCCTCCGAAGAAGCGGTCGTTGCAGCGTACGGAAGGGATCCGGGCCTAGTTGCCACTGTTCAGGTCTTGAGCAGATTTTTGCTGCGTGATTATGGTATCGAAATAGTCGACCTGATCGCCCATGCTCATGACCGAGCGACATTCCGGGGCACAGTCATAGGTGAAATTCTGGCCGGAACGATTCACAGTCACCAGGTTTGACGAATTGACCGTGACAACCACTTCCGTCGAGAAAATCTCGTCGCCTGCCTTGTTGAAAATCATGAGGTTGGTCGTGCCGAACGACTTGCCGGTGATAAAAATGAGGTGCTCATTGTGAACGGCGACGTCGGCGACATTCTTGTTGCCGAGCACGATGCTCGCCGCAGCCCCCTGAATACGAACGGGGACAGTCTTGTTCGCTTCGACGGACAGTTGCCCGGCCGCAGCGGACGCGGCGAACAGAGATCCTGCCAGTGCGAGGGCGCAGGACTTGGCCAGTGTGTTCATATCTCGGGCTCCAGGTTCAGCTTCAGGAAAATCTTCGCTGAAGAAGGTTGCCCGTTTCCTAATTGTGCGCAGATCACGCAAATCAGTCGATATACTATAGGCGTAGGAGCCGACGATTTCCGGGTCGGAGCAGGGTAAACAAAACCCTGATTTCCCTTCACGGATTATCTGTATTCCGTAACATGATATTGAGAATAGTCGTGTAGTTTCAGTGCTGTCCCGGGAAGAAAAAAATGTTCGGGACTTTTTTAACGCATGATGGGAGTTTCCAATGTTTGCACGTTTTCTTAAAGACGAGTCCGGCGCCACGGCTATCGAATACGGCCTGATCGCTGCTCTGATCGCTGTCGCTATCATCGGTGGCGTTACCGCCCTCGGTAACAGCGCCAACACGACGTTCACGACTGTTTCGACGGCTCTTGATGACGCCAACTAAATAGTCGACCGAATTTATTCGGTTCGCAGAAAGGCCGCCAGGGAAACCTGGCGGCCTTTTCTTTTGCGTCCGGACTTGTGGGCCGGGGCTTGCGGCGCAGCGCAAAATTAAAAACTTCCTTCAGTCTTTTCCGTCACGGTGCGGCCGAGTCTAAGAATGAAGGAGCGGGCGAATGATCTTGAACATCCTGGGAGGTGTGTTTCTGGCCCTCTGCGTGTTTGCCGCGATGCATGATGTAAACCGCCTGACAATTCCAAACTGGCTGAACCTCACACTGGCGGGCCTGTTTGTGCCGGCCGCTGCGATCTCGGGCATCCCGATGGAAATCATCGGGGGGCACCTGATGGTCGCCGCACTCGCCTTTATGGTGGCATTCGGCCTGTTCGCCTTCAATATATTCGGGGGAGGGGATGCCAAGATGATTCCCGCCGTGATGCTGTGGCTGGGACCGGATGCCGGTATTGCCTTCATCTTTGTCATGGCGCTGGTTGGCGGGGCCTTTGCCCTGCTTATCCTGTCTGTCCGCCAACTCGTGCCGGCGGCGGTATTGCCCGGGCTCATCCGTGCACCCTTCGAAGAAAATGCAGGCGTTCCTTATGGAGTCGCAATCGCAGCCGGCGCTCTCGTGGCAGCGCCAGCGTCTCCATTCCTTGCCAACTTGTTAAGTCAAATCAGTCTTTTCAGTTAACCAAGCCTTAGTCCGGATCATGGAAGTATCCGATATGGATGGGGGTTCAGCCTGATTGCAGTCGCCTGTCGCGTTTAGTCATCACAAGGGAGTGGCGCCCAATGTCGCCGATGCGTCTTATCATTCTGTTCGGTGCTGCCCTGGCAGCCATGGCCGCCGCATTCCTGGTTCGCAACATGTCGGCACCGACAACCGTGACCCAAACCGTTACGGAGTTGCAAACCGAGATCCAGACCAAGCAGGTTTCCGAAGTCCAGGTGCTGGTTGCCCGGCGCGACCTGGCGATCGGTGATCGCTTGGCGACAAGTGATTTCGAATGGGCTCCCTGGCCGGAACTCAGCCTCGTCGAGGGCTACCTTACCGAGGCCGACAATCCGGATGCGATACAGCAGATGGCAGGCGCAATTGTTCGTATTCCAATATTCAACCGTGAGCCTGTGTTGCCATCCAAACTCGTCCTGACGAGCGATTCGAGCCTTATGGCAGCGTTGCTGGCGCCGGGGATGCGCGCAATCTCGGTCGAGATTTCGACAGAGTCCGCATCGGGTGGATTTATCCTGCCGAATGACAAGGTCGATGTAATCCTCACGCACGAAGTACAGGTGCAGACCGAACAGATGGTCACAGAGCGTCCGGCAACGACGACAATCATCAAGAATGTACGGGTGCTGGCGATCGACCAGGTGTTCAAGCCCAATGAAGACGGCGGGCCGTCTCAGATCGGCAACACAGCGACGCTGGAAGTGTCGGCGAAAGAAGCTGAACTGGTGGCGCTGTCACAACGCATGGGAACGCTTGCACTGTCATTGCGCCCGTGGTCGGACGCCGGAGACAGCATGGGTCGCGAATCGCGCATCGATATGCTGAGCGGCGACGGCGGATCCGGGGCCGGTGGCATCATGATTTATCGCAATGGCCAGGCCACGTCAGCCGGGCTGGGGGGAAGCTGAAGATGAACATGTCCCGCTCGCTTCGCAAATGCCTGGTGACGGCGTTCGCTGCGGCCATGCCGCTTTTCGCGCACGCGACGCCCAATGATATGGGAACGACAATCACCCGGCCGGGTGAAACAGGCGTTTCACAGCAGGTCACGCTGGGACTGAACAAGTCCATGATCATCGATCTTGATGCACCTGCGGCAGATGTCGTGATCACGAACCCGGCCATCGCCGATGCTGTGGTACAGACGGCCAAACGGATCATATTCCGGGGCGTCGCCTATGGGCAGACGAACGCCTTCGTGTTCGACCGCGCCGGCAATCAGCTGCTGAACCTGGAAATCAATGTTGAAACCGACATGACCAGCCTTCACAAGCTGATCGAACGGCATGTTCCGGATGCGCGCGTCAATGTCGAAGGACTGAATGGCAATGTGCTGATCACCGGGATGGCCGACGACATGTCACAGTCCGATCAGGTCCAGCGCCTCGTCGCGGCATTCCTCGGTTCGGGTGACGAAACGCAAATTGTCAACATGGTCGAGATCGCCGCCAAGGACCAGGTCATGCTGGAAGTGCGCATTGTCGAAATGCAACGCACCGCGATCAAGCAACTCGGTATCAACCTGTCCGGCACACCCGCATTTGGTGACATGGCCAAGCTGGTCGAAAAGCAATTGTTTTCCGACACGGATGGCGACGGCATTCCGGAATCGACCGGCACGACCGGCCTCGTACCCGGTCTTCCGCAGTCGTTCCAGGGTTCGCTGAGCGCCAGTAACAGTTTCCCTATCCAGGGGCAGGCGCTTGGCGGTCTGGGCGGCTCTCTGACCTATTCCAACTATGTTGGGACCGACCTGCAATCGAGCGTGGGTGCGACGATCGACGCCCTTGAGCGTATCGGTGTCGTCAAGACGCTCGCCGAGCCGAATATTGTCGCGATGTCGGGTGAAAGCGCCAAGTTCCTTGCAGGCGGGGAGTATCCCGTGCCGGTCGGGCAGGACAATAGCGGCCGCGTATCGATCGAATTCAAACCCTATGGTGTCGGCCTGGGCTTCACGCCTGTCGTCCTGTCAGAGGGACGGATTTCGCTCAAGGTGTCCACCGAAGTATCGGAGCTCACCACCCAGGGCGCCTATCAGGGCGCTTCACAGACGGCCATCGACCCGGACGGCAACCTGATCACGCTCGCCGGCATCACAATTCCGGCCCTGTCGGTTCGCCGCGCAGAATCCGTGATCGAATTGCCATCGGGCGGTTCAATGATGATGGCTGGCCTGATCCAGTCCAAGACACGCCAGACGCTGGACCAGGTTCCCGGCCTCAAGAAGCTGCCAATCCTCGGAGCCTTGTTCCAATCACGTGATTTCATTCAGGACGAGTCAGAGCTGGTGGTCATCGTGACCCCTTACCTGGTCGATCCGGCCCAGAAGAACCAGCTGCGGACGCCCGCCGACGGATATGCCAACGCCTCGGACGCCAAGTCGATCTTCTTCGGCAAGCTGAACGAGCAATACGGCAAGGACGGCGCGCCTGTTGATGCCAAGAATTATCGCTCCCCCGTGGGCTTTATCGAAGAGTGAGGGATGTCAGGATGAACCCGATGCTTAAACCAACACAGGCCCTGATAGCGGCTGGCTTTTGCCTGGCCGGTCTTGCCGGTTGCGCGAGTCACGCACCGACGGCAGTACCGCAAGCCTATCTCGAGGGCACGGCGCTCGACCGGAACGCGATTGGCGTATCAAAGCGGACCGAATTCCTTGAAGTGGATATCAGCCCGGTTTCCAGCGAACTCACGCTGAAGGACCGCGCCAGGATCGAAGCCTTTGTCCGCACCTATCGCTCGAAGGGGCACGGTCCGCTGATCATGTCCCTGCCCGAATCCAGCGACAATTCGCAACTGGCCGTTTCGGCGGTTGTCGCTGCGCGCGAAATCGCCTGGCAGAATGGTGTCGAGTATGACGAGATTGCGGGAAGCAGCCATGGTGCGGGGTCGGACAAGTCCGAACCGATGATCCTTGCCTTCCAAGTCTATGATGCCATCAAGCCGGACTGCAAGTCGCTGGCCGAATACGATGTGTCGGACATTCGCTCGAACAATGAGATGCCGAGCCTGGGCTGCGCAACGCGTACAAACCTTGCGGCCATGATCGCAGACCCCGCTGACCTTCTGGGCCAGCGTGAACTCGAACCGGGTGATGGGATGCGCCGCGAGGTTATCCTGCAGAAGTTCCGCGAAGGCGCCACCACCGCATCGACACGTTCATCGGACGAATCGGGAACAGTATCTGACGCAGTCAGCGAATAGCCAACTGCCGAATAGAAGGACGAGAGTATAATGTCGAACGAAAAAGCGCTCTTTGAAGACGATTTCGATTCTGACTTCGAAGATGTCTTTGCAGAAGAAACTTCTGTCGACGGACTCGCTGCGCCGGCCAATGATGAGTTTGGCGCGCTGATGGATGACGATGTCGATCCGGTGGCCGTGCCTGCGCAGAAGCAGGTGGTGACGGACCAGCCGATCTTCTCGATGCCCGACCGGAACGGCGGGGATGTGCCGCTGCCGGCCATCTCTATCAAGGTGTTCTACGAACGTGAGGAGACGCGCGACCTTATGGACGTGTGCTCGCGTGACCGCCGCATGGGCCGCGCCACGCTGGAATCGATTCCCGGCGGCATTGCGGCCGCGACGGCCTATATGCAGCAAAATCCGACCCCGAACCTCTTGATGGTCGAGTCGTCTGCGGCGGCGCAGCAGGTGCTGGTTGAAATCGATGCACTGGCCGAGCACTGCGATGAAAGCGTTCAGGTCATGGTTGTCGGCGCCGTCAATGACATCAAACTCTATCGCCAATTGGTCGCGCGCGGCGTCAGCGAATATCTCGTGCCGCCGTTCGACCCGATCCAGATCATCCGGTCGATATCCAATCTCTTCGTCGATCCCGACCGGCCTTTCGTTGGCAAGCAGATCGCGGTGATCGGTGCGAAAGGCGGGGTAGGGTCGTCGACGATTGCCCACAACCTGGCTTGGGCGCTGGCGGAAAATGCGCGCGTCAACACGACTCTGGTCGATCTCGACCTGTCATTTGGAACCACTGCGCTCGACTTCAACCAGGAGACGCCGCAGACCATCGCCGATGCGCTTCTGGCCCCCGAAAGGGCCGATGACGCAGTCATCGAGCGGCTCCTGGCAAAGGCAACCGATCGGTTGTCGCTTTTCACGGCGCCCGCAACGATCAACCAGATCATGGATATTCCTGACGAGGCCTTCTCCACGGTCATCGAAAGCGTGCGGCGCAATGTGCCCTATATGGTGCTGGACCTTCCACACACATGGAGCCGCTGGGTGCAGCGCACGCTTGTTGCCTCCGATGAGGTCATCATTGTCTGCCAGCCGGACCTGGCGTCTCTGCGAAACGGCAAGAATTTCATCGACCAGCTCAAGGGCCAGCGGCCCAACGATAATCCGCCGCGTCTCGTGCTGAACATGAGCGGCGTCCCGAAACGTCCCGAAATACCAATGAAGGATTTCGCGGCAGCGATCGGTGTTGAGCCGGAAATCATCCTGCCATTCGAGCCGGAACTGTTCGGCACGGCAGCAAATAACGGCCAGATGATCTCGGAGACGGATGCGGCATCGCGCGCGTCGATGGCAATCGATCACCTGGCATCCGTATTGACGGGCAGGGCGGTTGAGCAGCCTGCGAAGTCGCTTTTCAAAAAGCTCCTCGGCAAATAGAAATCAAGGGAAAGGGCCCGTAAATGGCCTTCGGCAAACGTTCAGGATATCCAGCAGTTTCAGCGCCGGCGGCGCCAAAGCCGGCAGCTCCTGTGGCGCAGCCGCGTCCCCAGGCCATGAAACCGAAAGCGCCCGAGCCGGTTCCGGTGAAGGGGGCGCCCAAGCCGATTGCATCGCAGCCGGTCAAGGCCAAGAAGCCTGAACCCAAGCCCGAGCCGGTTCGCAAGGTGAACCAGCAGTCGGAACAGTATTACGCCACCAAGACGACAATTTTCAATGCGTTGATCGACACGATTGACCTGTCGCAACTCGCCCAGCTTGATGCCGAGAGCGCACGCGAGGAAATTCGCGATATCGTCGTCGAAATTATCAGCATCAAGAATGTGGTGATGTCGATCTCCGAGCAGGAACAGCTGCTTGATGACATCTGCAACGACGTTCTCGGGTATGGTCCGCTGGAGCCGTTGCTCGCGCGCGACGATATTGCCGACATAATGGTCAATGGTGCGGACACGACTTATATCGAAGTCAACGGCAAGATCGAGCGAACCAATATCCGGTTCCGCGACAATGCCCAGCTGATGAATATCTGCCAGCGTATCGTGAGTCAGGTTGGCCGCCGCGTCGACGAAAGCTCGCCGATCTGTGATGCGCGCCTGCTCGATGGCTCACGTGTCAACGTGATTGCGCCGCCGCTGGCGATCGATGGCCCGACGCTCACCATTCGTAAGTTCAAAAAGGACAAGCTGCAGCTTCAGGATCTGGTCAATTTCGGATCGATCAGCGAAGCGGGTGCCGAAGTCCTGCGTATCATCGGCCACTCGCGCTGCAACGTTCTCATCTCTGGCGGTACAGGTTCGGGCAAGACGACGCTTCTCAACTGCCTGACAGCGTTCATCGAACCGGGCGAACGTGTCATCACCTGCGAAGACTCCGCCGAACTCCAATTGCAGCAGCCGCACGTGGTGCGTCTGGAAACGCGGCCACCGAACATCGAAGGTTCGGGCGAAATCACGATGCGTGAACTCGTCAAGAACTGCCTGCGTATGCGTCCCGAGCGGATCATCGTGGGCGAGGTGCGTGGTCCCGAGGCATTCGACCTCCTGCAGGCCATGAACACGGGTCACGACGGCTCAATGGGTACGCTGCACGCCAACAGCCCGCGCGAAGCCCTCAGCCGTGTGGAATCCATGATCACGATGGGCGGCTTCTCACTGCCGGCCAAGACGATCCGGGAAATGATTGTCGGCTCCATCGACGTCGTCGTGCAGGCCTCGCGCCTGCGTGACGGTTCGCGCCGGATCATGTGCATCACCGAGGTGATGGGCATGGAAGGGGACACGATCGTGCTTCAGGATGTCCTGAAGTTCGAGATGGATGGCGAAGACGCAGACGGCAAGATCATCGGCTTGCATCGCGGAACCGGCATAGGACGCCCGCGCTTCTGGGAGCGCGCCTCGTACTACAATCTTGAGCGTGAACTCGCCGCCGCGCTCGACGCGCTCGGGAGCTGATCCATGGATAGCAACATGATGATCTATGCCGTTGCCGGGCTGGCATTTGTCGCGCTTGCTGGCATCGGACTGGCGTTCACGAGCGGTGATGCAGACGCGGCACGCAAGCGTGCCAAGGTGATCGGCGCCGGCGCCACAGGCGCCAAGACTCGCGGCGGCAAGGTTCATGACGAGAATTCCAAGCGCCGCGCCAAGACACAGGAAATGCTCGACAACCTGCGAAAGCAGGACAAGGAGCGCCGCAAGTCGATCTCCCCGCGGGATATTGCTTCGAAGCTGACGCAGGCTGGCCTGGACGTTCCGGTCTCGGCATTCTGGATGGGCTCATTGGTCATGGGCACGCTTTGTGCCGTCCTGATTTACCTGTCTGGTGCTGACGGACTGGTGGTTTTCGGCATGTCGCTGAAGAGCAAGCCTGTCATGATTGGCGGTGCGTTCTTCGCAGGCACCTTGTGGGTTCCGCGCCTGTTCCTGAGTGTACTGACCAAGCGCCGTCACAAGAAGATGATCAACCAGTTTGCCGACGCGCTCGATATTATCGTGCGGGGCGTAAGGACCGGCCTGCCGCTCAATGAATGTATTCGCATCATTGCCAAGGAAAGCGCTGATCCGCTGGGTACCGAATTCAGCTCCCTGGCCGACAATCTGGCCATGGGTGCAGGTCTCGAGCGCTCGCTCAATGCCTTCTACAAGCGCCTGCCCCTGCAGGAAATCAACTTCTTCGTCATCGTGTTGCTGATCCAGGCCAAGGCGGGCGGCAACCTGTCCGAGGCGCTGGGTAACCTGTCGACTGTTATCCGGTCACGCAAGATGATGCGCGAGAAGGTGAATGCACTGTCATCAGAAGCCAAGGCGTCCGGCATGATCATCGGCGCGCTTCCGTTTGCCGTGGGCCTGATGGTGTACGTGACCACACCCAGTTACATCATGCAGCTATTCATCACCGAGACGGGCCACGTCATCCTGACGGTCGCTGCGACCATGATGACGATGGGTGTCCTGACGATGAAAAAAATGATCAACTTCGACATGTAGGGTGACGGATTATGTATGATTTCATTCTGTCGCTGACCCGCCCGGATACGCTGGCGGCCTATCTCGTCGCAGCGGCCGTGTTTGCAACCTTCGTCACGGTCTTCCTGCCTTACCTGAAGGGCGACAAGCTCGAAACGCGCCTCAAGGCCGTGTCGAACCAGCGCGAAAAGCTGCGCAAGCAGAGCCGCGCGGCAATGGAAACCAAGGGCCTCAGGCGTGAAGACAAGAGCATGATGGGCTCAGTCTCGTCCAAGCTCAACCTGGCCAAGGCGCTGGAAGATCCCAATGTCGTCAAGCTCATGAACCAGGCTGGCCTGCGCGGACCGGGGCCGATATCGGCCTTCTATTTCGCCCGGATGGCGTTGCCCTTTGTCGGCCTGCTGCTTACCTTCATCTATATCTTCTTTATCAACGACCATGGCTTCAGTCCGGTGATGAAGTATGGCTCGCTCGCCTTCGGCATGGCGGCCGGTTTCTATGCGCCGAACATGTATGTTTCGAACCTCGCAGCCAAACGCCAGAAGTCGATCATGCTCGGCTTTCCGGATTCACTCGACATGCTGTTGATCTGCGTCGAGGCCGGCATGTCGATCGAGCTCGGCTTCAACAAGGTGAGCCAGGAGATTGGTACGGCTTCGCCGGAGCTGGCGGAAGAATTCGGGCTGACGGTCGCAGAACTCTCTTATCTTCCCGACCGCCGCATGGCGTATGACAACCTCGCCGGGCGGACAGGACATGAGGGCGTGAAGGCGGTCTGCATGGCCCTGTCGCAAGCCGAACGGTATGGTACGCCTCTGGGCGACGCGCTGCGCGTGATGGCCAAGGAAAACCGCGAAATGCGGATGTCAGCCGCCGAGAAAAAAGCTGCCGCCCTGCCGGCGAAGCTGACCGTGCCGATGATCCTGTTCTTCCTGCCGGTCTTGTTCCTCGTCGTCCTCGGCCCGGCCTACATCCAGTACAAATCCATGAAAGGCGACAATGACGCGGCGCCGGACATAAGCGAGATGAACATCGAGATTCGCCAAAGCGACTTCGTCTAGCGCGGCCTGACCTCGCGTTTCAAAATGCCCGCCTGCTGAATAGCTGGCGGGCATTTCCTGTTTTGAAGCAGGGTGTTCGCGGCGGTCCTTGCTGCATGACAACATATGTCACGCCTGAGCAGGCAGGACATGCATCGCGTGCTTGGGTAGAGCCTCAGTAGGATTTGCGCAGCCGCAGGCCTGCGTCATTTTCAGGCGTTGTCACGGTCGCGGACTCGTCCGTGACCGGCGTGGACGTTGCGGCAACCGCGCGCTCAGCGTCGGGTCGGAGCCTGTTCGAAGCTGCTGGCGACGCGGGAAGCTTGCCCATTTTAGCTCGCTCGGCGAGGGCCTCCCAGGTGCGGGTGGGCTGCACCATTTCGCGGAGCAGTTCGACATTCTGATCAACGATGCTCCTGGGGGCATTGGTGCCGCTCGCGGCTTTCATCTCGTCATACTTGCCTTGCAGGCCAAGGACGAGGGCAAGGTTTTCCTTGATCCGCGTCGTGGTGTCGGGTTGGGCATCGGCGAGCCGCAATTTTTCTTCTGCGCCGACAAGGTCGCCGGAAAGGGCGAGGGAGAGACCGTAATTAGCCAGCGTCGAGGTGCGGTTGGGCTCAATGCTGAGCGCCCGTTGATAGGCTTGTTGCGCGTCTGCATGCTGGTCGAGCTGGTCGAGCGCCGTGCCGAGTCCGCCCCAGGCGGCGGCCCGGGCGGGTTCCAGCGTGCCGGCCTGGCTGAATGCCCGCGCGGCGGCGCGATAGTCCTGCTTGGTCGACAGGGCGCGTCCGAGCACCATCAGGAGCTCGGCGCTGTCAGGGTGGACAACCAGGACCTGCGACAGGACGTCGATGGCGCGGTCATCGCTGCCGATGTCGCGCAGGGCATTTCCGAACGCAATCGCTGTGTCGAGGTTCTCCGGGTCCTTGGCATGTTCCTTCGCCCAGAAATTGGCCTTGGTGAGTGGATCGGAACGATTGGCCGCAGCCACTTCTTCCGGGCTGGCAGGCTTCATGGCTTCTTCCATCGCCCGCTGCAATTCGGCATTCGCGGCCTTTTCCTCTTTCGTCGCGGTGCTGGCGCAGCCTGTCGCCGCTGCCGCGAGGACGAGCGCGAGGACGGCCAGTGACGTTTTGGCTCTGGACATGGGCTGGCTCCAAGTATGTATCAGGTACATTCAGGCCCGATTCTGGCCTGATTGAGGTCAAGGTTCGGTTAACAGGACTGACCGTCTGATTAACAAATTGCCCGGAGCGCCACACGACATGCACAAGAGCTTTACCGCCAAAGGGGCCAATCCGGCCGCGGTCCACCTGTTCACGGTTGCCGGTTTCGAAAACCTGAAAGACGATCCGTTCCCGGGCGCGCGTGCGCTGGCCAAGGGGCAGGGGTTCACAGGCAAAGCCGGACAGGTCGTGTTGCAGGCGGGTCCGGACGGACAGCTCAGCCATGTGCTGGCAGGGCTGGGTGATGGGCGCGACGCGCTGGGCGTGGCCGCCATTTCCGCGAAGCTGCCGGAGGGCGATTATGACATCGCATCGGATGGTGGGCTCGGCTTTGCGAAGATTGCCGCCGGATGGGCCGATGGCGCCTATCGTTTCGACCGCTACCTGAAAGACAAGGCGAAGCCGCCCCGACTTGTCATCCCGGCGGGCGGGGAGTCCGACGCCCTGTCGCGTGAGGCGGACGCCGCCGCGCACCTGCGCGACCTTGTGAATACACCGGCGAGCGATATGGGGCCCGAAGCGCTGCAGGGGGAAGTGGCGGCACTGGCCAAGCTGTATGGTGCCAAGCTGACCGCCACGGTGGGGGACGACCTGCTGAAGGCGAATTATCCGCTTGTGCATGCCGTCGGTCATGCGGCGAGTTTTGCGCCGCGCTTCCTGGAGCTGGAATGGGGCGATCCGAGCCATCCCAAGCTGGCGCTGGTCGGCAAGGGCGTGACGTTCGATTCCGGCGGCCTGAACATCAAGGGCGGCGACGGGATGCGGATCATGAAGAAGGACATGGGCGGTTCGGCGCATGTCATCGCCCTGTCAGAGCTGGTCATGGGCAGCGGCCTGAAGGTGCACCTGAAGCTCTACGTGCCTGCTGTCGAGAATGCGATTGCCGGCAATGCGTTCCGGCCGGGCGACATCCTGGCGAGCCGCAAGGGCCTGACGGTCGAGATCGACAATACCGATGCCGAGGGGCGCCTCATTCTGGCCGACGCGCTGGCCCGGGCCTGCGAAGACGAGCCGGACCTGCTGATCGATTTTGCGACGCTGACCGGCGCGGCGCGCGTTGCGCTGGGCCAGGACCTGGCCCCGATCTACACCGATGACGACGCTCTCGCAGCGGATGTGCTGGCCGGCTCCGATGCCAGTGGAGACCCGGTGTGGCGCATGCCGCTCTGGGATCCGTACCTGTCAGACCTGAAAAGCCCGATTGCCGATCTGGTCAATTCCGGCGGACGGCAAGCCGGATCGATCACGGCGGCGCTGTTCCTGAAACAGTTCGTCACCGCGAAGAGCTGGGCGCATTTTGACGTCTGGGCCTGGCGCAAGGGCAAATATGGCCGGCCTGAAGGTGGCGCGCCGACGGGCTTCCGGGCCGTCTGGGCGATGCTGGCGGCGCGCTATTCCGCCTGAGGCGGGACGATCCGGACTTCGGAGAGGCGGATGGCTTCGCGGACGCGGCCGCGCAGGACCAGCGTGTCGATATTGTCCGGTTCAGCCTGCATGGCGGCTTTGACATCGGCGAGGGCCAGGTCGAGATCGCCGGTATTGAGCCGGGCTTCGGCGCGAAGGTGGTGCGCGGTGCCGAAACCGGGTGCGGATTCGAGGGCGGCATCCAGGTCGGATACGGCCTGGGTCCATTGTTCCAGCATGATGTGGGCGCTGGCGCGGTCGACCAGGAGGTCCGGGTCATCGGGCATGATTTTCAGGGCATTCGAGATGGTCACGATCGCCGCTTCCGGCGCGCCGGCGACGAGCCAGGCATTGCCGGCCTGGGTGAGATAAAGCGCGCGCTGTTCGAGCGTGCCGCCGTCGCTGGCATTGGCCAGTTCTTCAAGCCGCGCTGCACCTTCAGCCTCCTGGCCGAGAGCGATCAGCGACAGCGCAACGCACTGCCGGGAGCCCGGGCGGTTGCCTTCGAAGCTCCAGGCGAGGGCGTCCTCATAGGCGTCTTCCGGGTTCTCATCGATACGGGCGATACAGGTGTCGAGACGTGTCGCCTCACGGGCGGCGAAATCGGCGCTGGCCGTTTGAAAGAAGGCAAGCGATACCGCTGCAAAGGCGAGGATAGACATGGATAAAGGGCTCCCGGACCTGTAGTGGTGCCTATAGTCATCAGACAGGGCCCCAGTGCAAATGACAGTTCCGCCATCTCTGCTTTTTGTCTTCGGCATGGGCTATTCCGCCCGTCGCCTGGCGGCGCGACTCGTGCCCAAGGGGTGGCAGATCGAGGGGACGAGCCGGGCGCGGGACGCGGATTTCGGGCCGGGGGTAAGGGCGCTGCAATGGGGCGGTGAGGGGGCGGTGCGTCCGCCGTCCGGGGCGCATTGGCTAGTCACTCTGCCACCTGATCCAGACGGGTGCCCGGCGGCCCGCGCGATGGCAAAACGGGTCGGCGAGGCGGCCTCGGTAACCTATCTTTCGACCACGGGCGTTTATGGCGACCTGGGCGGCGGCTGGGCGATGGAATGGAGCCCGGTCAATCCGGGATCGGCGCGCGCGACCGCGCGGGTGCTGGCCGAGCGGCAATGGCAGGAGGCGGCGGGCGGCGCGGCGCGGATCGTGCGGCTGCCGGGAATCTATGGTCCGGGCCGATCACCCTTCGAGCGATTGCGCGCGGGCACGGCGACGCGGGTGGTGAAGCCGGGGCAGGTGTTCAGCCGCGTCCATGTCGAGGACATTGCGCGCGGGCTGGAGGCCCTGCTCCTAAAGCCGGCGCTGAGCGGCGTGTTCCACTTGTGCGATGATGAACCGGCGCCGCCGCAGGATGTGACGGCCTTTGCAGCGGGCCTGCTGGGGATGGCGCCGCCACCGGAAACGGACATCGCGGATGCAGAGCTCAGCCCGATGGCGCGGAGCTTTTATGCGGAATGCAAACGGGTCTCGAATGCGCGCGCCAAGGCAGCTTTGGGGTGGCGTCCGGCTTTTCCGTCCTACCGGGAAGGTTTGACGGCGATCCTGTCCGAGTCCTGAGTTCAGGAACGGACAATGGTCGGCTTGAAGGTTTTCTGGCTGACCGGCGGCTGGCGTTCTTCGTACAGGCAGACCGTGCCCTTGCCTTCACGCTTGGCGCGATAGAGTGCGGCATCGGCGCGGTGGATGCTGGACTTGAAATCCTCGTCACTCTGCACGAAGGCGATGCCGACGCTCGCGCCGACCCGCAAATTCTGCGAGCCGTACGGAATGGGCCGGTTTATCCGCGAAATGCATTGTTCGCCGAAGGCCTGGATTGCGGCGCGCCCATCCTGTTCGGAATAGAGGATGATGAATTCGTCACCGCCTGTGCGGAAGGCTTTCGCGCGGCCGAGACCGAGCTTGTTCAGGCGCTCGGCAATGACCTGCAGCACGGCGTCGCCAGCTTCATGGCCATAGGTGTCATTGATCGACTTGAATCCGTCGAGATCGATCGCAAGCGCCGCCGTGCAGGGCAGTTCGGCGCGTGGGCCGGTGCGATCCAGCGTGGAATCGAGCTGGCGGCGATTGAACAGGCCGGTCAGCGGATCGGTCACGGCGCTGGCTTCGGCATCCTTGACCCGTTTGCTGATGGCCCAGCTGAATTGCAGCACGGTGAGGCAGAGGCCGAGCGGCACGATGAAATGGTTGAACGCGACATAGGGCGTCAGTTCGAACGTGCGGGCGTACAGCCAGATCGTCGCGAAGATGCATGGCGACCAGGCCATCAGGACAGCGCCTGCACCGTGCACGCCCCGGCGATGCAGCAGCCAGACACCCACCAATACGGCGACGGGAATGAAGACGGTCGCCGTCATGTAGACCAGGCTGGCGACCGGATCCGGCAGGAATGTGTAGAAACCGGACAGGACGGCGAAAGCCGCCATGCCCTTTACCGCCACATTGAAGGCCGGCCAGCTTTTGCGCAGGTCGAGGAAGGCCGCGATGAACAATCCGCCAAACGCCGTGACCGCGCCCTGGAGCATGTCGACCAGCCGCATCGTGCTGAAGTCGCTATTGGGCCAAAGGAATGATTTTCCGATACCTGTCGAAAAGGCGATATAGAGCGTGGCCGCGATGCAGAAGGCGAAATAGAGCCGATAGGCCCGGTCGCCGGACGAGCGTGCGATTGAAAATGCATAGGCCGTGAATGTGCAGATGATGCCGAGCATCAGGGCATAGATCGCGATCATCCATTGCGACCAGAACTCATAATCCGCGCTGGCATGGAACCATGTTGTCAGCACCACGATCGTATCGCTGTGCACCCGCAGGTAAAGCGTACGGGCTTCTCCGGCGGGAATATCGACCTCGAAGGACGGGAAGGGGTCTGGGATGGCGATACCGTCCCGGGCCACGGCGGCGCCGGCGCGGCCGGTATTGGTGACACCCTGGTCATCGACAATATAGGCATCGACGACCTGCAGGTAGGGGAAGCGGATGACGGCGTTGCCGCGAAGGTCAGACTCGCCGGAATTGACCAGGTCTGCCTTGACCCAGATGTCGCCGGTCTTTCCGGAGCCAATGAAAATGTCTTTCGGGTTCGGCTGGAAGACAACATCGCTGGTTCCGCTGAGGATATCTTCGATCTGCACATCGGGGGAAACAGATTCAGCAATCTCGATCTGCCCGCCAATGGCGATCCGGCCGTCGAGATCGCCAACCTGGATCGTGCCGGCGTCGGATGGGAACATCAGCGACGTGACCACAACCACAAGCAGGCTGACGAATCTGCTGACAAACCGCATGGAATTCTTCCCCGATAGATAACCCAGGCGGAGCTTTTTGCCCCACCCGAAATTTGTCCCACAAAAACAGCTATTTATGGTTAGTTCTCAACGGGGAATTTCACGCGAATTCCGGGCAATGCGTAGACGTTCTGTTAAGCTGCAGGCGTGGCAGCGCCGGATAAAGGAAAGCCCCCGCCGGAGGCGGAGGCTTTGGGGGCGCCGGATGGCAGGGGTGGTTTTAGCGGGGCGGGCGACGGCCGCCGCCGCTGGGGCGCTGGCCACTCTCGGACGTTGAGCGGGACTCCGACCGGGCGGGCGCCTTGATGAGCAGTTCGGCGCGCGTGAGCTGCTGGTCATGGTTCGCGTCAAGCTGGGCAAACTCGCTAATCAGGCGGGCGCGGAATTCGGCCTCGGTGACCTGGCCGTCGAAATTCCTGTCGAAGGCAATATGGTTGGGCAGGGCGTCGGCATCGCCGAGGGCGTAGACGGACCATTCGCTCAGGGACAGCGCCGATACGGTGCGCGTGCCGATGGCCTGCCATTCTCGCGTGATCCCGTTGGCCAGTTCGGCCTCGTCGATGACATGGTCGTGATCGACATCCATGCCGGCAAAGAGGAGGGCAATCGGCCGTGCGATCATGCCGCCCTGCACGCTGGGACGTTCGCGTTGTGCGCCATCTTCGCGCTGTGGCTGGGGACGCGATGTGCAGGCCGTGGCGAGCAGGGCCGCCGCCAGGCAGGCAGCAGGCACCGCGATGCGGGATGGAAAATGGTTCATGTTTGGGGAGACCTTCAAGCGGATTTTGTATCCGGCTTGAACGACGAGCGGTCCGTAATCCGTCGGTCACTTACGTATTTGTAATTCTGCCGCCGGGAGGAAAACCCGGCGCGGAGTCAATCTGGCCGGCATTTTGTGCTAGGCTTGGAACATAAGGCGCAGGTGGTCGTGGGCGGACGTTGACGGGGCCTGCAATGAGGGGACGAAACATGACAAGCAGACATATCCTGATGGCGGTCAGCGCCATTGCACTTACAAGCTGTAGCCATTTCCGGCATCATGAACGCGAGCGCGAGCACGGCGTGGCCGAGACCGTTGTGCCGGTTGAAGTGATGACACCTGCCGCCGAAACGGCCGACCTGGCGACACTGGCCGGCGCACCCCTGTTCGAGGGCATGGGCGATTTCCACCGTGAGATCACGACAACAAGCCCGGACGCGCAGGCCTATTTCGACCAGGGCATGGTGCTGGCCTTCGGCTTCAATCATGCCGAGAGCATCCGCTCATTCCGGGCCGCGCAGACACTCGATCCGGACTGTGCGATGTGCTTCTGGGGCGAAGCGCTGGCCACCGGCCCGAACATCAATGTCACCAGCAAGGGCAAGGCGGTGATGTCCGAAGCCGACCGCGTATCGGCCTTTGCGGCGATCAACAAGGCGATGGCCTTGAAGGACAGTGCGAGCCCGGACGAGCAGGCGCTGATCGCGGCCCTGGCGACGTGCTATAATGGCGATGCCACGACGCCGCGCGAGCCGCTGGACGTGGCCTATGCCGAGGCGATGGGACAGTATATGGCAGACCATCCCGAAGATGATGATGCCGCCGCGATGTATGCCGAGGCCTGGATGAATACGATGCCGTGGGATTACTGGTCTGCCGATGGCGCGCCAAAGCCCGAAACAGTGAAAGTGATCAATACGCTGGAAGGCATTATCGCGCGCTCGCCTGAGCACCCGCTGGCGCTGCACCTCTATATCCATGCGGTGGAAGCCTCCAGCAATCCGGGGCGGGCGGAAGACGAGGCGGACATGCTGGCCGACCTGGTTCCGGGATCGGGTCACCTTGTGCACATGCCGGCACATATCTATTGGCGCGTCGGACGCTATGACGATGCAGCGACCGCCAATATCAGGGCGGCCAAGGTGGACGAGGACTATATCGCCCAGTGCAATGCGCAGGGTTTCTATCCGGCGCTCTATTATCCGCACAATATCCACTTCCTGTGGGCCGCTTCCAGCATGGCCGGCCAGCGCGACATGGCGATCAGCACGGCGCATAAACTGGCCGACAATGTGCGGCTGGAACAGATCGAGCAATTCCCGACCATCGAATTCTTCAAGACGGTGCCGATGCTGGCGCTTGTACAGTTCGGCCAGTGGGAGCAAATCCTGGCGCTGGAGCAGCCACCTGAACAGCTCGATTATTCGAATGCGATCTGGCATTATGCGCGGGGCGTCGCGGCGGCGCGGACGGGCAATACGGAAACCGCGAACGCGGAACGCGAGAAGCTGGCAGCCCTGAAAGGCAGTGTGCAGATCAGCTTCCTCGATACGGCAGACTATCCGGCGAGCACGCTGCTGACGATTGCCGACGAACTCCTGCTGGGCGAGATTGCCAGTGTCGAAGCGCGTCACGATGAGGCGATTGCGCATTTCTCGGCGGCGGTCGATGCGCAGGATTCGCTGCCCTATACCGAGCCGCCCTTCTGGTATTACCCGACGCGGCAATCGCTGGGTGAGGCCCATATCGCGGCGGGCCAGTTTGCCGAAGCCGAAGCGGTCTATCGCAAGGACCTTGCCGACTATCCGCGCAATGGCTGGTCGATGTCGGGCCTGATGAAGGCGCTGACCGCACAGGGCAAGACCGTCGAGGCCGCCGAAATGAAACGCATGTTCGACATTGTCTGGCGCAAGTCGGACGTGACGCTCGACGGGTCGCGGCTCTAGGCCAGCGTTGCGGCCATTTCGTCACAGGTTGCGAGCAGGCGGGCAATATCCTGCTCGCGGCTGAGGCGGTGGTCGCCATCCTTGATGAGGGTGATGGCCAGATCGCTGGTTGTCATCGCGTCGACCAGGCGGGCGGCATGGGTCCACGGCACGTCGGTATCCTGCATGCCCTGGAGAATGCGGACCGGGCCATCGAAGACAATGGGCGCATCGAGGACTTGCCACTGGCGGCCATCCTCGATCAGGGCGCGAGTGATCGTATAGGGTTCATCATAGTCTGACGGGCGGAGCGTGAAGCCCTGTTCCATGATTTCGGCCTGTGCCTCGGGTGAGAATTCGGGCCACATCAGCTTTTCGGTAAAGTCCGGCGCCGGGGCGATCAGGACGAGACCCTTCACGCGGTCCGGGCGGGCGAGGGCGGCGAGCAACGCCATCCAGCCGCCCATGCTGGAGCCGACAATCACCAGCGGGCCGTCTGTCTGGCTGTCAATGGCGGCCAGCGCATCGGCGCGCCACTGGCTGACCGTGCCGTCTTCGAAGGCGCCGCCCGACTCGCCATGACCGGAATAATCGAAGGCCAGGAAGCCATGGCCCGTCCGATTCGCCCAATCCTCGAGCCGGAGAACCTTGGTGCCGCTGATGTCGGACTTGAAGCCGCACATCCAGACGAATGTGAGCTTGCCAGTGCTGGCGGGATTGTGACGAAAGGCGAGGCGCCTGCCCTCAGGGCTGGTGAAATAGGTCGTTGTCATCGCCCTTCCGTTCCTCCATCTGTTTCCCCTGTCAAGCGAGCGAGGGGCGAGAGCGGCTTTGGACGATTTCCCGGACATGACCGGCAAGACCATCCTGCAGGTGGCGCCAGAGCTTTCGGCCGGGGGCGTGGAGCGCACCGTGCTGGAAGTGACTGAGGCGATCATTGCCGCTGGCGGCCGGGCCCTGCTGGCCAGCAAAGGCGGGCGGCTGGAGGACGAGTTTGCGGCACTGGGCGGCGAATTGTTCCCGATGGATGCCAAATCCAAGAATCCGGTCACGCTCAAGCTGAACCAGCGCAAACTGGCGGGCCTGATTGCGCGCGAGGGCGTCAGCCTCGTGCATGCCCGGTCGCGCGCGCCGGCCTGGAGCACCTATTGGGCGGCCCAGGCGGCGGGAGTGCCCTTCGTGACCACCTATCATGGCGCCTATTCGGGCAAGACGCGCCTGAAGCGAGCCTATAATTCCGTGATGGCGAAAGGCGACCTCGTGATCGCCAATTCGAACTGGATCGCGGCACATGTGCATGCCGAGCATGGAATCGCAGAGGACAGGATCGTCACGATCCCGCGCGGCGTGGACCTTGCCGAATTCGATCCGGCCGTGGTGACGCCGTCTCGGGTCGCGGCGGTCAGGCAACGCTGGGGCATCGCCGACGATCCGCGCGTGACGCTGTTCCTGCCGGGGCGGCTGACCGAATGGAAGGGCCAGCTCGTGGCCATCGAGGCGCTGGGGCTGATGTCGGTGCAGGAGCTGAAGGGTATTGTCCTGGTCCTGGCGGGCGATCCGCAGGGCCGGGCGGCCTATGTCACCAAGCTGGAAGACGCGATCCTGGACTACAAGCTGGGCGGCACGGTGATTCTGGCCGAACATGAACGCGACATGCCGGCGGCCTGCCTGGCGGCGGATATCGTGCTGACGCCGTCGATCCGGCCGGAAGCCTTCGGGCGTGTGGCGGTCGAGGCCTCGGCCATGGGACGGCCTGTGATCGTGGCCGATCATGGCGGCGGGCGCGAAACCGTGATCGAGGGCGAGACGGGCGCGCGGGCCGAGCCGGGCGATCCGGCGGCGCTGGCCGGGGCGATCCGGGCGTTCCTCGACATTGGTGCCTCGGCCCGGGCCGGCATGGGAAAAGCCGGTCAGGCGCATGTACGGGCGCATTTCTCCAAGCAGGGGCTTCAGGCGGCGACGCTTAATGTCTATAAGCGTTTGCTGGAGTAGGGACCTAGTAAGCAGGGATGGCGAAAGCAGACGTACCGATGAGCCCGGCTAATCCCGGCGCCAAGGCCAGGGAAGTGCTCGTTATCAAGCTGAGCGCACTGGGCGACTTTGTGCTGGCACTGGGCGCGATGAAGGCCGTGCGCGAGATGCACCCGTCGGCGCGGATCACGCTGCTGACGACGCCGTTCTTCGAGGAATTCGCGAAACTCTGCCCCTATGTCGACCGGATCGAGACCGATGGCCGGCCGGAAGGCATGAAGGCGACGGGCGCGCTGATCCAGCGCATCCGCAAGATGAATTACGATATCGTCTACGATTTCCAGACCAGCGGCCGGACGAAGAATTATTTCACCGCGCTGAACCGGTCGGGCAAGGCGCCGCTCTGGTCGGGCCACCATGAGAAGGCGGCCTTCTTCCATGACAATGCCGAGCGCGGGAAGATGCACTCGATTGACCGGCTGGCCGAGCAGCTGGAAGTGGCGGGCGTGGCACCGGGCGGCCGCTGGTTGGGCACCAGCGCGCCCTTCCCGGACCTGTCCTGGGTGCGTCACAAGCTGGGCGACACGCCGCGCCTGCAGCCGGCCTATTTCGCCCTGACCGAGCCCTATATGCTGCTCATCCCGGGCGCATCGGAGCATCGCGAGGCCAAGCGCTGGCCGGAAGAGAATTATGCCGAGCTGGCGACGCGGATTGCCGATGCGGGCATCATGCCGGTGATCATTGGCGGCAAGTCGGAAGGTCCGCTGGCGCACAATATCGCGCGCCGGGAATCCCGGGTGAAGAACCTGGTGACTCGTACCGACCTGTTCCAGATCGTGACGCTGGCCGAAAAGGCGCTGTTCGTGGTCGGCAATGATACCGGGCCGATGCACATGGCGACGCTGGCCGGGGCGCCGGGCATCGCCCTGTTCGCGCTGACCGAGAGCGATCCGGACCATTCGGCCCCGCGCGGGCCGAAAGCGCCGGTGATCATCAACTCGGCGCCGACGCTGAAAGAGCTGAGCGTCGATGACGTCTGGCAGTCCGTGCGGGCGCTTGGGCTGTTGCCCGCTTGACTTCACCCGCGATAGGGCACAACCGAAGCGCCTTGTGGAACAGGCCAACGAATGGCATATTCCCCAAGCCTATGAACAGCCACAAAGGAGACAGGCCATAGCTCGCAGACCAGACCAGGGTGGACCACAGAAACAGGTTGGCCCCCGCACCAATGATGACATTACCGCCGCCAAGGTTCTCTTGATTGATGAGAACGGCGAAAAGCAGGGCGTGATGCCCCTCGCAGCAGCCCTTGATGCGGCGCGCGAGGCGAGCATGGACCTTGTGGAAGTTTCCCCCGACCAGGAAGTCCCGGTCGTGAAAATCCTCGACTATGGCAAGCTGCGATTCGAAGAGCGCAAGAAGAAGGCGGCTGCGAAGAAGAAGCAGCGGTCCAGCGAGCTCAAAGAGATCAAGATGCGTCCGAATATCGACACGCATGATTATGAGGTGAAGTCGCGCGCGATGCAGCGTTTCTTCGAGGATGGCGACAAGGTGAAGGTGACCCTGCGCTTCCGGGGCCGCGAAATGGCGCACCAGCATCTCGGCATGCAATTGCTCGAGCGGGTCAAGACCCAGTTCGAGGAAATCACGAAAGTGGAAACCGAACCGAAGCTCGAAGGCCGCCAGATGACCATGGTCCTGGCACCGCGCTGATGAAACAGGCAGGGTTTTTCCTCGGCGTAGCCCTGCTGGTTGCGGCCTGTGCTGCGCCGGAGCCTGTCGAGACCGTAGCGGACACTTCGGCGCCTGCCGCCGAAGTGTCGGAACCGGATCACAGCGTCAAACCGGAGATGGATATTCTGGACCGTGTCGAGGATACGTGCGGGCTGGATGCCCTGAAGCCCTATCTGGGCCAGCAGGCAGGCGATATTCCAGCGGACGTGCTGCCCGAGCGGTCGCGCATCGTCGGCCCGGACACGCAGGTGACGATGGATTACGTGCCAACGCGAGTGAACGTGCTGACGGACGAAGCCGGAATGGTGATCGGCCTGAAGTGCGGGTGATCTAGCCACCCTTTATTCCAACACCAGAAACCGGACGGGCCATTCGCCCTCCGGTTTTTCTTTGTGGCGGGCGGAGGGTACGGGTCCGCATCGCACTAATATGATCACACAGGAAAACACGGTCGCGAGCCCGTTCCCTCCGCTTGCCGGGGCTTTTGACCCCCATGGCGACGGTTTGGGACGCCGCCATGACGCGCGTATTATGACCCGAAAACGCTTACGGTCGGACAGGTTTTGCGCGATCCGGTATGGCTACAGGCGACGGGGCGGGGAGAAGGCGGCGCGACTCCGCCTGTTTGGCGCCGGACCGCCTGCAATATAAGGCATCCGGCCCCTTGATTCTCTCTCTTCGATCCGTCATAAGCCGCCTCTTCCGAGCGGTGTAGGCGAACGGCATGCCCCTCAGCTCATGAACAGACCAGGGGCCGCCCACGGGTGTGAGCTCGTACAAGGAGACTAGAAATGCCGAAGATGAAGACCAAGAAAGCCGCTGCCAAGCGGTTCAAGATCACGGCCACCGGGAAACTGAAGCATGGTGTCGTTGGCAAACGCCACCGCCTCAGCAGCCACAATGCCAAGTATATCCGGCAGAACCGGGGCACGAAAGTTGCCTCGAGCGCCGATGTCGCCCGCGTTTTGAAAAAGTTCCTGCCTTACGGCCTGTAAGCTTTTCCCGTTTTCCCCAAGATCTTGACTTAGGAGGCTCAAATGCCCCGTTCACGCAATAAAGTGCCGGCCCACGCCCGCCACAAGAAAATCATCAAGCAGGCCAAAGGCTTCCGCAACCGTTCGAAGAACACGTTCTCGAACGCGCATGCCGCTGTCTGGAAAGCCGGCGAGTACGCCTATGTTGGCCGCAAGGTCAAAAAGCGGAAATTCCGTTCGCTCTGGATCCAGCGGATCAACGCCGCTGTGCGCATCCATGATGACGAACTCACATATAGCCGCTTCATCGACGGCCTGACCAAGGCCGGCATCGAAGTCGACCGCAAGGTCATGTCCGACATCGCGATCCGCGAGCCGGAAGCGTTTGGTGCGCTGGTCAAGCAGGCGAAAGCCGCGCTCGCCTAGGCTGCACCCAATCATGCTGCACAATGGAGAGCCCGGCCCTTAAAGCCGGGCTTTTCCTTTTGGGCGTTTGCATGATGTCCCGAAGCGATTAGAAAGCGCGCAGAATCCCAAGAGAGGCTGAAACCTTGTCCGATATCAAAACGATAGAGAAAGAGGCCCTTGCGGCGATTGATGCCGCTGCGAGCCTTGAAGCGCTGGACGCCGTGCGCGTGGCAGAGCTCGGCAAGAAGGGCCGCGTGTCCGGCCTGATGAGCGGCCTGGGCAAGATGAGCCCCGACGAGCGCAAGGTGAACGGGCCGAAACTGAACGCCCTCAAGGTGACAGTCGATGAGGCTGTTCGGGCCCGCAAGGCCGAACTAGAAGCCGAAGCGCTGGAAGCCCAGCTTGCGACGGAAAAGGTCGACCTGACGCTGCCGCCCGCGCCGGGGCCGCGCACCGGATCCCTGCATCCCGTGATGCAGGTGTTCGAGGAGATCGCGGCGATTTTCGGCGACATGGGCTTCACCGTGGCCGAGGGCCCGGACATTGAGGACGACTGGCACAATTTCACCGCGCTGAACTTCCCCGAAGGCCACCCGGCGCGCGAGATGCATGACACGTTCTTCCTGGACGCGCCCGAAGGCGGCATGCCGAAAGTGCTGCGCACGCATACAAGCCCCGTGCAGATTCGCACGATGATGAACGAGAAGCCGCCGCTGCGCATCCTGGTGCCGGGCCGGGTCTATCGCAATGACTGGGACGCGACGCATACGCCGATGTTCCACCAGGTCGAAGGCCTCGTGATCGCGGAAGGCATCCATATGGGCCATCTCAAGGGATGCCTGATCGATTTCGTGAAGGCCTTCTTCGAGGTCGACACTGTCGTGGCGCGGTTCCGTCCGCATTTCTTCCCGTTCACCGAGCCGTCGGCCGAGATGGACGTGCAATGCCTGCGCGAAGGCGGCATGGTTGAAGTGGGCAAGGGGACCGACTGGCTGGAAGTTCTGGGCTGCGGCATGGTGCATCCGAACGTGTTGCGCAATTGCGGACTGGACCCGGCGGTTCACCAGGGCTTTGCCTTCGGCATGGGGGTCGATCGCCTCGCCATGCTGAAATACGGCATGCCGGACCTGCGACCCTATTTCGAGGCGGACCCGCAATGGACCCGCCACTATGGCTTCGCGCCATGGACGACGCCGTCTGTGAGCGGTGGACTGAGCTAGGCTGAAACCTGATGGGCAACGGAAACAAAGCCGAAATGCTGATTGCAATCTGCGCGGTGATAACCAGCGTGGTGGCCCTGTTCATTGGCTGGGACCAGGCACGCCTGATGCGCCTGCAGCAACGCGCCGATGTCTGGCCGATCCTGCAGATCACGCACCAGACAGACATCAATAGCGACATGGTCAGCTATGCCGTCGAATTCAGGAATGCGGGTGTCGGCCCGGCGCTGATCGAAGCCCATTACATCCTGATCCCGGGCAGGCGCGGATCAGCCAGTTTTGGCGAACTGGTCGATTATTCAATTCCGGAGTCGTTCGGAGCGCCGTTCCTCGCGACCGCGTCGATCGATGGACGCGTCATACGGCAGGGCGATTTCCTTTTTCCGATCAGCGCGAACTGGCCTGCGACCGAGGAAACGACAGCCGGCCTGCAGGCGCGAGTGCAGCAGTTCGTGTCCGGAGAGCTGGAACCGGCGGTGGTGTTTTCCTGCTTCTGTTCGATCCTCGAAGAGTGCTGGATATCAAGTACACTGCAGCACCAGTCGCGCCCGCAACCTGTCAAATCCTGTTCCGCGCTTGAGCGGGACGCCAAGGACCTTCTCGCCGAATACGGCTCATGAGCACTGAAAGACTGACAATATGAAGTTCACCCTTTCCTGGCTGACCGATTACCTGGCGACCAAGGCAGGTCTCGACGAGATCCTCGCGCTCATGCTCAAAGCCGGGCTTGAGGTTGAAGAGGTTGTCGACCCGAACCAGACCCTGAAAGATTTCACCGTATGCAAGGTGATCGCGGCGGAGCCGCATCCGGATGCCGACAAGCTGCGTGTCTGCACGGTCGAGACTGTGGACGGCACCAAGCAGATCGTCTGCGGTGCACCGAATGCGCGGGCCGGCATGACGGCGATCTATGCCGGGCTGGGCACCTATATTCCGGGGCTTGAGTTCGCGCTCGACAAGAAGCCGCGCGCCATTCGCGGCGTCGAGAGCCATGGCATGATGTGTTCGACCAAGGAACTGAATGCCGGCGAGGACCATGACGGCATTGCCGACCTGGATGAGTCCCTGCCCCTCGGCATGCCGGCGGCCGAGGCGCTGGGCCTGAACGACCCGGTGATCGATTTCGAAGTGACGCCGAACCGCCCGGACTGGCTGGGCGTGCAGGGGATTGCGCGCGACCTGGCGGCGGCAGGTGCCGGCCGGTTCATCCGGTCTGATGCGAAAAAGGTGCCCGGCAGCTATGATTGCCCGGTCGAGATCAAGCTGGAAGCGTCCGACGCTTGCTCGATGTTCGCCGGGGCGATGATCCGTGGCGTGAAGAATGGTCCGTCGCCGGACTGGATGCAGGCACGCCTCAAGGCGGTTGGTATCCAGCCCAGGTCGCTGCTGGTGGACGTGACGAATTATATCTCACTCGACCGTGCGCGGCCATTGCATGCCTATGATGCCGCCAAGCTGCGCGGCCCTGTCGTGGCGCGGCTGGGCAAGGCGGGCGAGAGCCTCGAAGCGCTGGACGGCAAGACCTACAAGGTGACGCCGGAAATGTGCGTCATCGCCGATGGCAGCGGCGTGATCGGTCTGGGCGGCGTGATGGGCGGCGCATCGACGGCGGTGTCCGACGAGACCGTCGACGTTTTCATCGAGAGCGCCTGGTTCGATCCACTGCGCACCGCGCGCACGGGCCGCGCGACGGGCATCCATTCGGATGCGCGATACCGGTTCGAACGCGGCGTCGATCCACAGAGCTGCGTTGACGGGGTGAACCTCGCCCTGGAACTGATCCTGGAACATGGCGGCGGCACGGCGTCGAAACTCAATGTCGCCGGATCGATCCCGGCACGCATCGACAAGGTGACCTTCTATCCAGCCGATGTCGAACGCCTGACGGGCCTTGTCGTCAAGCTGCCGGAGATGCGGCGGATACTCAAGGATCTCGAGTTCGAAATCGAGGATGCGGGCGATGCCTGGTACCTGCTGCCGCCGAGCTTCCGGTTCGACATGGAACAGTCGGCCGACCTGGTCGAGGAAGTTGCCCGTCTGATCGGCTATGATTCGCTGCCCGTGACATCCCTGCCTGAGCCGGTCGGCGGTCGCCGCGCGATCACGACGCCGATCCAGGAACGCGTGCGTGTGTCCCGCCGGGTGATGGCCGCGCGCGGTTTCCTCGAAGCGGTGACATGGAGCTTCATGGCGAGGGATCATGCGGCGCTGTTTGCCAAGCATGATCCGGCGCTGGCGGTTGCGAACCCTGTGGCGAGCGAACTCAACCAGATGCGCCCGTCGATTATTGGCAACCTGGCCGTGGCGGCGCAACGGGCGGCCAATCATGGCGAGCCGGGCGCGCGCTTGTTCGAGGTCGGCCCGATCTATCTGGGTGACGGTCCGAAGGACCAGCGCACGGTTGCCTCGGGCGTTGTCCGCCCTGCCAACCAGCGCCACTGGCAGGGCACGCCCCATGCCTATGACTCCTACGCTGCGAAAGCAGACCTGTTCGCGGTGCTGGATGCGCTCGGCCAGCCGGGCGAGCGGTTCCAGGTGAGTGCGCCGACACAGCCGCACTGGCATCCGGGGCAGGCGGCCTGCCTGAAGCTGGGGCCGAAAGTGACGGTCGGCCATTTCGGCGCGATCCATCCGGGCGTGCTGAAAGCGATGGGTGTTGACGGACCGATGTTCGGGTTCGAGCTGAACCTCAACGCGCTGCCACAGATGAAGGTGCGGCCGACCAAGACCAAGCCGGTGCTGCAGCGCGCCGAGCTGACGCCGATCCGGCGTGACCTTGCATTCCTTGTCGACGCCGCCATTCCGGCGGGCGACCTGGTGAAACATGCTGTCGGGACTGACAAGCAGCTGATCGTCTCGGCCGACGTGTTCGACGTCTATCAGGGTGCGGGCGTACCGGAGGGCCAGAAATCCATCGCCTTCGAGATGACGATCCAGCCGCGTGAAAAGATGACGGATGAAGACATCCAGGGCCTGATGGACCGGGTCGTGGCCTCTGTCGCCAAGGGCGCGGGCGGCGTGCTAAGAGGCTAGCAGGTTCGCGTAGCCGGAAGGGTCACCATGACTGACACAACACTCCAGACCGGTTTGAGCGTGGCTATTGCCGGCGTCGCCGGACGCATGGGGCGCCAGCTGGTGGCGGGCGCGATGGATGCCGGCCTGTCGGTCGTGGGCGGGACAGAGGCCCCCGGAGCCGGACCGTTCGACCGGGATATCGGCGAACTGGCGGGGCGCCAGGCGCTTGGGATCCGGCCCGTGACCGATCCTGTCTCCGCGGCGGCGAATGCCGATGTCTGGATCGACTTCACCCGGCCGGAGGCCACGCTGGCGGCACTTGATGCCCTGAAACATACGCGCGTCAGCGGCGTGGTGATCGGCACGACCGGGCTGAGCGCCGCACAGGAGGCGGAAATTGCCCGGGCCGCCGAGCGGCTGGCCATCGTCAAGGCCGGGAACTTCTCTGTCGGCATCAACCTGTTGCAGGCCCTGACCCGCATGGCAGCGGGCCGCCTCGGCGAAGGATGGGATATCGAGATCCTGGAGACGCACCACCGGCGCAAGGTGGATGCCCCTTCAGGCACGGCCCTGATGCTGGGAGAGGCGGCAGCCGAGGGACGTGGTGGGTCACTGGATGAACTGCGAAGCCCACCTTATGACGGTCCCGACAGCGCCCGCGTGCCCGGCCAGATCGGATTTTCCGTGCGTCGCATGGGCGATGTGATCGGCGAACACTCCGTCAGTCTCGGCTCCGACATGGAAATCATGACGCTGGGCCACCAAGCGCTGGACCGGGCGGTGTTTGCCCATGGCGCGATGCAGGCTGCGGCCTGGGTCAGGGGCCGCAAGCCGGGCCTTTATGGCATGAATGACGTGCTGGGGCTGCCCGGCGCCTGACGTCGCGCGCCGATACCGCAACCGCTGAATCAGGGTTGACGCGGCGCTGATGCGTGGCAGCATGACAAGTTCGTTAAGAATGGCCCTGGAAGGTTCCGGCATGATCGGCATTGTTGTCGTCAGCCACGGCAAGCTTGCACGTGAACTGGTCGCTGCTACGGAACACGTAGTCGGCGAACAGCCCTGCTTTCGTTCGATATCCATTGAAGTCGAGGACGATATCGAAGCGCGCCGCGACCAGATCCGCGAAACGGCCAAGTCCTGCGACCGCGGACGGGGCGTCATCATCCTGACGGACATGTTTGGCGGCACGCCGTCCAACCTTGCCATGTCGGTCATGACGGCCGGCAATATCGAGGTCTTGTCGGGCGTCAACCTGCCCATGCTGATCAAGCTGGCCGAAGTGCGCAACGAGCTGTCGCTGGCCGAGGCCGCGAAAGTGGCCGCCGAAGCGGGTCGCAGATATATCAGTATCGCCTCTGACCTGCTGACGAAGTCATCCTAGTGAATTCGGCGACGACAACGGCGATCCAGCGCGTGATGATCGTGAACCGGAAGGGCCTGCATGCGCGGGCCTCGGCGCGGTTGTCGCGGCTTGCAGGTGAGTTCGATGCCCATGTCACGGTCCACCATGAGGCCGAAAGCGCGGATGCGCGGTCGATCATGGACCTGTTGATGCTGGTGGCGCATATGGGCTGCGAAGTGGAACTGCGCGCCGAAGGCCCCGAAGCGGCGGAAGCCGTGACGGCGATCGCAAGCCTGGTTGCCGGAGGTTTCGGGGAACAGGGCGAGGACGACGAAATCTGCTGATCGCGCTGCGATTGAAGAAGCGTGTGGCCTGTCAACGCCGGGCCGGAACGTCCTGATCGTTCGCGTCGCTCCAGAGGCGCTTGCCAGACTCCCTGGGCTCGGGCGCGGCGAGCTTGGACAGGTAGATATTTCCGTCCGGGTCGGCATGGTCGACGGTCAGCTGGGCGACTACGGCGACAAATTCCGTGATGCTGACGATGCGGTCGAGATTGGGATCGAACCGGACAGGATTGGCCAGCGTGTCGTCGCGTGTCGGCAGGTCTCTGGCCCAGTCTTGTTGCTCAAGGGCGCTCAATGCGCCGTCAGCATTGGCGTCCGCTGTCTTGAATGCCGCGACCGCGCCCGCCTTGAGTTCATCCGGCGTGACGTGGCCATCATCATTGGCGTCGAAGCTCACGATCAGGCCGCCGCCCGGGACGAGCCGACCCGACGCGTGCCGTCCATGCGGGGCATCCGGCTTGAGGTGGCCCTGTCCGGGCAGGCGCACGATATCGTCGGTTGCCTCGCCATCCTGAACATCTGATCCGACCAGTCCTGGCGCTTCGGTGGCGCTGACGTTCTGCGCCAGGCATGGCGCGCCGAGCCAGGCAAGCGCAGTCAGGGTAAATGCCAGATAGCGTGGGCGCATGAGCGGTTCCTGTGGAGTGACCAGACGGGCAGACTATGCCGCTGTTGTTTATTTGCAACATGACGTTTCAGTTACCTTGCATGGCTCCGGCGCCCGTCTTACCGTCCCGTTAACGCTGCCTTAATGGAATGGGAGCATTCCGTTAACCTCTTGCGGCTGTCCGAACGGCGGCCGATTCAGGCGATGGAATTGGAAGACAATGGCGATAAGTGCAGACCAGGTGCCGATCATCATGTCCGCAGGCGCGGCCTCGCTGGGCCTTGCAGCCCTGTTGTGGGCATTACGGGTTTCGGACGGGGCACGTGGGGCGGCACGCAAGTTCCGAGAGCGGTCTGCAGAGCTTGAAACGACACTGGCCGAGCACAGATCGGTGCTCGGCGCGCACCCCGGGGTGATTCTCGTCTGGCAGGGCGAGGCCCTGGAGGCCGATGAAGACGAGATCATTCCGCCGGAACTCTACGGGTCACCCGTGGCGCTGGCCGGCCTGCTCAGCTTTACCGACGACGCCATCTCCGTGAACCCGGCTGTTCGTATCATTGAGGGCCTCGCGGACCTCGAAGCGCGTGACAGTGCCGGGCAGGACACGACGCTGCGCATACGCCTGCGCGAATTGCGTGAATCCGGACAGGCATTTTCGCTGACAATTATCGGGCCATCGGGCCGTTTCCTCGAAGCCGACGGCCGCACGGCCGGCGCGCGTGCCGTGGTTTGGGTAACCGATACGACAATCAAGGGGCTCGAAGAAAGCTCGGCCCGCGGCAAGCTGGAAGAGGCCCGCCAGGTGATCGCGCGCGACCCGACCGCGTTTCTCGACATGCTTGGCAAGTCACCATTCCCGGCCTGGCGCGTATCGGGCATGGGCAAGCTGCAATGGGTCAATCCGGCCTATATCGAGGCGGTTGACGGAATCAATCTGGACCGCGTGCTCGACCGGCAACTGATGCTCGACCAGGCCGCCTCCGAACAAGCCCGCAAAACGATTTCCGAAGGCGTAGATATCGACGAGACGCGCCATATGGTGATCAAGGGCGAACGCCGCGCGATGCGTGTGCTGACCTTCCCGCTGTCAGGCGGCGCCGGGGCAATGGCGTTCGATGTGACGGCGCAGGAGAATGCGCGCGACGAGCTCAACCGCCATGTCCGCGCGCATGATGAAACGCTGAACCATGTCGCCGACGCCGTTGCGATTTTTGGCGCCGACCGCAAGCTGAGTTTCTACAACAAGGCGTTCCGCGACATGTGGGATCTCGACGAAAGCTTCCTGCTCGACCGGCCAAACCACGGCCAGTTGCTGGACCGGCTGCGCGAGCGCCGCAAATTGCCGGCCCGGACGAACTATGCCGAATGGCGCGCCGAGGAGCTGTCCTATTATCTCGATATTGACGGGGTGAAGGAAGACATCTGGTCGCTGCCGGACGACCGGACCCTGTCGGTTACGCGCCAGCGCCACCCGATGGGCGGACTGTTGCTCCTGTTCAAGGACATTACAGGCGAGCTCAATCTCAAGACCAAGTTCAATGCGATCGTGAAAACGCAAACCTCGACGCTCGACAACCTGCATGAAGCGGTTGCCGTGTTCAGCGGGGACGGACGCCTCAAACTGTTCAACCACGCCTTCGAACGCCTGTGGGGCCTGTCGCACGACTTGCTGAAGGACCAGCCGGATTATTCCGCAGTCGTCGAAGCATGCGTGCCGCTGTTCCACGATGCCGAGATATGGGACGCGATAAAGGGCCATATCACGGACCCGTCTGCACGGGCGCGCCAGTCGACGACCGGCGAGATGCGCCGCTCCGACGGATCGATCCTGACCTACCTGACCCATCCCTTGCCGGATGGAAACACGCTGATCGCGTTTGCCGACGTAACAGCCACCCGGCGCGTCGAATCCGCCTTGCGCGACCGCGCCGAAGCGTTTGAAGCCGCCGACCGGTTGAAGACGGAATTCGTCCGCAATGTCAGCTACCAGCTGCGGTCACCGCTGACTGTCATCTTCGGTTATGCCGAACTGCTCGAGACACAACGCAATGGCGACCTGACAGACCGGCAGTCCGACTATGTCAGCGCAATCCTGTCGGCCTCGGACCATTTGTCCAAGCTGATCGAGAACATTCTCGACCTCGCCATGATCGAGGCCGGACGAATGGATCTCGACCTTGAAGACGTCCAGCTGCAGGACGTGATCGAGGAAAGCATTGAAATGGTCGTGTCGAAGGCGGAAGACACGGAGATCACGGTCCGCGCCGATATCAAGGGAAAGCTGGGCGTCATCCGAGCCGACCAGCGCCGGATTCGCCAGGTGCTGTTCAACCTCATTTCCAACTCGCTCCGCTTCACGGAATCAGGTGGCGAAATCGTGGTGTCGGCGCAACGGATCGGCGACATGGTCACCCTGTCGGTGCGCGACAATGGCAAGGGACTTGAGGCTGACAAGCGTGCGACAAGCTTTGACAGCTTCGTTTCAGGCGACCAGCGCGGCGCGGGGCTTGGCCTGGCGCTTGTGAAACATTTCGTCGACTTGCATGGCGGCACGGTCGGGATGAAACCGGTCGAAGGCGGCGGACTGGAAGTCACCTGCTGGTTGCCGGCGCAGGCTGTGGTTCATGGTAGCGCGCCGGAATTGATGCTGGCGGAAGCCCGCGCCTGAGCCCGGTTCAGCTCGCCAGGGAAAGGTCGTCATCCGCGCCCACGCAGGCAATGCCGATCTGGTCGCTGTGCTTGTGGCTCATCAGCGCCTTGTCTGTTGCGACAAACATTTCCGCCGCAGCATTGAATGCCGCCGAGTAGAAGCCGAGGCTGATGCTTGAGCGCGCCACGAGGGTCTTGCCGCAATAGACATGTGGCAAGGCAAGGGTGGCCTGCAATTCGGCGGCAAACGCGGCAGCGTCGGCGCCATCGAAGGTTTCCCAGAGCAGTATTGCGAATTCATCGCCGCCAAGACGGGCACCGAAACCGGCACGGTCACCGATCGCCGTGCGGATGCGCACCGCGACGTGCTGGAGGACGGCGTCTCCGGCATCGTGACCGTGAACGTCATTGACCTGCTTGAAATTGTCGAGATCAAGCAGGATCAGCGTGAAGGGCGCTCCGCCAAGGCCGGCCGCGCCAAAGGCGTCGGCGAATGATTGTTCGAACCGACGGCGATTTGCGAGGCCGGTGAGGAAATCGGAATTGGCAAGCTCGGCAAGGCGCATCTGCGCGGCTTCGAGCTCCTGGTTCTTGCTGATGATGTCCTCGGCGTTACGTGTCGCCACGCGATAGGCATTGCGGAACTTGCGCTGGAGGATGACGTTCTGGCGCAGGACTGTGGCATTGTACAAAAAGGTCGGAAAAGCGATGAGCGTGCCGATGAACATCCCGCGTGCCAGGTCGAGCCACAGATTTGTCCCGGTCAGGGTCGATATCGCCAGTTCTCCCAGCGCGATGATGGAGAGAACAATAAGCGTTGAGCCGATAGCCAGGCGCAAGGCGTCGGTGCCCGACTCCATTTTCGGTTGCATGCGCCCGCGCACCCACCTGATGAGGAATCCTTTGGGATTCAACAGCTGTCCCTCCACGACGTAACGGAAAAGACTATTTTATCGGCGTTCAGGCGACCTGAAGAATACGTAAAGATTTTCCCGGTTGCTGTTAATGCTTGCGAAGCCACAACCGACACGGCCCGAAGCCGGCGTGAGGTGGACCCGGTTATAGGTCCGGAGCCTCGTTCTTTTCGAACCTGAGGAGAAAACGATCAGTCTTGCGCCGAACCGACGGATCGAAAACATTCATCGTTCGGTTATCTTCCGTGTTGGTGAACAGGTCGCTTTCCTCGGCGAGGCGGAAACCGTGCCCTTCAGCGAGGGATATGATGATGGCCTTGTCGATGCGGTGCGTGTCGCCGCCAGTGGTCGCGGGTGAGCCCACAGGGGCCATGTGATCGAGTACAATGAACTGCCCGCCCGGCCTGGTCACACGGGCAATTTCGGCGAACGCAGCGTCCGGATCGCCCAGGGCGCCGGGTTCGGCCCCGTCCGGTGTGTACCAGAGATCGTGAGGCCCTAGCAGCCACATGACCCGGTCGGCTGTGCCATCCGGTACGGCTGACAGGTCGTCGAAATTCGACTTGAGCTTGACGACGTTGGAGAGCCGCCCATCAACACGGGTCGCGGCAGAGTCACCGAGGAAGGCATCGAACGCGGCCGGGTTCTGCATATAGACCTTGCCGGTATCGCCGACGACGCGCGAGAAAAGTTCTGTATAGACACCGCCCGCGGCTTCGAGATCAACGACTGTCATGCCGGGGGCCACGCCGGTAAAGGCAAGAACCTGCGGAGACTTGCGGACCTCGTATTGTTCATAGTCTTCGGCGGGCCGGTCATCCTGTCCAAAGACGCTGGCATATTCGAAGGCGACAGGGGCGACGTCTGCAGGGGCGGCGGCTTCAGGCCGCGGTGCTCCGGCGGGGGCGACCTCCGCAGACGGTCCGGAACAGCCAGCGACCAGGCTGCTGGCGACGATTGCAGCAAACACAAATCTCATGGACATTTCCTCCAATGCGCCTGTGGTCAGGCGTCAGCCAGCATTTTCTCACTCATGGTCCAAAGGCGTTCGGCCTTTTCATCGTCGCAGATCCACGGCCGGGCATGTTGCCAGCGCTGGCTGTCGCCCGTGGCAAGCTGGGCGATGTCGCAATCCTCGCAATAGACGCCGCCGCGGCCTTCGAGTTTTGGCGAGGTGGCCGCCCAGACGCTGGTGGCTGCGCCCTGTTCGGGTGTCTTGAACATGGCCTGGACCTGGGGTGGGATGGTGCCGTCGGCCGCCTTCCAGCCGAGCGCCACCATTTCCTCGTCCGACAGGTGGCGCTGGAGAGGGGTAAAGATGCCGCCCGGGTGCACGGAAAAAGCCCGGACGCCAACGTCGCGGCCCCGGTGATCGACGCCGAGCGCGAACAGGGCATTGGCCGACTTGGCCTGTCCGTAAGCGTCCCATTTGTCGTAAGGCGTCTTGGTGAAGTGGGGGTCGTCCCAGTGCACGTCCGAGCGAACATGCCCGGTGGAGGACAGGGCGACGAGGCGGGATGACTCGGCGCGCTGCATGGACGGCGCCAGCGCGAGGCTCATGGCCATATGGCCGAGATGGTTGACACCGAACTGGCGCTCCCAGCCGGGGCCGACGCGGCCCTCGGGGCAGGCCATGATGCCGGCATTGTTGATCAGGATGTCGAGGCCACGCTGGGTCTCGTCATATTCGCGGGTGAATTTCTCGACGCTTTTGAGATCGGCAAGATCCATCGCGGCGATCTCGATTTCGCCGGCCACGTCCGCCAGGGCCTCTTCAGCCACATCGACCCGCCGGGCCGGAACGGTGACGCGCGCGCCAGCGCCTGCGAGCGCACGGACCGCTTCGATCCCGATGCCCGAATACCCTCCGGTGACAATTGCATTCCTGCCGGTCAGGTCGATGCCTTCGAGCACCTCGCTGGCAGTCGATTTGGTGTGAAAGCCGGATCCGATGGGTAGCTGGTCTTGTGCCGCCATGTGCCTGGTGTCTCCCGAAAGCGTTTCTTGTTGATCAGAGTTTGCGCGGGGGAGGGCGCGGCGGCAAGGGTGGGTTACGATTTCTTAAGCAGCGGGCCACGTGGACGTGGACTTGAGGCGGGCGTATATGGTCGGTGTTACACATTATCATTCGGAGCGTGATCCCATGCGAATTCTTGCCAGCCTGATATTGATGACAGCCGCAAGCCTGACGGCCGTGCCAGCCGTTGCGCAAGGCAACCAGGTGGAGCGTACGCAAGCCGAAATCGTGGTCGAGAAGGCAACGGAAGACCTGGCCAGGGATCGCGCCGCCCGGGCGGACGCCATGCGCGCCTGCGCCACTAAGGATTATGCAGCCTGTACGCGATTGGGAGATTCCTATCGCAAGGGCCGGGGCGGCCTGCAGGACTACAAGGCAGCGGCAGAGGCCTATCGAAAGGCCTGCACGGGCAAGAATGCAGTTGGATGCGCGTCGCTCGCCTATCTCACCACAAAGGGATACGGTTTGGAGCAGGACCTGCCGGAAGCCCGGCGCTTGTACAAGCTGTCGTGCGATCTTGGCGAAGTCAGTGGCTGTGCCGGATATGGCAACATGGTGTTCTCAGGCACGGGCGGCCCCAAGAATGTCGCCGAAGGCACACGTCTCCTCCAGTCAGCCTGCGATACGGGATACCAGTGGGCATGCGACCGGATTACGGGCCTGGCGGCCTATGACCCCAATGACGACACATGGGAACGCCTGAAGGACGGCGCCGGACGCTGAGGCTCAGCTGCCTGAGACGGATTTTCCCGGTTGGCTGAACATGGTGTTGACGAATGGCGGTGACGGATTCGGACCCGTCACGGGCACTTGGGGTGCCGCAATTGCTGGCGCGGGAGCCGGATCCTCGACGGCAGAGAACCAGTCCGCCGGTTGCTGCGGCGCGATCAGCAGGTCGGCAAGGATGCTGGCGCCTTCCTCGACCCGCATGCTGGGCGCATAAGCGCGGCCTTCCAGGCGACAGCCGGGCCAGGCTTCAATCGTTTCGCTGGCACTGACCGAGCCCCTGATTTCACCATGGACGATAATGACCGTGCCGGAGACATTGCCCTCGATGACCGCGCCCGCCTCGACGACCAGAAGGCTGTCGGTGGAGATGTCACCTTTCAGGTGGGCCGACAGCATGGTTGGGCCGGTAAAGGCGAGCTTGCCCTCCAGCACGGACCCTGCGGTGATGAAGCTGCCTTCTTGGGACCGCGGCGCGCGCGATGATGCGGGTTGACTAGCCAATGTTCTCATTCCCTGGTGACTGAATATTTTGGGAAAAAGAAGCAAAATACGTGCCATACGCGAATCAGGGGCCAGGCGTGCCGCGCAGAGGTTGAGCCGCGGAAAGATATGTCTTTGACCGCGACGGCGCCATGATTGCATGCGAGATTGCCATGGATGAACCTCGTATTCCCAGTATTTGCGGTGCTTCTGGCGCTCGCCGCGTGTGCCCCGGCAGAGGCGCCAGCGGCCGAAGGCGTACTCTTGCCGCCGGGCGCGCGAGGGATCGACCTGTCACATCATAATGGGCAGGTGAACTGGGATGCGCTGGAGGCCGAGAACCTGGATTTCATCTATTTGAAAGCCACCGAGGGGCGCGACTGGAAGGATCGGGATTTCCAGTCGAACTGGATTGAGGCAACCCGGAGGGGCTACCATCTGGGCGCCTATCACTTCTACATCCTGTGCAACCCGGCCAGGGAGCAGGCGGCCAACTTCATCCAGTCGGTCGAGGTGCGGAGCGGGACGCTGCCGCCAGCGGTCGACCTGGAGTATGCGCATAATTGCAAACCCTACCGTGACGCGGCAGGCACGCGGGCCGAACTGCAGGCCTTTCTCGACAGGCTGGAGGCCGAATACGGCGCAGATCCCGTGATTTACACGACACCGGAATTCCACGCCGACTGGATCGCCGGACATTTCGATCGCTACCCGCTCTGGATACGGAGTGTCGATGGCGCGCCTGACATGCCTTATGCGATCTGGCAGCATTCGATGCGGGGTAAGATGGCGGGGATCGAGGGAGACGTGGATATGAACGTGGCCGCAGGCGGCATGCCGGATGACTAAGCGATCCGGCATGCCGATGAGGTGGTCGAGAGTCTAGTTGCGGGCCTTGTCGACCAGGCGGTCGTTCTGGGCCCAGTGCATCATGCCGCGCAGTTTTTCGCCGACTTCCTCGATCAGGTGGTCGTTCATGCGGGCGCGCTTGGCATGGAAGCTTGGGGCGCCGGCCTGGTTTTCGAGCACCCAGTTGCGGGCGAACGTGCCATCCTGGATATCGGTCAGGACGCGTTTCATTTCGGCCTTGGTCTCTGCATTCACAACGCGGGGGCCGGAAACGTATTCACCGTATTCGGCGGTGTTCGAGATCGAATAGTTCATGTTGGCGATGCCGCCTTCATAGATCAGGTCAACGATCAGCTTGGTTTCGTGCAGGCATTCGAAATAGGCCATTTCCGGCGCGTAACCGGCTTCGACCAGGGTTTCAAAACCGGCCTTGATCAGCTCGACAATGCCGCCGCAAAGCACGGCCTGTTCGCCGAAGAGGTCGGTTTCAGTCTCTTCACGGAAGGATGTTTCGATGACGCCGGCGCGCGTGTTGCCGATCGCTTTCGAATAGGACAGGGCGACATCCTTGGCTGTGCCGGATGCATCCTGATGGATGGCGATGAGGCCCGGCAGGCCGAAACCCATCTGGTATTGGGCGCGCAGCGTATGGCCCGGGCCCTTGGGCGCGGACAGGGAGATATCGACGCCGGCCTTCGGACGGATCAGGTTGTAGTGGATGTTGAAGCCGTGGCCGAACATGATGTGCTGGCCTTCGCGCGTGTGCGGCTCGATCTCGTTCGCCCAGACGACTGCCTGGAGTTCGTCCGGAATGAGGATCATCACGACGTCAGCCCATTTCGTGGCTTCGGCAGGTGTCATGACCGTCAGGCCTTCGGCCTTGCACTTGGCGCGGCTGGCAGAGTTTTCCTGCAGGCCGACCACGATATCCTTCACGCCGCTATCGCGCGCGTTCAGCACGTGGGCATGCCCCTGGCTGCCATAGCCGATGACGGCAACTTTCTTCTTCTGGATCAGGGAAAGGTCCGCGTCCTGCTCGTAATAAACTTTCATTGGCTTCAAAAAGCTCCGCTTTGGGGTGGGGTTGATAGGATAGGGTTCAGTTGGCGTTGCAGGCCCAGCCATCGCTGATATTTGCTACACCGATAATCATCTGGTTGATCCGGGCAATGTCGTCAGACGCTTTTGCATGGCGCGAGAAATGGAGGACCTTGCCCTGTGTTTCGACAGTCGTGACAATGTCATGCGTATCGAGCAGCAGGACGACACGCCGCGAGCCATCCGGGTTGATCGTCACTTCTTCGCGGCGACCGTAATTTGGCAGGTCTTTTGAATCGACCGTTGCCAGCATCCCGACCAGGCGGCCGGCGACATCTTCCGGCAGGGCTATGCTCAGCTTGCAGACGGGCACACGGCTGCGTTCATTGTCTTCGCTGGGTACCGAGCGGGCCTCGAGCCAGAAGGACGGCCCCGCACCGATGACATCGTAGATATAGGCTGCACCGCTGGGCGATGCCGTGTCGACGATACGGATCGCCGGATGCTGGCTGGTTGGCTGCAGGCGGGCGGAGCGCTCCACGAGATGCGCAGCGCGATCGATATCGCATTGCATCTGGGCCGCTTCCGCGTCGCCGGAGAGTGTCGGCACGGTTCCGGCCAAATTCGGTCGGCAGCTTTCGGGCGTCTCGTCGTCCGCGCTGGCGGCACCCGCACACAGAAGGCTGGCCAGGAGAAGGATCCGGACTGTCTTCATCCCTGTTCCTTTCCGCGTTTGATCGAGAGCACACCGGTCCGGCTGACTTCGACCAGCCCGAGCGGACGCATCAGGTCGATGAACTGGCTGATCTTGTCGGAGGCACCGGTCAGTTCGAATATAAAGCTCTCATTTGTCGTGTCGATAACGCGGGCACGAAAGATTTCGGCGATGCGAAGGGCTTCGACGCGGACCTCGCCGGTACCGGCAACTTTGATCAGGGACAATTCCCGTTCAATGCCGCGTTTTGACTTGGTGATGTCGATCACTTCGCCCACGGGCACGATACGCAGCAGTTGGGCTTCGATCTGCTCAAGGATGTGGGGCGTGCCCTGCGTGACGATGGTGATGCGTGAGCGGTGCTTGCTGGAATCGACTTCGGCGACCGTGAGGCTGTCGATATTGTAGCCCCGGCCCGAAAACAGCCCGACGACGCGCGCGAGGACACCGGGTTCATTGTCGACAAGCACGGCAAGCGTGCGCCGTTCGACCGCTTCATCAGCATGCGACAGGAAATAGGCCGACTTTGGGCCGACGTGGGCGTCTCCGATTGTACCGTCGCTCATTGCATTGTCTCCGATTGTGTATCCGGTGTCCGGGGCGCGTCGAGCACGAGGCCGGGCCTGCGGGTTTCAAGGCGGGCCTTCAGCGCGTTGGCGCGGCCAATGGCGTCGCTCCGGTTTTCAAGGGTCTGGTCGTCATAGCGCTCGACCACCTTGTCGAGACGACGTGGATCAAGGTGCGCCTGCAGTTCGGACACCATCAGGCGGCGGCAATCGTCAATGAATTCCGCGCTGTTATCGCCTGTCGGGCCGCCTTCGCGATGCATGGCATCAAGCTCGCAATAAGCCCACATGATCGCATCCAGGATGGGCGGTCGGTGGCCGCGATAGGCCCCGTCCTTGTCTGCGCCCTTATTGTCGGGATTGAGGTTCGGGAAGAACATGCGGCCGCGTTCCACGAGCGACGACAGGCCGATCAGGAGGCTTGCCTTGCCACCTGCAAAGGTTGCGTCATTGGCCTGCAGGTGGCGGGTGCGGGCAAACATGGCGGCACGTCCGAGCGCGTCGATCGCCTGATTGCCCCATTCGAGACTGGCAGAATCAATGCTCTGGCGCAGGCGTTCGGTCTGCAGGCGGCGCTGACGACGGGTTTCGGCCCGCGCGGCGACGGCGCTGACAAGTGCAACCAGCGCAGAGCTGATCGCAATCACCACATCAAGGTGTTCGCGCAGCAGGGCGAGGATTTCGCTCATACTCATAACATTAACCGTCCCAAAACCCGATGCCTGTCCGGCTGCTATACCAGCTTCTTCCCGGCGTCACTGACCTCGTTACCAGTTATCTCCCCAAGGATCATCTCATTATGAGCAGACCCCGAAGGAATCATCGGCAGGCAATTTTCGGCCTTTCCGATGCGGCAATCGAATAGGACCGGGCCGTCATGGTCCATCATTTCCTGGATTTTCGCATCGAGCTCCTGCGGGTTGTCGCAATGAATGCCGTGCCCGCCAAGGGCCTCGGCCAGTTTGACAAAGTCCGGCAGGCTTTCGGAATAGGAGTGTGAATAACGTTCGCCATGCAGCAATTCCTGCCATTGGCGCACCATGCCCATCCATTCATTGTTCATGATGAACACCTTGATCGGCAGGCAGTGCTGAACGGCGGTCGAGAATTCCTGCATCACCATCTGGACCGAGGCTTCGCCTGCAATGTCGATGACGAGGGCGTCCGGATGCGCGACCTGGATGCCCACGGCGGCAGGCAGGCCATAGCCCATCGTACCGAGGCCGCCACTGGTCATCCAATGGTTCGGCTCCTCAAAATGATAGAACTGGGCCGCCCACATCTGGTGCTGGCCGACCTCTGTGGAAATATAGGTCTCCCGCTCCTTGGTGAGTTCGTAGAGACGCTGGACCGCATATTGGGGTTTGATGACGGCGTCCGAGTTTGCGTAGGCGAAGCAATCGCGAGCCCGCCAGATGGCGATCTGCTTCTGCCACTCGGCGAGATTCGGCTTCTTGCCCTTGCGGGCGGCGAGTTCCTTCAGGATCGCTTGCAGCGTGGCAGCGCAATCGCCGACAACGGGCACGTCGACGCGCACGATCTTGTTGATCGAAGAGGGGTCGATATCGATGTGAACCTTCTTGGAATTCGGCGAGAAGGCATCGATCCGGCCGGTGACGCGGTCGTCGAACCGCGCGCCGACGCAGATCATCAGGTCGCAATCATGCATGGCATTGTTGGCTTCAAAACTGCCATGCATGCCAACCATGCCGAGCCAGTCGGGGTGGGAGGCCGCAAAAGCGCCAAGGCCCATCAGCGTCGACGTGACAGGTATGCCGGTCGCAGCCTGCAGTTCGCGCAGCAGTTTCGAGGCGCGGGGGCCGGAATTGATGACGCCGCCGCCTGTATAGAAGACCGGGCGCCGGGACGACACGATCAGGTCCACAACGGCCGAAACGGCTTCCGGCTGGGGAATGGTCCGCGGCGTGTAGGTTGGCTTGTGGACGCCGTCCTTGCCGATATAGGTGCCGGTGGCGAACTGGACGTCTTTCGGGATGTCGATGACGACGGGGCCCGGGCGGCCGGACGTCGCGATCAGGAAGGCTTCATGGATGGCGCGCGCGAGATCGTTCACGTCGGTGACGAGGTAATTGTGTTTGGAACAGCTGCGCGTGATGCCGGTCGTGTCGCATTCCTGGAACGCGTCGGTGCCGATGAGATGTGTCGGAACCTGGCCGCACAGGACGACCATGGGGATGGAGTCCATCATCGCATCTGTGATCGGTGTGACCATGTTGGTTGCGCCGGGACCGGACGTCACCAGGGCAACGCCCGGTTTGCCGGTCGACCGGGCATAGCCTTCAGCGGCATGGCCAGCACCCTGTTCATGACGCACGAGGATGTGGCGCAGGTCCGGCGCGGCGAACAGCGCGTCGTAGATCGGCAGCACGGCGCCGCCCGGATAGCCGAAGAGCGAGTCCACACCCTGTTCGCGCAAGGCCTCGATGACGATCTGGGCCCCGGTCATGATGCGGGGCTCGGTCGGGGCCGGGCTGGCTGCGCGCGTCTTGGATTTGGTGGCTGTGGTCATGAGGCTCTCGGATTGTCTTGGAAAAATGGGTCAGGGCTGAATTAAAAAAGGGCCCCCTGAGGAGACCCTTTTGTGCGCGCATCCGCAACCGGCTGAATGGTCAGCCGACTACGGATGCCTAATAACGAGTACCAGTAAATTGCGCACAGTGCGTTTCCTCCAACGTCGGACTTAGGAATAATCTGCCTCTTGGGCGCTGTCAATCTCCCTGTAAAGGGCATGAATGACCCTTAAGCGGTTTTCTGGTTCCGGTGACGGAATGCGCGGCCAAAAGGGAAACTGCCTCGCAATCCACGTGAACTGCCTTTTTGCGTAGCGCCGCGTATCGCGCTTGGCGTTTTCGGCCGCCAGTTCGGCGCTGATCTCACCGCGCGCAAAGGCCATCAGCCACGGCATGCCATGCGCTTTCATGGCGGGAAGTTCGGGATCGAGGCCACGCTCCATCAGCGCGCGGGCCTCGTCCATGGCACCCTGCATCAGCATGCCTTCGAACCGGCGGTCGATCTTCTGGTAGAGGCGGGCTCGCGGCGGAGTGAGTGCGAAACCGATCCATTCGCCATCCTGCAGGACAGGCGGCTGGCGTTCCTCGTGGAAGGCGCTGATCGGGCGCCCTGTCGCGAGCCAGACTTCATAGGCGCGAGACAGGCGCTGGCGGTCGCCGGTGCCAAGCCGGTCGGCTGTTTCAGGATCAACCGGCGCCAGCCTGTCACGCAGGCCTTCGGCGCCTTCCGCATCGGCGATGGCGCGGACATCGGCCCGGATATCCTCCGGAACCGGCGGGATGTTCGACAGGCCTTGTGTCAGGGCCAGCAGGTAGAGGCCGGTGCCGCCGACGAGGATCGCACGCTTGCCCTTGAGTTCAATCCGCTTGATCTGGCAGCGCACGTCTTCCAGCCAGTCACCGGTGGAGTAACGCGTGGCGGCATCGACATGGCCGAAAAGGTGATGCTCAACGCCATCCATTTCCGCTTCGTCGGGACGCGCGCTGATAACCTGGAGGTCTCTGTAAACCTGCATGGAATCAGCGTTGATGACCTCACCGCCCAATCGCCGTGCAACGGCGATGGCGAGGGCGGTCTTGCCGCTGGCGGTTGGGCCGTGAATGAGGATTGCCGGATGCATGCTCCAGACCTAAGGGCTTGTCGGGCGCGTGGAAAGACACCAAGAGACTGAAAGCATGACCCAGACCCCGGATACATCCCGCAATTTCCTTGCTGTCACAGCTGTGGCGGCCCCATCAAATGCCGATCTTGCAGGGCAATTGGGGGAGATTCTCGCTGCGGCGGGTGTGGATGACATGAAGCTGCGGATTCTGTCGAATACCGGCCCGTTTCAAGCGTGCGAATATGTCTTCGAGGCCGGTAGCAGGGGTGAGGCCGAGGCGGTGCGCGCCGGGGTCAGGGCGCTGGAAGCGGATGTTGCAGTCCTGCCTGCCGCCAACCGGCGCAAGCGTCTTCTGATCTCGGACATGGATTCAACCATTATCGGCCAGGAATGCCTCGACGAGCTGGCGGATTTTGCCGGCCTCAAGGCCGAGGTCTCGGCGATCACCGAACGGGCGATGCGCGGCGAGCTTGATTTCGAAGGCGCACTGACGACGCGGGTCGCCATGCTCAAGGGGCTGGAACTGTCTGCGCTCGAAGCGGCCTATCGCGAACGTATCACCCTGAATCCCGGCGCCCGGACGCTGACCGCCACGATGAAGGCGCATGGCGCCCATGCGTTGCTCGTGTCGGGCGGTTTCACGTTCTTCACGTCGCGCGTCGCCGAAGCGTCCGGATTTGACGCGCATCGCGGCAACACGCTGATCGATGACGGAACTGTCCTGATGGGTGACGTTGGCAGGCCGATCCTGGGACGCGAGGCCAAGCTGTCGGCGCTGGACGAAGCGGCGGTGGCCCATGGCTTTGCGCGCGATGATGCGCTGGCGCTCGGCGACGGTGCGAACGATCTCGACATGATCCGTGCGGCCGGGCTCGGCATTGCCTACCGGGCCAAACCGATCGTGGCCGAACAGGCCGCTGCGGCGATCAATCATACCGACCTGACTGCCGCCCTGTTCTTCCAGGGCTATACGGCGGACGAATTCGTCACGGCGTAGGCGTTATTGCGCCAATTCGATTGACAGGAACTGGTCGAACCATCCGGCATCGCCCCGGCGTTTCACGCGCAGGAGCAGGGGCTGGTGCGGCGTCGTCATGGCCGTCTCCACACGGGACACGGTGTCCGTTACGGTAGACACTTTGGCGAAGTTCACCTCGACGATGACATCGCCCCGGCTGAGCTTGCCGAAGGCGCGGCCGCGCGCGCTGACGCTGGTGACCACGACACCTTCGACATCCTTGGGGATTCCGAAGCGGCGGCGGATATCGTCATCGATGCCCTGGAGTTCGGCGCCAAGATCATTGCTGCTGGCGGGCATATCGGGAAGTCCGCTGGCGCTCGCCGCGTTATCGTCGTCCTCCAGTTCGCCGAGGGTTACCGACACGTTGCGCGCCTTGCCGTCGCGAATGATCGACAGCGCCACCGTCTTGCCGATCGGGGCGTCCGAGATCAGGCGCGTCATTTCGCGGACGCTGGCAACCGCCTTGCCGTCGAAGCTGAGCACGAGATCGCCGACTTCCAGTTTGGCCTTGTCGGCGGGGCCGTCATTGGTGATGCGTGTCACGATGACGCCGCCCTTGCCCTTGGCCTTGTAGGCCTTGACCAGTGCGGCATCGGCGTCCTGCACGTTCACGCCGAGCCAGGACCGGCGCACCTTGCCATGCTCGATCAGCTGTTTCGAGATACGCTTCACCAGGTTGGCGGGCACGGAGAAGCCGATCCCGACCGATCCGCCGGTGGGCGAGATGATCGCGGTATTCACGCCGACGACTTCGCCGCCGAGATTGAAGAGGGGGCCGCCGGAATTGCCCCGGTTGATGGCCGCGTCGGTCTGGATGAAATCATCGGAGCGCCCGGAATTCAGGTCGCGGTTGCGGGCCGAGATGATCCCGGCCGAGACCGATCCGCCAAACCCGAACGGGTTGCCGATGGCGATGACCCAGTCGCCGACTTCGGCTCGGTCGCTGTCGGCCAGGTCGACATAGGGCAGCGGCGTCCGGCTGTTCACTTTCAGGACGGCAAGGTCGGTGTCGCGGTCGCGGCCGACAAGCGTCGCCTCGAGCACGCGGCCGTCGGAGAAATTGATCTCGATCTCATCGGCATTGTCGATGACATGATTGTTGGTGATGATGATCCCGTCAGGGCTGATCACGAAGCCCGAGCCGAGCGATCCCTGGCGCTGGAAACCATCCTCGTCGCGCCCGAAGAATTCGTTGAAGCGCTCCATCGGTGAGCCTTCCGGAAAGGTCGGCAGGCCATTGGGCGCAATTGTCTGTTGTGTCGAGATATTCACGACAGCCGGCATCAGGCGTTTGGAAAGGTCGCGAAAGTTCTGTGGCTGCACTTTCTGGTCCAGGCCATCAAGGGGCCGCGACAGGCTGCCCTGAGCAGAAACAGGCAGGACAAAGGCGGCAATGAAACCGAGGGCGGCGAGTGCCGGAATGCGCATGAGGCAGGAGGCTCCTGAGAGTCGGAATTTGTACGTAATGACTTCAGTATGGCGCTTTGCGCCCTTGTTGCAACAGGTTCAGGCGGCTCTGACTGCGAAGACAAGCAGGGCTGCGCCGACGACCGCTGATGCCAGTCCGGCAAAGGCCACTTCGCGGCTGGACATTTCGGAGAGGCGGGCCGCCATGCGGCGCATGAAGTCGGGGGCGACCGCATAGATCGCCCCCTCCACAAAGAACCAGATTCCGGCCGCAGCCAGTATCAGATAGAGTTTCGACACGTATTTCGCGTCCTAGCGGCTGCCGCCATTGGCGCGGGCACTTTCGATGAACTCGTCACAGATCCCGAGACTTTGCGGGCTGACGATCACCTGCGTGCCCTCCTGGATCGCCTTGTCACAGGCGATCAATGCGCGCTGGAACCGGAAGAATTCCGGATCCTTGTTGTAGGCATTGGCATAGACTTCGGTCGACTTGGCATCGCCTTCACCGCGAATGATTTCAGCCTGCTCACGGGCCTGGGCTTCGATCACCGTTTTTTCGCGGCTGGCCTGGGCGCGGATGAGGCGGGCCTTCTCTTCGCCCTCGGCACGGATGCGCTGGGCTTCCTGGAAACGCGCCGATTGCATCCGGCTGTAGACACCTTGCGCCACTTCCTGCGGCAGGTCGGCCTGGCGAATGCGGACGTCGATAATGTCGATGCCGTCTTCGCTCAGCTGCTGGTTCACCTTGACCCGGATCCGGTCCATCAGCTGCGAGCGCTGGCCGGAAATGATTTCCGGCACGGGCACGTCGCCAAGGGCTTCGCGAATGGTCGAATTGGTGATCTGGTTGAGCTGGCGGGCGGCCGCCGGTTCGGTGCGGAAGCGCTGGTAGAATTTCAGCGGGTCCTTGATGCGCCAGCGCACGAAGGCGTCGACCGAAAGCCGCCGCTGGTCCGATGCCAGCACTTCGATATTCTCGATATCAAGTCCAATGTTCTTCTTGTCGAGTTTTTCGACCTGCTGGAACAGCGGGATCTTGAAATAAAGCCCGGCCTGGTCCTGGCCTGGTGCGTTATACACCTGCTTGGGCTCGCCAACCTGCAGCATCAGCGCCTGCTCGTCCTGACGGACTACAAAAAACGAATTCATCATGACCATCAGGAAAATGCCGGCCACAATGATGATTAGCCATCCAAAAGCACGCATGATTACTGCCCTCCGCGGGGTTGGGGCTGGGTTCGTTCCAGCGGCAGGTAGGGAACGGCGCCTGAGTCCTGATCAAGGATCAGCTTATCTGAGCGCTCCAGCACCCGTTCCATGGTTTCAAGATACATGCGTTCGCGGGTCACGCGCGGCGCCTTGCGATACTCGGCATAGATCTGCTCGAAGCGTGAGGCTTCACCTTGCGCGTCGGCCAGGACCTGGTCGCGATAGGCTTCCGCTTCCTGCAGGATGCGCTGGCCGGTACCGCGGGCTTGCGGGACAACTTCATTGGCGAACTGGGTTGCCTGGTTGATATTTGTCTCGGCGTCCTGTTCGGCGACGTTCACGTCGTTGAAGGCCTCGATCACCTGCTGGGGCGGATCGGACCGGTCGATCGTGACGGCCAGGATTTCGATACCGGCGCGATAATCATTGAGCAGCGCCTGGGCCTGTTTGGCCACTTCCTGCTGCACGACATCGCGTTCGGTCGTGATCACGCTTTGCAGGCTTGTCTTGCCGACGACTTCGCGCATCACTGATTCGGCAACCTGCTCGACGGCCTCAGAGGGCTGCTTGACGTTCAGGATGAAATTTTCCGGGTGCTCGGAGTCGACCTTCCAGAAGACAGAGAACTGGATATCGACGATATTTTCGTCCTGGGTCAGCATCAGGCTCTCTTCGAGATTCTTGCCGATCTTGGTTTCCTTGCGGTTCTCGACCTCTACCAGCACGTGCTCCTCAATCGGCGCCGGCAGGTGAAAATGCAGGCCGGGACCGAAATTCGTCTGCCATTTCCCGAACCGGAACACGGCAGCCTGCTGCGTCGGATCGACCATGACGACGCTGGTAGAGAGCCAGCCCAGTATGGCAATGCCGATGAGAATGACGAAGCCGAGCGGGCCGAAATTCGGGCCGCCGCCGCCGCGACGACGTCCGCCGCCACCGCCGCCGCCGCCGGAGCGTTTGCGAAACCGCTCCTGCATGCGTTTCATTTGCTGCTCAAGGTCGCCACCGCCATTACTCCCGGATCCGCCGCCGGGGCGCGTCCAGGGCGAGCCAGCGTCCTTGCCGGGCTCATCGTCTGATCCGCCGCCCCATGGGCCGCTGGATTTTGTCTTGTCATCCCAGGGCATAGCCCCTCCTATTTTGGTTTAGATGCTTCTATATAGGTTCTTGCGCGATATGTGCATGCCTCATTCAGGGCTTCAAGGACGCAGGGATCATATCAGGTGTTTGGTTCGAAGGAAAAATCTCGCCGGAAGCTGGCCAGGCAGGTCCGGGACGCGATTGGCGCACCGGACTGGCTGGAGTCGGTCGACGTGGACGATTCGGGGCGGGTTATCCTTGTCCTTCTGGCCGATCCAGCCGATGCGGCAGGGGCTGAGGCACGCCGGATCGAAGCGGAAGGCCGGGCCGAACTGGTCGCTGGCGTACATGCCGTGACGAGCATTCTCACGGCCGAGAAAGCCCTGCCGGAAGTGAAGCTGGAACCGGCCCCGCGCCGGGTGTCCAAGGGCGCGCGGCTATCTGACGAGGCGATGCAGCAGGGCGCGCCATCCAAGGCATCCGGTATTCCGCCGATTCCCGGCATTGCGCGTATCCTGGTCGTGGCCAGCGCCAAAGGCGGGGTCGGAAAGTCGACGATTGCGGTGAATCTTGCCGCGGCGATGGCCAGGACGGGCATGAAAGTCGGCCTGCTCGATGCGGATGTCTACGGGCCGTCGATCCCGACCATGCTTGGCACGCAGGATGCGCAGCCGGGAACGGCGGAATCGAAAAAACTGGTCCCGGTTGTCGCGCATGGCATGAAGACATTGTCGATCGGCTACCTGTCGGACCCGGATGCGCCGATGATCTGGCGCGGCCCGATTGTCATGTCGGCGATCACGCAGATGTTGAATGATGCCGAATGGGGCGAACTGGACGTGCTTGTCATCGATACGCCGCCCGGCACCGGAGATGCGCAGCTGGCAATTGCGCAGCGTGTGCCGGTAACAGCGGCGATTATCGTGACAACGCCCCAGGAAGTCGCGCTCTCGGATGTACGGCGCGGTGCGGCAATGTTCACGAAGACGGCTGTGCCCGTTCTTGGCATTGTCGAGACGATGAGCTGGTTCGAGGATCCCGCAGGCAATCGTCATTACCTGATGGGCGAGGGCGGCGGTGTAGCAACGGCGCAGTCTCTGGGCCTGCCATTGCTGGGCCGGATTCCCATGCTGCAGGCCATACGAGAGGGCGGCGACACCGGGACGCCTGCTGCGCTGGCGGATGGCGATGCCACGCGCATCTTTCACGAGCTCGCGCGCACCGTGGCCATCGGCCTCGATACGCTGGAGTCCAAGCCGGTGCCCGAGATCGTCTTCGAAGACTGACGCCGCCGTCAGGCGTTGAAGTTCAGCACGAGGCCTGGCTCCGGCCAGCGGCATTTGATCAGCCGGCCTGTACTCGACAGCGTCAGGTAGGCGTCCATCATGTCGTCGCCGCCAAAGGCGATATTCGTGACCAGCATGTCCGGCAGGGCCGTGTGGCTGACATCGCCCTGCGGCGTGATCGTGGTGATGCCGCCATTCAGGATCGTGGCCACGCAGACATTGCCAGCAGCGGTCATGGCGAGACTGTCAAAATATTGCAGTCCGGGCATTGTGGCGACGACGCGTCCGCCATTGAAAGGCGAGGCTGGCTTGATTTCGCCGGGCGCCGCGAGGCCGAAGGCCCACATGCGGCCGGTCATCGTGTCGGCCATGAAGATTGTCTGCTCGTCGGGCGAGAGCCCGACTCCATTGGGCGAGGAATAGTGGAAATCGAGTTCCTTCGCCTCCGACGCGCTCCTGGCGAGGAAGAACAGGCCGCCAAAATCGCGATGGCGCGAATAGGTCTTGCCATGGTCGGTGAAATAGAGGTTGCCGGCCTTGTCGAAAACGAGGTCGTTCGGGCCTTTCAGCGGATGGCCGTCGACCGTGTCGAGCACGCGCTCGACCTTGCCGGTGGAGAGATCGATGCGCTCGATTCGCCCGCCGGAATAGTCATCCGGGCAATTGCCAGGGATCAGGAGACCATCGACCTCGTGATAGAGGAAGCCGCCATTGTTACAGCACCATAGTGCGCCGTCGGGGCCGATGGCGAGGCCGTTCGGGCCGCCGCCGGGCGTTGCAACGACCTCCGACTTGCCGTCGCCCCAGTGACGGGAAATCGCGCCTTTCTGGATTTCAACGATAATGATGCTGCCGTCGGACATGACGACGGGGCCTTCGGGAAAGCCGAGACCGCTGGCCACGAGTTGGAAATCCATGCGCGTTCCTCCTTGTTTTGGCGGCACTTTAGGGGTCGCGCAGAGGTGCGGCAACGGGTTCCCCGAGGGGAGTGTACCGGTGGGCTGGGGGTGTGGCACGGGGGTGGCCCGGGTGTCAGGCGTCCGTGCTGGCCGGGCTGGAAGCGTGGACCCGTTCGAGCTTGCGGATCGTGAAAGCATGGTCATTGCCTTCGCTGATCTCGAAATGCTCGGCCGTCGCTTCGCGCCATTCCGTGCCGGCGAGTTCCGGGAAATGCGCGTCGCCTTCCGGCGCGGCGTCGACATCGGTGACATAGACCCGGTCGGCCAGAGGCAGGGCGAGCTTGTAGATCGCTTCGCCGCCGATCACGAAGACTTCGCGCTTGCCTTCGCGGGCGGCGATGGCCTTGGCCGCGTTCACTGCAGGCGAAAAGCTGGAATAGACCCGCGCGCCGGGCGCGTCATAGGTCCAGTCGCGGGTCATGACGATATTGGCACGGTCGGGCAGCGGGCGTTTTGGCAGGCTTTCCCAGGTCTTGCGGCCCATGATGATCGGATTGCCGAGGGTGACTTTCTTGAAGAACATCAGATCGCTTTTCAAGCGCCACGGCAATTGACCGGCGACGCCGATGACGTTGTTGCGGCCTCGGGCCACAATAAGGCTGAGTTTCACATCATTATTCATAATCGGGGGCGCGAACCTTCTGGTTTTAGTGAATGCGAGGGGCTTTCAGCCTCGCTTTGTTAAGCATGTGGAACAATTCTTTTAGGGTCGAAGCAACCGGATTTGTCAGCTATGCGTGACGAACTGCAGCATGGGGTTCAGGCGTGATCAATTCGTTTATCTCAATCATTACCAATGGTAATCCCGATCAGTTCATTCAGGTCGTGGTTGCGTTAGCGCTGACATTCACCGCGATCTATATGCTGAAAGGCCGTGCATGGGCCTTGATGTATGTCGCTTTGATACCTTTTCTGAACTGGTCATTCGGCGTGATTGACGAATTCGAAATCGTCCAGAAAAGCGCGACCTGGCCCCAGGGAATTTCGCTGCACCCGATGACGATGGTGACCGGCATGGTGTTCGTGATTCGCGATTTCGTGCAGCGCGAGATGGGCCACCGCGTTCTGGCGGTCATGGCAATGGCGGTGGCCTGGTCCTTCTATTATGCTTGGCCGGTCATCGCGCTGGCGAGCGGCATTGCCTTCGCGATTTCCGAGGGCGTCGACTGGCTGATGTTCACCTTCACGAAGTACCGGTTGTCGACGCGGATCCTGCTGTCGAGCGCGCTGGCGGCGCCCGTGGACACGACCGTGTTCCTTTACGGCGCCGACCTCGCCAAGCAGATCGAGTTCGGCGCCGAGCCGGGCAATTCGTTACATGTCGCCAATTGGGTCGTGTTCGTGATTGGCAAGATGGTGGGCGCCGTCTTGGTTTCGACGATCATACGGCGGCGGGAAGACCTCGGCCTGGTGAACCCGGCCGAGGCCTGAACCGTCAGGCGGCGTCCTGGTCGAGCAGCCCCATCCGGCATTTCATGCCTGCGAGTCCTGCGCCAACGAGCGGCGCGACGAGGAACAGCCAGAGCTGTGACATCGCGTGGCCGCCGGCAAACAGCGCCGGACCGAAGCTGCGCGCCGGATTGACGGAGACACCGGTCACCTGGATGCCGACAATGTGGATCGCTGTCAGAGTCAGGCCGATCGACAGGCCTGCCATGGCGGTCGGGGCGCCGACCTGCGTCGAGCCGAGGATCACGACCAGGAAGAGGAAGGTCGCGACGATCTCGAAGACGATGGCGGCGGCCAGGGTGTATTCGCCGAGATAGCCCGGACCCCAGCCGTTCTGGCCAAGCCCGTTGGTGGCGACGTCATAGTCTGCCTTGCCGCTGGCAATGAGGAAGAGGATGCCCGCGCCGATGGCGGCGCCGATAAACTGGGCGACCCAATAAGTCAGCATGGTCTTGCCGTCCATGCGCCCGGCAACAAAGGCGCCGAAACTGACGGCCGGATTGACGTGGCAGCCCGAAATCGGACCGATGCCATAGGCCATGGCCACGATGGCAAGGCCAAAGGCGAAAGCGATGCCGAGTTGCCCGACTTGCTCTCCGGCAAGGACGGCGGCACCGCAGCCAAACAGGACCAGGGTGAGTGTGCCGACAAGCTCGGCGGCGAAAATTTTCATGATGTTCCCTCCCAGGACATGACGGCCATATACCGCCGGGGACGAAATTTGGGTCAATTCGGCGGTTTGGGCAATTGACAGGCTTGGGGCGAACGGTAAAAGAGCGGTACGTTATCTTATAACATTTATAGGTTTCCTCCCATGAAATATCTGCTCGCTGCTGTGGCGGTCGCGCCGCTTGTTGCCGGAATGGCTCACGCCCAGGACCATGCTGAAGACGAAGTCCGCATCGAAGAAACGGTCATCGTCACCTTGCCCGGACCACAACGGACCGCAGGCGAACTGGTCAGCAATGTCGCTGCGCTCGACCGCAAGGAAATTGTCGAATCGCTCGCCTCGACGCTGGGCGATACGCTGGACCGCCAGCCGGGCGTGGCCTCGACCGCGTTCGGGCAGGGGGCAAGCCGGCCTGTCCTGCGCGGCCTCGGCGCCGAACGCGTACAGGTGCTGACCAATGGTATCGGCGTGATCGACGTGTCAGCCGCGAGCCCGGATCACCAGGTCACGACAGATGGCATCGATGCGCAGAAAGTGGAAATCCTGCGCGGCCCGGCGGCGCTGGTCTATGGCGGGCAGGCAATTGGCGGGGTGGTCAATGTGATCGACGGCCTGATCATGGAAGACCTGCCGAATCGTCCGTTTGCCGGTGAAGCCTATGCCGCGAGCAACAGCGTCAATGACGGGGCCGAGGGCGGCGTTCGCGTGCAGGCCGTTGGCGGCCCACTTGTCCTGACCCTGACAGCATCGCAGCGTAACTTTGACGATTACGACTTTCCCGGCATGGCGGAGTCAGATCGCCTGCATGCGCTGGAGGAAGCCGAGGAAGGCGAAGCGCATGAAGAGGAGGCGCATGCCAGCGGGACCATGGAGAACTCCTTCGTCGACACAAACACCTATGCAGGCGGCCTGTCCTGGATCGGCGATAGCGCGTTTATCGGCGTAGCGGTGCGCCGGGCTGAATCGCAGTATGGCCTGCCGGGTTCTTCGCATGAGCATGAGGAAGAAGAGCACGAGGGCGCGGAGGAACACGAAGAGGAGCTGCCTTTCATCGACATGGAGCAGACGCGCTATGACTTGCGGGGCGGCATCTCGGTAAATAACGGCTTTTTGACGGACCTGACCGTGTCGGCGTCCAAGGTAGACTATACGCACACGGAATTCGAAGGACCGGGCGAGCCGGGCACTGTTTTCGAGTCGGACGGCTTTGAAGGCCGGATCGAGGCCGGGCATGTGCTGGGTCCGCTGCAGGGCGAGTTCGGCATCCAGTATGCGGACACGTCGCTGGATGCGATTGGCGACGAGGCGTTCATCACGCCAACCGATACGACGAGCGTCGGCGTGTTCCTGTATGAAACCGAGGATTGGGACAATGGTTTCGGCATAGAAGGCGGTATTCGGGCCGAGCAGGTCGATCTCGACAATCGCGACAATGGCTCGGTGAGTTTTGACCTGTTCAGCGCATCGGCCGGTTTGCACCAGCACTGGGCGTCGGGCTGGTTCCTCGGTGCGCAGGTCTCATGGGCCGAACGCGCGCCGAATGCGAGCGAACTGTTCGCCGACGGGCCGCACCTGGCGACTGTGCAGTACGAAGTGGGGGACATGACGCTTGGCAAGGAGCGCGGGCTGAACCTGGAAGGGACTGCGCGCTGGGAAAACGAGACGATGAGCGTCGGAGTGAACCTGTTCGTCACCGATTTCGCCGACTTCATCTACCTGGCCCCTACGGGGGCGGAACTGGACGATTTGCCAGTCTTCATGTTCAGCCAGCAGGACGCGCAGTTCACGGGCGGTGAAGCCTTTGCGGAATACCAATTGCTCGGCGGCCCGCTCAAGGCCGACTGGAAATTCGATGCCGGACTCGATTTCGTCTCTGCTGAATTCGATGATGGCAGCGATGTGCCCTATATTCCGCCGGTAACACTGAATGCGGGGGCGGAGGCCGACTGGGGCGCGCTGGCCCTTGGTGCGAAGCTGACCTGGGCCGGCGACCAGGACTCACCGGGCACGGGCCTGCTGGAAACCGATGGCTATGTCACGGCGGACCTGCATGCCGATTTCGATATTGCGCGCTATGGCTTCGGCCGGCAGGGGACGAAATTGTTCCTTGAGGCGCGCAATGTGACCGACGAGGAAGTGCGCCCGGCCACATCCGTGCTGAAGGACATCGTACCCTTGCCCGGGCGCAATATCCGCGCGGGTATCCGGGTCCTGTTCTAACGGGGCCTATTCGCAGCCGATCCCGTCATTGTCCCGGTCGAGGTGGGGACCGTAGCCTGGCTCTCCCCTGCGGACCGGGGCTACCCGGGCGGCGCGCGGTGCCGGGCGTGCTGCGCTGCGCGGTGGCAGTGATGGTCGCCTGTCTTGCGATTGTTGTGGCACCCTTCGGCATTGAGGCCGCCACCATGCGCTGCGGCTGCCTGTGGCCAGGCGGCAGCAAGTAACAGGATGCAAAAGACTTGCGCATGGCGTCGGGTCTCCAGCGCTCCAGAATGGACGTGCGGGATTAAACCGGCGTTCCCTTATGACTTCAGCTTTGCGCCAAACTTGCGCTGATCAGACCGCGACCGGCGCCTTGATATGGGCGTGGGGCGTGTAGTTCTCGACCTTGAAATCCTCGTACTCCCAGCCGAACAGGTCGGTCTTGTCAGGATTCAGGATGATGGAGGGCAGGAGGCGTGGCTCACGGCTGAGTTGCAGTGTCGCCTGCTCGACATGGTTCAGGTAGAGGTGCGCGTCCCCGAACGTGTGGACGAATTCCCCGGCCTCAAGGCCTGTTGCGCGGGCCATCATCAGCGTTAACAGGGCGTAGGACGCGATGTTGAACGGCACGCCGAGGAAAATGTCGGCCGAACGCTGGTAGAGCTGGCAGTTGAGCTTGCCGTCCATGACATTGAACTGGAACAGGCAGTGGCAGGGCGGCAGGGCCATGTCGTTCACATCGGCCGGGTTCCAGGCCGAGACGATGAGGCGGCGGGAATTCGGATTGGTTCGGATTTCGTCCAGGACCCACTGGATCTGGTCGATCACGCGGCCGTCCGGCGCCGCCCAGCTGCGCCATTGTTTACCATAGACGGGTCCGAGATCGCCGTTTTCATCGGCCCAGTCATCCCAGATCGAAACGCCATTCTCCTTGAGATAGCGGATATTCGTGTCGCCTTTGAGAAACCATAGCAGCTCGATGATGATCGAGCGCAGGTGCAGTTTCTTGGTCGTGACCATCGGGAAACCGTCAGCCAGATCAAAGCGCAACTGGCGTCCAAACACGGCTTTTGTGCCGGTTCCAGTGCGATCTGCGCGTTCGGAACCGTGCTCCAGAATGTCTGACAGGAGGTCAAGATACTGTCTCATGCGGGCCTCGTTTGCGCGATTCGTTGGCCAGAACCATTAACACAAACTTGCCCGCCGTGAGACTTTTTCAGCGCATTCGGAAACCAAATTGAATGAATCTTATGAAATATATGAGGTTTGTAGCTACGACCAATCCAGAGGGGGGGAGGTACAACACGATGAAAAATCTTGTCACAGGCCTGACCAATCGCTGGCGTTCTGATACACGCGGCAATGCCGCAATCATCTTTGCGCTGTCCGTCATTCCAATCCTGTCAATCGTCGGTGTCGCCATCGACACCCAGATGACGCTGACCCAGAAGAACAAGGTCCAGGCGGTTGTCGACAGTGCCGTGATCTTCGGTGCGCGCGCCATGCAGGATGGCGCAAGCCGCACGGAAGTGGCCAAGGACGTCAATGCCTATGTGAAAGCCTTGCTGAAACAGCAAAGCGCCTCGCTCGACTGCGCAAGCATTTCCCTCGAATACGAGGATGATTCCGAGGACATCAATGCATCGATCTTCTGTTCGCAGCCCACAACGCTGTCGAACCTGTTTGGCCAGCGGACAATGGATTTCCGCGTCGCTTCCGGCTCGACCTACGGCATCGGCAAGGTCGAGGTCGCCTTCGTGTTCGACGTCTCCGGTTCGATGGGTAGCAGCGGCAAGATGAGCGACCTGAAGGTCGCTGCCCTCGAGGCTGTCGATACGTTGTTGCCGACCAATTATGACACGAGCAAGTCCGACGACGTGCGTCTCGCGATGACGAGCTATGACACGATGGTCAATGCCGGTTCCTATTTCAAAGCGGTCACCAATGAAAATCCGCTGCGTACATACACCGCCAATTACAACGAAGAGACCCGAGTCTGCACGAAGTACAAAAAAAATGGCAAGTGCAAGAGTTACACGACGGTCACGACGCCTGCGGTGACAAGCAAGACGGTCAACAATACGTGCGTCAAGGAACGTGTCGGCAGCGACGCCTTCACGGACGAGGATCCGGGCCCGGGTGCATGGCTCGAAGCTGCCGAAGCATACTATGATGAGTCCAGAGACCGTTGGTCAGAGGAAACCTGCAACGATATCGGTCCGCTTCCGTTGACGGACAATCGGGGAAGCCTCAGGGCCTATATCAACGATCTCGACGATTTCAGCATGACGGCCGGCCATATGGGCGTGGCGTGGGGCTGGTACCTGATCGATCCCAAATGGGATTCGGTGTGGCCGTCTGCGTCCAAGCCGCTGCCCTATGACGAACCGGACGCGGCCAAGGCGATCATCATGATGACGGATGGCGCGTTCAATTCCTACTTCTCGAGTGGCCAGGGCAATTCGTTCGATCAGGCCAAGAAGATGTGTGACGCCGCAAAGGCCGAGCATATCGTGATCTATACGGTGGCGTTCCAGGCGCCATCGCAGGGCCAGACCATCCTGAACTATTGTGCGACCAGTGCCGACCATGCCTTCAGTCCGGAAGATGGCCAGCAGTTGAAGGACGCCTACCTGATGATTGCCCAATCCATTTCAGACCTTCGTATCACGTATTAGAGCGACGGAGATGAAGGTGAATCCCATGACATACATCTATTGGCATAGCGTTTTGTTCTGAACTGGAGACAAAGTTGAAGCGCGCTGTTGTGAATTTTCGTATTATTCGTTGGCGTGCCGATACCGGCGGCAATATCGCCATCATCTTTGCCCTGGCGCTGATCCCGATCCTTGCGATCGCCGGTGTCGCCATCGACACCCAGATGACACTGACCCAGAAGAACAAGGTCCAGGCGGTGATCGACAGCGCCGTGATCTTCGGCGCCCGGGCCATGCAGGAGGGCGCCAGCCGCGAAGACGTGGCGAAAGACGTCGACGCCTATGTCACGGCCCTGCTGAATCAGCAAAGCGCAAGCCTCGATTGCACGGGCGTGGCGATTGAATACAAGGACGATGCACAGGACATCAATGCGTCGATCTTCTGTTCCCAGCCGACGACATTGTCGAACGTGATCGGCCAGCGGAAGATGGACTTCCGCGTCCGTTCCGGCTCGACATACGGGATCGGCAAGGTCGATGTGGCCTTCGTGTTCGACGTTTCGGGCTCGATGGGCAATAGCGGCAAGATGGCCGACCTGAAGATCGCGGCCAAGGACGCGATCGATGCGCTGCTGCCGACATCATACGATACGGCGAAGCTGGACGATGTGCGCCTTGCCATGACGTCCTATGACTCGATGGTCAATGCCGGCAGCTATTTCAAGGCGGTGACGAACCAGAATGCGACGCGGACCTATACCGCGACATATGACAAGGAGACGAACGTCTGCACCAAGTGGAAAAACGGCAAGTGCAAGGAGTACGCGACAGTTCCCACGGTGACGACCAAGACCATTACCAACAAGTGCGTGAAGGAGCGCATCGGCGCGCAGGCCTTCACGGATGCCGCGCCGGGCGCGAATGCGTGGATCGAACCGGCTGAAGCGGAATTCAAGAAGGTCAGCGGGACCTGGAAATGGGTTGAAGATACCTGCAACAGCATCGGCCCGCTTCCGTTGACGGACAACCGGACCACGCTGAAAGCCTATGTCAACGGCCTGGATGATTTTGGTGGCACGGCCGGGCACATGGGTGTCGCCTGGGGCTGGTACCTGATCGATCCGAAGTGGGATAGTATCTGGCCAGCGGCGTCCAGTCCGCTGGATTATGACGAGCCGGATTCCGCCAAGGCCATGATCCTGATGACGGACGGCGAGTTCAATACCTCGTTTGCCGACGTGCAGGGCGATTCCTTCACGCAGGCCAAGGCGCTCTGCGACGGGGCCAAGGCCGAGCATATCGTCATCTATACCGTGGCGTTCCAGGCGCCCCAGGCCGGACAGGACATCCTGAATTATTGTGCCACGAGTGCGGGGCACGCGTTCAAGCCGGAAAATGGCCAGCAGCTGAAGGATGCCTATACGATGATCGCCAAATCCATCTCCGACCTGCGCATCACCTATTAGGAAAAACCTGTCCCCCAGCCTGCTGGCAACACGCCGATGTCTGGTTAATCACGCCTTGCCGCAATCACGCGAAGTCGGGGTGCCAACCTAACGACGGGAAAAGCAATATCGTCCATCATGGCGGTTGGGATTAACCTGAATGACCGTTGACGAGGCGAATATCATGCCCAGTAGTTTGCGCTACGGATTTGCTGGCCGCTATGGCAGAGACACGCGCGCGAATGTTGCCGTCATCGCAGCATTCGCCATCCTGCCTATCCTGAGTATCGCCGGCATCGCGATCGATGTGCAGAGGACGTTGACCGAGAAGGCCAAAGTCCAGGCTGTCATCGACAGTGCCGTGATTGCGGGCTCCAAGGCGATGCAGGCCGGCAGGTCCGAGGCAGAGATCAACACGCTCATCGATGAGTATGTTGGTGCGCTGGTGGGCGTTCAGAACAATGGATTGAGCTGCACGGACCCGGAGCTGGCTTTCCTGGATGGAACGCAGGATATCGAGGTGGAGATCCTGTGCGCCCAGGAGACGACGCTGACCCAGTTGCTGCACCGCGACAAGCTGTACTTCAAGGTCCGCTCCGGTACGACGTATGGCGTCGGCAATGTCGATGTCGCGTTCATTTTCGACGTTTCGGGCTCAATGAATTCCAACAGCCGGCTGGACAATCTCAAGACATCGGCAAAAATCGCGTTTGACGAATTGCTGCCTGACGACCGCGAGCTTGACGGCACAATCCGTATTGCGCTGACGACATACAATGCGAACGTCAATGCGGGCGAATATTTCGAAGACGTGACGCGAAAGATCACGCTTGGGACGGATGCGGCGTCGGGCAGCAATTCGGCAGAATCGCGGTACGATGCGTACAACAACCGTGTGCTGATAGACCAGTCGAGCGGCAAGCGGTTCTTCTATTACGAGCAGGCCAGTTGCAGCTCTGGTTGCTCTCATAACAGCAACTGGACGATCACGCCGAAGCGGCGCTGGTTCGAGACGGATATCGGCGACAATACCTGTGTTTCCGAGCGCGTCGGCGTGAATGCGGTGACCGATGAGGCGGGTGGAACAGGTGCCGACAATTCCATGATTGTGGGCAATCCGTTGTGGAACTGGAATACGAGCAATTATAACAAGGGAAACGGCGCTTACGAAATTGAATATGGTGGTTCCAACTCGTCCAGGGGCGCCTTCACCCTGACTCCCGCGCAATGCGAGAATTCTTCGCCAATGCCGCTGACCGAAGACAAGGCGGCATTGAAGGAATATGTCAACGACCTGCACGCCGGCGGAGGCACTGCCGGGCATCTCGGCATTGCGTGGGGCTGGTACCTGATCTCGCCGAGCTGGAATTCGCTCTGGCCGTCGGCCTCCCATCCGTGGCCATGGGACGAGCCGGACACGGCCAAAGCCATTATCCTGATGACCGATGGCGAGTTCAACCAGACCCATCCTTCCATTTCCGAAAGCTCGATCGAGCTGGCGATGGAGTTTTGCGACGCGATGAAAGAGGATCCGTACGACGTGCAGATCTACACGGTCGGCTTCCAGGTGCCTGGCAATGTCGCAACAACGCCGGGCGGCGAAACGATTCTGGACTATTGCGCGACCGACGCCGGCCACGCGTTCGCGCCGAGCAATGGCGAGGAACTGACGGACGCCTACACGGCCATCGCCCAATCGATCTCGGATTTGCGTATCACGCGCTAGGAGCGCCCGCTGATGGGCATGGCCATGAGGTTGAAGTCGATGAAGATAGGCAAGGTATTCAGACGCTGGCACCTGTCGCGGCGCGGCAATGTTGCCATCATGTGCGCCCTGTTCGTGCCAGCGGTTCTGGCGCTGGGCGGCGTGGCCATCGATTTCCAGTTCACGGTCCGACAGAAGAACAAGGTCCAGTACGCGCTCGATTCGGCCGTCCTGGCCGGCGCGCTGCTGCGCCAGGATGGCGGCAGCGAAGAGGCTGTCACAGCGGACGTCAAAGGCTACATGGCCGCGCTTGTTGAAGAGCAGGGCGGAGAGATCGTCTGCACACCCGTTGCTGTCTCGTTCAATCCGGACAACAAGGACATTCACGGCGTGATCTCCTGCGATCAGCCCACCTTCATTTCCGACCTGATGGGCTTCGAGAAGATGTCCTTCGGCGTTGCCTCGACATCGACCTATGCCATTGGCAAGGCGGACGTAGCCTTCGTGTTTGACGTTTCCGGCTCGATGAACAGCCAGAACAGGCTCAGCCTGCTGAAGTCGGCGGCCGAAGTGGCCTTCGACGAATTGCTGCCCGATGACGCCCCCGGAACGGGCAATGTGCGGCTGGCGATCACCACCTACAATAATGCCGTGAATGCGGGCGATTATTTCGACAGCGTGACGCGGCGCCAGGAGCTTTCAGCCGATGCGTCCAATTCGGCCGCGCGCAGCAATTACGACACTTATAACGGTGCACGGATGATCGATGCCGCAACCGGCAAACGGTTCTTCTACTATCAGCAGGAAGACTGCCCGGGCGGTAATTGTTCAGGTGACTGGAATGCTGCGCGCCGCCCCATGGAGAATGCGAACATTGTCGACACGTGCGTCTATGAACGCACGGGCGGCGACGCGGCGACCGATGCTGCCCCGGAATCGCTGCGCTGGATCGGTGCAGGCAATCCGCGCTGGAACTGGTCGACCAGCAATTACAGCAAGCGCAACGGCCAGCAGGAGATCGAATCCGGCGGCGGCAATTCGTCCAGGGGCGCCTATGACATGAGCTATGCAGGGTGTCGTGCATCCGGGCCTGTGCCGCTGACCGACGACAAGGCGGCGCTCGATGCGCACGTGCAAGCGCTCACGGCCAATGGTGGCACGGCGGGTCATATCGGCCTCGCCTGGGGCTGGTATCTCGTGTCGCCCAACTGGTCAGCGATCTGGCCGGAAGCATCCGAGCCTCTGCCCTACAATACCAAGCAGGTCGTCAAGGCGGTCATCCTGATGACGGACGGGGACTTCAATACCAACCACCCCACGGCCGCAAAAAGCTCGTTCCGCCAGGCGCAGGACCTGTGCGACACGATGAAGGCGTCACCGTCGAAAATCCAAGTCTATACGGTTGGCTTCCAGGTGCCGAGCAATGTTCAGAAGACCGGCGACGGCCGCACGATTCTCGAATATTGTGCGACGAGCCCGGCCTATGCGTTCAGTGCCTCAAACGGCGACGAACTGACCGCCGCCTACCGGTCGATCGCACGTTCGATCACGCAATTGCGGATCAAGCAGTAAGGCCCGTACCGGGTGATGGCGCGTCCGTCACGGGATATGACATCGCGACATCGCAGCGGTCGTAGCGCTTGCCATGGGAATCGAGAAGATCCGGATCATGGCTAAAGCCGAGCTTTTCGTAGAGGTGTATGGCGGCGGCGCACTTGCGACTGGTCAGCAGGTAGAGACTGTCCATTTCCATCTGGCGAGCGCGTTCCAGCGCGGCAGCCAGAAGGAACTCGCCTGACTTTCGCCCGCGCGCCGATTTGAGGACGCCCATCTTGGTGAGTTCGAACCGGCCATCGCCCGTTGGCATCAGGGCGCAGGTGCCGACAATGCCGAGACCGCCGGTCGAGACGAACAGGACGGCCCCGCCCTTGTCGACAATCAGTTCGCGCGGGCGGGACAGGATCTCGCGATCGGTGGCTTCCAGCGTGAACATCTCGCTGATCCATTCCTCATTGATCGCGTAAAACGTGTCGGCGAGGTCGTTGGAAAATTCGACAATGGCGTGGCCATCGGCGGCGCGCGCCGCGAGGGGTTTTTCATCGAAGGCGGCTTCGATCCGCGCGATCTGTTCCAGCAGGCCGGCATCGGGACCGGCCGCAAGTTCTTCGGCCGCGCGGGCGACATGGGGCCAGACGTCCCGCTTCATGCGGGCCACCGCCTCGGCGCCCTCCGGGGTGAGTGAAATGGATTTCTGGCGGCGGTCGGTTTCCGATACGGTCGTTTCGGCGAGGCCCATGTCCACCAGCCCGACCAGGCTGCGCGTGACGGCGGGCTGGCTGACGCCCAGGGCCGACACGGCCTCGCTGACGGTCAGCGGCCCATACCGGTCGAGCGCGGCGAGCAGGGGGAAATGGCTTGGCTGGGTGACAAAGCAGTTCTGTTCGAAAATCTGCGCCGCATCGGCCTGCAGCCGTTCGGCGAGCCGTTTCAGGCGGCTGCCCAAAGCGAGGTATCCAAGGTCTTGCAGAATGTCGGGCATGGCGCGCTCCCTGATATACATAACACGTTATGTATATTGTCTGGCCTGTCAATATGGCTGTGGGAAAATTCCGCCGCGCGGCGCAAAAGCCTTTAATCCGGAGCGCATGTCCCCTATATAGAAGATGTCTTCGGACTATGGCGATAAACGTACGTGTAATAAGCGGTTCGGACCCGGGGGCGGTACCCGGCGACTCCACCAAAAGCAGGTTCAGGTATTCACCGGCCTGTTTCTGACGGGGTCGAAACAGGATCGACGGACGTCTAAAGACGATGCTTTCGCCCGTATGAGCCCCGTTAGAAGCTCACATCAACATAGTTGCAAATGACAACTTTGCTGAAGGTGAACTGCTCGCAGCGTAGCTGTGCGTGGTAAACCGCTTTAACTCCTAGGGATTCAGCTCCCTAGGCGGGGCCCGGAGGCGCCTGGCAACAGAAGCCTCCACTTTTCTCCCTTATTTGCGGTAGTCGAGCGGCGGATCGCGGTCGCCCAGCAGCGACGTGTATTCGTAATCCTCGCCGCGCGCGGTCTCGAATTCGGCGCGGGCCGCCTGGCGCAGGTCCTCGTTCTCGTAAAGCTCGATCGCCGCGAGCGTCAGCGTCTTGGCAGCCACCTGAGCGCCCTTGTAGCCAATCGACATGCCGCTGGCGGCAACGGCCTGCCAGCTATGGGCGGCGGTGCCGGGCACCCATGTTGCCGCACGCAGGCCGACGGTCGGTACGGCGAAAGACACGTCCCCCACATCGGTTGAGCCATAGCCGAGCGAGACATCGAAAGGCTGCACCTCTTTCTCGCTGCCCAGCGGCAGGTCGGGCTTCGCGAAGCTCTTGTAGATTTCCTCGGCGAAGGCTTCTTCCTCGGCATTGTATTGCACGCCGCCGACTTCACGCAGTTTCGCATCCATCATCTTTGCCAGTGTTTCGTTGACCAGGAGCGGATTGTTGCCGTGGATCACTTCCCACTCGACACGCGTCCCGGTGCCCATTGCCGCGCCGCGCGCCGCGTCTTCCATGCGGGCCCAGATCTCCTCGACGCCGTCGGCGCTTGGGTGGCGCGCATAATAGAAGACTTCGGCAAAGTCCGGCACCACGTTCGGGGCGACACCGCCGGATGTGATGACATAGTGGATGCGCGCATCCTGGGGCACGTGCTCGTGCATCATGTTGACCATGTAGTTGAACGATTCCACGCCATCGAGGGCCGAGCGCCCGCGTTCCGGCGCGCCAGCGGCATGGGCCGATACGCCATGGAAGCGGAACTTGGCCGAGCGGTTGGCGAGCGAGGTTTGCGCAGCAGCGGAGTTCTCGTCGTCGCCATGCCAGTGCAGGGCGATATCGACATCATCGAACAGGCCCTCGCGCACCATGTAGACCTTGCCGCTGCCGCCTTCTTCGGCGGGTGTGCCATACAGGCGGATCGTGCCCGGCGTGCCGGTCTGTTCCAGCCAGTCACGTATGGCCAGCGCGGCCCCGACGGAGCCCGCGCCGAACAGGTTGTGGCCGCAGGCATGGCCGGCATGCTTGCCATCGACAGGTGAGCGGTCTGGGCTGGCATCCTGGTTGATGCCGGGCAGGGCGTCGAATTCGGCGAGCACGGCTATCACCGGGCCACCAGAGCCGTAACTGGCGACGAAGGCGGTCGGGATGCCGGCAACACCGGCTTCGACTGTGAAGCCGGCATCGCCCAGCCTGGACTGCAAAAGGCCGGAGGATTTTTCTTCCTGGTAGCCGACTTCTGCCCACTCCCAGATCTGCCGGGCCATGGCCGCGGTTTCGTCATAGCGCGCATCGATACTGTCGAGCACGGCCTTGTCGCTTGGCGACTGCGCATGGACGCAGGCGGAAAGGGCAAGGGCGGCGAGACTGGTGGTGATGAGGCGCATGAAGGGTCTCCGGGATGGCTGGGGTTGCCCGGAGACTGCATCAAGGTGTCATCATGAACAAGGCTTGCCGCAAGGGGCGTGCACGGCCCCGCCTGTCTGTCAGTCGATTGGCGGTACGGGTTGCGGCGGTGCGTCCGGATCCAGTTCGTGCACTTCCACAGAGCCGCGCCCGAGATGGCTGTGACCCCGGCTGTAGAGGAAGTAGATCAGCAGGCCGATCGAGCCCCAGATGGGCAGGACCATTTTCGCGACGAAGGGCAGGTTCAGGTAGAGGCCGAGGCAACCAATGGCTGCGATAGGCGCGATGATCCAGATCAGCGGCGTGCGGAACGGCCGGTGGCGGTCAGGGTCGGTCTTGCGCAGGATCATGACGGCCAGCGCCACCATGAAGAAGGCAAACAGCGTGCCCGAGTTCGAAATGTCGGCCAGCTGGCCCACGGGGAAGAAAGCCCCGGCAATCGCCACAACGATGCCGGTGAAAATGGTCATCTTCCAGGGCGTGCGGTATTTCGGGTGAACATCTGCCAGTTTCTCGGGCAGCAGGCCGTCGCGGGCCATGACGAAAAAGATGCGCGTCTGGCCGTAGATCATCATCAGGATCACCGAGGGCAGGGCAATCGAGGCAGCCAGGCCGACCAGGTTGCCGATCAGCGGGAAATTGATCCGCCGCAGCGTTTCGGCGAGGGCTTCCTTGGAGCAGACGATGGGGGCGTCGCCAAATCCCGCCAGCTCGGCGCAGCGATTGGCGAAGGCCACGCCATCCGGCGACAGGACCATGCCGGCAGCATCCCGGACCGGTTGTGCGCCGACCGTTCCGACAACGCCGGCGGCGACAAGCAGGTAGAATATGGTGCAAATTCCCAGCGACCCGATCAGGCCGATGGGCACGTTGCGCTGCGGATTCTTGGTCTCTTCCGCAGCCGTCGAGACGGCGTCAAAGCCGACATAGGCAAAGAAGATCGAGGCGGCTGCGCCGACCACCCCCAATCCGTCATGCCCGAGTATCCCGGTTGGCAGGAGAGGCGAGAAGTTTTCGCCCTTCAGCAAAGGCATGCTGAGCACGATGAATGCTGTCAGGGCCACGATCTTGATCGCCACGAGGACGGCATTGACCGAGGCGCTTTCGCTGGTGCCGAGAACCAGGAGCCAGGTCACGGCCCCGGCGACCAGGATGGCCGGCAGGTTGATGACGCCATGGCTGAAATCCACCGTCGGCATGAAACCGCTGAGGCCCCAGGCCGGGCCGCTGTTCAGGAAGTCGGGTAATCCGAGGCCCGTCGTACTGTGTATCAGCCCCATCACATAGCCGGACCAGCCGACGCAGACCGCCGAGGCCGCCACGGCATATTCGAGGATCAGGGCCCATCCGACCATCCAGGCGAGCAGTTCGCCCATGACGGCATATGTATAGGTGTAGGCCGAGCCGGATACCGGAACCATCGAGGCCAGTTCGGAATAGCAGAGCGCGGCGACGGCGCAGACGAAGCCGGCAATCATGAAGGAAAACATCATCCCCGGCCCGGCCTTCTGGGCCGCGGCGGCTGTCAGCACGAAAATACCTGTGCCGATAATCGCGCCGATGCCCAGCATGGTCAGCTGGAAGGCGCCGAGGGAGCGGTGGAGTGACTTCTTCTCTGCCGTGGCCAGAATGGCGTCGAGCGATTTGACCCGGTCAAAAATCATGTCTGGATATCTTTCCGGCGGAATGCCGCTCAGCAGAGGATAGAGCCAATTTGCGACCGCACAAGATTGATTTTTCCGGCGCCAGGTTTCGGTCTACGGCCGTGCGTCAGCTGTAGCGCGCTTCAACCTTCGGTCCGGCGACGCCGCCAGCGACCGTGGCCACGCTGGCTTCAAGGTCTGCGAGATAGTCGTCGACGATGTCGGCATGCTTGGGCGACAACATGAGGTGCAGGCTGGGCGGCTCCTTGGTGACCGAGGTGAACCAGCCGCGCCGGTAGATTTCGCCATAGAGTGCAAAAGCGTGGTGGTCCGGGTGCCGGAAGGCCATCAGGCCGAGCATCGGATTGCCGAGGATTTCGAAGCCGAGCCGCTTGACGCCTTCCTCGATCCGCTGACGCGTTTCGCAGACTAGGCCCTGTTTCTCGCGATAGCCCGCGACACCCAGCGTGTTCATCACCGCCCAGGCGGCAGAGATCGCGCCGCCGGGCCGTGTGCCGGCAAGGGTGGGGGTCTTCATCGGCGCGCCTGACCAGCCGGCCATGTCGAAGGGCATGTATTGGTAGAATTCCTCGGAGCGGAACAGCACGGTCGAGGCGCCCTTGGCGCAATAGCCGTATTTGTGCAGGTCGGCGCTCATCGAATGGACCTGCGGCACTTCGAAATCGAAGGGTGGCACGGGTACGCCGTTAATCCGCGCGAAGGGTGCGAAATAGCCGCCGACGCAGGCATCGACATGCAGCCAGACATTCTTCTTCGCAGCCGCCTCGCCGAGCGCGGCAATCGGGTCGATGATGCCATGCGGGAAGCTTGGCGCGGAACCGACCATCATGATCGTGGACGCATCGCAGGCGGCGCCCATCGCGGCCGGGTCGGCTTCGTAGGATCCATCCGTCTTCAAGGGCACGCGGCGGATCTCGATATCCATCAGGTGGGCCGCCTTGTCGAAGGCAAGGTGGGCCGACTGGGCGAGCACGATATTGGCGCCCTCGCGCGGCATGCCATTGGCGCGGGCGTAATCGCGCGCCGTCTTGATCGCCATCGTGATCGAATCGGTGCCGCCGGACGTCATCGCGCCGGTCGCGCCATCGGGCCCGTGCAACAGGTCGAGGCCCATGCCGATAACCTCCTTCTCCATCTGTGCCAGGCTCGGGAAGGCGAGGGGGCCAAGCCCGTTCTCGGCCATGTAGAGTCCATAGGCTTCATGCTGGATGCGGGAGATGTCTTCACCGGCATTGAAGACATAGACGGCCGTGCGCCCGTCGCGCCAGGCCGCGTCGCCGCCCCCACGCGCAATCATGTCTGCGCGGACATCGCTCCATTCACGGCATGCCTGTGGCATCTTCATGTTTCGTCTCCTGCAAGTCCCTCGTCTGGCCTGCAAGCCTATGCGCCGCCACCGGCCTTGGCCAGAGCGGAAAGGCCCCCCCGTCCGGGCAACCATGTGCAGCTTCTCGCGTTGATCCAGACTTAACGATGAATGGAGTCTCATCATGTCAGGCAAGCCAACGGACAAAACGGACAAGGACGACGTCTCGGAAGACATGCGGGAAATCCGCCCTGCGGGTCCCGAGAACATGGAAAACCCGCCGGAGGAATGGGACGAAGTCGATGAGGAAAGCGACGAGTCGTTTCCCGCGAGCGACCCGCCGGGCAATTACTGATTCTGCCAGCTACGGATCATCGCTAGCATTCGCACCGCATGTCCCCAGGACATGCGGTGCCTCGCGTGAAGTTGACCGGGTCGTGCGTGGCGCGGACGGGAGACCCGTGACGGCCAGCGCTGCGCCTCAACTGGCGGGGCGATTACAGGATCAGCGAAGACGCTCCCCGTCGGGGCGACTGCGCGAGTGCTGTTTTTTTCCTCGCCTGCCGTGCGAAGCCCGTTGCGGGGAAATGGCGCCGGGCATAGTGTACAGGAAGTTACCAACATCAGGATCGAGGGCGAGACAGCGAACATGACGGATTACATCGGATATGACGCGCTCACCCAGGCGGCCATGCGGGGCGTCGTTCGCGAATCGCTGAAGCGCGCGCTGGCCAATGGCGGACTGCCCGGCGATCACCATTTCTACATCACGTTCCGCACCAAGGCGCCGGGCGTGAAAGTCGCCGATTACCTGACCGAGCGCTTCCCGGAAGACATGACGATTGTCGTGCAGCACCAGTTCTGGGACCTCGAAGTCAATGAGGGCCATTTCGAGATCATCCTGAAATTCTCCGGCGTGCCGCAGCACCTGTTCGTGCCCTATGCCGCGATCACGCGGTTCGTCGATCCGTCCGTGAATTTCGGCCTGACCTTCGAGAACACGAACAAGGATGCGGAGGTCATTGCACCGGCTGCCGCCTTCGAGGCCCCGGCGCAGGATGCAGCACCTGCCGAAGAAGGCACGGTCGTCAATCTCGACGCCTTCCGGCGCAAATAGGCCGCCGGGATCTTGGCAGAGACAGACAAGCCCCGCATCAGCGACGCTGACATGCTGGCCCGCTTCCAGGGCTCGAAGAAGCGGCCGCCCTGTTCCGATACGCTCGGCATGACGCTGGCCGAAGTCGAACAGGACGCGATGCGCATCCGCATGGATTTCCAGGTGCCGCAAATGTTCGCCAATCCGACCGGCGCCGTGCAGGGCGGTTTCATTTCCGCCATGCTGGACGAGGCGATGAGCACCTGTGTGATCATCGCGTCCAATGTGACTATGACCGCGCCGACGCTTGAGATGAAGACGAGCTTCCTGCGCCGCCTGATGCCGGGCCCGGCCCATGTCGAGGCCCGCATCCTGAAGCTCGGCAAGTCGGCCGCCTTCATGGAAGCCGAATGTTTCGGCCCGAAGGGCGAACTGGTCGCCAAGGCCACGGCAACAGCCATCCCGATGCCGTTCAAGCGGCTCGGCTAAGGTTCGTTTTTCGATCGCCGGAATCGTCCGCGCCTTCTTCCGCAAGGCACGCCCGACACGGAAGGATCTGACCTATGTCAGCTCCTATTGGAAACTTGGCCTCATCGAGCCCGAACACAAGGCCTCCAAGGCGCAGGCGGCGGCCTAGGCCGTCTCCATCGCCTTGACCTGCACTTTGGTCGGACGCGACTTGCCGCCGTAGAGATTGACCTTCAGCTTCGAGATCGCGTGGACCAGCACGTTGGGGCCATACTTGATCTCGCCGGTAAATTCGATGTCCGGGAAACGCTGGAAGATCTGCTCATAGGCCACGCGCAGCTGCATCTGCGCCACGCGCGAGCCGAGGCATTTGTGGATGCCGTGACCGAAGGCGATATGCTTGTCGACATTGTCGCGCATCATGTCGAACCGGTCCGGGTTCTGGAAAATGTCCGCATCCCGATTGCCTGCGCCATACCACATCACGACCTTCTCATCCTTCGCGATTCGCTGGCCGTTCAGTTCGGTATCTTCCAGCGCGGTGCGGCGCATATGCTTGACCGGGGAAATCAGGCGCAACGCCTCGTCCGACATGCGCGGAATCAGGGACGGATCGTCCAGCACCATGGCCCGCTGGTCAGGCCATTCCGTCATCAGCTTGATCGTGCCCGACAGGGAATTGCGCGTCGTGTCATTGCCCGCGAAGATGATCAACAGCCACGAGCCGTCGAGATATTCCTGCGGCAGCTGTTCGTCGTCCAGTTTCGAATGCGCAATCACGGTCAGCAGATCCTCACGCGGATTGGCGCGGCGGTCGGCCATCACCTGCGCGCCATAGGCGAACATGTCCTCGACCACTTTCTTGAAGCGCAGCGGAAACAGCGGCTCGCCCAGGAAGGTGCGCCACGGATTGGTCATGAACTGGCTGGCCATTTCCAGATAATGCATCCAGTGCACGATCTTCTGGCGGTCTTCCTCGTCCACACCCAGCATTTCGCACAGCGTGAACAGCGGCAACTGGTTGGAGAACAGCTTGACGAAATCGACCTCTGGCCCGTTGGCTTCCAGATCGTCCAGCAGCGAGTCCACCTTCACGCTGACCTTTTCGCGCAGCTGCTTCACATAGGCCGGAATGAAGAAATCCTTTTGCTGGATGCGCATCTGCATATGGAGCGGCTCATCCATCGAGATGAGATTGTCCATCGCCGCACGCACCAGGATTTCCGGCTTCCAGTGCTTGCGCGGGGGGCACGGCCAGATTGATCCCGCCCCGCTCCGACGAGAATACCTGCGGCTGAAGCTCGACAGATTTGATATCCTCATAACGCGAGACCGACCAGAAGCCGGAGCCGCCCCGCCCCATCCTGGACCACATGACCGGCGCCTCGCTGCGCATGCGGGCATAGAGGTCATAGGGGTGGCCCTGCGTCCAGGAATTCGGGTTCCACAGCGCGAAATCCGATTCCAGCATGGGATAGGCAAGCGGGTTCGCCGGCATCTCCGCGCCGGAATCTTCAAGAATTGCGTCACTGACCAGTCGCGTCATGGCTTCCTCCGAGTCATGTTTTGACCGCACTATCCGCTGCTCTCCCTACGACACTCAAGGGAAAATTCCCGCTTTCTGCATTTGGCGCTGCCATGCCCCTCGCGCAGCGTCAACCGCGATTTCGGGACGGATCCGTGTTAGGGTCAACGCATCGATCCGGCGTGAAGGCCGGACAGGGAGGAAAAACATGACCGACGACCAGCGCACGCCGCCGCTGCCGCAATCCATCATCGACGTCACCGCATTCGTGCCGGATGCTCGCACCGATCCGCACCCCAAGCTCAAAGCCCTGCGCGACAATTGCCCCGTCATGCGCGACGAGATCGCCAAGACCTGGTTCCTGACGGGCTATGCCGACATCCGCGAAACGGTGAACGACCGCAGTTTTGTCCGCCATCCACTGAATTCCGAAGACGGCTCGCTCTCCCGGCGGCAGGTCGATGACGACGACCCGGATGCCCGCCGCACCAGCATCCTCTTTCTCGACGATCCGGACCATGCCCGTATCCGCCTGCCGCTGGCCAAGGCCTTCTATGCCCGCATCAACAAGATGAAGCCCGAGATCGAGGCGATCATCGACGACACGATTGCGGCGGCCCCGGCTGAGGGCGCCTTCGACCTGATGGAGGCGATAGCCGTGCCGATCCCGGTCCTGGTGATTGCCCGCATCCTCGGCGTGGACGAGAGCCGGCTCGCCGATTTCCGGCAATGGTCCGAAGACGTCATCCTCAGCCTCAATCCCATGCGCACGGAAGACGAAACCGCACGCCTGATCAGCGGCGCCGAGGCGCTCGACGCCTATTTCACCGAACTGATGACTGCAAGGCGCGCAGAGTCCCGCGACGACCTCATCTCCGACATGGTCCAGCTGCTCGCGAGCGGCGAAGCCGACATGAGCGATGACGAGCTGCGCCTGAACCTGCAGGCCCTGCTTGTCGGCGGCAACCTGACGACGACCGACCTGATCGGCAATGGCGTCTGGCTGTTCCTGACCCATCCGGACCAGCTGGCCGCGCTCAAGGCCAATCCGGGCCTTGGCGGGCAGGCAGTGGAAGAAGTGCTGCGCTACGAGGCGCCGGTCTCGGCCACCTCGCGCATTCTCGCGGAAGACCGGCAGGTCGCCGGCTGCCCGATGAAGGCGCGCCAGGTCGTGTTCTGCTCGCTCGCCTCGGCCAATCGCGACGCGGCAACATTCGACGCGCCCGACGCATTCGACATTACCGTCAAGCGACCCAGCCATGTTGCGTTCGGCGGCGGTCCCCATATTTGCATCGGCGCGCCACTCGCCCGCATCGAAGCGCGGCGCGTCTACCAGAAACTGTTCGAACGCTATCCGGACATGCGCCTGGCGGAGCAAGACCTTGTCTGGCGCGCGCTGCCTTTTTTCAGGGGGCTGGAGGAACTGGTGGTGGAGGCTTGAGCCAACCCTGAGGGGCTCATCCTGAGCGAAGTCGAAGGACGAGGCCCGGGAGATATGTGCGTGCGGCCCGCGCCCGTCCTTCGACTTCGCTCAGGATGAGCGCTCCAGTGCCTCACTCCATCGCTTCGGCGCTGAGCCAGATGCCTTCGCGTTCGCCGACGCGCCGCTCGACCAGCAGGCGGGCGACCTGGTGGTCATCCTCGAACACATTGCCGGTCAGACTGTCGAGCAGGGCCTTGGCGAGATTGTCGAGGTCCATCCACGGCGCCTCGCCGGTATATTCCATCACGATATGCACGCTGTAATCGCCGTAGCCGGGCCGCAGGGGCGGGAAGTCCTTGCGGAAGAATTCCTTGAGCAGGCCCTTGTAATATTTCGTCTGTGTCGTCAGGCCATGACAGCGCACTTCCAGCGCGCCCATCTCGGTGATGCGTGCACGCACCTTTCCGGACTGGACCCAGTCATCGTTCAACGCCGCCCCATCCCGCGCTCGGCCATGCGGGCCTCGATGGCTTCCTTGGAATCTTTCAGGCCAAGCCCCGTCGATTCACGCAGCAGCTTGATCGCGGCAACCTTCCGGCGCGCATCGATCTCGGCATCTATTTCCATCCAGCGCGACACGGTCACGTGGTCCAGCGCCCCTGCGACGTCTTCCTGTGTCATCGGTGGGGGCGACATGGAATTGCGCCCCCAGCCGCGCACCGTGAAGCCGAGATAGAAGGCAATCGCGAGGGCAAACAGGACGGCCGGGTCGGACAGTTTGTCGATCATGGCGGCATGTTACAGGGCGTCGCCCGCATTGCCAGCCATTTCAGGCGGGGCCGTCACAATTGCGCGGCAAGGTGGGGCGGGGCGACGCGTTTCACGAAATCGAGCAGTTCGTGGAAGTCGACGCTGATCCTGCCCTTGGTGAGGATGATCTCCATCCATCCGACGAGGCGCCCGACACTGGGGCCGAGGACAAGGTCCGGCGCCGGGCTGACATGCAGCGAGCGGCCGCCGCGCCCCGTATCGATGCGCAGGCCAACAATATCGTCCCATGCCAGCAACTGCTCGCGCGCCCCGATACGCATCAGGATGCCGCGCGCGTCGATCACCATGTCCGGCACGGCCGACAGGGCCTGCTGGACGCGCCAGTAGATCAGCAGCGCAAGACCGGCCAGCGCCATGGCAAGCAGGGGCTTGAGCAGTCCGCCAGCCAGCCCGCTGCCGAGTGCGCTCGCCGGCACGCGGACCAGCACGACGAGGCCGACGACCATGGCGAGGCCGAGCAGGAACAGCATGACGGACTCGCTGTACCGCTTGCGGTGAATTTCGAGACGATCGCCCATGCGGATGGCCACCTTGCCCAGTTCTGCCCGCATGCTAAACCGCGCCCAGCAACAATCCAGCGAATTTCACGGAGCCCCCTTCAATGGCCAAGACCCCCACCCGCACCGAATCCGACACGATGGGCCCTGTTGAGGTCGCCGCCGACCGCTACTGGGGCGCGCAGGCCGAGCGCAGTCTCGGCAATTTCAAGATTGGTTGGGAGAAACAGCCCGAGCCGATCATCCGCGCGCTCGGCGTGGTCAAGAAGGCGGCCGCTGAGGCCAATATGGACCTCGGCAAGATGGATCCAGATATTGGCAAGGTCATCATCCAGGCCGCAGATGAAGTGATCGCCGGCAAGCTGAACGATCATTTCCCGCTTGTCGTTTGGCAGACCGGTTCCGGCACGCAGTCGAACATGAACGCCAATGAGGTGATCTCGAACCGTGCCATCGAAATCCTCGGCGGCGAGATGGGGTCGAAAAAGCCGGTCCACCCGAACGACCATGTGAACATGAGCCAGTCGTCCAACGACACGTTTCCGACGGCCATGCACATTGCCTGCGCCGAGGAAGTCAGCCACCGCCTCGTCCCGGCGCTGAAGCATCTCCATGCCGCGCTCGACGCCAAGGCCAAGGCCTGGGCCGACATCATCAAGATCGGCCGCACGCACACGCAGGACGCGACACCCGTCACGCTCGGCCAGGAATTCTCCGGTTATGCCCAGCAGGTCGAGAACGGCATCGCGCGCATTGAGTCCACGCTGCCCATGCTGATGCAACTGGCGCAGGGCGGCACGGCGGTCGGCACCGGCCTCGCCTCGCCGGTCGGCTTTGCAGAGAAGGTGGCCGAAAAGATCGCCCAGATCACCGGCCTGAAATTCACCACCGCGCCCAACAAGTTCGAGGCGCTCGCCGCGCATGACGCGATGGTGTTCACGCATGGCGCAATCAACACCGTGGCGATGTCCTGTTTCAAGATCGCCAATGATATCCGCTTCCTCGGCTCTGGCCCGCGCTCCGGTCTCGGCGAACTGGCATTGCCTGAGAATGAGCCCGGCTCGTCGATCATGCCCGGCAAGGTGAACCCGACCCAGTGCGAGGCGCTGACGCAGGTCTGTGCGCATATCCATGGCAACAATGCCGCCATCGGCTTTGCGGGCAGCCAGGGCCATTTCGAGCTCAACGTGTTCAACCCGATGATGGCGTACAATTTCCTCCAGTCGACGCGCCTGCTCGCCGATGCCGCCATCAGCTTCACCGACAATTGCGTTGTCGGCATCGAACCGCGCCTCGACAATATCAAGCGCGGCCTGGATCAGTCGCTGATGCTGGTGACGCCGCTGAAGGAAAAGTACGGCTACGATCTTGCCGCGAAAGTCGCCAAGAATGCGCACAAGAATGGCACGACACTGAAAGTCGAAGCCCTCGCCCTCGGCATCTCGGAAGCGGATTTCGACGCGATTGTCGTTCCCGCGAAAATGATCTCGCCGGGGTGATCGAATATTGACGGAAATTACGGAAAAACGTAATTTCCGTACATGATGACTCCTGATGAATTACGGGGCGCTATTCAACGGTCCAAAGTGCCGATTGGCAGGATTGCTGATGAGGCGGGTATCGCCAAGACAACGCTATACAGTTTTGTCTCGGGTGATAGCGAAAGCTTGAGGGCCCCAGCTCATGCGTCTGTGGAGGCCGTGATGGTGGGCAGGGGCAAAGTTGGGCGCGTCTCGGAAGAGCCGGCCGCCTTCAGCATATCATCCTCGGTGCCTGTTCCCGTGCCTCCGGCCCTGCTCGAACAGGCCCGTGCGCAGGGGCTGGAGGTCGAAACCCTGATTGCTCAAGGCGGCATCGATGCCCTTCGCGAAGCGTCCAAACAGGCGTGGTACGAAGAGAACCGCGATGCCATCGAAGCGAAGCGTCTACATATTGAGAAACACGGAACCTTCGGACAACGCCACGGCGTATTCCGGCCCAGATGAAACATTTTGATGTGTTCGCCATGGACGATGTCGGCGAGGTCGTGGCTGTCGTCGTGATGGCCGGCGACTATTATCTGGACTTGCCGAACACACTCGTTGTGCAGCTTTACCCAATCGATTTTCGAGCGCGTGTTACTCAGATCAACCCCGTGATCGAACTTGATGGCACGCGCTATGTCGCGCTTGTCGACGAAGCCGTTGCGATCCCGGCCGGACTTCTAACACGCCGCATCGGCTCGCTGGCAGACCAATACACGTGCTGACAAATGCCCTGGACCGGCTGATCGCAGGATATTGAGACGGACACGCAACGAGAGCCAAGACGCCCGCGCCGCCAGAGCGGCGCCTTGCCGTTGATTCCGCTGGGGTCATTGCCTGTGCCCTTGCGCCGTCTTTGGCGCTCCGCCAAGAACAGGAGCCAAGCAGGAGGAGATATTTCGTGAGCATGGATTTCAGCAATTTGTTTTCGGTCGCCGGCAAGACGGTTCTCGTCACCGGCGGGTCGCGCGGCATTGGCGAAATGATCGCAGCCGGCTTCCTCAGCCAGGGCGCAAAGGTCATCATTTCGTCGCGCAAGGCGAAAGCCTGCGAGGAAACCGTTGAGCGCCTGAAGGCCGAATATGGCGGCGAAATCTATGCCATCCCGTCAGACGTCGGCAACATGGTCGGTATCAACCATCTCGCTGACGAGATTGCGAAGCGGGAAGACCAGATCGACGTGCTGGTCAACAATGCCGGCGTGGCCTGGGGCGCAACCCTGGAAGACTTCCCGGAAGTCGGCTGGGACAAGGTGATGGACGTCAACGTCAAGGGCGTCTTCTTTCTCACGCAGAAACTGATGCCGCTGCTGCGCAAGTCTGCCAGCGCCACCGACCCGGCCCGCGTCATCAATATCGCCTCGATTGACGGCATGCACACAAGCCCGATGAGCGGCTTTGCCTATGGCACGTCGAAGGCCGCCGTGATCCATCTCACGCGCTTCATGGGTGCGCATCTTGCGGGCGAGCACATCCTCGTCAACGGAATCGCGCCGGGGCCATTTCCGACATGGATGCTGTCGACCGGCGTCGGCTTTAAGGGCGAGACAGAAGGCGTCGACTGGGGGGCCGTTGCCAGCCGCAACCCGTCAGGGCGCGTCGGCGCGCCGAGCGATATTGCCGGCCTCGCCATGTTTCTGTCGTCAAAGGCGTCCGCCTACATTACCGGCCACACCATTCCGTGTGACGGCGGCATCGTCTCGTCGAGCTGACAGGACTGTCTGCGCGCGTCGCTCCGCGTCATCTTGTGGCTGACGGGGCGGCGCGGGCGCACTAGAGTGCGGACAAGAGAATCACTTCCGCCCAGAAAGGGACCATCCCATGTCCAAACCTCCCGTCGGCTCCAAGGACAACCCGTCCCAGTTCGATGTCATCGGCAAGCTGGCTGATGACGAGCCCTATTTCGTTATTCGCGCACATGACCCGCTCTCGTCGGCGCTGGTCGAACTGCACGCCTATATCGGCGCCGGCCAGTCGGGCGCGGCCCACAACAAGCTGGCCGAGATCATGGCCATGACATCGGCCCGCGCGCCGCGCCCGGCCTCCAGCCCGAAATACCGTGAAACCTTCGCCATCTCGCTGGCGATGGAACAATGGCGCGACGCGCACAAGGAATGAACCTGGCGCCCGTCACGCTGGTGGATGCCCATGTCCGGCTCGTGCCCTTCGATCCGGGCACGCATGCCGGACCGCTGCGCGAGATGGCGGAGCGGTCGGGCGAGGCCCTGGCCACATGGCCCTATTATTCCCCGCCGCATGACTGGATCGGGTTCTGGATCAAAAATATGGCGCAACGGAAGGCGGCAGGCACCCTGCTGCCATTTGCCGTCTACACGCATGGCGGCGATTTTGTCGGCATGACCGCCTATCTCAGTCCGGATGCCGCGTCTAAAAACGTCGAGATCGGCATGACCATCTACGCACCGGAAGCCCAGGGCGGCGCGACCAATCCGGCCGCCAAGCGCCTGCTGCTCGGCCACGCCTTCGAGCAGGGTGCGGTTCGCGTCACCTTCAATATCGACCAGCGCAACCAACGCTCACAGGCAGCCGTCCGCAAGCTTGGCGCGGTGCAGGAGGGCATCCTGCGTGACAATCGCATCCTGCCAAACGGGATTGTCCGCTCCACGGTTGTCTTCTCGGTCCTCGCCCGCGAATGGCCGGAGGTGAAAGCGCGGCTCGATGCTCGACTGGCGGCCTTTGACGCGGCATCCTCTGCGCCATGACCACGCCGATCAATCTCAACAAGGCTCGCAAGGCAAAGGCGCGTGACGCGAAAACGCAAACGGCATCCGAGAACCGCGCCAAGTTCGGGCGCACCAAGGCCGAGCGGACGCTGGAAGAAGCCCGCGCGGCGAAACTCGCCAAACTCACCGACGGACACCGCCTGGACAGCGACCCGGACAAACAGGGTTAACAAGACCTTCCTGCGCGGCCCCCGGCTTGCACTCTGTCTCCCCAGAGTGTTCCAAACCGGGAGAAACCGTCAGATGAAAAATGTCCTGATCAAGTTCGTCGTTTGCACCATCGCCTTTTCGGGCGGCATCGCCTGGGGCATCGCGGCCGAAGCCGGCGAAACCGGAGTCACGCTGGCCACAATGTTCGGCGGCTAGGCCTCAGCTGCCGGATTTCGGCAGGCTGCCATCCAGCAACATTTCGTCATAGCGACGGCCTGAGACGCGCTCCAGCGCGTCGAAAATCGGCCGGGCCGTCTTGTCTTTCAGCAGCGGTATGGCGCTGGCCAGGTCCGCCGCCCTTGCATAGCGCAGCTGGGCTGTCTCCATGTCGCCGCGCGCCTCGGCGCAGGCGCCCAGATTGTGCAGCACCGCCGGCGCGCGCGGATAGGCGCGTCCCAATTCGTCCCATTGCGCGCACGCGCCCATGAAATTGCCGCCCTTCGTCGCCTCGACGGCCAGCGCAAAGCGCGTATCATTCTGCTCTTCGGGGATCAGGCCCTCGGTCATGATTTCGGCGCGCACAGTCTTGTTGTAGGGCGCGATGTCATGGCGGAAGCGCCGCACGGCCTCGACCACCGCGTCCTGCACCATGCCGATCGGCGCATTGTAGGGATTGTAGTTCGACTGGCGCGGATCCCGATAGACGCCTTCAGAGCGGCCATCATCGGGATATTCGGCAATATCGATACAGGTTTCCCGCGCCGCGCCGCCCGGCTGGGCGGCCGTGAACACGTCGCGATTGCTGGCCAGGTCGACCAGTGTCGTGGTCACGGTGACGGCCACGGATTCGGTCGTGCATTCGGTTTCCACAAGCGCGTGACGCTTGCAGTCGAACAGGCCGTCATGTTTGACGCAGCGGCGGTCGCGCTCATACCGCACCTCCTCATCCCAGGCATCGATATCCACGCGGCCCTCGTAAACGCTGTCGGGCTGGCCTTGGGCCACGATGAACCAGGGCCTGCCGTCGAGACGGATCTCGGCGATCATCGCCGCCAGCTCGCCTTCGGCCACGTCGCCTGCGGGGCCGCGAAAGCGACCGACATCCGGGGCGCGGTATTCAGCGGCCTGAGGGAAATTCGGCGCGATACGGGCCTCGTAATCATAGCCCGGCGTCTGGCAGGCCGCGAGCAGGCCGGTCGCGGCCAGGAAAAAGAAAAATCGCATGAAACTGTCCCCATTCTCGATCTGGTCGCCCTTCACTCTGGTGAAACGCGCTGAACCCGTGATGAACCGGTGCCCCGGCGCCGCCGCAAGGTCAATGGTTGACGCGGGCAGGCCCCGACGCCACTTGAGGGCCTGATTTCAATGGAGCCTGCCCGCATGACCAGCCCGCTTTTCAAGCCACTCAAGATCAAATCCCTCAACCTGCCCAATCGTATCGTGATGGCGCCGATGACCCGCAGCAAGTCGCCGGGCGGTGTTCCGGGTGAGGATGTCGCCGATTATTATGCGCGCCGCGCGGCCGCCGATGTCGGCCTGATCGTCACCGAGGGCACGACCGTCAAGCGGGGCGGGTCCTCGAATGATCCGAACGTGCCGAACTTCTACCAGCCGGAGGCCCTGGCGGGCTGGAAGCGCGTCGTCGAGAAAGTCCACGCCGAGAAAGGCCTGATCGCGCCGCAGCTCTGGCACCAGGGCATGATGCGCAAGCCGGGCACCGGCCCCAATCCGGATGCGCCGACCGACAGCCCGTCGGGCATAACCCATACCGGCAAGCAGGTGTTCGAGGCGCCGACCAGCGCCGAAGTCGATGACATGGTCATGGCCTATGCCAATGCCGCTGGCGAGGCCGCGCGGCTCGGCTTCGACGCCATCGAAATTCACGGGGCCCACGGCTACTTGATCGACGAATTCTTCTGGGACGTGATGAACAAGCGCGACGACCGCTTTGGCGGCTCGCTGCCGGAGCGCGCGACCTTTGCCGCCGACATCATCAAGGAAACCCGCAAACAGGTCGGCCCCGACATGGCGATCATCCTGCGCTTCTCCCAGTGGAAACAGCAGGATTACACCGTAAAGCTCGCGCACACGCCGGCGGAATACGAAGCCTTCCTCAAGGTCTTCGTGGATGCCGGCGTCGATGTCCTGCACGCTTCGCAGCGTCGCTATTGGGAAGCCGAATTCCCGGACGTGGACGGCGAGAACGGTCTCAATGCCGCCGGCTGGGCGAAGAAGCTCACCGGCCTGCCGGTCATCACGGTCGGGTCGGTTGGCCTTACCGGCGATTTCGAGAAAGCGTTCCGCGGCGAAGGCGCGACGGTCCGCAAGCTCGACGACCTCGAAGCGCGCCTCGACAAGGGCGAATTCGATCTCGTGGCTGTCGGCCGGGCCCTGCTGCAGGATCCTGACTGGGCGACAAAGGTCCGCGAGGGCCGCATTTCAGAACTCACCAACTATGATGCAAAGTCGCTCGCGACCCTCTACTAGAGCGAGGAACATCTTGAACCCTCGGGAGAAATATGCCAGTGTTCTCATCACGAAACGGTGGGCGGACGTGGCCAGATTGCTACGTTGAGTTGGGGCTGGCTATTTCCCGGTAGACTGTCCTGCTCGGCCCGGTTCAGCCATGGCCGCACGTCCGTCCGGCATTTGCCCGGATCCTCCCTTTGAGGCGCGTCACACCCGCGCCTTACTCGCCCTGCCCGGATGCGTTGGTTACCTCCCCCGCGTCCCGGCAGGGTATTTTTCATCCGATGCCGACACAGCTGCGTAGAGGGTGGCAGGAGACATGCTCCTGCAGCCTGGAAGGTTCTGTATGCCCATTTCAAAAGCGATTGCGTCTGTCCTGCTGGTGGCTTCATCGATGACAACCGCCTGTGTCAGCCAGCAGGTGACCCAGTTTGCCGACAGTCCCCGCCAGCTTGTGCTCGAGGATTATTTTCTGGGTGAGACAGCCGCCTACGGTGTGTTCGAAGACCGTTTCGGCAAGGTCCGCCGCCAGTTCAAGGTCGATATCACCGGGACGCTCGAGGGTGATCGTCTGACCCTGACGGAAAAGTTCAAGTATGATGACGGCGAGCGCGATACGCGCGTCTGGGAGATCGACGTGCTGGGCGACGGTGCCTATCGCGGCACGGCCGGCGATGTGCCGGGCCTGGCCGAAGGGCAGGTATCGGGCAATGCATTCAACTGGAAATACAAGGTCGACCTTAAGGTCGGCGACTCGACATGGAATGTCGGCTTTGACGACTGGATGTACCTGATGGAGGACGATGTCCTGATCAATCGGGCCTATGTCACACGCTATGGTATCGAGATTGGCCAGGTCACGATTGCGTTCAACAAGCCTGCCGCGCGCTAGGCGCGTCCATAGGCATCCTTCAGCCAGGCTTTTACCTCGGCATCGACATCCGCGACCGTCTCAAGGCGCACCTTGTGCGTACACATCGAGCCCGGCTTTTCGTCCAGCAGGCGGCCTGTGCCCGGTTCGCCCTTCAGGTTGATGCCCAGGTCAATCCGCGTCTTGGTCGCCGGAACGATCACGGCGAAATTCTTTGACCGGCGAAGCGCGACGCTGGTTTTCTTGATGCCAATCTCGATATCCTTGCCGAGCGAGGCGGCATATTTCACCAGCGCGTCGTGAACCGGCCGCAACGCTTCCTTGCCCTTGTACTGCGCCTCCAGCATGTCTGACGGATCAGCGTCGAACTGGCCTTTGGCGGCCTGGCAGATGAAATTGGCATGGCCATGCCCCAGGCCATGGTCGGTCTTGAGCATTGTCACCTGCTCGCCATGCTTCTCGATGCCACTCGCCTTGACCACCTTCACCCAGTCTTCAAGCGCCTTGCCGGTCTTGTCTTTCAGGCCCGCCTTCATGCTGGCCATCATTTCTTCCGCTGTCATCGCCATGGTTTCGTCCCTCCAAAGTGCCAACGCAGACTAATATGTGGGAAAGTGCGGTGGAGACCGCAGGCTCTCGATTTTGCGCGGACGTTACAGCGGAGCCAGCTTGGTACCGCTGGTTTGTGGTAACCTGCCTTCAAATTCTTCTAGCAATTCCTGCTCTTGTTGTGTCCGGTCCGTCTTTGATCTCAAAGTTTCGACGCGCTCATTCAGCCAAGCATCCGCTTGGTCCCTGGCATCCGATTTTGTTTCGGACGTTGCGGCCTCCGCCTGTCTTTCTATCGGAGTTTGCGCGTTCTTGTGGTCTGGAAGTCGGCCTATTGCTGCGACCGAAAGCGCCGCGAACAAGCTTGCTGTCCAGAAGAAAGTATTCACCTGCAGGCTCCTTCCTGTCCACTTGGGCAAGTATGGCATCGGCTATCTGCCGGGGCAACTCAGATGGCCTGCGTCAAGACCTGCCCTTCACGCCAATCCCTGCTATATGTTCTGCATGAGTTCCGATCCGAATCGCCTTTCGATAAGCCAGATGGCTGCCGCGCGACCGCCTGCTGCAGCGGGCGACGCTGCCTATCTTGCGGGCCTGAATCCCGAACAACGCGAGGCTGTGCTGCACACTGACGGGCCATTGCTCGTTCTGGCCGGCGCCGGTACCGGCAAGACGCGCGTGCTGACCACGCGCCTCGCCCATATTATCGCCACCAAGAAAGCCTGGCCCAGCCAGACGCTGACCGTCACCTTCACCAACAAGGCGGCGCGCGAAATGCGCGAACGCGCGCTGAAACTGATCGGCCCGGATGGCGAAGGCCTGCGCTGGCTCGGAACCTTCCACGCGATCAGCGCGCAGATCCTGCGCAAGCATGCCGAACTGGTCGGCCTGAAATCCAGTTTCACCATCCTCGACACCGACGACCAGGTCCGCCTGTGCAAGCAGATCATCCAGGCCGAGAATATCGACCCCAAACGCTGGACGCCGCGCTTCCTTGCCAGCCTGATCGACGGCTGGAAGAATCGCGCGCTCACGCCCGACCGCGTGCCGTCCGAGGACGCCCACCTGTTTGCCGATGGCAGGGGCATCAAGTGCTACGAGATCTACCAGAACCGGCTGAAAATATTGAACGCCTGCGATTTTGGCGACCTGCTCGTCCACAACATCACGCTTTTCCGCGAGAACCCTGATGTCCTGAAGGATTATCACGCGCGCTTCAAATACATCCTCGTCGACGAGTACCAGGATACGAACGTCGCCCAATATCTCTGGCTGCGCATGCTGGCTCAGGGCAGCCACAATATTTGCTGCGTCGGCGATGACGACCAGTCGATCTATGGCTGGCGCGGGGCAGAGGTCGACAATATCCTGCGCTTCGAGAAGGATTTCGCCGGCGCCAAGGTCATCCGGCTGGAGCGTAATTACCGCTCGACCCGGCACATTCTCGCCGCCGCCTCCAGCGTCATCAGCCATAATCGGGGCCGTCTCGGCAAGACGCTCTATGTCGGCGATGACAGCCCGTCTGATGATGCCGACGCCGAAAAGGTCAAGGTGCGCGGCCTGTGGGACGGCGAGGCGGAAAGCCGTCTCATCGCCGACGATATCGAAAGCTGGGTACGGGGCGGCGGCAAGCATGACGATTGCGCCGTTCTGGTGCGGGCCTCGTGGCAGATGCGGGCCTTCGAGGAACGCTTCATCATGCTGGGCATCCCGTACCGCGTGATCGGCGGCCCGCGCTTCTTCGAGCGCGCCGAGATCCGCGATGCCATGGCCTATCTCCGCCTGATCCGCTCGCCGGACGACGACCTCGCTTTCGAGCGCGTGGTCAATGAGCCCAAGCGCGGCGTCGGCAATACGACGCTGGCCAAGCTGCAGGCCTATGCCCGCGCCGACGGGCGCAGCCTGTTCACACTGACGCCCATGGTGCTGCAGACCGACGAGATCAAAGGCGGCGCCAAACGCGGCCTCACCCAGTTCATCGACCATATCAACATGTGGCGCGACAAGCTGGCGAACGGCCTGCCGCATACCGAACTGGCCGAAGTGATCCTCGAAGAGTCCGGCTATACCGACATGCTGCAGAAGGATCGCAGCCCGCAGGCCCAGACCCGGCTCGACAACCTCAAGGAACTCGTCCGCGCCATGGGCGAGTTCGACACGCTCGCCGGCTTTCTCGAGCATGTGCAACTGGTCATGGATGCATCCAGCGGCGGGACAGGGGAGGACCAGGTCCAGATCCTGACGCTGCACGGCGCCAAGGGGCTCGAATGGCCCATGGTCTTCCTGCCGGGCTGGGAGGAGGAAGTCTTCCCGTCGCGCCGCAGTCTCGATGAAAGCGGCCTGAAAGGCCTCGAAGAGGAGCGCCGTCTCGCCTATGTCGGCATCACCCGCGCCCGGGCCCGGGCCTATATCTCCTTTGTCGCCAATCGCCAGATCTATGGCCGCTGGCAAAGCGTCATGCCCAGCCGTTTCGTCGACGAACTGCCCCACGACCATGTCGATGCGATGAGCGAGACGGGCTTTTCGGGCCTGCCGGGCGGCGAAGAAGCCTTTTCCGGCTCGATGGAAGACCTCGGCGCGCGCTCATCCTATGACAGCCCCGGCTGGAAGCGCCTGCAGGAGAATGCCTCGCGCACGCCCTCGCGGCCCCCATCCGATGCCGGTCCCCTCAACGCCACATCCGGCGGCCCGGACACGCACAAGGCAGGCAGCCGCGTCTTCCACGACAAGTTCGGCTACGGCAAGGTCGCCTTTTCCGAGGGCAACAAGCTGACCGTGGATTTCGACAAGACCGGCCGCAAGAAAGTCATCGCGACATTCGTCGTCGCCGCCTGATTGCTTGACCTGCCGCCCCGTTCAGCCTTGGATGGCAGGCGCACAAGGGTGGGACCATGGCGGGATATATTGAGAAGCGGCTCTATGACGGGGAGGTTCTCCGCTATCGCGGCGAGTTCCACTGGCTCTCCCACTTTCGTGCGTGGCTTGCCCTGATCCTGCTCGGCGTGGTGATTTTCGGCATCGTTTTCTTCATTTCAGAGCAGATTCGGCTGCGCACGACAGAATTTGCCGTGACCGACAGGCGGGTCGTGCTCAAGAAGGGCCTGTTTTCCGCCGATGTGCAGGAGATCACGCTCGATTCCATCGAAGGCAGTTCGATCCGGCAAGGCGTCTTCGGGCGCATTTTCGGGTTCGGGCACCTGTCGATCAATGGCCGGGGCGAGACCCATATCGCGTTTCCCGTCATGGCCCATCCGGCGACATTTCGGGCGCACGCCGAACGCACGAAACAGTCTGCGCCGCCTGAAGGTTCTGCCTGAAAAGAAGTGCAGCCCCGGCTGGGGCTTGCCAGGGGGGAGTGATCAAGCCATCGGCGCGTGATGGGTTTGAAGGTGCGCTTTCGTGGCCAGACCGGGGCTGCCTCGCCTGTATGGACGACCGTCGCCGAACCGGGGCCGAACATCCCGTTCATGTGCCGGTCATCGAGCCCGGAAGCCGCCATTATTCCGATTTTCTGTCGTCCGGGCGGAGTTCGGAACGGTGCGTTTGATCGTCAAAATGGCCCAAGTCGTTAACAATCCTCCGGAATCCGTTTACCCTTTCGGAACGATGCGTTCCGTTCCGGCCCAGCAATGACGGCTATTCTGATGGTAAATGCCAATGAATACCGTTGATTTTCAATGGGTGTACGCAGCGTTCCGATAATGTGCCGACCGTGCCTTGCATTAAATGGGTGTTAACGGCACATGATGTATGGGGGCTGTGTATGAAATTGCACAATTGTAGCGGACCACCGGTCCGTTACGCATCAGAAAGAGCGCGTAGACGTCATGATTGGTAGCCTCCTCGGCATGTTGTCCACGGACATGGCCATCGACCTCGGCACGGCAAACACACTGGTTTATGTGAAGGGTCAGGGCGTCAAGCTCGACGAGCCTTCGGTGGTTGCCTACATGACCCAGGGCGGTCGCAAGATCGTTTACGCGGTCGGCGAGCAGGCCAAGAACATGCTCGGCAAGACGCCGGTGAACATGGAAGCCATCCGCCCGATGCGCGATGGCGTCATCGCCGACTTCGAAGTCGCCGAGGAAATGATCAAGCACTTCATCCGCAAAGTGCACAATCGCCGCGCCTTCGTCTCGCCCCTCATCATTATCTGCGTGCCCAGCTCCGCCACCAGCGTCGAGCGCCGCGCCATCCACCAGTCGGCCCTTGCTGCCGGTGCCCGCCAGGTCGAACTGATCGAAGAGCCCATGGCCGCTGCCATCGGCGCCGGCCTGCCGATTGACGAGCCTGCCGGCTCGATGGTCGTCGATATTGGCGGCGGCACCTCGGAAGTGGCCGTCCTGTCGCTCGGCGGCATCGTCTATTCGCGCTCCGTGCGCGTCGGCGGCGACAAGATGGACCAGGCGATCGTCAACTACCTTCGCCGCGAGCAGAAAATCCTGATCGGTGAAATGTCGGCCGAACGGATCAAGAAAGAGATCGGCACGGCCATGGCCCCGGAAAACGGCGAGGGCATGTCCCTGACGGTCCGTGGCCGCGGCACGCTGGACGGCGTTCCCAAGGAAACCGAGATCACCGAGGCGATGATTGCCGAAGCCCTGCGCGAGCCGGTCACCGACATTATCGACGCCGTGAAGATCGCCCTCGAGGCCATGCCACCGGAACTGGCGGCCGATATCGTCGATCGCGGCATTGTGCTGACAGGCGGCGGCGCCCTGCTGCGCAATCTCGACACAGTGATACGCGAGCAGGCCCAATTGCCTGTGATGATTGCAGACGATCCGCTGAAATGCGTCGTGAACGGTTGCGGATATGTGCTAGAAAACTACTCCAAAATGAAAACGGTCCTGTCTCCGGAAGTCTAAGGGAACAGGCCAAAAAACGGCAAGGAAACAGGGCGAATGGCGCGCCTAAGCCGCACAGGTCAGAAACCCGGAAAACGCTCTGCAAAGCGTCTGCTTCTCTTTGTCTTCATTTTCGGCGCCGCCGCCCTCGTTGTCGCCCAGTCCGCCCCCCAGATCCGTCACGCCTTCGATCCCGTGCGCACCGCTGCCGGCGACCAGCTCGGCGGCAGCGACAGTATCAGCCTCTGGGCCCGTATCACCGGCCAGGCCGCCCGCGAACGCCGCATCCGCGACCTCGAAGCCGAGGTACGGGAATTGTCGCGCTACAAGGCGGCCGCGATCTCCATGGCCGAACGCCTCGAGGCCTATGAAAACATTCTCAACCTGATGGGCGAACCGCCGGTGCGCGGCGTTACCGCCCGCGTCACCGCCGAAAGCGACGGTCCCTTCGCGCAGACCCTGCTGGCCAATGCCGGCCGGGCGCAGGGCGTCGATCCGGGCGCGATTGCGCTGAATGAAGGCGGCCTCGTCGGCCGCGTCATCCAACTCGGCGAATATTCCTCGCGAATCCTCCTGATCACCGACTTCAATAGCCGCGTCCCGGTCATGGGCGAAGTCAGCGGCGTCCGCGCCATCCTGTATGGCGGCCGCGACGGCCTCGGCAGCCTGACAGACCTGCCAGAGCGCAGCGGCTTCATCGAGGGCGAACGCATTCTGACCTCGGCCGAAGGCGGGGCCTTCCCGCGCGGCCTGGTCGTCGGCGAGGCCCGTCTCCTCAGCGGCGACTGGCGCGTCAAGTTCGCCATGGCCGACCGGTCGGGCGGCTATGTCCAGATGGTGCCGCCGCCGCTGATCGAAACACCGGCCCCGGCTGAAGAGATCCCTGCGTCGGACGCAACAGGCAATCCGGTCCAGGCCAGTGCTGCCCAGGGGGTGCGCCAGTAATGGCCCGCAGCAAGTCCGGTCGCCCCAGCAAGAGCCTTTGGTCGCAAACCGGCCCCACGCCCCGCCTCCTGTTCGGCGCCTTCGCCATTGCCGCGATCGGCCTGCTCGGCCTGACGCCGAAAACCCTGTTCGGCCTGTCCATCGCCTGGCCCTATGCCGCGCTCTGGGGCGCCGTCGGCTGGGGCCGTGTCGGCCTGTCCCTGCGGCCCATGTTGATCCTCATCGTCTTCGGCCTGATCCAGGATATCAGCTTCAACGCGCCACTCGGCTGCTTCGTCATCGTCAATCTCGTCGTTTACGGGTTCAGCGCCTGGATCGCCTCCATGTTCGACGTCATGCACGAGCCGCTCGTTGCCGTGATCGCGCCGGTCCTGCAATTCGTCTCGGGTTTCCTCGTGCTCTGGCTGATGGCCAGTGCCCTCGAGGACCACGCCGTGCGCGCCACGCCGCTGGTCGCGGCCTTCCTGACGACGGGGGTCGTCTACGCGATCGCGCACAAGATGTTCGACTTGGGCCGCGCGCCGGGCCAGCCGGTGGGGCAGGCGACATGAAAACCAAGCGCAGCATCGAGGACGATTTCAGCCGCCGCATGGTCCTTGCGGCAGGGGCAGGCGGTGTCGTCTGGGCCGGCCTCGTTGCGCGCCTGTTCCAGCTCCAGGTCCTGGAGCGCGAGAAATACCAGGCCGCCGCCGAAGACAACCATATCAAGCTCGCCCTGGCGCCGCCCCAGCGCGGACGCATCCTCGACCGGTTCGGCAAGCCGTTGGCCTCGCACCGCCGCGCCGGACGCGTGTCCATCGTGCCGGAACAGACAAATGACCCGTCCGGCACGCTCGCCCGGATTGCCGCCCTGATCGACCTGCCGGACGAGCGTCTCCTGAAGCTGGAAAAGGAGATCACGGCCAGCCGGCGGCGCAATGCCGGCTTCGTCCCGGTGATCGTGGCCAATGAGCTGACTTATGAAGATTTTGCCCGCATGAACGTCCATGCGGCCGAGATCCCCGGCATCCAGGTCGAGATGGCGCTGACCCGGTCCTATCCGCGCGGACGCGACCTGGCTCACGTCCTCGGCTATGTCGCCCGCGCCAGCCAGGACGATCTCACGCGCCTGTCGTCCGGCATGGTGGAAGACGAAGCCAAACGCCTCGAAAAACTGTTCCGCCACCCCGACATGCGCACCGGCCGGCAGGGCATGGAGCGCTTTGCCGAGGAATGGCTGCGCGGCAAGCCGGGCTTCCGCAAGCTGGTTACCAATGCCCATGGCCGCGTGATCGAGGAAATTCCAGACGAGAAATTCGCGCCGGTTCAGGGGAAAGACCTCTACGTCACCATCGATTCCGAGCTACAACGCGCCGCCATTGAACGCTTCGGCGATGAGAGCGGCGCGGCTGTCGTGCTCGATATCGAAACCGGCGACGTGCTGGCCATGGTCTCGACACCGGCCTTCGATCCCAATGATTTCGTCAACGGCATTTCAGGCTCGGCCTATTCCGAGCTGCGCGACAATCCGCGTTCACCGCTCTATCCCCGCGCCCATGGCGGCGTGTACCCGCCGGGCTCGACCTTCAAGATGGTGGTGGCAACGGCCGCGCTCGAATCCGGCGCGGTCAAGCCGACCGACCGCGTACATTGCAACGGCTACTACCATTTCGGCAATCGCACATGGCACTGCTGGAAAAAGGGTGGCCACGGCTCGGTCGACATGCACAGCGGCATCAAGGGCTCGTGCGACGTCTATTTCTACGATATCGCGCGGCGCACGGGCGTTGAACAGATCGCGGCGACAGCCCGCAAGTTCGGCTTCGGCGAAGCTTGGACGCTCGGCATGACCGGTGCGCGCGGCGGTCTCGTGCCCGATCCCGAGTGGAAACAACGGGTCATGGGCGAGCCATGGTATGAGGGTGAAACCCTGAACTTCGGCATCGGCCAGGGCCAGCTTGGCGTCACGCCGCTGCAACTTGCCCTGATGACGGCGCGGATCGCCAATGAGGGCCATAGTTTCAAGCCGAAACTGGTTGGCCTCGGCCCCAGGTCGGAAGATGACGGCGTGCTCGATGCGCCGCTCGATGCCGAGATCATGCAACGCATGAAGGCCGGCATGTTTGGCGTCACGTCCGAAGGGGGCGGCACAGCCTATCGTTCGGGCGACCTCGGTCTTGGCGGGCCGCGCCTCGCCGGCAAGACCGGCACCGCCCAGGTCCGCCGCATCACCAAGGCCGAACGCGACAAGGGCGTCCGCAAGGGCCTCGATATCGAGCGGGAACTGCGCGACCACGCGCTCTTCGTCGCCTATGCGCCGGCGGACAATCCGAAATATGCCATCTCTGTTGTTGTCGAGCATGGCGAAGGCGGCTCATCGACGGCGGCGCCTCTGGCGCGCGACATCCTCCATTTCGCCCTCGCGAATGACAGCCGCCGCAAGGCGGTCTACGGCAAGACAGCATCGCTCACGCCGGCCGGGACGGGAGAACCGACATGAGCCGCGACGGCTATACCGGCTTCAGTCGCGGCGAGGCCCGCACGCGCACAGCCCGGTCGCTCACGTTCGAGAATGTCGGCGCGCTCGGCAAGCTTGCGAAACTGCCATGGGGCTTCATCCTGCTGATCGTCGCCATGGCGCTCACCGGCGTCGCGATGCTCTATTCCTCGGCGCATACCAATCCCGGCGAAGCCAATCTCTGGCACCTCCAGCTGACGCGTTTCGGGATGAGTTTTGTCATGATGCTGGTCATGGCCCTCCTGCCTTTGTCGCTTTGGCGCACGCTGGCCATCCCGGCCTATGCCTTCACCATCCTCCTGCTCGTGCTTGTCGAAGTGATGGGCGTCACGGGCGGCGGCGCGCAGCGCTGGTTGCAGATCGGCCCGGTCGCGGTCCAGCCCTCTGAATTTGCCAAGCTCGCCACGACCATGGCGCTGGCCTGGTATTATGACCGCGTCATCACGCCCACATCCGGGCGCATCCTCATCCATCTCGGCGCGCTCGTCATCATGCTGGTTCCGGCCACGTTGATCTTCAAGCAGCCGGATTTCGGCACCACGCTCGCGCTGATTGCGTCGGGCGGTGTGGTGATCTTCCTCGCTGGCCTGTCTCTGCGCGTCATCCTGTTCGGCGTGATTGCCGGTATCGCCGCCTTGCCGGGCATCTATTTCATCCTGGCCGACTACCAGCGCGAACGCGTCGATACATTCCTGGCCCAATTGTCCGGAGAGTCGACCAATGCGCTGGGTGAGAGCTACCAGATCGAACAGGGCCTGATCGCCATTGGCGGCGGCGGGTTCAACGGCAAGGGCTTTCTCCAGGGTATCCAGTCCCAGCAGGATTATGTGCCCGAACAGCATACCGACTTCATCCTCACCGTCATCGGCGAGGAGTTCGGTTTCATCGGCACGACTGCCCTCCTGCTCGGCTTCGCGGTCATTCTTGGCTGGGCGTTCCATTCCGCATCCCAGTCGCAGAGCTGGTTCGGGCGCCTCGCCTCGGCCGGTGCGGCGGCGACGGTCGCATTCTATATCGTGTTCAATGTCGGCATGGTCATCGGCCTGTTGCCGGTCGTCGGCATGCCCCTGCCGCTGATATCCTATGGCGGCACAGCGATGCTCACGACCATGGCCTGCTTCGGCCTGATCCTGTCGGCGCATATGCACAGGGACGAAAAACTGTCCTCGACGGGGCTCATTTGACCCGCTAGCAGAACCCGGAATTGATTTCTATGCCGCGAACGCTAGGGTCGCGCGAAAATAATTACCCGGGGAGAGGGAACATATGGCAGGCATTGGTCGCAAGACAGATACGTGGGGTTCGCGTTTCGGATTCATCATGGCGGCCATCGGCTCGTCGGTCGGCCTCGGAAATTTCTGGCGGTTTCCCTATACCGCAGGTGAAGAGGGCGGCGGCGCCTTCATCATGATCTACCTGTTCTGCGTCCTCCTGATCGGCTTGCCGCTCCTGATGGCGGAATATGCCATGGGCCGGAAATCCGGCATGTCGGCCATTGAAGGCTTCCAGTCGCTCGCCCGCGCCGAAAGCAAGAGCCAGAACTGGGGTATCGCGACCTGGATCGGCACGCTGACAGCCTTCTTCATCAGCACATTCTATGTCGTGATCTCGGCCTGGCTCCTGGCTTTCTTCATCCAGTCCTTCGGCGGCTATTCCGGCATGGATGCAGCCGCGTCCGGCCAGAATTTCAACGACATGATCGGGCAGGGGGAGCATCCGCTTCGCTCGAAATGGTATATTCTCTTCCTTCTGGCCTGTTTCATTGCCGCAAATATTTTCGTGGTCGGGCGCGGAGTCAAAGGCGGCATCGAGCGCGCGTCGACGATCCTGATGCCCGCCTTCTTCGTGATGCTTGTCATCGTGGTCGGGTTTGCCGTGACGAATGGCGACACGGCCCGCGCTGCGGCCTTCATCCTGGAGCCGAAATGGGACGATGTCGGCTTCGGCACGTTCCTCGCGGCCATCGGCCAGGCCTTCTTCTCGATTGGTGTCGGTGTCGGCCTGATGGTCACCTACGGGGCCTACCTGTCGAAAGACACCAACATCCCGCGCTCCTCGCTGATCATTGTCGGGTCCGACACGCTGGTCGCGATGATCGCCGGCTTCGCCATCTTCCCGATCGTGTTTGCCGCAGGGCTTGACCCGGCCGGCGGGCCCAGCCTGTTCTTCGTCTCGATGCCGGTCGCGTTCGGCGCCATTCCGGGCGGGGAAATATTCGCTTCGGTCTTCTTTGCGCTGGCCCTTTTCGCGGCGTTCACATCGGCGATCTCGCTGATGGAAGTCAGCGTCTCATGGCTTGAGGAACGCCAGGGCGTCACACGCTTCGGCGCCGCGCTCGGCATCGGCTTCTCGATGTTCATGATCGGCGCGGCCTATGTCTTTTCGCTCGAATACCTCGACTTCATGGACTTCATGACCGAGGGCCTCCTGCTGCCGCTCGGCGGCCTGCTGACGGTCACCTTCGCCGGCTGGATCCTCAGCCGCGACATGCTGACCTCGGAACTGGGCGAAGGCATGATCATGAATGTCTGGCGGTTCCTGATGCGCTGGTTCGTGCCGCCCTTCATCGCGATCATCCTGGTCTTCGGTTTCATGGACAAGATCCAGGACACGTACAACGTGCCGCTGCCCGGCATCCTGACCATGCTGCTCGGTCCCAACGTCGTCATGCCCACGGAATAGGAACTCAAAACCCCCTCTCCCCCCGGGGAGAGGAGGTTGGGGGTGAGGGGGCACTTACCGCCCTCGTGCCACACCCTTACCACCCCCAGACCCCCACCTGACCTCCCCCTGCAAGGGCGAGGCGGGGTTGAGGGTCCACGGCCACGCCGCACACACAAATTCCGGGTAACTTATCCACCCCCTGCCAAGCTGCGCGTATAATGCGCCGCAATGTTCAGCCTCTTCACCCCGATGCCCGGCCTGCCCTGGTACCTGCTGCCGCTCTGGCCGCTGGTCTTCTGGCGCATCCAGCGCCTGAAGGCATGGTTCCGCGCAGCCGGCGGTCCGGGCTCCGAAATGCTCTGGGGCGTCGCGTGGAACGGGCGCGTCGTGATCGTCCAGCTGTCGGACGACCTGTCCGGGCATCCTCCGTGTACATTTCGTGCACCTGTCTCGGATCGGCTGGTACAGGCCCTCTCGGGTGAAGACCTGCTTTCCCCACTCTTCCGCTCACCCCGGCGAAAGCCGGGGCCCAGAGCCACACAGGCCGGACTCGCCGCACTGGGTCCCGGCTTCCGCCGGGAATATCGGGCGTTTGGCGTGATCCCCGACACCTGACCCTGCCGCACCCGCAGCACACCCTTATCTCCCCACCAAGCGCCCCCTCAGGCGCCGCAGGCGCAGGGCTCAGGCCTTGACGGCGGGCAGGAAGTGAGCGGCCATATCGTCCGTGGCCTGTATCAGGTGGTCGACAATGCCCGGCTCCATCGAGGAATGCCCGGCGTCCGGAATGATGTGCAGGTCGGCTTTCGGCCAGGCCTTTGACAGCGCCCAGGCCGTCGACAGCGGTGTCACCACGTCATAGCGGCCGTGGACGATGACGCCGGGCACGTTTTGCAGGGTGCGCTCGGCCTCTTCAAGCAGCCAGGCATCATGCGCGAAGAAACCGCGATTGATGAAATAGTGGCACTCGATCCGCGCGAAGGCATCGACGAAATCATCCTCGTTGAAGCGCGGCGGCGTCGTCACTGGTCCCTTGATCGACAGGGTTTCGCCTTCCCAGCGGGCCCAGGCCCGGGCCGCTTCAATCCGCGCATTCGTGTCGCTGCCGATCAGGCGCTTGTGGAAGGCGTTCAGCAGGTCGCCGCGTTCGGCCTCGGGAATCGGGGCAACATAGCGGTCATAGGAATCGGGGAACAGGCGGCTGGCGCCAGACTGGTAGAACCAGCTGATCTCGGCTTTCGAGACAAGGAAAACGCCGCGCAGGATGATTCCCAGGACCCGTTCTGTGTGCGTCACGCCATAGGCGAGCGACAGGGTCGAGCCCCACGAGCCGCCAAAAACGACCCATTGGTCCACGCCGACATGTTCGCGCAGCGTTTCCATGTCGTCGACCAGATCCCAGGTCGTGTTTTCGCGCAGTTCCGAATGCGGCGTCGAGCGCCCGCAGCCGCGCTGGTCGAACAGGAATATCCTGTACCGCGCCGGGTCGAAGAACCGTCTCATTTCGGGATTCGAGCCGCCGCCCGGTCCGCCGTGAAGCGCAACCACCGGAACACCGTCCGGATTGCCCGATTCTTCCCAATAGATTTCGTGCACATCGGAGACCCGCAGGCGTCCGCTGCGCCGGGATTCGTGTCTTGGATACAAAGTTCGGCGGGTGTGGCGTTTATTCATGCGTTCTTCACTATTTGGCAGCCAGTCTGGGAACAATGACTGGACTTGGCTAATTACCATTCGTAAGACTTATTACGGGTGGGGACCCGAACAGGTGTGCAGGTGGCCGATTGATGCGTAGCGTAATACTGACAATATCCCTATGCCTTCTGGGCGGTTGCGCAACCGTATCCATGGTTCCGGGCCAGGCGACAGTCGTCAGCGCGCTCTCGCATAACCAGTCGGTCCTGCGCAAGGTTTCAGGTGAATATTGTGACGAAGCGGTCGATTCTGGCTGGGTCCAGGCGTCAGGCGGCCTCGCTGGCCTCGCCGATACGCTGATCAATGGACGCAACTCGACGGTCGAAAACTATGCCTCGCGCATCGGCGCCGACACAAATGCGCCCTCGCTCGTCCTCTCGCGCATCTCGGCGGACGCCCAGTCGGCCCGGTCTGGCCTGGCCAATGTGTCCAGCGAAGCAGACGTCATCCTCCGCAGCCCGGACAGCGATGCGGCCTCCCGCGCCGACGTGATGAGCTACGAGCGAGCCCTCGTGCGTGCCCAGATGGCCTATCGCAATTTCCAGACCGCCCTCAGCACGGTGGCGGCCCGCGATGACATGGACATGGACACTGCGCCGATTGATGCCGAACTCGCCGATTTCGCCGACACGATCGATGCGGCCCGCAAGACAGCTGACGGCCTCGCCGACAAGTACGCCTCGCTCAATTCGAAATCCTCCTAGCGCCGCGTCGCGCCTGCCGCGACCAGCGCCCATCCGACAAGAAATGACAGCCCTCCCAGCGGCACGACGGCGCCAAGCCAGCGTGGCGCCCCGATGGCCATCGCATAGAGGCAACCTGAAAAAACCAGCACGCCCAGGATGAAGGCCCACCCGCCCCGGCGCACCAGGTCCGTGCGGCCAGACAGGGCAATTGCCAGCGCCGCCGCTGCATGAACCAGCGCATACAAGGTCGCTGTCTGCCACCAGCCGTCTGCCTCCGCGCCCAGCGCCAGGCCATGCGCGCCGAAGGCGCCGAGCGCCACGCCGGCAAATCCGGTCAGGGCCGCGCCAAGCGCCAGCTGGTTCATTGCTTTGCCTCCGGCTTGCGGGGCAGGGCATAGGTCACGACTGCATGGCTCGACGGCTTGTCCGCGCCCTCGATCCGCACGTCGACATCCATCACCGCCAGCGCCTGCCCGATCTTCATCACCCTTGCATCCGCCACGACGACATCGCCGATACAGGGCCTCAGGAAATTGATGCTGAGATTGCTGGTCACGGTCATCGGCTCGTGCCCGGTCAGCGTCATCACGGCCATATAGGCCACCGAATCGACCAGGCTCATCTGCGTCGGGCCGGATATGTATCCACCCGGCCGCAAATGCGTCTCGTCAGCGAACAGCCGCATCTTGGCGCGGCCTTCTTCCATCAGGACGACCTCGCTGCGATTGCCTGTATTCGGGAACGCGGCGCCCAGGAAGGAATTGGCCTCGTCGGCCGTCATGCGTGTTGTCATTCTAACCGGCTCCCTTTGCGTCACCCCTTGCTGGGCCCGCCTGCTTCGTCCACCCTAAAGACGACGGATCACCCGCCAAGAGGTGACGCCAAGGAAGGATATCCCATGCTCAGCGCCGGTGACGAATACCCGATCCACCAGACCCCCGAACCCGTTGCATTTTCCGGCTCGGACCGCAATTTCTACGACCGCTATTTCTTCAATGGCTACAGTGCGGACGGGTCGACATTCTTTGCCGCCGCCATGGGCGTCTACCCGGCGCTCAATATCATCGACGGCGCCGTTTCCATCCTGCGTAATGGCAAGCAGTCGAGCATCTACCTCTCGCGCCCGCTGAACATGGAACGCATGGACACCCATGTCGGCCCGCTCTCGGTCGAGGTGGTCGAGCCGCTGAAGAAAATCCGCCTGCGCCTCGAGGAAACCGAAGGCCTCGCGCTCGATGTCGAATTCGAGGGCCGCGCCTTCCCGATCGAGGAACCGCGTTTCACCCGCCGGATCGGCTCGCGCATGATGATGGACCTCACGCGCATGACTCAGAATGGCCGGTGGACCGGCAGCGTCCGTGTCGATGGCGAGTCGATTGAAGTACGCCCGGACGACTTCACCGGCACCCGAGACCGCTCATGGGGCGTCCGGCCGATCGGTGCGCCGGATCCGCAGCCGTTGATCCCCGCGCCGACTCCGCAATTCTACTGGATATGGACGCCGACCAATTTTCCCAACCTGTCCATGTTCTACCACGTCAATCATGACGAGCATGGCGTGCCCTGGAACACACGCGCGGTGATCGTGCCGGACGACGTGGCTCAGGGTGAAGGCATCCACCTGTCCGATGCCGAGATGAACATCACCTATGCGCCCGGCACCCGCCGCATGGCCAGCGCCTATCTCGACATGACCGATCCGGCGGGCCGCGCTCACAAGGTGACGTTCGAACCGATCGGCACTTTCCTGATGAAGGGCATCGGTTATGGCCATGACAAATATCGCCATGGCGCCTTCCGGGGCGACCAGCTCGCGATTGCCCGCGAGGATTTCGAACCGTCGAAAATGCCATGGCAGGTACCGGAAAACCTGCACATTCAGGAAATCGTCCGTGCAACGCATGAAGGCCCGGACGGTCTCGGCTCCGAGGGCATCGGTACGTTCGAACAATTGTTCATGGGGCTTCACGCGCCCAGCGGTTTCAAGGACATCCTCGACGGGGCCAAATAGGCCCCGTCTCAGGACTAGGCGGTCAGGCCGGGCATTGCCTGCATGGCCAGGCTGATCGCCCGCATGTCGCCTGTGGTGGTGCCTTCCATCCGGTTCATCGCATAGGACACCGTCGTGTGCGCCTCCATGTCGATCAGTGCGATCGAGCCGCCATAGCCGCCCCAGAACATGGAATGCTCGTTCAGTGCCGGTGACATTGGCCCCGACAGGCCAAAGCCAAGGCCGTAGCGAACCGGAATCCCGAGGATCAGGTCGGTGCCTTCGATCTGCTGTTCCAGCGCCTTGCGGCAGCCGGCCTCGCTCAGATATTGCTTGCCGCCGGCCGCGCCGCCATTGGCCAAGATCGCATGGATCATCGCCACCGCGCGGGCATTGCCCGTGCCACCCGCTGCCGGAATCTCGGCGCCGCGCCAGTCCCGGGTCCGCGTTGCGCTGACATCGATCACCGGATTGGTCAGTGTCAGCTTCTTGGTTTCGGTCATGACCGGATCAACCGAAATGCTGCCATCCGGCGGTGGCTGCAGGTCGGCCACGCGATTGTCTTCCGACGCCGGCAGGCCGATATGGAAGTCCGCGCCCATCGGCTCGGCGATCTCTTCGCGGAACACCGCGCCCAGCGATTTGCCTGCAATGCGCCGAACGACCTCACCCACAAGATAGCCCTGCGTGATAGCATGATATCCGGCCTGCTTGCCGGGCTCCCAGAACGGCGCCTGCGCCGCGAGCAGGCTCGTCGCCTTCTCCCAGTCATACAGGTCCTCGGTCGTGAATGGCTCGCGCCAGCCTGACAGGCCGGCTGAATGACTCATCAGATGGCTGACCTTCACGTCGGCTTTGCCGCTTGCCGCGAATTCCGGCCAGTATTTTGCGACCGGTGCATCAAAATCCAGTTCGCCCCGGTCGGCCAGCAACAGGGCCGTCAGCGCCGTCATCGTCTTGGTCGTCGAATAGACATTGACGATCGTGTCCTTCTCCCAGGGCCGTGCGCGCTCGATATCGGCATAGCCGCCCCACAGGTCGACCACGGCTTCGCCATCCTTGGTAACGCAGAAGGAGGCACCAATGTCGGCGCCTGTATCCAGGTGCGTCTGGAACTGGTTCCGTACGCCCTCAAACTTGTCGCTTGCAATGCCCTGCACCTTGGCCTGATTCATCGCCCATCCTCCCGGCTTGTCTTTTATGCCGGAACTCTATGGGCCCCTCGCGCGCCTAGCAACGCCTGACGGTGGGGCAGGTGGTCCAGGTCATTGGGCCGTCAAATGGTCGGGCAGGGGCACGCGATCCGAGTCGCCAAATACGCTCGGTCTCAGCCACGACTTGATATTCCGCGTCAGGGCCGGATCGCCCTGCACATACAGGTCGCCCGACTTGATGGCGTCGCGATAGGTCCGGTCGCCCATCCATACATCATGCATGGTCCGCACGGTGCAGGTAAAATAGACATCCACGTCCTTGCCGGGATTCTTCAGGCAAAGATCAACATTCTCGTCCCGCACCAGCAGCCAGTAATCGCTCTGCTCGACGAGATCGGTAAACTTGAACTGGATGACGCTCTCATTGCCGATGAGTTTCGAGGGATCGATGCTGCGTTCCAGGTAGAGCATCAGGAAGTCGACATCGAAATCTTCATCAAGCACATTGTGCCGTGCCCAGCACAGGCCCCATTCTCCCATCGCGACCAGAACGGGCAAAAGCGCTTGGCAGGCTTCTGTGGGAAAGTATTCATATCCCTTCTGGCCGGCAATCTTGCGGCGGACAATCATGCCCTGTTCCTCAAGGGATTTCAGGCGGCTCGTTAGCAAGGCAGGCGAAATATCGCCCAGTCCGCGCTGCATGACATTGAAACGCGCGCCTCCCATCAGGATTTCGCGGACGATCATGATCGTCCATTTTTCTCCGAGAATTTCCGTCGCCTTGGCGATCGGACAGAACTGGCCGTATTTCATAGGCACCTCCCAAGGCGCTGCCAGAGGGGCATGATAGCTTCTGAAGTGGTTTACTTTACATTCTGAAGTGGTTCGCTTCAACGCCTGAACTATAATGCAAGGCGAAACAAACGCATTCATCTCCTGTCGCCGGATGATCCGGTCACAATCCAAACAGGAGAAATGCAATGCCACTCGTCACGATCGATCTCATCAAGGACGTCTTTTCACCCGCCCAGAAGGCGGACATCATTCACAAGGTCACGGAAACCATGGTGGCCATCGAGGGCGAAGCCCTGCGCACCGTGACCTGGGTGCGTATCAAGGAAGTCGAAGAAGGCGACTGGGGCATCGGCGGTCAATTGCTCACCGCTGCAGATGTGCATGCCATGGCGCGTGGTGGTGCCGAACCCGCCACCGTTGGTTGACGCGAAACAAGGAGGCGCCGCATGGTGTGGCGCCTTCCATCTCCCACCCCAAGCAGGACACAGGAAAATGCCATTCGACACACAGATCATCGACGCCGCGGCCAGTCTTGGCAGTGCGTTCGCCGGAAACTCGGCCAAATTTGAATGCCGGGACGAATTCGTCGACGAAAACTACGACGCTCTGAAGGCGCGCAAGATATTCTCGGCCCAGGTGCCCGAATACCTTGGCGGCGAAGGCGTCTCCCACCGGCACATGTGTGCTTTCCTGCGCCGTCTTGCGCATGACTGTCCGTCTACCGCGCTGGCGGTTTCCATGCACCAGCATCTTGTATCGGCTGCGCGCAAGAACCATGAGGACGGCAAGCCGGGCAAGGCCCTGCTCGAAAAGGTCGCAGACGGTGAACTCGTTCTCGTCAGCACCGGCGCCAATGACTGGCTCGACTCCAATGGCGAGGCCCGCAAGGTCGAGGGCGGCTATCGCGTCAAGGCCGTGAAGCCGTTCGGCAGCGGCTCACCGCGCGGCGATATCGCCATCACATCGTGTGCTTATGACTGTCCGGACGACGGCCCGTCGGTCCTGCACTTCCCGGTCTCGATCAAGGCCGAGGGCGTTGAGCTTCTCGGCGACTGGGAAGCCATGGGCATGCGGGCCACCGGCTCGCAGACGATCCGGTTCAATGACGTGTTTGTACCGGATGCGGCGGTCGGCCTGAAACGCCCGCGTGGGCCCTATCATGCCGCGTTCAGCGTGATCGTCACCGTCGCCATGCCGTTGATCATGTCGGTCTATGTCGGGTTGGCAGAATCAGCGGCGAGGCTCGCCCTCGAAAAGGCGAAGGCCCGTTCCAATGATCCGGTCACTGTCCTTCAGGTCGGCGAGATGCAGAACCTGCTCGTCGCCGCGCAGCTTGCCGTCGATTCGATGATTGCGCTTTGCGACGATCTGGCCTTCACGCCGAGCGAAGAACTGGCCAGCCAGATCCTCGTCCGCAAGACGATCTGCGCCAATGCCGTCATCGCTGTGACGGAGAAGGCGCTGGAAGTGTGCGGCGGCTCCGGCTTCATGCGCAAGGCCGGTATCGAGCGCCTGCTGCGGGATGCCCATGCCGGCCAGTTCCACCCGCTGCCCGAAAAGCGCCAGCAAATGCTCACCGGCCGCGTCGCACTCGGGCTGACGCCGGTGGCGGTGTAGCGCATCTCCTGCCTGACGCCGTCTGGAGCCCCAGATCGCTCAAACTTGTCGCTTGCAATGCTCTGCACCTTGGCCTGTGTCGTCGCCCATCCTCCCGGCTTGCATTTTATGCCGGAACCCCATGAGGCCCTCGCGCGCCTGGCGACGGGGCAGGCTGGGGGTGCCTATTGCGCATTCACGCTTTCGAGGAAACCGATGATTGCTGCGCGGTCTTCCGGCTTGCGAACCCTGAAACCCATTGACGTGCCGGGCGCGACGGCACTGGGGTTCTGCAGCCATGTATCCAGTGTGTCCGCGTTCCACATGATGTCCAGCCTCTGAAGGGCCGGGCTGTAGCGAAAATCGGGTACGCTGCCCGCCTTTCGCCCGACTAGCCCGCGATGGCGAGGACCGACCCGGTTCTGGTCCAGCGAATGGCATGCGCCGCATTGCGCCATGTACAGCTTCTGTCCGCGCTCGGTATCAGCGGTTGGCAATGTACCAGTCCCGGCCGCCCCTTGGCTGGGGTCTGCACGCATCGCTCCTGAGGGGGATACAAGAGGTGCAGGAGCTGAGGCCTGTTTGGCCGGGACTGGATTCGGTGCGGCGGTGCTGTTCTGTTGACCACACGCCCACAGAAGGCCTGCGGCGCTGGCGAGACCGGCAAGACTCAACCACCGGCGCGATATCTGCGTCTGCATTGTTTTGCCTAACCGAAAATCAGTGCGCTTTTCGGAATCGGCTCGCCCAGCGCGTTGGCCAGTATCGCCGCATGGAAGGCTTCATCGCCGGCCATGCGGGCCGCGACCTGGTGGAAATCGACGCCCAATGAAGGGATCAGGCCGAGATAGGCATTTGCTGCCCCGCGCTCGAGTCCCAATGCCAGTTTCAATACGTCAGTCTGGTTGGTCAGCGATGCGGCGTTCAGCGATGTGGCATAGTCGGCAAGGGACTTTTCCTCGACCGGTGTCCCGCCCAGGGCCCGGACGGCCCTTACCAGCTCGTCCCGGTGCCCCTTGTGGTGGCCCTGGAACGTGACACCGATATCGACAACGGTCGGCTCAAGCAGGCCGCTGGTGGCGGCAATCTGATAGGCGGCAATTCCTTCATGCTCCAGCGCAATGGCAGCGTTCAGTATCTGGACATCGCTTGAAACTTCCTCTGCCGAAGCGCGCATGATCCGCGGCGCGTAACCGCCGGCCATCATGGCGACACCAGCGAGCGAAAGGGTCTTTCCCGCGCTTCCAAGCAGGGCGCGGCGGGATGGCAGTGGGGCGGTCTTGTCAGTCATGGGATTGGTGTCCTTTCAGGGTCAGTCCAAGTGCATCAAGGGTGCGGTTCGTCATGGCGTCGCAATCTGCGCCGGCGAACGTGATCGAGTCGGAGAACAGGTCGGTCAGATCCGGTTCCAGAATTTCGCGCAGCAGTCGCCGGGCACGGAACAGGCGCGTCTTCACGCTCGCTTCGCTCATCTCGAGCGCATCAGCCGTTTCCCGAACCGACATGTCCTCCACATCCCGCAAGACGAAGACGCTGCGATATCCGTCGGGCAACCGGGAAACCGCGTCCTTCAGTGTGCGGGAGAGTTCGGCACGCGCCATCTGCCGTTCCGGCGACTCGGCGCTTCGGCTTGCTGCACGGTGGTCTTCAATCATCGACACATTTTCCTGCGACAGGGCGGCCCGCCGGCGGTCGGCGGATCGCTTGTGGTCAAAGGCGGTATTCAGCACGATCCGGGTGAGCCAGGTTGACAGGCTCGACTCTCCGGAGAATTTGTTGATCGACGCGAACGCTTTCAGATAGGCGATCTGAACGATATCCTCGGCGTCTGCGTGGCTGTGCACGACGCTCCAGGCGGCGCGGAAGAGGCGCTGATTGTTCCGTGTGGTGATGGTGCGGACGGCATAGGCATCGCGTGCCGCAGCGAGGGTGGCGAGCGTGCTGTCCGGCAAGGTGTCATATGAGACTTTTTCAGCGGGCATCTTTCCATCCTTTCTGCCCCATTGGACGGCAGAAACGGAGAAAGGTTACACCACATCCCGATTTTCGTGTCGCGAACTGTTCCCGCTCAGCCCCAGAGCGCAGCGGTTGGCGGGTCGATCCAGCCGTCGCGATAGGTCAGGCCGTGGGCGACATCGTCCTTCAGCCAAAGCGGCCCGTCGAGGTCGGCGGCGTCGCACAGGCCGGCCAGCAGCACGGCAGGGGCCATCGAGATCGAGCCTGCCACCATGCAGCCGACCATTACGCCCATGCCGCTCGCCCGGGCGGCGCGCGCCATGGCCAGCGCCTCGGTCAGGCCGCCGGCCTTGTCGAGCTTCACATTCACCGCGTCATAGCGCCGGGCGAGGTCCTGGATGTCGGCGCGCGTGTGCGCGCTCTCGTCGGCGCAGATTGCGACAGGGCCGGGCCGCCGCTCCAGCGCTGCGTCATCGCCGGCCGGGAAGGGCTGTTCGATCAGCACGACACCGAAATCGGCTGCCGCGCGTGAGATGCCCGGGAACTCGGCCGGGACAAGGCCCTCATTGGCATCCACGATCAGCCGCGCGTCGGGCCGCGCCAAGTGCACGGCCTCAATCCGCTTCAGGTCTTCGGCTCCGCCAAGTTTCAGCTTGAGCAGCCGCCCCTCGATCGTGCGGGCAGCTTCGGCCATCTTCTCCGGCGTATCCAGGCTCACTGTGACGGCTGTTTCCACCGGCTTCGGCTCGGGCAGGCCGGCCAGTTGCCAGACCGGCGTGCCGGTCATCTTCGCCTCAAGGTCCCACAGCGCACAGTCAACGGCGCAGCGCGCCGCGCCGGCGGGCATCTGGGCCTGCAGGTCCTCGCGCGTCAGGCCGGCCTCAATCGCCTCGCGCAGCGTCTCGATCGTGGCCGTCACGCTCTCGACCGTCTCACCATACCGCCCATAGGGCACACACTCGCCCCAGCCCGTGTGCTCCCTTTGCTGCAGCCTGACCCGCACCGTCTCGGCGCTTGTCTTGGACCCCCGCGAAATCGCGAAAGCAGCCCTCAGCGGGGACGATACCGGAGTGATGTCGAGATGCCGATTGCTCATGGCTCATCCTGATCGATCAAATTTGATCTATTCCAATGCCCTTGCCTTAAGCATGTTTTGCTAGGCAAGTCAGGTAGTTACACACCGATGGTCGACACAGTTTCCCCCGATTTCGCGCTTGATCAAGGCGACGAAGGTTCCGTTCTCCGCGTCAGTGGCGACTGGACGGGTGCAACCGTGCAGGACGTAGACGCGGCCCTGCGCGACCTGGCCCCCGCCATGCCCCTGCGCCTTGATGTCACAAACCTCGGACGGCTCGACACGGCAGGTGCCTTTGTCCTCGACCGGACCCTGCGGGCTGCCATGCCGGGAACCGAGGAATCCGCAGAGATTATTGGCGACCATGCCGCAGCCCGCAGCCTGATCGCACAGGTTCACGCCGTCTCCGCGCCGGCCCCGCCGCCGCCTGTCCGCCCGGGCGGGCTCATGGCCATGCTCGAACGCACGGGAGAGGGCTTCCTCAATATCGTGACGGAGGCGATCGCCACGCTGGCTTTCCTCGGCGAGACGCTGGTGACCTGCGCACGCCTGCTGCTCAGTCCCTGGAAGCTGCGCTGGACCTCGATCGTCGCGGTGATGGAAGAAGCCGGCCTCGATGCCCTGCCAATCATCGCCTTCCTGTCCTTTTTCGTCGGCATGGTGGTCGCCTTTATCGGCGCCACGACGCTCAGCGACTTCGACCTCCAGATCTACACGGTGGAATTGATCGGCTATTCCGAGCTGCGTGAATTCGGTGTTGTCCTGACCGGCATTGTCCTGGCCGGACGCACCAATTCCTCGTTCACCGCGCAGATCGGCACGATGAAGATGCGCCAGGAAATCGACGCCATGCAGACGCTTGGCCTGAAGCCGATCGAAGTTTTGGTGGCACCGCGTGTCATTGCCATGGTGATCATGACGCCGGTGCTCGCCTTTGTCGCCACGCTTGCGGGTATCGCTGGCGGCATCATGGTCGGCTGGGTGTCGCTCGATATCAATCCCGGCGTGTTCATCGATCGGTTGCGCACGTCGGTGCCGCTGGACCAGTTCTGGGTCGGCATGTCGAAAGCGCCGGTCTTCGGCTTCGTGTGTGCGCTGATTGCCTGCCGTCAGGGGCTCAATGTCGGTGGCAGCGTCCAGTCGCTCGGCAACTCCACCACCACGTCCGTGGTGCAGGCCCTGTTCGCCATCATCGTGCTCGATGCGATGTTCGCGGTCTTCTACATGGAGATGGGGATTTGACGGATGACATCATCATCCGGATCCGGGGCCTCAAGACGGCCTATGGCAGTCATGTCGTGCATGAAAATCTCGACCTCGATATCCGCCGAGGCGAGATCATCGGCATAATCGGCCCGTCGGGCTGCGGCAAGTCGGTCCTCCTGCGGGCCATTGTTGGCCTGAAGGAACCTGCCGCAGGCAGTATCGAAGTGTTCGGCCGCCGCCTCGAAACGCTGGACCCGGTCGAACGCAGCGCCCTTGAGCGCCGCTGGGGCGTGATGTTCCAGGACGGCGCCCTGTTCTCGAACCTCACCGTGCGCGAGAATGTCGAGGTGCCGATGAAAGAACATACGCAACTCGGTCCGCAATTGCGAGAGGAACTCGCCGACATGAAAATACGCCTGGCCGGGCTCGACCCGGATGCCGGCGCGAAATACCCGTCCGACCTGTCGGGTGGCATGCGCAAGCGCGCGGCCCTCGCCCGGGCCCTCGCGCTCGACCCGGAACTCCTTTTCCTGGACGAACCGACTGCCGGTCTCGACCCGATCACCGCCGCAGGCTTCGACGTGCTCGTGCGCAAGCTTCAACGGGCGCTCGGCCTGACAGTCTTCCTCGTGACGCACGATGTCGATACGCTGCAGGCGACATGCGACCGGATCGCAGTGCTCGGTGAGAAACACGTGCTCGCGGTCGGTACGATTGAGGAACTTCGCACTTTCGATCATCCGTGGGTGCAGGAATATTTTTGCGGGCCGCGTGGCCGGGCCGCGACGGGACACTAGAATGGAGACCCGATATGGAAACGCGCGCTAATTACGCCCTCATAGGCGCTTTCGTGCTGATTGCGGCGGCCGCGATCGTGGGCTTCGTCCTGTGGCTCGGCGAATCGGAATTCCGCCGCGACTACAAGGCCTATGATATCGTCTTTGCGGGCCCGGTCTCACTGGAAGACGGGGCGGCTGTCCGCTATATCGGCATCAAGGTCGGTGAAGTGTCCACCGTGCGCATCGACCGGGCCGACCCTTCAAAGGTCCGGGCGCGCATCCGCATCGACCGTGAAACACCGATCAAGGAAGACTCGACCGCCTCGATCCAGCTTACAGGCATAACCGGCGTCACTTTCGTGCAGATCGCGGCAGGCACCGGCAAGCCCCTGGAGGCCCGGCCGGGCGAACCCGTACCGGTTATCCGCGCCGAGCGCACCCAGCTCGACGAGATTTTCGCGGGTGGCGCCCAGGTGCTCGGCAATGCCAACCAGGCCATCGAGAAGGTCAATACCTTCCTGACCGAAGAGAACATCGCAGCGATTTCCAGGACGCTTCACAATGTCGAAATCATCAGCCAGAAGCTTGCCGCGGATGAGGGCCTGATCGGCCAGGCGTCCGCCACGCTGGCCGATGTCTCCGCTGCCAGTATACGGTTTGAGGCGGCCTCCGCCTCGCTCGAGACATTCGGCAATACGGCCGACCAGCGCATCACCGGCCTGGCCGATGAGATGAGCCTGTTGGTCGGCGATGTACGCGACGTGACAAAAGCTGCCCACGAGACGGTCGCGCAAGGCACACGCGCCTTGACCGCCGCCGCCGACGCCATCGAGGGCCCTGCGACCGGCGCATTTGAGGACGCGCGCCTCGCGAGCCAGGACCTGCGCCTCCTGATCAGCCGGCTCGACCGGATCGCCCGTGAGATTGAACAGAATCCGCAGAGCTTCGTCACTGGCGACCCTGCACCCTATGAAGGAGGCCGCTAATGGTCCGTGCCATGGTTTTGATGATCGCCGCCGCAAGCCTTGCGGCCTGCGTGTCCATCCTGCCCGAAAAGAAGGCCCCGGACGGGCTTTACCGGTTCGGCCCGATGGAGCCGATGCATTCGCTCGAAGCGTCCATCGTCATCCGCGAACCGGAAGCCTCGCGCCTGATCGGGGGCCGCGCCATTGCCGCTGAAGACAGGGATGGCGCCCTGCGCCTCGTCAAGGGCGTGGAATGGACCGACAGCGCCACCCGCATGATGCAGATCGCCTTGCTCGATACGCTGGGCGGCGCGGATGGCGGCGTTGCCGTCGCGTCCGACACCGGCGCGCCGACCGATTATGAGCTCGCCTGGCGCATCTCGGACTTCACGCTGTCGGGAACAACCGCCCGTTGCCGCATCGAGGCGACGCTTCTGGAAGGCCGCAGCCGCAAGGTCCTGGCCCAGACCAACGTATCGACAACGGCCATTGCGCTCGATTCAAGGAATGCCGCACGTGCAAAGGCCCTGACCGATGCGGGCAGGGCCTGTGTCAGTGATGTCGCTGCGTTCGTCGCCGAGAAGTCGGTTGTTGCCAAGCCGGCTTCCTGACGCCGGGCTCAGCCCGCTTTCAACTCGTCGAACGGCAGGGTCTTGTCGACCCGAACATCCTGGGGCAGGCCCAGCACGCGCTCTGCGATGATGTTCTTCAGGATCTCATCGGTGCCGCCAGCAATCCGCAGGCCGGGGGCCCACATGAAGCTCTGCTGGAAGATGCCGTCGCCCGGCATCGTCTCTGTATCGTTGATGATGCCGTAATGGTCCTGCATCTCGATCGCCGAATTGCAGATGTCCTGCAAATGGTTGGCAGTGATGATCTTGCCGATCGAGTTTTCCGGTCCCGGTGTCTGGCCGCGTGAGAGGGCGGTCATGGTGCGGAACTTGGTCAGCTTGTAGCCTTGTGCGGCGACATACCAGTCAGCGAGTTTCTCGCGGAAGGCCTGATCGCTCATCGTGCCGGCATCCTTGGCATAGGCCATGATCTCGCCCCAGTCCGGGCCGGGCGAACCGCCGACAGCGAGGCGTTCGTTCATCAGCGTCACGAGGGCCACTTTCCAGCCGGCACCGACGTCGCCAAGGCGGTCTGAATCCGGAATGCGAACATCCGTGAAATAGACTTCGTTGAACTCGCGGCCACCGGACGCCTGGTGGATCGGGCGCACGTCGACGCCCTTCTGCTTCATGTTCACGATGAACATGGTCAGGCCCTTGTGCTTGGGCACTTTCGGGTCTGTCCGTACCAGCACGATACCATAGTCGGAATAGTGCGCGCCGCTGGTCCACACTTTCTGGCCATTGATCACCCATTCGTCACCGTCTTTCACGGCGCGGGTTTTCAGGCCCGCCACATCCGAACCGGCCGACGGTTCGGAGAATAGCTGGCACCAGATTTCCTCGCCCATCAGGGCCTTCTGGACATAGCGTTCCTTGTGTGCGTCGGAACCGAACGCGATCACGGTCGGAACGCACATGCCGAGGCCGATGGCGAACGGGCCGGTCGGCGCGTCATATTTGGACTCTTCCTGTCCCCAGATGACGGATTGCATCGACGTGCCGCCACGCCCGCCCCATTCCTTGGGCCAGGTGATCTGGGCGAACTTGTTCTCCGCCTTGATCTTCTGCCAGTCCTTGGCCCGTTGCAGGGCGTCCTTGCTGGAACCGGGGCGCGGTCGTGCGCCGGTTTTCGGTGTCAGGTGCTTGTCGAGAAACGCACGCGCTTCGGCGCGGAATGCGGCTTCGTCTTTTGTATCGTTGAAGTCCATGTGTCTGATCCTTCCCTTACGCTGCGTTCTTGGTTTCGAGAGCGCGGACGAGTTTTTCTTTCCAAACTTTCGGGCTGCCGGCCTGTACGGCGAGAAGCTTGGCCCGGCGATAGTAGAGGTGGCAGTCGACTTCCCATGTGAAGCCCATGCCGCCATGCGTCTGGATGTTTTCCTTGGATGCGAACCAGAAGGCTTCCGACGCCGCGACGCGGGCTGCGGCGGCCGCTTCCGGCAGTTCTGCCGCATCGGTCGACACGGCCCATGCGCCATAGAAACAGTTGGAGCGGGCCACTTCGTTCTTCACATACATCTCGGCCAGCTTGTGCTTGATCGCCTGGTTGCCGCCGATCGGACGACCGAAGGCGTAGCGCTCCATGGCGTAGTCCTTGGCCATCTCGAGACAGCGCGACGCGCCGCCCAATTGTTCGAAAGCGATCAGGACGGCGACCCGGTCGAGCAGCGCATCATTGAGCTGCTCACCGTCGCCGGACTTGCCGAGCAGGGTGGCCGGCACCTTGTCGAAGCTCAGCTCTGCATGGCTGCGCGTCGGGTCGAGCGTCGAGAGCACCTTTTTCTTCACGCCCTTGGCCGAGAGGTCGACGAGCACCAGGCTCGCGCCCTTGCCGTCCTTGGCCAGCACAACGGCGTGCGTGGCGATATCGCCATCGGTCACCGGAACTTTAGTGCCGCTGATCGTCTTGCCGTCGAAAACGGTCTTCAGCGATCCGGCGTCCGGATTGCCCGGGCCTTCGCTGGCCGCATAGCAACCGACGACCTCGCCCGAGACGATTTTCGGGAACAGGTCAGCCTGTTGCGCTTCGGATCCGGCCAGCTTGAGGGCTTCGGTAAAGAAGTAGGCGCTTGAGGCGAACGGCACGGGCGCCAGGACACGACCCATCTCTTCGGCGAGCACGCACATTTCCAGCATGCCGAGGCCGAGGCCGCCATGCTCTTCCGGAATGGATGTGCCGAGCCAGCCCATCTCGACGACTTTTTTCCAGACGTCTTCATTATAGGACTTGGACTCGTCATCCAGGATGGCGCGGACCTCGGCCATGCTGCACTGGTTCTCGAGAAATTTTCGCGCCTCATTGGCGAGAAACTTCTGGTCCTCGGAAAAATCGAAATTCATGGCATCTTGCTCCCTGGCCTCCCGCTGGAGGCTCGCACTTTCACTATGGCCGCAAGATAGCGCCCTTTACGTGCGCGGAAAGCCGTGACCCAGCGGAAATCGCAAATTCCGTCGCGGAATCACGGCCGGTAGGTCAAATTTCACCGATCGGCTTCAGGCGAATTAAAGCTCGCTGCGGCATGATGACGGAACAGTTTCGGGGTTGAATCGCATGGCCAAGGCAATCTTCCACAAGGCGCAACGGGTTTTCGTCAAACCCGTCGGCACTTGGGCGCTCATCGAGCAGGTCATTCCCCAATGGGTGAAGGACGTCGATGAGCCTCTGCGCATCACATATGATTGTGGGCTGGGCCGTCGGTTCGAAAGCACCGAGCTTGTCTCCGAACAGGTCATGCACAAGCTTCAGCGCCCGGAGGACGAGGACGATGATTTCGTGCTCGAACGGTGGCACATCGACCGCAAGGTCATCAAATGGCGCGCCGATGCGATATTGGGTATCGATCCCAATCCCGGCACTTATCCGGTCGTCGTTACCGATGACGGTGACTGGGGCGGCTGGCGCGTGACCGGCAGCGAATATGACCGCGACCCCCAGCGCATCGAGCACCAAGCCCGCATGATCGTGCACACGCCCGACCTTCTGCGCGTGGCGCGCAAGCTCGCCGACATTGCCAGCGAACGCCCCGACGACCTGCCGGTCGAGGTCAGGCAGTTGGCTGATCGTTGTGCCCTGTTCCTGCGCCACGTCTTCCAGACCGACGAAAGCAGCCACCAAACCGCCGCCGAGTAGGCCGGAATTACCGCGCGCTCGCGGCTTTCGCGACCATCCAGGCCAGGCCGGCGCCAAGACAGGCGCCGACCAGGTTGGCAATTTCATCCAGCAAAGACGCCGTGCGCCCGGTCCCGGCCAGCGCTTGGCTGATTTCCAGAACAGCGCCAAAGCCGACCGTAAGCAGCACGCCTGCAAACAGCCGGCGGCCGCCAAGCCAGAAACAGATACAGGCCGATAGAACGCCATAGGCGATGGCATGCTCCACCTTGTCGCTGAGGTGAACTTCCGGCAGGTACTCGCCTGGCAATATTGACAGGATCGCAATCACGCAGGCCACCAGCAGGCCGGCCAGTCCGGCGAGACGTCGCGCGAGTAATGTATCCAGTCTGGAAAGAATGTTCATGCCGTGCATGGCCCGTGCTGTTGTTCCTGCGATTCTGACCCGGTCTGCCCCTTGGAATGGTCCTCGTCCATCCCGATGTGAATGAGCCCAGCCCTCGACGCGCTGTCTCCCAACACGTATCGAGGCTTCATCCCGTTCCCGCTGCCCGGAGACATTATGCGCACTGAAACCCCCGTTGCCGTCAAGCTCGCTGACTACACGCCCTATCCGTTCGATATTGAGCATGTTGACCTGTCGTTCGACCTCGATCCTGACGCGACCAGGGTCACGACGACGCTCAAGATCGCGCGCAAGGGCAAAGACGGGGCGCCGCTCGTCCTCGACGGCGAGGCGCTGAAACTGGTCTCCATCGAAATCGACGGCCGTGCGCTCACGCCCTCCGATTATACCTTGACCGATCACGACCTGACATTGCCCGACGTGCCGAACACGTTCGAACTCAAGACGCAGGTCGAAATCGCACCATCGAAGAATACCGCCCTGTCAGGACTCTACATGTCCGGTGGTCGTTTCTGCTCGCAATGCGAGTCTGTCGGCTTTCGCCGCATCACATTCTATCCCGACCGGCCTGACGTGATGAGCCGCTTCTTTGTTACCATCACGGGTGACAAGGCGACCTGTCCGATCATGCTGTCGAACGGCACGCCGGGCGACGTGACTGATGCCGGCAACGGACGCCACACGGCGACCTGGGACGATCCCCACAAGAAGCCGTCCTACCTCTTCGCCCTCTGTGCTGGCGACTATGACGTCTATCGCGACAGCTTCACCACGATGAGCGGCAAGCACATCGATCTCGCCATCCATGTCGACAAGGGCGACGCGCCGCGCGCGGCCTGGGCGATGGACAGCCTGAAGCGCTCGATGACCTGGGACGAAGAGACCTATGGCCGCGAATATGACCTCGGCGTCTTCAACATCGTCGCCGTGCGCGACTTCAATTTCGGCGCCATGGAGAACAAGGGGCTCAACGTCTTCAACTCGGCCTATGTCCTGGCCGACGAAGATTCTGCCACCGATGCCGATTTCGAAGCCATTGAGAGCATTGTCGCCCACGAATATTTCCACAACTGGACCGGCAACCGCATCACCTGCCGCGACTGGTTCCAGCTCTGCCTCAAGGAAGGTCTCACCGTCTTCCGCGACCAGAATTTCTCCGCCGACATGCGCTCGCGCCCTGTCCAGCGCATCAAGGATGTCATTCGCCTGCGCGCGCGCCAGTTCGCTGAGGATGCCGGCCCGCTGGCCCATGCGGTCCGCCCTGCCAATTACGGTTCCATCGACAATCTCTACACCGCAACGGTCTATGAAAAGGGCGCCGAACTGATCGGCATGCTCCGCCGCATCATCGGCCCGGAAGCCTATCGCAAGGGCATGGACCTTTATTTCGAGCGCCATGACGGACAGGCTGTGACGATCGAGGATTTCTACGCCTGCTTCGCCGAGGTGACGGGCAAGGATTTTGGTCCCTTCCTGCGCTGGTACGCCCAGGCCGGCACGCCGAAAGTCACGGTCGCGGAAAGCTGGAACGAAGCGGCCGGTGAACTGACCGTCAGCCTGTCCCAGGAGACGCCCCCCACGCCCGGCCAGCCCGACAAGCAGCCCGTGCCGATCCCGCTCGAACTTGCCCTGCTCGATGGTAAGGGCGGCACCGATGCGTGGATGGTCGTACTCGACACTGCCGAAACCACCGTTACGCGCAAGGCCACGGGCGGCCGCCCGCTCCTCTCGGTCAACCGCGACTTCAGCGCTCCGGTCCGCGTGGAACGCGACCTCACCCGCGACCAGCGCCTCGCCTTGGTGATGGCCGAGACCGATCCGTACAATCAGTGGGAAGGCGTCCAGACCCTCGTCACCGAGGAAATTCTCAAACTGTCCGAAGGCAGCCAGGCCAAGCCGGACAGCGATCTCGTGTCCGCCATCGCCACCGCCATCAGAAACGCGTCCGGCGATCCCGCCTTTGCCGCGCTGCTGACCCGCCTGCCGGAAGTCGGCGAGCTGTTCCTCGAGCGCAAACCTGCCGACCCGGTCGCGCTCCATTCCGCCCGCAAGCGCCTCCAGACCGCCCTCTCCGGCGCCCTCGCGCCCACCATCACGGACACCCTTGCCACCCCCTCACCAACCCCTTACCGCCCCTCTGCCGAACAGGCCGGAATCCGCGCACTCCGGGGCGCCTTCATCAACCTTCTGGGGGCTTCGGAGGCTGCAGACGCCGCGCAAGAACTGCTGTCGCTATACGAAAAGGCGCCTAACATGACCGAGCGCCTCGCCGCCATGCGGGCCCTGACGATGAAGGGCGAATGCCCCGAGCGCGACAAGGCCCTCGCCGACTTCGAGCAGGACTGGAAACACAATCCGATCGTCATGGACAAGTGGTTTGCCGTTCAGGCCGGGCATGGAACTGCAGCAACGGTTGCAGAACTGGCGGCCCATCCGGATTTCGACCTGAAGAACCCGAACCGCGTCCGAGCCGTAGTCGGTGTCTTTTCTACCGCCAACCTGGCGGCGTTCCATGCCCCCGACGGGTCCGGCTACCGCGCGGTCGAAGACATCATCCTCAAGGCCGATGCCGCCAACCCGGCCCTCGCGGCCCGGCTTCTGTCCGCTTTCGAGCAATGGCGAGTCCTCGAACCCAAGGCCGGCGCTGCGGCCGAGGCGACGCTGAAGCGCCTGCAGGAAGCGAAGCTGTCTCCCAATTCCGCAGACATCGTCGGACGGGCGCTGGGCTGAACGCGAATGCGTAGTTAACGATTCTGTCAGGGTTGTTAACATTTGTGCAAGGATTCCGGCTGAGAACGGAAAATGGATACCTGTGCCTAATGCGCAAAGAGTGGAGTCTCCTTGGCGGATGATCGCGTCATTGCTGAAGGATCGACCGTTGCAGACAAGGCGTCTGCAAGAGTTTCGGCGCGCCTGAAATGGACCATTCTGGCGATTATCGTCCTGATGGCGGGCGCCTTGGGTCTCAAGGCATGGGAAGAACGCCAGAGCGCAGATATTGCTATGCTTTCCGCGCTCGAAGGCAACACGCGCGCGATCGCCGGTCGTATTGAAGGCCGGGCAGACACCGCAGAAACAGTCATTCGTCTCGTCGCAGATACAGGATCATCGCGCTCGGCCATCACGGCAGCTGCGCCCGGTATAGACACCGTGCTGTCCCTGAGTGACGCACAGCAATCACCCGCTGGCAGCCGCCTCGGAGACGCAGCGGAAACGGCCTCGTCCCTTCTCGAAAACGGCGATCGCCTCGGCATGTCCGGCCAGGGTGACATCGTGCTCGTGTCGCAACCCGGTTCAGGCCCGCCCATGCTGGCGATTGCACCGGCAACCACATGGCTGCCGGTCCCGACCAGCGGACGCAGGCTGACACTGGTATCCGGCAGCCATCGGGTCGGCGCAGGCGATCCTGCATTGGCCGCAACAGACAGCGCCGTCCAGGTTGGCCGGCCCAGCCTGCGGTCAATCGGTGGTCTCGACCGTATCGCGACGGCGTGTGCGCCGCTGGATCACAGCCCGATGGCGCTGTGTGAATCGGTCGTGCACCCGCTTTTTAATATGGATGACCTCATACGGCTCCTGATCTTTACGCTGCTCCTCGCCGCTCCGGTCCTTGCAATCATTGGCCTGATGAATCGCCTGTCGCAGGAGGAAACGGCCACCATCATCGAAGAAACCCGCGACAGTGAAGCCGACAGGATCATGGGCCTTGTCATGCGCGGTGCACGGGCCGGCTATTGGGAATGGGCGCCGGGCGGAACATCCGTCTTTCTCAGCGAAGGCGCGTCGGAACTGCTCGGCATGGAAGGCGCGGGCATGCTCGATGTGCGTGACTTGCTGGTCCAGGTTCATCCCGAACATCAGGCGCGCATGCTTGAAACATTTGAGAAGGCACGCAGCATCGGCTGGATCCAGACAAGCTTCCTGACGATTTCACAGCCGCCCATCTGGGTCGAAATGCGCGGCAGTCTCTCCAATGACACCAACGATCAGCCGACTCATTTTGGTGGTATCGTGCTCGATATTACCGAGCGCAAACAGTCCGAGGATCGCGTCAAGGCAGCTGAGCGGCGCCTGCGCGCAGCGATCGAAGGCTTTACCGGTCCCTTTGCCCTGTGGGACCATCGCTTGCGCCTGCTCTACTGGAATCGCGCCTTTGCGCTCGATTTCGGGCTGCAGGACACGCTGCGACCCGGCATCGGCCACGACACGATCATGATCGCCCGCGCGGGCGCCATTCGCAGCGAGAAAGAATCAACTGAAGATCCGAGAACGACGCTGATCGCGTTGCAGACGGATCGCTGGCTCAAGGTCGTTGAACGACCGACGCCGGACGGCGGCCTGATCACGGTTGGCATCGACGTCACGGAAAATGTCGAAAAAGAGGAAGCGCTGAGGCGCCAGAAGCAGAGCATGCGCAAGGCTGTTCTTGATCTGGAGCGCTCCGAAGGCCGGGCCGGCGAACTTGCGCGCCGCTATTCGGAGGAGAAAGCCAAAGCCGAACATGCGGCCCACACCAAGTCCGCCTTCCTCGCCAATATGAGCCACGAGCTGCGCACACCGCTTAACGCGATCAACGGATTCTCGGAAATCCTCGCCCATGAACTTTATGGTCCGCTGGGAGATGCACGGTACAAGGGCTATGCCCACGACATCCTGACATCCGGCCAGCACCTGCTGGACATGATCAACGACATTCTCGACATGGCAAAGATCGAGGCGGGCAAGATGACCATCAATCCGCAACTGATCGACCCTGTCGACCCGGTCGACGCTGCCGTGCGCATGATCCGCCGGAAGGCCGAGGACAAGGGGATAACCATCGTCCTTGATTCCCAGCCCGGCCTGCCTGATCTCGATGCCGATCACAGGGCCATCCGCCAGATGGTGCTGAACCTCCTGTCCAATGCCATCAAGTTCACCGACGCAGGCGGCACCATAACCGTCGCGGTCGAACAACGTGGTCCTGATATCTATATTGGTGTCACCGACACCGGCATCGGCATTCCGGTCGAAGACCTGCCCCGCCTCGCGAAGCCGTTCGAGCAGGTTTCCGGCTCGCGTGATCGCAACTATGAAGGCACCGGTCTCGGATTGGCACTCACCAAGTCATTTGCCGAAATGCATGGCGGTCATCTCAGCCTCTCTTCGATCGAGGGGGAAGGCACGACGGTCGCGATCTCGCTGCCGATTTCGGGTGCCAGTGAACTGGTTGCCGAGGATGATTCCCGCGAAGTAGCCTGACCCTTTCTAGGGTCTCACGTTCCAATCGAGAATCCGGGGCCCTGTGCGATCAACTGCGACGCTGCCCCAGGCCCCTGTCTTAAGCTTGCGCGCCAGGCCGGCCGGCGCCTCATTCACCACGTCCGGCAGGAACCGTGCGATTCCATTGCTGGTGACAATGAGCACATTGGCATCGCTGTCCAGGTCCGCCGCGCGGGCCAGCAGGTCCGTCCAGGCCGCGCGCAGGGCGGCCGGGTCGACATGCCATCCCGGCGGCGGGACGGCGTCAGAATCCCAGGCATCGATTGCCGCCTGTCCGGTGCGGGCAATGACGGCGTCTTCCGTCTGGTTCTCGTCCGGGCCGTAATCGATCTCGGTCAGGAAGGGCAAAATCAGGAGGGCCGGCGAACCCGTGCGCCCGGCGAGGATGGCCCTTGCGGTTTGCCGTGTGCGCAGCAAGGGCGAACAGAACGCCGCCACAAAGTCAGTCTCGCGAAAATGCGTCGCCAGCGCGGCTGCCTGCCGCTCGCCGGATGTCGACAGGGGTAAATCCGTGCGGGCGCCAACGCGGGTCGGTGTGTCGCCAGCATCGAACGTGTTGCCGTGCCGGACGATGATCAAGCGGGCCAATGTGTCAGTCTCCCGCCGGGTCGCCATGTTGCGCGACCAGGCGTTCGGCCAGCGCCACATCTTCCGGCGTATCAATGCCCGGGATGGCGATCTGGTCCGGCACCACTTCGACGCACTGGATCGACATGCCGTTCTCGATCAGGCGCAATTGCTCAAGCCCCTCAAGCTGTTCGTAATGTCCCTCCGGCAGGCTGACATACCGGCGCAGGGCGCCCAGCTTGAACGCATAAAGCCCGATATGGCGGCACACGGGAGACAGGTCGTCTGCGGCCCGCAGCGCGGCTTCCTTGCGCATGGCAGGCAGGATGATCTTCGAAAACCAGAGCGCCCGACCGTTCACGTCATGTGTGAGGGTCGTACCGGAAAACGGCGTCTCCAGCTTGTGCGCCCGCAGGGCATCGAGCGCCTCCCAGGACAGGCGCACATAGGGCGTCGCCGCATCGGCGCCGGACGCCATCGCGGCCTGCGCGACCGCGATGATATGAGCCGGCGGCGTGAACGGTGAGTCGCCCTGCAGGTTGACCACGACCTGAGGCTGGACGCCAAGGGCTTCGGCGGCCGCCAGCGCGCGGTCGCTGCCGGATGGCAGGGCCGGGTCCGTCATGACGATGGGAATGCCGCGTTCGCGGCAGTGGGCGTCGATACGGGCGTCATCGGTGGCGACCACATGGGCGGCGTCTTCCAGCGCAGCAGCGGCTTCGGCTGCCATGCCTGCCACGCGGCTGACCATGCTCTTGCCGGCGATCAGCGTCAGCGGCTTGCCGGGAAACCGGGTCGAGCCATACCGTGCGGGAACAACGATCAGGGTTTTCATCTGTCAGCTACCTTGGGGGCGGGTCTACAGGCGGCGCGGCGACATGTTTTCAGCCTCGCGCATTTCCTGCATCAGGCCAATCAGCGGGGCGACCCATTCGAGCGTCTCCTCGCCCACGCCTTCGCGGCGCAGGAATTCGGTGAAAGCCGGGACGAGCTTGTCATCGCCGCACTGGTCAACTGCCATTTCAAGCTCCGGCACCACGATGGTCTGGAACGTGTCCGCGAATTTCTGGATCTGTTTGGTCTTCGACGCCAGCTGGATTGCGACAAAGGGATCGACTTCGCCATCCTTGCCTTGCAGGCGGCGCAGGTCGTTGATCATGCCGCGATTGTTATACGCGAATGTCTTGAGCACTTTCTCGGTCTTGTAGTCGACCCATTCAGCCGTGCAGGCTTGCGGCTCCACAGAGGCGCACCCGGCAAGGGCCACGAGGCTGAGCGATAGTATCGTAATCCTGGCGTTCATTCGGCGCATCCATCCAGACTTGACTGAGAGCGCTCCACCCTAGAGGCCAGCAACGATTCAGCAAAGAGTGTATTGGCTGCCGGACAGTATCAGGCCCCGGCGCAGGTCAAACGCCGGGGCCATAAACGCGAGCCCTAGGGGTAAGGATCGCGCCTAGTTCTTGCTGATCTCGATTTTGTGTTTTGACGCCAGCTTGCTCGTAAAGGCCTGCTTTTCGTCATCGCACAGAAGCTCGCTATGCTTGATGGTTGCCAGCGTTTCAGGTGCGTGAAGGCGCGATTCATCACCCTCGACACACGCGACATTGAGGGTGTCGCCATTCGCTGTTTCGCTGCTCAGGATGCGGGTCTCACCCGGCGCGAGTTCGGTATCGCGGCAAGTCAGCGCGAGCGACTCGATGGACTGTGACACGTCGTCCATACGGTTTTCGAAATCGCCACCATAAGCGACCTCTACACGAGTCTCGATCTCGTTCGCCCAGGCTTCGACACGGGTTTCTATCTCGCGGTTCGCCGATTCGCTGTCGGCGTCATATTCCGCTTCCCAGGCGCTCATGCGTTCATCGACAACGGCCTCCCATTCGGACGTGCGCGCTTCGAACGCCTCGGCCCAGGCTTCCCACTCCGCTGCCGTCTTCTCGGCTTCCGCTTCATTTCCGTTGAAGACGAAGACGTGTTTCGTGCCTTTGTCGCCGCCCTTCAGTTCCATCACCGACGGGGTGGCGGGAACGGCGGGTGCCGCTGGCATGGGGGGCATTTCGGGCATGGCGGGAAGGGGTGGGGCAGGTGGCGGCACATGCAGTTTGCGGGTCTCGCGCTCGATGCGCTGGCTGAGTTCGCGAATGTCTGCGTCCGCTTCGGGGTCAGGGTGCGCGAAAGGCTCACCGAGCAATACAAACTGGCGGTCTTCAACCTTTTCGCCGTCGATGAACAGCGTGGCATTGTCGATCGTGATGCTCGTCGTGAGATCAGGCTCCGGTTCCGCGGCGCTGGCCGTGACCGACGCCGTGGCGACAAGGGCGGCAGATCCAAGCACGGCCGTCAGTCCAAGACCGGCAAGGCGGCGTTGCTTTGACGGCGCCGGATAGGTCATCAGGCGCATGCGTTCCTTGAGGGAATGCGTGAGCGGCAGGCTCGCGGCAAGGGGCAGGCGCTCGGGTACGGACATCCGCACAGCCTTCAGCAGCGTTGATCCATAGGCGTGTGGACTGGCCGCGCCGCAGCGCAGGACATCGCTGTCGCAAGCCGCTTCCTGGTCGGTCCGGAAAGCCCGGCGCGCCAGGTAGGCGAGCGGATTGAACCACAGGCAGGCGACAAACAGCTCGGCCAGTTGCAGCGCCCAGAGGTCACCGCGTTTGACGTGGGTGAGTTCGTGGGCAAGTGCGGCGCGTTGCTGGGCGTCGTCATAATCAGCTTCAAACCAGGCGGGCAGCAGGACAATCGGTCGAAGCAGGCCGGTCACCAGCGGGCCATTCGAAATAAGGCTGGTGGCGATCTGCGGCGTGCGCGTCAGGCCCACCTGCCGTGCGACCTGGTCGGCAACGCTTTGCAGGTGGGCGGAGGCAGGCATGCGCTCACGCTGAACAACCGCCATGAAGCTGTGTTGCGCGGCCATGTTGCGCGCAAGCACGACAAGTGCACCGACCACCCAGATTCCCAGCAGGGTCGTTATCAGTGCAGTGCCCGTCCCGACGCCTGACAGCATGCCGACGGCAGGTGCCTCTATGGCGTCTATCGGTGCGCCCGTCCCGAGAAAGACGGTGCGCGCACCGTCTGCTTCCGGCGCTAGCGGGGCGATCGATGCTTCGACAAACAGGGGCATGTTACCGGGTGCCACAGCCGGCTCTGCGGGGACATTGGCGAGGGCGACACTGGGCGCAAGACCCAGCAGGCTCACCCAGGACATGCTGGTCGGCAGCGGTGGCAAAAGCAGGCGCGCGAGCGGCACCAGCCACAGGGCATAGGCAATGCCGGGGCCGAACTCGCGGGCTATCGGTTTCCGGGCCAGGAGGACGAGGATGATCAGGACGGAGACCGCAAGCACCATTTCGATGACGGATCGCGGATCGGGCATGAGGAATTCGGTGATCATTTCTTCAGGTCCCCCAGGAGTTTTTCGAGCTCTTCAATGTCTTGAGGCGTCAGTCCGCGACTGTCTGCCAGATAGGCCACGAGCGGCGCGGCGCGGCCCGAGAAAACGCGATCGATGAATTGCCCTGCGGCCTTGGCCTTGTAGGCTTCTTCATCGACGGCCGGAAAATAGAGGTAGCGGCGTCCGTCTTCCTGGGTCACCGCTGCCCCCTTTTCCACGAGCCGCGACAGGAGCGTCTTGACGGTGCGGCTGGTCCAGTCCTTGTCGTTGGCCAGCGCATCGTGAACGTCGCTTGCGGCGATACCGGGATTTTCCCACAGTATGCTGAGCACTTCGAGTTCTGCGGCGGAAATTTTCACCCTGACTCTCTCCCAAGAATAGACTACACTCGTAGTCGTAATATAAGACTACAGTTGTGGTCAACCTAATTGTGATGACAAGATCGTAACCTCCGGCTTTGATGACGCACCGATGCGCATGTCCCTTCTATTCGCCGGGAGGCTCCTATAGGATCGCAGTGGGTGTTACGGGCGGGAAGCTTGAGGAGAGGGCAATGAGAAGAGCGATGTTTGGCGCGCTTGCGCTGGCGCTATTACCAATGGGCTGCAAGACAACGGGCGTGCCCGGTGACTTCGGCACGATTCTGGGTGACGTTGTGGGTTCGTCCACATCCCAGGGGAGCCTGTCGCAAGCCGAGATCGATGCCGGCCTGCGCGAAGCCCTGACCGTGGGCACGAATCTCGTGGCGGCCCAGCTTGGCAAGACGGACGGCTATTATGGCGATCCGCGTATCCGTATCCCCCTGCCGAAGACCTATCGCGACATCCAGACAAATCTGGCCCGCGTCGGTGCCAGCGGCCCGCTCGACGACCTTGAGCTGCGCATGAACCGGGCCGCAGAGGCTGCAGTCCCGGACGCCAAGACACTCATCCTCGGTGCCGTTCGCTCGATCACCATCAATGATGCCCTGCAAATCCTGAATGGCGGAGACACGGCAGCGACCGACTATCTGCGTTCCAGGACTGAAACCCAGTTGCGTGCCTCTTTCACGCCCTATGTGAGCCAGTCGCTGGCACAGTCAGGTGCCTTCACGGCGCTTGAACGGTCTGCCAGCCAATACGGGCTCGGCGGCGTCACCAGCAACCTCCAGGGCGATCTTACAGACCACGCCGTTGGCCTCGGCCTGGATGGCATTTTCCTTTACGTCGCAGACGAGGAAAAGAAGATCCGTGAAAATCCGGTCGCGCGGACCAGCGAGATCCTGCGCCGTGTGTTCGGGAACCGTGCTTGATGCGCAGAATCAGGCGTGAGTTGAAGTCCGGAGGCGAGATCGCCGGGATCGAATTCGGCGACCCTATCAAGCCGTATGCCGCCATCTGGCTGCATGCGACGGGATTCAACGCCATGACGTACCAGTCGCTGCTCGCGCCCCTGGGCCTGAGGGCCCGCGTCGCGGCGCTCGACATGCGCGGTCACGGCCGCTCGACACTCCCTGCCAAGCCGCGCAGCCTTGCCTCGTGGAACCGGTTTCGCGATGACGTTATCGAATGGCTGGACAAGGAAGCGCCGCAAGGCGTCGTCCTCGGCGGCCATTCCATGGGCGGATGCGTGGCCCTCCTGGTCGCAGGAAAGCGACCTGACCTGGTCAAAGGCCTTGTCCTGGTCGATCCGGTAATCCTGCCGCGCAAAGTGTACTTCTGGAACCACGTGTTTCCGCCGGTTTCCATGCTTATTGCGCGCAACAACATGGCCAAGCAGGCCCGCAAGCGCAAACCCGTGTTCAAGTCGTTCCGGGACGCGCTGGATTCCTATACGGGCCGCGGCGCCTTCAGCAGCTGGCGCGAACCTTTCCTCGCCGACTACCTGCTTGATGGCATCGACCGGGTCGACCAGCAGTCCGCCGATAGTCCGGACCAGACATGGCGGCTCTTGTGCGAGCCGAAATTTGAAGCGGCAACCTTCGCTGCGCAGCGTAACCGTCCATGGCATGCCATGCGCAAGGTGAAGAAAAAGCGCATTCCGATCGCCATCCTGCGCCCGAATTCGCATTCGGTCATCAGCGGCAAGGTGCGCGCCCAATTGATCCAGATGCATCCGAACCTGATGATGAAACAGATCCGCGGCACGTCGCATTTCCTGCCCATGGAGGCGCCGTACGAGGTGCGCGACCAGTTCTCGGCGTTCATTGCGCGTCTGGTGGAGGGCTTCACCGTCGAGGAAGACGGGCCGGTCGTGCGCTCGCTGTATGCGCGCCGGCGGCGGGCCAGCTAGGCAATTCACTTTAGAAAATCTGCATGGTCGGTTGCGTCTCCACCGCGCGAGACCCGTTGCGCATGACGGCACTTCAGGTCTAATCGCGAAATATCCTGGAGCGCGTGCACATGGTTGAGTTCCTGAGTTCTTCGCCGGTGCAGATTACCGTCGTGCTGTTCCTCGTAGCGGTCGTGTTCTTCGGTTTCGTACGCGAGGCGCTTCCTGCTGATGTGATTGCGCTTCTTGCCATGGGCACGCTGATGCTGACCGGCATCATGAGCGTGAAGGAGACCCTTGGCGTCTTCTCGAACGCCGCGCCGCTGACCATCGCCGCCATGTTCGTCATGTCCGCCGCGCTCGACCGAACTGGTGTCATCGATCAGGCCGGGCGGTGGGTGACACAGGCCACCACGGGCTGGCCGCCCATTCTCGCGATCCTCGTGATGATGCTGGCCGTCATTTTCCTCTCGGCCTTCATCAACAATACGCCGGTCGTCGTCGTGCTGATCCCGGTCGCCATAAGGCTCGCCAAGTCGCTCAGGATTTCACCATCCAAGCTCCTCATCCCGCTCTCCTTCGCCTCCATCTTCGGCGGCACAACCACGCTGATCGGCACGTCCACCAACCTGCTGGTTGATGGCGTCGCGCAAAGCGGCGGCATGGCCCCGTTCGGCATGTTCGAGATCACGGCAGCCGGGTCTCTCCTGGCGCTGGCAGGCATGGTCTATTTTGTTGTCATTGGCTGGTGGGTCCTGCCCAACCGGGACACGCTGGCCGGAATGTTGCCGGACCAGAAAGAGCGCCGCTTCATCGCGCAGATCCTCATCCCCATCGACTCTGTTCTGATTGGGCGCCCCCTGTCGGAAACCGGTTTTTCGGCCCAGCGCGGCCTCTCGATCATCGACGTGCTCCGCGAAGGTGTGTCGCTGAAGGCCTCACTGGGCAAACTGGTCCTGCGCGGCGGCGATCGGATCGTGCTCCGCTCGCCCGTTTCGGAAATGCTCAGCCTGAAGGAACTCGGCCATGTCGCGATCGGCGCCGCAGCCGATGAACGGGCCGCTTTCGAGCCGGTCCAGACCAGCGAAGTCATCATCGCCGAAGGCGTGATCGGCCCGCAATCGCGCCTGATCGGACGCCGCCTGCTCGGACTCGGCCTGGCCCGGCTCTATGGCGTCTACGTCATGGCCGTGCACCGGCGCGGCGAGAACATGGCAGACCAGCTCAGCGAAATGCGGCTTGATGTCGGTGACACGGTCCTGGTCGAAGGCCCGGCAGCCGGCATGCGCCAGATGTTCGAGGATGGTGCCCTGAACAATTTGACCGCGACTTCCGACCGGTCCGTACGGCGCGGCAAGGCCTGGATCGCCGTCATCGCCCTGTTACTCGTGATGGGGCTGGCAGCTTTGGAAGTCCTGCCCATCGCGGCCCTCGCCATTATCGGCGCCACGGCGGTTGTCGCGCTCGGCTGTCTCGACCATCAGGAAGCCTACCAGGCCATTCGCTGGGACATTCTCATGCTGATCTTCGGCATGCTGGCGCTCGGGCAGGCGATGGAGAAAACGGGCGCCGTCCAGCTCCTGATTGACGGTGTCGCTGGTCCGATGGGGTACCTCGGCCCGCTTGCGCTGCTCGCGATGCTCTACTTGGTCACGTCCATGCTCACCGAATTCATCAGTAACAATGCGGCGGCTGTCCTGCTCACGCCCATCGCCATCGGCTTCGGCACGCATCTCGGTATCGACCCGCGCCCCTTCGTCGTTGCCGTCATGTTTGCGGCCAGCGCCAGTTTCGCCACGCCCATCGGCTACCAGACCAATACGCTGGTCTACACGGCGGGCGGCTACAGGTTCGCGGATTTCATCAAGGTCGGCCTGCCGCTGAACATTCTCCTGTTCATCGTGTCGATGTTCGTGATCCCCTATTTCTGGCCGCTCAGCTGACGCTCACCAGAGCGGGCGGTCCGGCTCTGCGGTGCGGGCCAGTTTTTCCATCAGGCGTGCCAGCTGATCCTGCTCGTCCGCGCTCAACGTCTCGACGAGATCGCGCTCGGCACCTAGCGCGATCGGCACGATCTTGTCATAGGCGCCCTTGCCCTTGGTGGTGAGTGAGAGGATCGAGCGCCGCCCGTCTTCTTCGGATGCCTTGCGCGCGACATGCCCGCTGTCGATCAGGCCCGAGACGGCCCGGCTGACGGCCACCTTGTCCATGGCTGTGACCTGCCCGATCTCCGTCGCCGTGATCCCGGCGTTTTCGCCCAACACGGCCATTACCCGCCATTGCCAGATCGAAAGACCGAATTCCCGGTCATACATGTCGGCAATCTTCCGCGACACCGTGTTGGACAGGACCGACAGGCGATAAGGCAGGAAATCGCGCAGGCGCAGTGTGGTTTTCGACGGGAGTTCGGGCATTGATAAGGTCCGGTTTCAGGCTTGCCTTCTGGGACAATATTAGTTACATATGAAACTATATTAGTCCATCGCAAAGGGAATGAACCATGGCCGACCTGTTTGACAACCCCGCCGGGCTCGACGGATTCGAGTTCATCGAGTTCTCCGCGCCCGAGAAAGGCGTGCTCGAGCCCGTCTTCGAGACGATGGGCTTCACCAAGGTTGCCCGTCACCGGTCGAAGCAGGTCGAGCTTTGGCGCCAGGGCGGCATCAACCTGATCACCAATTACGAGCCGAAATCGCCGGCCTGGTATTTCAGCCGCGAGCACGGCCCGTCGGCCTGCGGCATGGGTTTCCGCGTCAAGGATGCCCGCAAGGCGTATGACCATCTGCTGAAGCAGGGCGCCGAGCCGGTCGAGATGCGCACCGGCCCGATGGAGCTCCACATCCCGGGCATTCGCGGCATCGGCAATTCGATCATCTACCTGATCGACCGCTATGACACCGGCCAGGACGAGCTTTCAATCTATGACATCGATTTCGAATACGAACCGGGCGTCGACCGCAATCCGGTTGGCGCGGGTTTCAAGCTGGTCGATCACCTGACACACAATGTCTATGGCGGACGCATGAAGTATTGGGCCGACTATTACGAGAAGCTCTTCAACTTCCGCGAAATCCGCTATTTCGACATCAAGGGCGAATATACCGGCCTCACGTCCAAGGCGCTGACCGCACCGGACGGCAAGATCCGCATCCCGCTCAATGAGGAGGGCGAGGGCGGCAAGGGCCAGATCGAGGAATTCCTGCGCGAGTACAACGGCGAGGGCATCCAGCACATTGCGCTCATCTGTGACGATCTCGTTGCCTGCTGGGACCGCCTGAAAAAACTGGGCGTGCCTTTCATGACCGCGCCGCCGAAGACCTATTACGACATGCTCGACGAGCGCCTGCCGGGCCATGGCCAGTCCGTCGCTGAACTCCAGAAGCGCGGCATCCTGCTCGACGGCACAACCGAGGGCGGCGAGCCTCGCCTCCTGCTGCAGATCTTCGCGCAGGCCCAGGTCGGTCCGGTCTTCTTCGAATTCATCCAGCGCAAGGGCGACTACAAGGACGGTTTCGGCGAAGGCAATTTCAAGGCCCTGTTCGAAAGCATGGAACGCGACCAGGTCGAGCGCGGTGTGCTGAAGGTCGAGGAGAAGGTGTGAAGGTCTCTCGCTGGCGAAACTATCCCATTCTGACAACGGTGGTCTTCGGTATCGTTGCCGGACTGATTGGAGCCGGACTCGCGACCAACTTCATACCACCGTTGTGCTTTGTCATTGAGGGACAACCACGTCCTTGGTTCACCCCAAACCGTTTCGGCATGATGGTCGGAGTGCCTGTCGGCACGGTGATCGGTTTTCTTGTTGGGATGGTCAGGCAAAGAATGATGCGGTCTTCATTGGAGGAATGAGCGAATGACTACCCCGAAACTCAAAGGCGTCCACCACGTCGCCTATCGCTGCAAGGATGCAAAGGAAACGGTCGAGTTCTATCATGACGTGCTCGGCATGGATTTCCAGCTCGCCATCGCCGAAGACCATGTGCCTTCGACCGGGGCCTATGACCCCTACATGCACATCTTCCTCGATGCCGGGAACGGCAATGTGCTCGCCTTCTTCGAGCTGCCCGAACAGCCCGACATGGACCGCGATCACAACACGCCGCAATGGGTCCAGCACATCGCCTTCAAGGTCGCGACGATGGACGACCTGCTAAACGCCAAGGCGCGCGCCGAGGCGCACGGCCTCGATGTGATCGGCCCGACCAATCACGGCATCTTCCGCTCGATCTATTTCTTCGACCCGAACGGCCACCGCCTCGAACTCGCCTGCAATACCGGCACGCCGGAACAGATGGCTGAACTGAAGCGCGTCGCGCCCGAGATGCTGGAAGAGTGGAGCCGCACCAAGAAAGCGCCAAGGCATGCGGCCTGGCTGCATGAAAAGATCGAGACGGAAAACCACTGAGGGACGCCGCGATGTTTCCAAAGACTCCTTGAGCAAGGAAGATAGTGTTCCCGCTCTGGCTAGCCTATATCATCGCCTTCATGGCTCTAGCGATATTGAGCCAGTTGCTTCATTTTGAGCCCGGATATTTTGTCCCTGTTCCTGACCTTCCCTGTCGTTGTGAACAACTTGGTTCAGCGTCAGTCCGAGAAATCCAGTAAGGACGAAGAATGATACGCGTCACGCTGAAACATGGCACTGCCTTGGCTGCATCAGTTCTGCTCACCGCATTCGCATCTCCCCATGCCCATGCTGACCGGCTGGTGATCCCGCTGACAGACACAGAGAGCCTGACACATATCGAGGAGTTCAACTGGTTCGGCGGCGAGGATGATTTCAGCGCCGGGATCAGCTTCGCGGATTTCGATGGCGATGGTGCTCTCGATATTGCCGCGGTAAACGGGCGACACTGGCCCGTTGCGGACATGTTGCTGCTCAATGATGGCAAGGGCCATTTCCCGATGGCTGCCGAAATCGGCGAATGGCGCACCACCGGCTATGGCGGGTGCCCGGCGGATATCGACAATGATGGCGACATGGACTTGCTGGTGCCGCGTGACTGGCTGCCCGTCGCCGTATTCCGCAATGACGGCGCAGGCCGCCTTGCTGACGCTGGCGAGATTGGCGAGGCAGGCGCGGCACGCGACTGTGCGACGGCAGACATCAACAATGACGGTGCGGTCGACCTGGTCATTGCAGACCGCAGGGGCGGTTCCTTCCTCGCCCTGGGGCCGCTCGGGCCCGACGCCAGAACGGTTCCGTTGTCCGACCTGCCAGCGGTGGGTGTCACCCTTGGTGGCCTGAACGGCGACGGCGAGGTGGACACGGTGCTGGCCCTGCGCGGCGCGGCGACGCTTGCGGTCTTCCTCAGCAATGGCGACGGTTATGCCGCTCCGGTGCTCGTCGGCGACGCAGAGTGGGAGTCTCGTTCTGTGGCGCTGGCCGACTGGGATGGCGATGGAGACATGGATCTTGTCACCGCTATCCTGTCCGGCGCAAACCGTGTGTTCCTCAACGAGGGTGGCAAGTTCACCCGCTCAGCACCGATAGGCCCGGAGTCCGAGGTATCACAGGGCGTGCGCGTCGCTGATCTCAACGCCGATGGGCACCCGGATGCCATCTTCGCCAATGAAGGCCCGAACGCAGTTGTGATGAACATTGAAGGCCTGCAGCAGCGGACCCAGTTGCCGGGCGACAATGACACTTATGACCTCGCCGTGGGCGACCTGAATGGCGACGGCCTGCCGGATATCGGCTTTGCCAATTCGGACGCCTCCAACACCCTCTTTTTCCTGAAACGCAGCGGAGATACTGAATGAAACTCGCCACACTGAAGAATGGCGCCCGAGATGGCCGCCTCGTCATCGTTTCCAAAGACCTGACAAAATGCACCGATGCCGCGCGCATCGTGCCCACCCTGCAGGCCGCACTCGACGACTGGGCCGACTGTGCGCCCCGGCTGCAGCAGCTCGCCGAACAGCTCGAACTCGGCTCGGTTCCCTCGTTCCGCTTCCACGAGCATGATTGCGAAAGCCCGCTGCCACGTGCTTACCAATGGGCCGACGGCTCGGCCTATATCAACCATGTCGAACTGGTTCGCGCCGCGCGCGGCGCCGAAGTGCCGGAAAGCTTCTATGATGATCCGCTGATGTACCAGGGCGGCTCTGATGCCTTCCTCGGCCCGCGCGACGATATCCCGCTCGGCGACCAGAGCTGGGGCTGCGACATGGAAGGCGAGATCGCGGTTATCACCGATGACGTGCCCGCCGGTGTCTCCGAGAAGGACGCCGCCTCCCACATCAGGCTCGTGCTCCTCTGCAATGACGTGTCCTTGCGCGGCCTGATCCCGGGCGAACTCGCCAAGGGCTTCGGCTTCTTCCAGTCCAAGCCGCCAAGCGCGTTCAGCCCCGTCGCCGTGACGCCTGATGAGCTGGGTAATGCCTGGAAAGACAGCCTCGTCCACCTGCCGCTGCGTGTCGATTACAATGGCGAGCCATTCGGCCGGGCCGAAGCTGCAGAGGACGCCACGTTCAGCCTCGCGCGGCTGGTCTCCCACGCTGCGAAGACGCGCCCGCTCAGTGCCGGCACGATCATCGGATCGGGCACGGTATCCAACAAGGGCAAGGATGGCGGCCCGGGAAAGCCGGTCAGCGAAGGCGGGCGCGGATATTCCTGCATCGCCGAAATCCGCATGATTCAACAACTGTTGAAAAAAGAGCCCCTGACCCCCTTCATGTCGCCCGGCGATGTGGTACGCATTGAAATGCTGGATGGCGACGGCCATTCGATTTTCGGCGCAATTGAGCAAAAGGTGACTTCGGCCTGATGGCAAACAAGGTTTACAAGAACGCAGGCGACGCTCTTCAGGGCGTCACCTTTGACGGCATGATGGTGATGGCCGGGGGCTTTGGCCTCTGCGGCATCCCGGAGAACCTGATCGCAGCGCTGCGCGACACAGGCGTGAAGGACATTACGGCGGTATCCAACAATGCGGGCGTCGACGGTTTCGGCCTCGGCCTGCTGCTGGAAACGCGGCAGATCAGGAAAATGATCTCCTCCTATGTCGGCGAGAACAAGGAGTTCGAGCGCCAGTATCTCTCGGGCGAACTGGAACTGGAGTTCAACCCGCAGGGCACGCTGGCCGAACGGTGCCGGGCAGGGGGCGCGGGCATTCCCGGCTTCTACACCAAGACCGGCGTCGGAACGGTGATTGCCGAGGGCAAGGAACACCGCGAATTCAATGGCGAGACCTATATTCTCGAGACCGGCCTCGTTGCCGATCTCTCCATCGTCAAGGCCCACAAGGGCGACGCGCAGGGCAACCTGATCTTCAACAAGACGGCCCGCAACTTCAATCCGATGATGGCCATGGCCGGCAAGGTGACGGTTGCTGAAGTCGAAGAACTGGTCCCCACCGGCAGTCTCGACCCGGATGATATCCATCTGCCCGGCATCTTCGTGCAACGGATATTCCAGGGCACTTTCGAAAAACGGATCGAACAGCGCACTGTGCGCAAGCGGGAGGCTGTGTAATGCCCTGGACACGTGACGAGATGGCGGCCCGCGCCGCACAGGAACTGGAAGACGGTTTCTATGTGAACCTCGGCATCGGCATTCCGACGCTGGTGGCCAATTACATTCCCGATGGCGTCGACGTGACGTTGCAATCGGAGAACGGCATGCTCGGCATGGGGCCTTTTCCTTATGAGGGTGAGGAAGACGCCGACCTGATCAACGCCGGCAAGCAAACGATCACCACGCTGCCGCGCTCGAGCTTCTTCGACAGTGCGACCAGTTTCGCCATGATCCGCGGCGGCCATATCAATCTTGCCATCCTCGGCGCGATGGAAGTGGCCGAGAACGGGGACCTCGCCAACTGGATGATCCCCGGCAAGCTGGTCAAGGGCATGGGCGGTGCCATGGATCTCGTGGCGGGCGTGCAGCGCATCGTTGTCGTCATGGACCACGCCAACAAGCGTGGCGAGACCAAGGTGCTGAAGGCATGCACCCTGCCGCTCACCGGCAAGGGTGTCGTCGACCGCATCATCACCGATCTCTGCGTCATGGACGTGGTGCCCGGCGGCCTGAAAGTCATCGAACTTGCGCCCGGCGTCACGATGGACGAAGTGAGAGCCAAAACCGAAGCAACCCTGGTCGAATAGATGAACCCTGCATTCGAATCCCTCAACGCGCTTCCGCCGGACGCGCTGCTTGGCCTCATGACCGCGTATCGCGCCGATCCGCGCACCGACAAGTTCGATCTCGGTGTCGGCGTCTACAAGGACGATGCCGGCCACACGCCGATCATGTCGGCCGTGGCCAAGGCCGAGGCGATCATCCTGGGGCAGCAGACCACCAAGGTTTATGAAGGCCCGCGCGGTAATCCGGATTTCTGCGCAGCCATCGAGCGGTTCGTGTTCGGCGACAGTTCGCACCTGATCGAGAAGGGCCGTCTCATCTCGATGACCACACCGGGCGGCTGCGGCGCGCTCTATCTCGGTGTCGGCCTGATGAAACGGCTCGGCGTGAAAACGGTCTGGCTCAGCCGCCCGACCTGGCCCAACCATACGAACCTCGTGAAGAATACCGGCCTCGCCGTGGCGGAATATGACTATGCCGACGCCGAAACAGGACGGGTCGATTTCGAAAGCCTGATGGCCAGCCTGACAAAAACCAGGCGCGGTGACGGCATCATCATCCAGGGCCCGTGCCACAATCCGACCGGCATCGATCTCAGCGTGCAGCAATGGATCGACCTGGCGATGCTGACCGTCGAGCGCGGCATCATCCCAATGCTCGATATTGCCTATCACGGGTTCGCCGGCGGCCTCGAGAGCGACATGGAAGGCGCGCGACTCTTCCTCAAGATCGCCGAAGACTCGATGGTCTCCTATTCGTGTTCGAAGAATTTCGGTCTCTACCGCGAGCGCACCGGCTGTTTCCTCGGCCAGGCCTACACAAAGCGGGCCGCCGATGCTGTCATGACGCACGTCGCAGACATCTCGCGCACCAGCTATTCCATGCCGCCTGCGCACGGCGCGGCCATCGTCGCCACGATTCTGGGTGACCCGGCCCTCCGCGCCGAGTGGGAAGCCGAATTGACAGAGATGCGTCAACGCATGATCAGCTTGCGCAAGGCCTTGTCAGGCGCGCTCGTCGCGAAGACGGGGTCGAACCGGCTCGCCGCACTGGCCGAACAGAACGGCATGTTCAGCCAGATCCCGGTGACGCCGGAGGCGGCGAAGGGCATGCGTGAAAAGCACGGCCTCTACCTGCCGGCATCAGGCCGCATCAATATTGCAGGCCTGCGTCAGGCAGACATCCCGCGTATCGCGGACATCATGTCGGAATATCTTTAGAGCGACAGGCCGCGTGGCGCGAGACGTTCAAGGTCTTCCAGCATCTTCGGTGGCGACGGGATAGCCTTGCGCGCGTCGAGGTCGAGCGTGATCGCGACAACCTGGCTTGTCGCCCAGGGCAGGCCTGTATCGGGATCCATCATCCAGTGCACCAGTGAATGGGTCTTCTCTGCTGTCCCGCCCAGCGAAGTATGGATTTCGAACGGATCGCCCGCTTTCGGCCAGCGATGGTAGCGCAGCCGGTTTTCCAGCACTGCGGCGCCCATCCGGACGCCGCCAGCGGCCTCGGCCACCTGCTTGCGCCATTCGTAGAGGAGGTTCGGCACGCTGTCGGAAATCCGCCCGATGATCCAGCCCGGCGCCATGCGCCCGTGCACGTCGATATGGTGCTGCGGCACGATGCCTTTGCCGATCAGGGGAATGCCCAGATCGCGGGCTGTTTCGATGCGGATGTCCTTGGTCGCCAATGCGGGGGCATTCGGATCGAACGAGCGCGGCGCCGCCTCGGCAGGCGGCGTATCGATATGGGCTTCCAGCGCCTTGCGGGCGCGCGTGCTCCACGGAAAGGCTTCCCGCCCCTTGATGTCGATATGCGCCACGCGTGTCAGGTAGGCCGCTGACAGGGCGCCGTCGCTGTGACGCAGTTCCTGGTAGAACACGGCATCACTGGTCCCTACGCTCACGACACAGCCATTCATGCTGATCGGACGGCCGGGCAGCACTTCGCGTATGAAGCGCACATGCTGGTCCACCGGCACCAAGGTCGACGGCGCATCTTCCCGGAAGGCATGCGGCATTGCCAGTTCATGGCTGAACGCGGCGAGCCCTTCCATTTGCTTCTCGATATAGAGGCGCACATTCATGTGCCCCATCTCGTCGCAATCCCATTGGTTGCAACTTCCCCGCCAAAGTGTGATCACGCGGCACAATCCCGACATGTGCCGTGCACTTCGATGACCGCACGGGTCATCTGGAAGCCTGCTGCGGCGGTTTCAGCTTTCAACGCGTCGCTGGTGGCGACGGCGTGCAATTCTTCGGCGCCGCCGCATGCGTCGCAGATCAGGAACACTGCCGAATGAGTATGGCTTGTATGGCCGCAGGCGACATAGGCATTCAGGCTCTCGATCTTGTGGGCCAGACCCGCCTCCTGGAGGAAGTCGAGCGCCCGGTAGACTGTCGGCGGCTTGGCCGAGCCTTCCCCGTCGAGATTTGCCAGCAGGTCGTAGGCCTTGGCCGGCTCGGCGCTTTCCAGCAGCAGGCGCAGCACTTTGCGGCGGATACGGGTCATCCGGCCGCCGCGCCGCATCACCAGCGCTTCGGCATCGTTCAGGAACGTTTCCACGTCCTGCGGGCTGCAGGGCGTGTTGGCGTGGATGTGGTCAGGAGTCTGTGCAGTGGCCATGGTCGCAATGTCGTGTGTTTTGAGGTGAATGTGAAGGGGCAAGCGGTTTTGACCTCTTTCGGGGCCTAGACGGATTCTGCAAATCACCCGAGATTCGTTTCTGAGGCGAATCGAGAGGATGTGTAGATGGAATTGTCGGAACGAGGCGGACTGGAACTGTGGCGTCGGGCCGTGACGGCGTCCGTGCGCTCGGATGCGCCGGATCTGACAGCCCGCCAGCAGGCGATCCTGATGACCATCGCGCTTGCGCCTGGCCCTCACACCGTGCGCGGCCTGGCCGACCATCTCGTCATCGCGAAACCCGCTGTCACCCGGGCCCTCGACACCCTGTCCCGGCTCGATTTCATTCGCCGAGTCAAGGATGACAATGACCTACGCAATATCTTCATTGAGCGCACGCCGGCCGGAATGGCCTATCTCCGGGCCTTTGCCGGCCTTGTTCTTGCCGCAGCTTCAGGTGAGAGTGACGAAACATTGGCGCCGCGGCGCGGCGGGAAAACCACCGCAGCAGCCTAGGCGCGTAACCGCCCGAGGCCCCGTGCATGCCCGAACTGACTGACAGCCGACTTGCCCGTCCCGCAGGCGAAAGCGCGGTATTTGACGTGGTGATCGGCACGGCCGCTGTCCGCGAAGCCCCGGATGCAACGGCGCGCCTCGCGACCCAGGTGCTTTTTGGCGAACGTGTCGATGTGTTTGACCGGCAAGGCGGTTTCAGCCGCATTCGGTGCCATCGCGATCACTATGTTGGCTGGATGCGGTCCGATGCGCTGTCGCCGGCAATCGCCCCGCCCACTCATAAAGTGGCGGCCCTGCGCACATTTGCCTATGCCGCGCCGGACCTGAAATCGCCCGTGAAGGCCATGCTCAGCCTCGGCGCCCGCGTCACTGTCACGGGGACCGATGGCGACTATGCCAATTGCACTCAGGCCGGCTGGATTCACACGCGCCACCTTGCGCCAGGGGACGCGCGCGAAGCGGACGTGGTCTCGGTCGCCGAGCGCTACCTCCACACGCCCTACCTGTGGGGCGGGCGTGACAGCCTGGGTCTCGACTGTACCGGCCTCACCCAGCAGGCCTTCGAGGCCGTGGGCGTCCTTCTACCGCGCGACAGCGACATGCAGTTCGCGTGGGCGGGCGATGATATCCCCGACTGGACAGCATCCGGCGCCCTGAAACGCGGCGATCTCGTGTTCTGGAAAGGCCATGTCGGCATCATGGCGGACAGCCAGCACCTCCTGCACGCGAATGCTTGGCACATGGCCACGGCCCTCGAACCGCTCGAACAGGCCATTGTCAGGATCAGAACGCAATACGCCGAGCCCATAGGGGCCCGGCGCATTGATGTTGATCGTCTCGCGGGACAGGTGGCCCCACTGGATGGCTGAAACGGTCGCTTAGTGCTGGCTGTCGTCAGCTGCGGGGGCTTCAACCGGCGCTGATTCGGCCTCCGTCGCCTCGGGTGCCACTTCAGCAGGAGCTTCCGGGGCTGCTTCGACCGCGGCGTCACCTTCGACAGTGTCCGTTGCGGCGGCGTCCGCTTCACCCTCTGCTGGTGCGACGTCGCCTTCAGCCGGCGCGGCTTCGTCCGATGCTGCGGCCAGAGGCGCAGGGAACGCGGGCGCGTTCGGAGAGTTCGCGGCCAGGTAGGCAATCACGTTCACCCGGTCCGAATCACGCCGCAGGCCTGCGAACGACATCGATGTGCCACGCGCATAGGCGCTTGGATTGTTGATCCAGTGGTCCAACTCTTCATAGGTCCAGTTGCCCCCGATGCCCGACAAGGCCGCCGAATAGGTAAAGCCCGGATGAGCGGTCTTGGCTGCACCGACCACGCCATGCAGGTTCGGGCCGGTTCCGTTGGCGCCGCCATCGGCGATATTGTGACAGGTGGCGCACTGGGCCTTGAAGGTGCGTTCGCCCCTGGAGGCGTCAGCACTTGCCAGTGCTGCACCCAGGTCGAACACTTCTTCAACCGCCTCGGTGGCACCGCCGCCGCCCGCGACCTGCACGCAATAGGCATATTTGGCGCACATCTGATCGCTCATTGAGGTCGCTTCAGCGTGTTCCTCGCCGTGATGGGCTTCTTCGTCACCATGGCTGAACACGATGCCCGAAAGCTGGTGCAGGGCCATCAGGCCGAGCGCGGTGGCGAGCAGCGCGCCTAGGATCTTGTTGACACCGAGTTCTCCCATGGGGGTATTCCTTCGAATCTATCTGGTCATGTGTCTTGGCGCGCGCCTTTTGGCACGCTAACGGGGTGCAGACAACATAAAGGCTGTGAGGAAGGGGCGCTTCTCCTTTCGTCGCGGCGATCCGACGCACGTAGGACAGGTAAAAAGGACGCCGAATGACGAATCGCATCGCCTATCAGGGAGAGCCGGGGGCAAATTCGCATATTGCCTGCAACGAGGCCTATCCGCGCCTGTCGCCGCTGCCCTGCCGTACGTTCGAAGACTGTTTCACCGCCGTCGAGAAGGGCGAGGCCGATCTCGCCATGATTCCGGTGGAAAACACGATCGCCGGACGTGTCGGCGACATCCACTACCTGTTGCCCACGACCAGCCTTCAGATCGTCGGTGAGCACTACCTGCCGATTCGCTTTCAGCTCATGGGCCTGCCGGGCGTCAAACTTGAGGAAATCCGGAAGGCCCGGTCCCACATCATGGGCCTTGGCCAGTGCCGCAACTTCCTGAAAGCCCACAATATCGAGCCCGTGACGTCAGCGGACACGGCCGGTGCTGCACGCGAAGTAACCGAAGGCGGCGACCGGTCCGTCGCGGCCATCGCGCCGCGCCTGGCCGCCAAGGTCTATGGTCTCGATATTCTCGCCGAAGACATCGAGGACGCGGCCCACAACACGACCCGGTTCATTATCATGGCCCGCGAACCGTCCGACATAGAAGCCGGGCAGGGACCGGCCAAGACCGCTTTCCTGTTCGAGGTCCGCAACATTCCGGCGGCGCTTTACAAGGTCATGGGCGGCTTCGCGACGAATGGCGTCAACATGACCAAGCTCGAGAGCTACCAGATCGGCGGTTCATTCACGGCGACACAATTCTATGCCGAGATCGAGGGCCACCCCGACGAGCGTCCGGTCCAGAATGCGCTCGAAGAGCTGGGCTTCTTCTCGCAGTCGCTGAAACTCCTCGGCGTGTTTCCCGCGAAGCCAACCGAGGGATTCTAGCAGGGCGGCGTATCGAATCGCAGCGCATCGGCGATATGGTCGGCAAACAGCTTCGCCTTGCCGCGCAGCTTGCCGGAGGTCCAGACGCAATGGATCGGACTGGGCGTAGCCGTCCATTCGGGCATGACGCGTACAAGGCTGCCATCATTGACGCAGTCCGAGACAAGCCAGCTGGCGGACAGGAACAGGCCGAGGCCATTCTGGGCTGCCTGGAGCAGGAGGTCTCCCGATGAGGCCTTGAACCGCCCATCGACCTTGACGCTGACGGTCTCGCCGTCGCGCGACAGCACCCATTCATTGGTCGCGGTTTGGCGGAACATGACCGCGTCATGCTGTGCCAGGTCGCGGGGATGGAGTGGCGTGCCCCGGGCCTTGAGATAGTCGGGCGCCGCCCATAGCTCCCGGGGAGCTTCGCCGACCTTCTTGGCCATCAGGCTGGAATCGACCAGCGTGCCGATCCTGAACGCGAGGTCGACGCCTTCGCCAACGAGATCGGTATAGGCATCATCGGTCAGCACATCGACGCGCACATGGGGGTACAGCTTCATGAAGCTCGCGATCCGCGGCCCGATCACGAGGCGCGCCATGGATGAGACACAGGAAATGCGCAGCAGGCCCACGGGTTCATGGTCCAGGCCGCGCGCTTCGGCCTCGGCATCGTCGAATTCCGCGAGAATATCGCCGGCACGCTTGTAAAACCGCTCACCGGCCTCGGTCAGGCTGAGGGAGCGTGTCGTGCGCAAGAACAGGGCAGCGTCGAGACTCGCCTCGAGATCCTGGATCCGCCGCGATACGGTCGGCTGGCCGAGGCCAAGATCGCTTGCGGCTTTGGAAAAGCTGCCTGCATCCGCGACGCGAATGAACAGGCGCATGGCATCAATACGGTCCACCCCCAGGGCCTCCTATGCGTATTTCGAATGATGCATATGGGGTGTGTCAGCGTTCTGCGAAGGGCAAAAACGCCTAAATCTCACCCAACAGGGCCGAGCCCGCCACCTCGGCTGCCTCTGATCGAGAAAGCTGCCCCATGAGCGACCTGATAATTCACGACGAGACGACTGCACCATTGGCTTCGCGACCCTTGCTGGAGCAGGTGAAGCACGCAAACGGTATCATTCCGAACATGCTGAGCGTGCTGGCAGAAAATCCGGCTGCGCTAGAGGGCTATCTCAGCCTGTCGCGCATTTTCGACGGCGCGGGATTCTCGCCATTGGAGCGCCAGGTCGTGCAACTGACGGTCAGCATCGAGAACGCCTGTCATTTCTGCGTTGCCGCGCATTCAAATGCCGCGGCGGCTGAGGGCCTGGATGCGTCCGCTATCGAAGCGGTGCGCAACAATCAGAGGATTGCCGACCCGCGACTGGAAGCCCTGCGCGTCTTCACGCGGCGAATGGTGCAACAACGCGGCTTTGTGTCGGACACGGATGTTTCGGTGTTCCTGAGCGCGGGTTGGGAAAAGGCCGCCATTCTCGGAGTTGTCCTGGGCATCGCCCTCAAGACCATGTCGAACTATGCCAACCATGTTGCCGAAACCCCGTTGAACACAGCCTACAAGCCCTTCGCTTGGGCACCTTGTACGCGAGCCTGCGGCACAGGCGATGCCTGAGGCCCGAATTGCCCCCCGCCCTTCACACTCCGCGCTCACGCAATCGTGGGTCTGGCTCACAGGCGTTTGCTTTGCCCGCGAGCACCGCTTCGTGAGACATTGCCCGCATGAATTGAAGAGGGACGCCCATAATGTTCGACAAGATTCGGAACTACGCACCGCACGTATTCAGCCTCATTGCCTCGGCCGTGTTCCTGGACAGCTTGCGCTACAAGTTCACCAATGCGCCCGAAACGCAGGTGATCTTTGGCCGGCTTGATGCCTGGGCCGAGGGTTTCGGAGCAGGGGGGCTGTTCGCGCAGACCGGCCTGTTCAGCCAGTATGTCATCGCTTCGGCCGAACTGGTCGCTTCGGCTTGCCTCCTTCTCGGCGTCTTTGCTGCGTTCCGCCGTCTCCAGACGCTCGGCGCCCTGATCGCCGTTGCCGTCATGAGCGGCGCAGTCAGCTTCCACCTGTTCACACCGCTCGGCATCGATCCGAACAATGATGGTGGCGGCCTGTTCGTCATGGCCGTCACGGTCTGGATTGGTTCGCTGTCGCTTCTCATCGTCAGGCGACAGACGCTGTTCGCCATATTTGGCGGCATCCGCGAAGCGATCCTGCCGGGCCCCGGCGGCGCATCACCCAACACGTTTGCGAAAACCCGGATCCACCCCGTCTGAGTTTTCGCCCGGTCGCCGGGACTTCACTTCGAGGCCTCCCCCTTCCTGCCTCGAACGTCCCTCCCAGAGGTCTCGGCGACCCTACTTCCCTCACCGCAATTGCAAGAGAACGCACATGATACTCCGCCCTCTCCTCATCGCCGCCGCCCTCGCCCTCTCACCCGCCATGGCGTTCGCGCCGGCTGCGGCCGCAGAGCCAGCCATCTATACCGGTCGCTTCTCCACGACCGCCTTGCAGGGCTACGATCCTGTCGCCTATTTCGAGGCCGGTGCGCCCGCCAAGGGTTCGAAGGATTTCACTGCCGAATACAAGGGAGCCAACTTCCGGTTCACGAGTGCTGAACACCGCGATACGTTCATTGCCGATCCGGCAGCCTATGCGCCGCAATATGGCGGCTACTGCGCCTGGGCCATGGCGGACGGCAAGTACGCAAAGGGCGATGCGCACTACTGGAAGATCGTCGATGGCAAGCTCTACCTGAATTACAATGACGACATTCAGGATAAGTGGAATGTGGACTGCTCCCCAACGCGCCCTCATTCAGGGCTGGAGTTTTTCGCACTTCCTCACCTGGGCGGGCTGGTTTCGCCGAGGTGATTCATGAGCGTTATCGGGGGTTTGTTCCCGATCGCACTGTGCGG